>JAABUZ0100000351.1_pt1 | contig 117939 bp, 103 predicted proteins | sample 5562091 | NCBI WGS metagenome assembly JAABUZ01 (sample SAMN12813069, study PRJNA571459) | rock metagenome | isolation source: Antarctica rocks | place: Antarctica: Victoria Land, Linnaeus Terrace sud | collected 2015-12-21 | reverse complement strand
CCGCATGGGAACCGTACTTCGAGGAGCGTCTCGGTCTGAAGATGGCTCGCCAGCTCTTGGGCCGACGTCAGCTCCTGCATTTGTGGAAGGAGCAAGAGGGCTTCTGCTCGATCTGCCGGCAGAAGATCACCAACCTGACGGGGTGGCACAACCACCACATCGTGTGGCGATCCAAAGGCGGCAGCGACCGTGCAGACAACCGCGTGCTCCTTCATCCCGACTGCCATCGACGTGTGCATAGCCGAGGGATGCTCGTGGAGAAACCGCGTCCTGCAAGGGACGTTCGAGAGGCTTGAGCTGCTTGCGGGGAAACTCGCACGGGCAGTGTGCGCCGTGAGGCGCGTCATCATATCCCCGGCGCAGCCGGGAAACACTCGAAGGAGGTGTTTGGGCTACCAGCTTACCTGCGGTCGAAAGACCAATGGGACAAGAGCATGCTGGGAGAAGGGCGCAACTGCCCGAAGACGCTGTAGGGCAGGTTACGTTCGACCCGGCCGACATGGTGAAGGCTTGATTGCTTGAATCCCAATCCCCAGTGGTGAAAGTGCGCACCCGGCGGAAGAAGCGTTCTGATAACCGCCGCTGACCTGTGCATCGCCATGAACCGTGAGGACGATGCACCTTCGCAGGGAGGACATTGGTCAATGAGACCAAGCAAGGGGATGAGTGGGGCACCTACCTCGGCCTCGGACGTGTGATGACGACGTACCACGGGATCGTCTACAGCCCGCGAGGGCCAGGGCGACGGAGCCGCCATAGTAGTCGCCGGCGTCACGACCGGCCAGGGAGTGTGGGAAAGCCACGCGCAGGGCAAAGGGCGGCAGGTGGTTCAGATGTAGCCAGAGCGGGAGGTATGCCAAGTGCAGAACGCTGAAACGCTGCTGAGCATCATTCGAGATCGCGGCAAGCGAGGATTGCCGCTCAAGCGGGTTTATCCCCTGCTGTACAACCCGGACCTGTACCTGCTCGCCTACGCCCGCTTGTATGCCAACAAGGGAGCCATGACGCCAGGTGCAACTCGGGAAACCGTGGATGGCATGAGTCGGGCAAAGATCGACAGCCTCATTGACGACCTTCGTCATGAACGCTGTCGATGGACGCCCGTTCGACGGGTACACATTCCGAAGCAAAACGGACAGTTACGCCCGCTCGGCTTGCCGACCTGGACCGATAAGTTGCTGCAAGAGGTACTGCGCTCCATCCTGGACGCATACTTCGAGCCGCAGTTCTCGGCACACTCTCACGGGTTCCGTCCTGATCGCGGCTGCCACACCGCGCTGAGTGGTGTGCAACGCGGCTGGACGGGGGTGAAGTGGTTTATCGAAGGAGACGTCAAAGGGTGCTTCGACAACATTTCGCATGAAGCGTTGTTGCGAATACTCGGTGGAAAGATCCACGATAACCGCTTCCTGCAACTGGTCCGCCGACTTCTTCAGGCAGGGTATCTGGAGGATTGGCGCTATGGAGCGACGCTGAGCGGTACGCCGCAAGGTGGCGTCCTCTCGCCACTCCTTTCGAATGCGTACTTGAACGAGTTGGACCAGTTTGTGGAGCAAGAGTTACTCCCCGCTTACAACCGCGGCGCCCGACGGCGCCCTCATCCGCAATACGAAGTGTTCCTGCTCCGCGCGCAACGGCTGCGTCGCCGTGGTCGACAGGAAGAAGCCCAGACTGCCTACCGTTTGGCACGCCAGCTTCCGTCCCAAGACATGGCTGACTCAACCTACCGTCGACTGCACTACGTTCGTTATGCGGATGACTGGCTGCTCGGGTTTGCCGGTCCCAAGGCCGAAGCCAAAGAGATCAAGCTCCGAGTTCAGAGCTTTCTGCGCGATCACCTCAAGCTGGAACTCTCGGACGAGAAGACTTTGATCACACACGCCGGTGACAAAGCCGCGCGTTTCCTCGGCTACGAGATCAGCAGCATGCACGCTGACGACAAGCGGGACCGACGAGGTCGGCGCAGCGTCAACGGGCACATCATGCTAAAGGTTCCCTGGGACGTGATCAGATCAATGTGCTCCCGATATGAGCGACGTGACAAACCAGAATCCCGCCTCCAGTTTCTGGATGACGATGATTTCAGCATCATCGGCCGGTACGGGGCGGAACTCCGGGGCTACGTCAACTACTATCTCCTGGCCCACAACGTCGGCACACTGTACCGATTGAAGTGGACGATGGAGACCTCAATGCTCAAAACGCTTGCCAACAAGCACAAGAGCACGGTGACCAAGATGGCGCGGAAATACCGAACCCGCGTCACCACACCGGTCGGTGAGCTCAGGTGTTTTCAAGCCGTTGTTGAGCGTGAGGCGGGGAAGAAGCCCCTGGTAGCTCAGTTCGGCGGCTTTGCGATCCGACGCCGAAAAAATGCCATCCTCGTCGATCAGCGACCACCCATCTCGTATACGAAAGGTACGGAGCTACTCAAACGGCTCCAGGCCGACGTGTGCGAGCTGTGTGGCAGCACCATCCGTGTTGAAGTACACCATCTCCGGAAGCTGGCCGACCTCAATCGCCGTAGACGCAAAGAGGTTCCGGCCTGGTTTCGCTTGATGGTGGCACGGAAACGCAAAACGCTGATCACTTGCCGGGCTTGCCACGAGGCCATCCACGCTGGGCGGCCTACTCCACAAGCAGTCTCGGCGTGAATCACTGGAGAGCCGCGTGCGGGGAAAGCTCGCAGGCGCGGTTCGGCGGGGGGCCGACAGAAAAGGACCACTTCTTGGTGGCACCTCGCTGGCGGCCTACCCGACTCTTAGGGGGCCGAGGCGCAGCAATGCGCCTCGGCTACCCGGCGAAAACCGGTCTAAGGAATTGCCACGCCGAGTTATCGGTGGAAATTTGGGCGGATTCCGTGGCAGCCCAGGTCGGCCCGTGAGAAGGGATCGGCCAGCCCAAGTGACTCGAGCCGACCGTTATCACGCCTTATCGGTGGAAGAGTGCCCTGCTGTCTCGCCGGCGCTGATGCCTGCGTTCGCGCTGCCGCCCAGGTGCTCCGATCCGCATCGCGCGCCGTTCGCGGCCGAGCCTTGAGAAGGAAAGGATCCTGCGGGCACGGTCCGAGAACCTTAGACCGGTTTTCTGGTCGGATGATGATGGTCGAACCCCGTCATCGAGAATGCGTCGGAGTGCCGGCGAGCGTCGATCTGGACCGCGACGTGCCCCCGGTACGGTGTCCCCTCCCAGTCCACCCGCCGCAGCAGCCCTGTCCACGCCCAAGCCTGGTACAGAGACGTCTTTGAGCGAGCTTGCGAGCGGACATGCCCACGCCCAAGCCTGGGCACCAAGCGGTGAGCGCGGAGCGGGGGAGCGCGAGGGGGGCAGGCGCGCGAAGCGCGCGCTAGGCCCCCCCTCGCTGGGGAAGTCCCTGACCACCTGCGGAGCGCAGCGGAGCCTCTGGCACGGCCAGCAGGCAGGCGGACGGGACGAGCGGGCGGGGGACCCGCGAGCCAGGGAGCCACCAGGTCCGGTACGCGGCGTCAAGTCCTGAGCGTATCGTTCGTTGGACGACACGCTCCCCCCTGTCGGCGATCAGGCACCTCCTGCCAGTACGTGCGCGCGACCGCGGCAGGCGCCAGCCACGTGATCTGCCCTGGCGCGGCCATCGGGTCCGCCTTCGTCTGGCCGTCCGTCGCTTCCGCTGCCTGAGCGGCGCCTGTTGTCGGCGGCGGACCTTCGCCGAGAGCTTCGATCCCGTGCTACGGCGCTACGCCCCCTTCACGGCGGATGCCGAAACCGTCCTCCTTAACTATGGGCGGACCACGAGTGGCGGTCTCTACCTCTACTGTGGATTCAGCCTCGTCCCGCGCACCACGGTCGCCACGGCGCCCGACCGTGATCGCGCGCCGCGTGCCGGAGAAGTGGCATAGCCCCCACTCCGCGAGCGCGTCGATGGCCTGAGCCAGCGCGGCTCCGTCGGCGGTCAGGAGGTAGCTGTCGCGTGGCGGGCGCTGACTGTAGCGGAAGCGCTTGATCAGGCCAGCGCGCTCGAGGCGTCTCAAGCGCTCGGCCAGGATGTTGGTGGGTATCTTCTCGGGCGAGGCCAGAAAGTCGCTGTAGCGGGTTTTGCCGCTGAGCAGATCGCGGATGAGCAACAAGCTCCACCGATCGCCGACGAGGTCGAGGGTGCAGGCAACGGGGCAAGGGGAACGGCGCTGGCCAACGTCGGCGGTCTGCATACGGGTCGAAGGAAGGGGCATGGGGCAGTCGCTTGCAGTTTACAAGGTACCCATCGTACAGTGCAGGTGACTGAGTGACTTGCACTATGCAAGCTACCAGGCTGATCCTCCCCTCGGAGCTCTGGAGCACCCCGCCGCATGTCATCCGCGTCCACTACCTCCGTCTCGATCCCGACCAGCTCGCCCACCATTCCCCCTACCCTCACGGCCGGGCGCCTGGCTCTCACCGTGGCCGGCCTGCTGCTGACGCTGCTGCTAGCCGCGCTCGACGCCACGATCGTCGCCACGGCGATGCCGCGCATCCTGGCCGAGCTCGGCGGTCAGGCTGCCCTCGGCCGCTACACCTGGCTCGCGACTGCCTACCTGCTGGCCAGCACGGTGACAGTGCCCATCGTCGGCAAGCTGGCCGATCAGTTCGGTCGCCGACCGTTCCTGGTCGGCGGAACGCTGCTGTTCCTGGCGGCCTCGCTCCTGTGCAGCCTGGCCGGCAGCCTCGAGCAGCTGGTTGCCTTCCGCGGGCTTCAAGGCGTTGGCGGTGGGCTGATAACCGCGGCCGTCTTTGCCGCCGTGCCAACGCTGTTCTCGCCGGCTAACCGGGCACGCATCGTCGGCCTTTTCACCGGCACGTACGGCCTGGCCAGTATCGTGGGGCCACTGCTGGGTGGCGTCGTCACCGACGGCCTCGGCTGGCGCTGGGTCTTCGCCCTCAACCTGCCGCTCGGCCTGGTGGCGCTGCTCGTGCTGCTGGCCACCTATCCCGGCGGACGCTCGTCGAGCGGGCGGCCAGCCGTCGACTACCTGGGCGCTCTGTGCCTGATCGGCGGCGTCAGCCCCCTGCTAGTGGCCCTGTCGCTCGGCGGACACGAGCTGGCATGGGAATCGCCGCCCATTGTGCTCCTGCTGCTCGCGGGTGCGCTGGCGCTGGCGGCATTCGCCTGGGCGGAACACCGCGCCCCGGAGCCGATGATCCCGCTCGCGCTGCTCGGCAACCGGGCCGTCGGTATCCCCGCGCTGGGCATGGCCTTCATGGCCGTTGGCCTGTTCGCAGCCTCGCTGTTCACGCCGCTGTTCGTCCAAGGGGTGGTTGGCCAGAGCGCGACGCGCAGCGGCAGCGTGCTGGCGCCGATGATGCTCGCCTGGGTGCTGGCCAGCGTTCTGAGCGGCCAGCTCATCGCCCGCATCGGCCGTTCTCGCCCAACGGGGGTCGCCGGTCTGGCAGTCGGCGCGGTGGGGCTGTGGCTGATGGCCGGCATGGGGCCCCAGACAGAGTATCCAGTCGTTGCCCGCAACCTCGTCGTCATCGGCTTCGGGCTGGGCTCAGCGGTCGCCGCATTCGCCACTGCTGCGCAGAATGCGGTGCGCCTTGACCAGACGGGAGTGGCCACCGCGCTGGGCACCTTCGCCCGCGCGATGGGCAGCACGCTTGCGTCGGCAGGCCTGGGAGGCTTGCTCGCCGCCAGCCTCGCCACCTCATCCGCCGCCGCAGGCTCCGGGCTGCCCGCGGCGCTGCGCGCCACGTTCGTGGCAAGCGCGGTGGTCCTGGCGATTGGCGCGGCCATCGCGCTCTTCGCCGGCGAACCGCCTCGCTCGCGCGCATGACGGGTGTCTATGGCCGCCGGTACCGCGCATCGCCGGCGACGCTCAGCGCGGCGTTGGTGCCATGAGACAACGCACAGCGCGCGCGCGGTGGCGGGCGCGGCTGCGGTCGCAGTACGGGCCCTGGGCTGTCGTGACCGGCGCGTCCGATGGGATTGGCCGTGAGATCGCATTCCGGCTGGCGGAGGCGGGGCTCGACCTCGTCCTCATCGCGCGCCGCCGCGCGGCCCTCGAGCGCATCGCGTCCGAGATGGCGGCCGCACATGGGATCAAGATCCGGGTCCTGAGCGTCGATCTCGCCCGCGCCGGCGCGGCCAACGTCGTCGAAGCCAGTACCCACGATCTCGACGTCGGCCTGCTGGTCGCGGCCGCCGGATTCGGGACGTCGGGCCGTTTGATCGACGCCCCGCCGCAACAGGAGATCGACATGCTGCAGGTCAACTGCGGGGCCGTCCTCGGGCTGTGCCAGACGTTCGGACGGCGCTTGGCGGAGCGCGGGCGCGGCGGAATCGTGCTTATGAGCTCCCTCCTCGCCTTCCAGGGCGTCCCCTTCTCCGCCAACTACGCCGCGACCAAAGCCTACGTCCAGTCGCTCGCGGAGGCGCTGCACGTCGAGCTGGCGCCGTTCGGTGTCGACGTGCTGGCCTCGGCGCCAGGGCCAGTCCAGAGCGGCTTTGCGTCTCGGGCCGGCATGCGGATGGGCGCGGCGTTGAAGCCGAGGGACGTCGCTCAAGCAACGCTTGACGCCCTGGGCCGCAAGACGACCGTCGTGCCGGGGTTGCTGTCCAAGGTCTTGACGTACGGGCTGAGCCCCTTGCCTCGCCCCGCACGCGTCCGCATTATGGGGCGCGTGCTGCGCGGCATGACCCGGGGTGGTATTAAGGTTCGCGCCACCGAGTGCAAAGTAGCGGCGGGGCACGGCAAGATGGGGAACAGCTGTGACGGGAGCATTGTTCGCGGTGATCCAAGGCATGTTGAATAACCCTGCCTGCAATCGTTCGTGGGGGTATCTATGCTCCGTCTCGAGCAGCCAATAGCGTTCTGGCGACTGACCCGTTCGGTTCGACGCGCAAATCTCACGGTTCTGGCCTGCCTGATCGGGTTGGCGGCCGCCTGCTCGCCCCCAGCGGTGCCCGCACCCACGGCTGCATTGCCTCCACCCACAGCCGCGCCCCCGACCGCCGCACCTACTCCCATTGCCGCGGCTAATCCAACCGCAACCAGCGCTGCCACACCCACCGCTCGAGCAGCCGCGGCGGCATCAAACACCTGCAAGGTAGCCCAGGTCTACGGGAGCCCGACTACCGAGAAGGGCTGGAGTTGGGCGCACGAGCAGTCATTCCTGAGTATCAAGAAGGAGCTACCCTGGGTTGACCTGTCGCTCCGCAAGGACAGCGTGCCCGACGACGATAAGCAGGCCGTCGAGGACCTGATCGAGAGCATGGTCCAGCAGGGCGCTAAGGTTGTCTACACCACCTCGTTTGGCTTCACGGAACCGACGCGCATAGTCGCGGCTCGTCACCCGGACGTTGAATTCTTCGACGCCTCAAGGTGTTCCGGGGCCGAAGGATTCGATCAATATGAACTACTACTCCGCGACGATCGAGGAGGGTCGCTACATCACCGGCGAAGTGGCCGGCATGGTGGTTGAACCTGGCGCGAACATAGGATACGTCGCCTCCCAGCCCATCGCGGAGGTGTTTCGCGGCGAGAACGCTTTCGCCCTGGGTGTCATGAAGACCAATCCGACGGCCAAGGTCTACAACAAGTGGACGTTGACCCGCTTCGACCCAAACCTGGAGAGGCAGGCGGCCGAATCGCTCCTCGACCCCCCGGTCAACGCAGCTTTGCTCAGCCAGCACCAGGATTCGCCAGCCACCCTGCTCGCCGCGCAGGCTGCCGGCAAGTTCGGCATCGGCTACGGCGCCGATATGAGCGACCTGGCGCCGAAAGCGGCCCTGACTTCGCCTACCACTTCTATCGTTGGCGCGACGACGGCACCTGGGCACTGGTGCTGGACGTGCTGCGGCGGGCCGAGCGCGTCCGTCAAGGACGGCATGCAGAACCCAGTGGGCTGCTGCTGGACAGCCAATCAGGTCAAGACCACTGAAAAAGGGGGCCCCGCGGCTATGACGGCGGCAAGCAGCTCACCGGCCGCAAGCGCCATCTGCTGACCGACACCCTGAGTCTGCTGGTGGTGGCTGGAGTCGGTCCGGCTGACGAGCGGGACGTGGACGGCGGCTGGGCGGTGCTGGACCAAGCCGACGAGGCCGAGCTGCTGGAGCGCGCCGGCCGGCTGTGGGTCGACGGCGCCTATCGTGGCGACTTCGAGGACGACGTGCGGGCGAGCTATGGGATCGCGGTCGAGGTGACGACGCGGCCGCCCAAGCAGCGGGGCTTCGTCGTGCAGGCCAAGCGGTGGGCGGTGGAACGCGCCTTTGGCTGGATCAACCGAGCGCGACGGCTGGCCAAGGACTTCGAAGCGTGCTGTGAGACCAGTGTCGCCTGGATCTACCTGGCGTTCTGCCGTCTGCTCCTCCGCCGCCTGACTCAGCTTCAATGAGTTCCCGTACACGCTCTAATCCCTGATGCGTTTTCGCCGGGTCGCGCTTGTCACGTCGGGAACTCCGTCATCGGCCGCTCGCGCGAAGCTGATGTGTGTCGATGTGTGCAGGGTAGCTCGTGGGACGTCGGGTTCGACGGTTGGTGGCTGATAGCCTCGGGCTCGCTGCCAGCGCGATGCCGGACGGACTCGCCTGACGAGGCTGTCAAGTGCCGAATTTGGTTTGAGCTTCGCACTTCGTTCGTTCGTCCAGTGGTCGCCACTCTCGGCACGCTAGCTGAAAACGCCGAGTGCTAAGTGGTCCGTCCCGTAAGTTTCGATACCTATGCCCACGCGGCCTCGGCAAGCCTGGAGAACAGCGATTGACCGGCCCTGGAACTTACCGGACGCTGCACTAGATACCGTGCCGCCCCAGATCAGAGGTTCGCGACTTGACCTTGGATGGCATCTCGACGGGCGTTACTACGTCGCGGAGGTAAAGGCAATCACTGAAAGAACCGACGAGGAACAAATCCTTCTCGGTCTTGGGCAACTCATAAGGGCGCGGCACATGTTGAGTCAGCTCTACCCGGTCCTCGTTCCAGTGCTCGTGACTACAGAACGACCTCGTGACCAATCCCTATACGAGGTCCACAAGTCCGAAGACGTTGTGATCGTCTGGCTGGACAATTGGCACACCTGGCTCGCCAGTGAGCTCGAACACTACGGCAATATCAAGCTGCCGAGTTGACAACCGTCTGAATTGCCCTGGGATTGATGGGTCCAAAAGCTTCCTTAACTGATCACCATCCAGCAACACCATCACCTTATCCTCACGTGAGAAACGGAGTTGGTGAGTTGCCACGGTGGAAGCGATCGATCTAGAGGCGCAGAAAAGGGTGAGTTTGGATTGACCGCGGCGTTTGGTCATCCGCGACTCCAAGTAAGTCAGCACAGGCGCTCTGATCGGATCAGTCGTATTTTTCGCCGTCACAATCACGACTGGTGTAGCGGGGCGTAATCCACTGACCCACGCGGCGATTGATTAGTACCACGTCGATCTCTTCGCTTTGATTCCGAACGTTGTGCTTGTATACCTCGCCAGCTGCCGTGAAATCGCCAGCTCCCAAGCTCGCATTGCCGCAGGACGGGCGTCAGCTAACTGCTGACGGCTGATAGCTCGTGAGCGGCTCGTCCGGCCGCACCGCCGCGTCCACCAGCGAGCGCAGCGCCGGCGCGTACTCCTCCGGCCGCAGCCCGCCGGCGCGTCGCCGCCCGTCCAGGTCGCTGACACCACGCAGCAGAAGATCGCCGTCGACGGCGTACGCCGCGGCGACGCGACGCACGTAGGCGTGGTCGGTGGTCGCCAGCGTCTCCCCGTCCCCGCACAGCTGCTCGTGCAGCCGTTCGCCCGGTCGCAGCCCGACGTATTCGAAGGCGACGTCCCGACCCGGCCGCAGTCCTTTGAGACGCACCAGCTGCGCCGCGAGGTCGACGATCCTGAGCTCGTCGCCCATGTCCAGCACGAAGATCGTGCCCGCGGCCCCGAAGGCCGCGCTGCGCAGCACCAGGCTGGCGGCCTCTGCGATCGTCATGAAGAAGCGGTGGGCATCCCGGTGGGTGATCGTCACTGGCCCGCCGGACTCGATCTGCCGTAGCAGCGTGGGCACAACGCTGCCCCGGCTGCCGAGCACGTTGCCGAACCGCACGGCCGAGAGCACCGTCCCCTCCGCCTGCCGCCCGAGCGCGACGACGATTAGCTCCGCCACTCTCTTGGTCAGGCCCATGACGCTCGTCGGGTTCACCGCCTTGTCCGTCGAGATGACGACGACGCGCTCGCTCCCGGCGGCCAGAGCCGCCTGGCACACCACACGCGTCCCGAGGACGTTGCTGGCGAAGCCCTGCTCCGGGTTGGCTTCCACGAGAGGCACGTGCTTGTACGCGGCCGCGTGGAACACCACCTGCGGCCGCCACTCCTGGAAGACGTCCCCGATCCGGCGTTGGTCGGCGACGTCGGCGATCACCGGCCGCACGCGGGCCGCGCCGCGCAGCGGCTCGAGCTCCGCCTGGAGCTCGAACAGCCCCGTCTCGTTCAGGTCCAGAAGGCCGACCTCCGCGGGTCCGACCGCCAGCACCTGCCTGGCCAGCTCGGCGCCGATCGAGCCGGCCGCGCCGGTGATGAGCACCCGTTTAGCCCGTAGCGCCGGGCCACAGGCCGCCACGTCGAGATGCACCGTGCGCCGCGGCAGGAGGTCGTCTGGGGAAACCTCGGGCCGCGCGCCGGCGATCCTGAGCGCCGCGCTGCCCGCGCTCGCCAGCAGCGGGCCGACCACCTTGACGCTGATCGGCAGCGTCAGCCACACCGGTAGCAGGCGGTTGACGGCCAGGACGACGACAAGAGTAACGGCGCCGGCCACGATGAAGGGCAGGACGGGTCGGCCAGCCAGCGGCGAGCGCGGCTTGCCCAGCTGGCCGGCGAGCTCACCGCCGGCCACTGTCAGGACCGCCGCGGCGACGGCCCACGGGATGGCCCGCAGCGCGTAGGTCTCGGGGATGGCGCCCTCGTCGACGAAGCGCAGCACCATCGCCAGGGAGTAGGCGGCGGCACCCACGACCGCCTCCAGCGCCACGAACTGCCAGGGGGCGAGCGCGAACCGCCGCGCCCCGCGGGGCCGCGCCACTAGGCGCCGACCGATCGCCAGCCGGCCACAGGGCGTGGCTCCCGGGCGTCTTGGTCCGTGGCCGCGGTTCCCAGCACGGCGACAGAGAAGCCACGCTGGCGCCACGCCGAGCGGTCCAGCGCGCCGCGCGTGTCGAGCACCTGCTTGCGCCCCACCAGCGCGGCCACCAGGTCCAGGTCCAGCCCATGCGTGAAGGCCGTGTGGTCCACCAGCAGCACAAGAGCCGCCGCGTCCCGCACGGCCTGCTCCAGCGGCAGCAGCGGCGCGGGCAGGCCGGTCACCCCGGGCGCCACGTGTGGGTCACACAGCCGGACGCGGTAGCCGCTGTCGACGGCCAGCTCCGCGATGCGCACAGCCGGGCTCTCGCGCACGTCGTCGACGTTCGCCTTGTAGGTGACGCCAAGCAGGCAGATCGGGGCCGGCGGCGCCGCCAGCCGGGCGAGCCGAGCCAGCACGTGCCCCGGCATACCGTCGTTCACCTCGCGGGCCGTCCGGATGAGCTGCGCCTCGGCCGGCGCCGCCTGGACCAGGAACCACGGGTCGACCGCGACGCAGTGGCCGCCGACACCCGGCCCAGGACGCAGGATGTTCACCCGCGGGTGCCGGTTCGCCAGGCCGATGGCCTCCCAGACGTCGACACCCACCCGCGACGCGATGAGCGCAAACTCGTTGGCCAGCGCCACGTTGACGTCGCGGTAGGTGTTCTCCATGACCTTCGCCATCTCGGCGGTGGTGGCGTCCGTGCGAATGACGTTGCCGCGGGCGAAGCTCTCGTAGACGGTGGCCGCCCGCTCGGCGCACGGGGGCGTGAGCCCGCCCGCCAGCCGATCGTTGACGACCAGCTCCTGGAGGATACGGCCCGGCAGGACGCGCTCCGGGCAGTGCGCCACGCACACGTCGCGGCCGGCCCGCAGACCCGACCGCTCGAGCAGCGGGGCCACCAGATCGCGGGTGGTGCCCGGCGGCACCGTCGACTCCAGCACCACCAGGTCGCCCGATCGCAGATGCGGCACGATGTCGGCGCACGCCTGCTCCACGAAGCGCAGATCCGCCGCCCGCGTCTCGGGCAGGAACGGCGTCGGCACGGCGATGATGAACACGTCAGCGGGCTCGGGCGTCGTCGCCAGCCGCAGCCGCCCGGAGTGCAGCGCCGCCGAGACGAGCGTGTCGAGGTCCGGCTCCTGGATGTGGGCCCGGCCGCCGCTGAGCGCCTCCTGGACCGCCGGGCTGGGATCGACGCCGACGACCGCGTGGCCCGAGACGGCAAACATGCTGGCTGTGGGCAGCCCGATGTACCCCAGCCCGAGAACGCAGATGCTCGGCCTGGCGGCGTCGGCCCCCCTGACATCCCTCTCCGCACCCTGCCCGATCACGTCCCCACGCCCACACGGTACGTCATGACTCGTTGCTGACGTAGCTAACGGTCGGCCTCCGGGCGCGTTCCAGGCGCCAGACGAGGGCGACGACGCCCAGCATGGGCGCGTACGCGAGCAGGACCAGCGCCTGGCGCAGCGGCGGCTCCGCCAGGAGAGCGCCAATGCCGACGGCGGCGGCGACCACGGCCAGGGCCGCGTACCCGGTGGTGACCCGGGCGTGGCTGAGCCCACTCTGGACGAGTCGCTGGTAGTAGTGCCTCCGGTGGGCCTCGTACCACCGCTCGCCGCCGATGATGCGCCGGACGAGCGTGACCACGCCGTCGAACACGAACGGCGCCAGCACGGCAGCCCCGAACGCCACCGGCAAGCGGCCGCCGCCGACGCCCAGGTTCGCCAGGAGAGTGAGGCCGGCAAACGAGAACCCGAGGAACGTGCTGGCGACGTCGCCCATGAACAGCCGCGCTGGCGGCAGGTTGTGGACGAGAAACCCGGCCGAGGCAGCCGCCAGGAGGGGACCCACCAGCTGCACCATGGGGTTGGCGACGAGAGACCCGGCGACCCCGAACGCCAGGCCGGTCACGATCGCCTGCGAGGCGGCCAGCCCGTCGATCCCGTCCATGAAGTTGTAGACGTTGGTCACGACCGCCACCCATACGAAAGCCACTGGCACGGTCACTGCCAGCGGGACGTTGCCGCCCTGGACGCCGACCACTGTGAGCAGGGATGCCGCGAGGAGGTGCACCCCGAGCCGCGGCCACACGGGCAGCGAGCGCAGGTCGTCCCAGAACGACACGCCAGCGATGAGGCAGGCGCCGACCAGGCCGCCGACTGCCCTCGGGGACAGCGCCACGCCCAGGCCGACAGCGACCCCGACGCCGACGAAGAAGCCAACCACGATGCCGACGCCGCCACCGCGCGGTGTGGCCACGCGGTGCGAGCTGCGCGCATTCGGCACGTCGAGCAGTTGGCGCTTCACGGCCCAACGCCGAAAGCCCTCGGCGACGACTGTGGACGTCACGAGGGCGGCGATGGCGGCGATGAGCACGTGGCTGGCGGGGATCATCGGCGGCGGGCAGGGCGAGTCGACGGTTTTCTCCAGCTCCAGCTCCGGGTCCCGGTCCCCGTCCCCGTCCAGTGTACGGTCGCGGGCGGTGGCGCCAGGCCGAGGCGCACCGCTTCAATGGCCACACCCTGGGCAAACGTCCGCGCCCGAAAGCCAAAATCCTGCGCGGCGGGGGAACAGTCGTACACCTTGTCTTCCGCCAGACGCAGGATCTGCTCCGGGCTCACCGGCAAGCGAGGCCACGCGTGGCCGGACAGGCGAGCCGCCAGCCTGGCCGCGGCGAGCGCGACCGGCAGGGGCACCTGGGCGAGCCGCGGCGCCCGACCCACGGCGCGCGCCGCCGTCCGGACCAGCTCCGCGTAGCTGAGAGCGTCGCCGCTGGCGAGGTTGTACGCCTGCGCGATGGTCCGGTCGCTGTCCAGCGCGGCGACCACCGCGTCCGCGAGGTCGTCTACGAAGATGGGCTGCTGAAGCGCCGTGCCAGCGCCGAAAACGGGGAAGACGGGGGTGCGGCGCAGCACGCGGAGGAGGCGGCTGATGTTGCGGTCGCGGGCGGTCCCGTAGATCATGGTGGGCCGCAGGATGGTCCAGGCCAGCGAGCTCGCCCGAGTCGCCGCCTCGGCCTCGGCGCGGACCGCCCGGCTCGCTGCCGGCAGCCGGGTGAACAGAGCAGTGGTGCTGACGAACACAGCCCGGCGCACCCCGGCCCTGTGCAGCGCAGGGACCAGAGCCGGGACGTGGCCGAACCCCATCGAGGCACAGTAGACCAGGCGGTCGACGCCGACGAGAGACGGCGCCAGTCCGGCGGCGTCCCCAAGGTCGCCGACCCGAACGTCGACGCCCGCGGGCAAGCAGCTGCGATCGCTGCTCGGTCGGACCAGGACTGCCAGCTGGCCTTGGGCCAGGCGGGCGGCGACGGCGCTGCCGAGGAACCCGGTGGCCCCGATCAGCAGAGTTGTCACGCCCGCGCTACGGCCGCGAGCAGGGTGAGGTAGCGCTGGGCCAGGGCGTCGCGGTCGAACTCACGGACCGCGAACGCCCGGCCGCTCCGACCCAACGCCAGGCGGAGGGATCTGTCCGCCCGCAGCCTGTCGATGGCGGCGGCGATGCCCGCGCCATCCTCAGGGTCGGCGAGCAGCGCGGCGCCCGAGCGCTCGAGGATAGAGCGCGCCTCCCCGCGCACAGCGCCGACGATGGGCCGCCCGGCCGCCAACAGCTCGAACAGCTTGGAGGGGACGAAGGTGCGGAAGATGGGCACGTCGCGCAGCGGCACGAGGCAGACGTCGGCCGCCGCGTACAGCCCGGGCACGTCCTCCCGCGCGACGCTCGGGAGCATGCGGACGTTGCCCAGCCCCCGCCGACCGCGCTCGGCCACGAGGCGAGCCCGGTCGGCGCCGTCGCCCACGAGCAGGAACAGGACTCCTGGCAGGCAGCTGGCGGCGTCGAGCACGGCGCTCAGCCCATGGGACAGGCCATGGCTGCCGACGTAGCCAACGACGAGGGCGGCTGGATCGATGCCAAGCGCCGTGCGAGTAGCCTGGCCGTCCTTCTCGGGGTTAAAAAACCCGGTATCGGCGCCGTTCGGGATGACGGCCAGCCTGGCGCGCGGCAGCCCACCGGCCGCCAGGTGCTCGGCAAAACCCTCGGTGACGACGACGACCCGCGCGGCCCGGCGGTACAGGAACCAGGCGAGCCGCTGGAGCAGACGGACCAGCAATCCGTCCCGCATGACGCCGACGTCGACGAAGGCCTCGGGCCACAGGTCTCGCACCTCGAGCACGAAGGGGACCCGCTTGATCGCCGCGATGAGCCAGCCGGAGACCGCCGAGAACAGCGTTGGCGAGCTGGCGATGACGACGTCGACGGTCCCCAGGCGCGGCAGGCCGACCAGGAGCGACGACAGCATGAACGACAGGTGGTTCAGGGCGCGCGGGCTTACCCCGCGGTTGGGCAGCGCGTAGACAGGCGTGCGGAGCACGCGGATGCCGTCCAGCCTCTCCTCGGCGACGAGGCGGCCGCGGTACCGCTGGGGCACGACGCCGGTGGGGAAGTTGGGGAAGGTGGTGAGCACGGTGACCTGGGCGCCGGCGGCGACCCAGGCGCGCGACATCTCGTGCACGCGCGCCGCCGGCGCCGCGGGCTCAGGCACGAAGTAGTGGCAGACGTACGCGATCCTCAAGCGGTTCTAGGGGGCATGTCGACGGGGAGGCCGGTGCGGGCGGACTCGACGGCGGCGAGGGTCACCCGGGTCACGTGCGCTGCCTCTTCTGGGTCCAGCGCCGACGGCCCGCCGCGGCGGACCGCTTCCAGAAACGCCGCCAGCTCGATGCTGTGCCCCTTGTCCTGCGCACGCAGCCGCGCCACGCGCCTGGCGCGGCCAGCCTCGTGCACGGTGAGCGCCACGAAATCGTCCAGGACCGCTGTCCTGCCCTCTCCAAAAACCTCCAGCCGCTCCTTTGGCAGGGAGCGGTCGCCGCCGCTGGCGTAGACGATCGTCCCGATCGAGCCGTCGGCGAACGCCACGCTGACCAGCACGTCGTCCGCCGTGGGCGACGGCGACCGGGCCAATGGCTGCGCGTACACCCGTACGACAGACTGGCCCACCACGTAGTAGAGCGTGTCGACCATGTGGCACACCTCGCCAACCAGGCGCCCGCCGCCCTGCACCGGGTCGACGACCCACGAGCCCGGCGCGACCGCGCCGGCGTTCACGCGGTAGCTCAGTACCAGTGGGCCGCGACGGTCGGCAAACGCCGCCCGCAGCGCCCGCATGGCCGGCGCGAAGCGGCGGTTGAAGCCCACCTGGAGCGGCCGGCCAGTGGCGCGCCAGGCGGCCAACAGCTCGACGACACCGTCCTCCGTGAGCGCCATGGGCTTCTCCAGGAACACGGCCCGACCCTGCCGCAGCGCCTCGGCGGCCACCATGGCGTGCAGGTCGTGGCGCGTGGCGACCAGGACGGCGTCGATCTCGGGGTCTTGGACCACCGTGCGCCAGTCGACGGTGGCGTAGGCGAAGCCGAAGCGGGTCGCCGTCTGTTGAGCGCTCGGTCCGGACGCGGCGGCAACCCCGCGTAACTGGACGTCGGGGCGCAGCTTCTGCAAGCGCGGCAGCAGCACGGCGCGGGCGAACGAGCCCGCGCCCACGACCCCCAGGCGTACGACACCCCGAGCGAGCGGCGCGCCAGACGGCGGCTCAGACCGCTTCAGGTCGACGCGCGTCTGGACCGCGGCGTCGTCGGTCGGGTAGCGCAGCAGGACGCCGAGGTACGGCTCGGCGCTCTGGCCCGTGATGATGCGGTAGGCACGCTCGGCCTCGGCGATGGGCACGCGGTGCGTGACCAGTCGGCCCGGGCGCACCTTGCCTTCGGCGACCAGCTGCAGGAACGCCTCCATGTTCCGCTGCTCCGTCCAGCGCACGTACCCGATCGGGTAGTCGACCCCGTCCTCCTCGTAGGTGGTGTCGTAGCGCCCCGGCCCGTACGAGCGGGACAGCCGGACTTTCAGCTCCTTCTCGTAGTAGGCGTTGCGCGGCAGGTCCATACCGATCATCCCGACCGCCACCACCACAGCCCGGTCCCGCGCCAGACGCGGCGCCAGCTCGACCGGATCGTTGGACGCGGTCGCGGCGGTGATGAGGATGGCGTCGGCGCCGCGGCCGCGGGTGAGCTGGCGCACCTGCTGCTCCAGCGAGGCATCGCCGCGGGCGCAGGCGCCGTCGGCGCCGAGGGCGCCGGCCAGCTCCGCCTTGTCCGGGGCGATGTCGATACCGAAGACGCGGCAGCCGGCGGCCTTCAGGAGCTGCACCGTGAGCTGGCCGACCAGACCCAGGCCGATGACCACGCACACCTCGCTGACCCGGACGCCGGCGATACGCACGCCCTGCAAGGCGATCGCGCCGACCGTCACGAAGGCCGCGTCCTCCAGCGACACGCCGTCGGGGACGGGCACCAGCAGGTTCCGCGGGACGGCGACGATCTCGGCGTGGTTGGCGTAGCCGGCGCCGGCGCAGGCGACCAGGCTGCCAGGCTGCACGCCAGGGACCCCGCCGCCGACGTCGAGGACGACGCCGGCGCAGCTGTAGCCGAGCGGGATGGCGACGTCGAGGCGGCTTCGGACGGCTTCGACGGTGGCGGCGATCCCGTCGCGACGCCCCTTGTCGATGACCTGGCGCACCAGGTCCGGACGAGCGCGCGCGGTATTGATCAGGTTCGCGCCGCCGGCCGCCACCACCATGCGCTCGGTCCCCGGGCTGATGAGCGACCAGGCGTTGCGCACGAGCGCGCCGTCGCGCGGCGTCAGCGGCGCTGGCACGTCCTCGACGGCCGTCTTGCCCGAGCGTCGAAACTGCAAAACTTGCTTCATAGCCGGAAACGGTGCCTCATTCTGTCACGTCCGGCGCTGGAGCTCGGCCATCTTCAGCCCGACCATGAACTCCTGGAAGGCGTGGAACACGCAGAACGCGAAGCCCACCCGACCGTCGCGGAAGCCCTGGCGCACCAGGTACATGTAGACGAACAGCGCCAGCGGCTTGGCGGGCACGCGCGGCCACACCCGCTCGCGCAGCAGCCGCTTGCGCGCCACCGGCGAGCCGAGCAGGGAACCGCGCAGACGCGCCCGCTCCGGCGCGCCGGTGGCCGCCCTGAGCCGCGCCGCCGCTTCGAGCGACGAGTACCGGTTGTGCCGCGCCACGAACGCCTCCAGCCCACGACTGTCCAGGTGCAGCAGGTCGTGCTGGAGGTAGCCGCCGCGGCCGTCGAGAACGACGTGCTCGTGCACCTCGCGGTCGTCGTAGCGCCCAAACCGGTGCCGGAACAGCCGCAGGTTCCAGCTCGGGTACCAGCCAGCGTGGCGGATCCACCGGCCGAGAAAGATGAAGCGCCGATTGACGTAGTAGCCGCGCGGGCCTTCTGGCAGCGGGGGAAGGGCCACGATGGACGCGATCTCAACGCGCAGCTCGGGGGTGACCCGTTCGTCGGCATCCACGATCAGCACCCAGTCGTGGCGGAACGGCAGCGTCTCCAGCGCCCAGTTCTTCTGGCGCGCATAGCTCTCGAACCGGTGCTGGACGACCTCGGCGCCGCGCTCGCGGGCGATGGCAACCGTGCGGTCGGAGCTGAACGAATCCACGACGAACACCTGGTCTGCCCAGGCGACGCTGTCGAGGCAGGCGGGCAGGTTGAGCTCCTCGTCGAGTGTCGGGATGAGCACCGAGACGGGCGCGGTCATCGTGCCCCGAGCGACAGCGCCAGGGTACGGCGGACCCCGGCGGCGTTGGCGCTCCACTGGAAGCCCGCCCCGCGCGCCCGCGCGGCCAGCGCGTACCGCTGCCTGAGCGCCGCGTCGCCGAGCAGACAGGCGATGGCGTCCGACAGCGACCGCGCGCTCCCCGGCTGGTAGTAGCAGGCTGCCTCGCCACCCACTTCGCGACAGGCTGGGATGTCGGCCGCCAATGCAGGCGCGCCCATGGCCAGCGCCTCGGCCAGCGGCAGTCCGAACGACTCGCACCACGTGGGGAAGACGAGCAGGCGGGCCTCCTCGATCAGCCGGGGCACGTCCCCGTTCGGCACCGCGCCGACGAAGTCGACCCGTTCCGCCACGCCGAGGCGTCCGGCCAGCTCCGCGGTGCGCCGCGCCCAGCGCGACTCCTCCGGCGTCCCGGTCAGTTTCAACCGCAGCCCGGGCCACCGGGCGAGAAGCGGTGGCAGCGCGGCGACGAGCACGTCGAACTCCTTGTTCATGCCGTGCTTGGAGACCCCCAGCACCACGTCGGCCGGCGGCTCCGACCACGTCCTGGCGTGGAACAGGTCAGCGACGCCCCACGGCACCACGTCGACGCGGTCTGCCACCGACGGCAGGCTGGCGACGAGGTCCTGTCGCATGGAGCGCGTGGGCGCCAGGATACGCGTCGCGGCTTGCAACGATGCCGACAGGAGCGCCCAGCGCGCCACGCTGTCCGCCCACAGCCCGAGCGGCTCCTGGCGGAGCAGTTGCCAGTAGTGGCGCGAGAATGGCAGCGCATTGCCTGCCTCCAGGACAGTGGCGCAGCCCGGCCGCAGCGGTATGAAGCTGCCGAAGGACAGCAGGACGTCGGCACGCCAGCGGGCGGCAATCCGCGGCAGGGCGAGCTGCTCCCATAGAAGACGGGCCAAGAAGCCGCGATCCTGTGCCTGTTCGGCACGGTGCTCCCAGTTCGCCGGCAGCGGCGGCAGATCGCCCAGAAGATCGGGCTGGGCCACGACCAGGTAGTCGTCGGCCGGGCCGAGCCGCGCCAGCTCAGGCAGCAGGCCGAGAACGTGCGCGCGGGCGCCGCCCATCCGCGCGGCCGGCGCGTGAACCAGGACTCTCACCGGGCGAGGTGCTCGTCGAGCAGTCGCTCGAACGTCGCGAAGCGGCGAGCCCAGCTGTGCTGCCGCGCTTCCGCCTGGCGGGCGTCGAAGCCGGCAGTGCGCCCCTCGGCCAGGGCGAGGTCGACCTGGGCCAGGAACGCCTCAGCCGAGTCGGCCAGCCGCACGGATTCTCCCAGGCGGCGCAGCGCCGGCAGGTCGGTCGCCACCACTGGGACGCCGGCCGCCAGGTACTCGTACGCCTTGATCGGGTCCGCGTAGTAGGTGACGGCGTCGCGGACGAACGGGATGAGCGCCACATTCATCGCCGCCAGGTACCGTGGCACGTCCTGGTACGGCCGCGGTCCCAGCAGACGGACGTTGGCGAGCCCGTCGAGCAGCGACACGTCGGTGCTGACCGGACCGACGAGAATGAGGAGCCAGTCCGGTCGCTGGCGGGCCAGGGTCGCCAGGAGCGGAATGTCGACCCACTGGGCGATCCCGCCGACGAAGCCCACCACCGGCCGGCCGCCACTGCCCACGTCGGCGGCCGGCAGCGCTCGACGGGTGAAGTGGTCGAGGTCCACGCCGTTCGGGATCCAGTACGTCTGTCTATTGAGCGGGGCCCGCGCGTGGCAGAGCGTCTCGGCCGTCGTAACGACGAGGTCGGCCTGGCGGCACAGCTCCGCCTCCAGCTCCGGCAGGGTAGCCGGAAAGCCCTTGACGTGGACGTAGTCGTCGGCGCAGTGGTACACGAGCGCCCGCCGCGGCAGGCTGGGGAGCAGATCGACGGCCTGCGGGAGGCCGGCGATCACGATGGGCTCGTTGAACCGGAGCCGGCCCAGATCGCGCCGTAGGGTTGAAGCGAGCAGCCGCTGGCCAAGCCTGTTGGCCGTCCGAGTCCGCGTGAGCGGTGTGACGTCGTGGAACGGGATGGGGTTGAAGTAGCGTCGCGCCCAGACCCCGGGACAGACCGGGCGCGGCAGCCTGAAGCACGACCGTAGCTCGGGCAGCGCCGACGCGCGTCGGCTGGCCATCGTGAGTGGCCCGAGCGGCGCCTCGACGTACAGCACCCGGTACCCCCTGCCGGCGAGGTACCGCGCAAGATGGTGCTTGCTGAACTGGGCGGCGCCATCCCACGGTGGCCCATAGAGCAGAACGACATCCCGCGCGCTAGCCACCCATGGCCTCGTGGTACACAGCCTCCATCGCGCGCACCTGGCGGTCGAGAGTGAACAGGGCCGCCACACGCTCCCGACCGGCTTGGCCCATGCCGCGGCGCCGCTCGGGGCTATCCAGCAGCCCGCCCAGCGCCGCGGCGAGATCAGCCGCCGTGGGCGGGACGACCATTCCCGCGTCCGGCCCAACGATCTCGGCGCTGGGACCAACGTCCGTCGCCACCAGCGGCAACGCCGTGGCCATCGCCTCGACGAGCGGCCGGCCAAACCCCTCCGCCCGGATGCTGGGGAACGCCACGACGTCCGCGGCGGCCAGGATCCGGGCGACGTCCTGCACGAAGCCAGTGACCACTACCCGGTCCCTGATGCCGCGCCGCCGGGCCTCGCGCAGCAGCTCGGCCAGGCTGTCGAGCGGCAACCCGAGCGCCCGCTTCAGCCGTCCGCGCGGGCTCACCGCGTACGACTCGGGCAGGCCGCCGCACACGAGGACGAGCCGCGTCCGCGGCCGCCGGGCCGCCAGGAGCTCCACGGCGTCCAGGAGGAGCCAGTGCCCCTTGGCGCGCTGGACCGAGCCGAGCGCCATGACAACGTCGTCCTGTGCGTCGAGCCCCAGCCCGGCGCGCACCGCGGCGCGCTCGTCGAGCCGGGCTGGCGCGTACTCCGCGGGGTCCACCCCGTTGTAGACCAGGCGCACGGCCGCTGACGGCCGCAGGCACGCCTGGACAGCCCGCGAGATCGCCACGACGCGCCGGGCGTGGTCGGCAATGAAGTCGGCGTGCCAGCGTCGCAGCAGCGGGTTCGCGCCCAGCACCTCGCGGACAGTCCAGACCACCGGGATACCCTGGCGGCGAGCCGCGGCCCCCCAGGCGAGCAGCACGCTCGTATTCAGGTGCAACAGGTCGGGCTGGTACCGCCTCAGGGCCGCCTGCGCCAAGCGGACCGCCGAGGGGAACGTGGCGACGAAGTGGGCCAGCGTCCGTGGCGCCAGCTGGGCGTGGGCGGAGTAGAAGAATGCGCCACCGCTTGGCACGACGGCCGCCGGCACGGCGACGGCGCGGGCGTACTCCAGGAGCGGGCCGGGCTCGGTCACGATGGCGCGCGGCGCAAAGCCGGCCGGGTCCAGGCGGCCGAGCAGCTTCAGCAAGCTGACCGGTGCGCCGCCCAGCCCACCACCCTGGTGCACGGCAAGGAGGGACAGGCGGGAGGCCGGGTGTCGCGGGGTGATGGCGGGGAATCTAGCACGGCCCAGCCGCCGCCTGTCGACGCACGCGCACCAGCACGCCGTCCACGACCGCGGCGGCGTGGTCCCAGGTGTAGCCGGCCTCGACGCGGCGGCGGGCGGCGGCGCCGTAGGCGCTGAGCCGGGCCGGGTCCCGCAGCAGCGCCGCGATCGCCGCGGTCACCGCTTCCACGGAGCCCCCGTCCACCAGCACACCCGTCACGCCGTCGACCACGGCATCGCCCTCGCCACCTGATCGGCCCGCCACCGCGGGCCGCCCCCAGGCGGCGGCCTCGAAGTACACCAGCCCGAGGCCTTCGAGCTCGCCGTCGGCCGTTCGGCGCGACGGCTGCACGAACAGCGCGCAGCGGCGAAACTCCCTGTCAAGCTCCTGCTGGCCCAGGCGACCCAGAAAGGTGACCCGCTCGCCCACGCCGAGCGCGGCCGCGAGTCGGCGCAGACGGCTCTCGTCCGGCCCGCCGCCGACGACGCGGTACGCTAGCCCGGGGAACATCAGCGCCAGGGCTGGGATGGCCCTGATGACCGTGTCGACGCCCTTGCGTGGCACGAGCCGGCCTACCGAGAGCAGCGTCGCCCCCGTCGGCGGGGCGGCCGGCGGCCGGGGCTGCGCGCCGAACGGCACGCGGACGACGCGCTCCGGCGGGACGGCCCAGTCCAGCAGCAGGCTGGCGGTGAAATCGCCGAGGGCCAGGACGGCGTCGGCGCGCGCCAGAGCGCCACCCCGCAGAAACCCGTCGACGGGCGCCACGCCCATCGCTCGGCCGTGGCGCCAGACCTCCTGGCCAAAGGCGTACACGACGAACGGTGTACGCAGCCGACGCGCGAGCAGCCACGCCAGGGGCGCCAGGTACACGTGGCCAGCCTGGAGCACGTCGGGCCGGTACGTTCGCGCCGCGTCGACCGCCCCGCGCCAGAAGGCCGCCGTGTAGTGCAGCGACGGATGGAGCGCCCAGCCAACCCGGTACAGGCCGCGGCCCGGCCGACCCCGCGGCGTGGTGGCGATGGACCGAACGGTAAGGTCCTGCGCGTGCGCCGGTCGGGGCGCCAGCACGAGCGGGGGCACCGGCAGGCGGCGCGCGGTCTGGTAGAGCAGCGTCTCCATGCCCCCGGCAGACGGCGGGAAGCTTGGCGCGAGCAGCAGCGATCTCACCACGCGCGCCGGCCCCGCGCCAGCCCAGCGTAGAAGTGCAGGTCAGCAGCGCCCGGCAGCAACGTGCGCAGGCGATAGCCGGTCGCGCGCTGGAACTCGGCAACGGCGATGCCGGCTGCCAGCAGGTACGCCACGGACAGGCCAGCCGCGGCGCCTGACAGCCCGAACGCCTGGGCGCCGAGAGCCTGCAAAATCATCGAGGCAACCGCGAAGACCCAGGCTATGCCCGCCAGCGTGGCGCGCCGCCCCACCCGCAGTAGGTGGCCGGCCAGAAGCTGCCAGACCCCGTAGGCGACCATCCCTGGCAGCATGAGCACGAGCACGGCCGGCGACGCGGCGAAGCCGCGGCCGAAGATCGTCGGCACGAGCGGCGCCCCGAGGCCGATAGCCGCTGCCAGAAGCAGCATCCAGAGCAGCCCATGGCGGGTGACGCGCGCGGTGACGTCGGCGGCGCCAGTGGCCGGCCCGACGAGCCGCGCTTGCAGGACGGTGCGCAGCGCCAGCGACACCTGGAGCACGAGGCGCGCCACCGACAGCGCCACTGTGTAGACGCCCACCGCTGCCAGGTCCAGTCGGGCGTTCAGCACGTACGCGCCCCCCTCGCTGCCGATGAACATGGCAAGCAGGCCGACCTGGATGGGCGCCCCAGCCCGTGCCAGCACGACAGCAACACTGGCCGCTGGGCGCCATGACTCGACCCCCCGCCGCCGCAGATAGCCACCAGCGGCCAGGGCCAACGCGCATTCCGCGACCAGCCAGGCGAGCGTGGCGCCCAACGCCTGGCCGGGGAGTTTGGCCGCGGCCAGGACGACGAGGCCCAGGAACAGCGCCGTCCGGCCGACGTCGAGGGCGTTGTACAGCGGGACGTGGCCGTCGAGCTGGATGAAGCGGCGCGCCACGAGGCCAACCAACGACGCGCTGCTCCCGACCAACGTCAGACCCAGAAGCAGCGGGTCGACGTCGCGGAGGAGATTCGTGCTCAGGAACGGGAACGCCAGAACGAGCGCCAGGCCGACGCCCACGACTCCGGCGAGGCCGAGGGCGAGCGAGGCGCCGATGAGCGTCCCCCGCGGGTAGCGCCGCTCACCGAGCAGCTGCAGCAGCACCTCTGGCACACCCCACTGGGCGACGGCCAGCACCAGCCCGGCCACCTTGACGGCGAGGGTGTACTCGCCGCGCCCCTCGGCGCCGAGCAGCCGCGCCAGCAGGATGCTGGCCAGCACACCGAACGTGAGGGACGCCAGGCTGCCAAGGCTCTGGCGGGCGAACGTCACGGGAATGGACTACCCTGCGAGTCGCCGTGATGTCCGCCGTCGATTTCCGCGCCCAGCTGTACCGGCAGTACGTCACCGGCTTCAAGGCCGCGGCGCCCGCGCTGGACGGCGCCGCGCTGGCGGGATACTGGAGCTGGTGCGATCACAAGTACCGTCCGCTGTTGGCGGGCCTTGACCGAGCCGGGCCAGTCCTGGAGCTGGGCTGCGGGGCTGGCAACCTTCTGGCGTACCTGCGGCGGCTGGGTTTTTCCCGCGCGTTGGGCGTCGACATCTCGGAACAGCAGGTGCGCGGCTGCCGCCAACGCGGCGTCGCCGCGATTGTGGCCGACGCCCTGCCGTTTCTGGCGGCGTGCCCGAACACCTTCGAGGCGATCATCATGGTGGACGTCCTGGAGCACTTTACGAAGGACGAGCTGCTCCTGCTGGCGCCGCGGCTCCGCGACGCCCTGCGGCCGGGCGGCCAGCTCCTGGTCCAGACCGCCAACGGCGCCGGCCTCTTCCCGCGCCAGGTGATCTACGGCGATCTGACCCACATGACCATTCTCACGCCCGAGTCCCTGGCTCAACTGCTGAGACCCTTCGGCTTCGGCCAGCTCGCCTTCTACGAGACGGGCCCGGTGCCGGTCGGCCTGCGCGGCCGGCGCGACGTCCTGTTGTGGCGGGCAGTCAAGGGAGCGGCTGGCCTCGTGCGCCGCGTCGAGACGGGCAAGCGTCAGGCAGTCTGGACCGAGAACTTCATCTGCTGTGCCCGGCTAGCGCCGAACCAGCACTGATACCACTCCGCCAGATTCCACAGGTTCCATAGGCGGAAGGAATGGTCGACTCTAGCGGACCGCTGCTCCGCCACCATGCGGCGAACGTACGGCAGATTGAAGCGCTCGCGGACCAGGGGCGACTCGAGAATGCTCGCCTCGGCGCTCGCCAGCAGCGTTGGCGTCATCATGTTCGTCGCCGACCCGCAGAAGCCCTGCTTCTTGCGGTAAACGAGGTCGCGGTCCAGCCCGACGCGCTCGGCGACCTGCTTGAGGACCCACTTCGTCACACCGTCGCGGTACTTCAGCTCTGGAGGAATGGCCAGGGCCAGCTCGACCAGCTTGTGGTCGAGGTAAGGAACGCGCGCCTCGATCGAGGAACCCATGGTGACCTTGTCGACCCGCATCAGCAGCAGCTCGGGTAGACGCTGGCGCAGCTCGATGCCGATCATGCGGTCCAGCTGCGCCGCCCGTGGCAAGGCGCCGTCTACGTCCGCGTACAGGGCCCGCACGGCATCGCTGCCGGCCCGGTCGCCGCCCACCAGGCGCCGCTTGTGGCTGTCGAAGAAAGCGATTGCCCCGCCCCAGTAGAGCTCGCCGTCGTCGCTGGCGCGCTCCAGAACGTCGGCTCGGTCGAGCGGCAGCGCCGAGCCGGCCAGACGAGACGCGGCCCGGCGCAGCGGGCTCGGCAGCGCCTGGTACGGCCGCCAGACCCGACGGTGGAAGTCCGCGAAGAAGGCGTACCCGCGGTATCCGGAGAACAGCTCGTCCGAGCCCTCGCCTACCTGGACCACCTTCGTGCCGGTGCGGCGCGCCTCGTCGGCCAGGTAGTGCAGAGGCACGCCCACCGGGTCGGCCAAAGGCTCGTCCTGGTGCCACACCAGCCGGGGCAGGTAGTCCAGGAAGTCGCGCTCGGTGACCACGACCTCGTGGTGCCGCGTGCCGTACTGGTCGGCCACACGCCGCGCTTCGGCAAGCTCGTCCGACCGCGCGTCGCCCGCGATGGCCACGGAGTAGGTGCTCACCGGCCGGTCGGCCGCCTCGACCATCAGGGCCACGTTCAGGCTCGAGTCGAGACCGCCGGACAGGAAGGCGCCGTACGGCACGTCGCTCATCATGCGCAGACCGATGGACTCCCGCACCGACGCTTCCAGCCGCTCCACGTACTCCTCGGTTGGCAAGCGTGCGCTGGCGAGCGCCGGGTCGGGCAACGGCTGCCAGTACCTGTCGAGCGTGTGCTGGCCGGACTCGGCGTCGACGACGAGGCGGTGGCCGGGCGGGAGCTTGTTGATGCTGGCGAACAGGGTGTTCGGGGCTGGGACGACGGCGAACGTGAGGTACGTGGACAGCGCCGCCTCGTTCAGCCGGGTCGGCAGCGACGGGTGGGCCAGGAGCGCCTTGATCTCCGAGGCGAACAGCAGCCGGCCGGCGTGGCGCGACCAGTAGAGGGGCTTGACGCCGAGACGGTCCCGGGCCAGGAGCAGCCGCTGGCGGCGGCCATCCCACAATGCGAAGGCGAACATGCCGCGGAGGTGGTGGACGCAGTCCGGGCCGTACTCCTCGTACAGGTGGATGATGGCCTCGGAGTCGGCGTGCGAGCCGTACGTGTGGCCCCGGGCCTCGAGCCGCGGCCGCCAGTCGGCGTGGTTGTAGATCTCGCCGTTGAAGACGAGCCAGACAGACCCGTCCTCGTTCGCCATGGGCTGGTCGCCGGTCTTCAGGTCCACGATGCTCAACCGCCGAAAGCCCAACCCGAGGCGCCGGTCGCGCGACAGGTGGAACCCCTCGGCGTCTGGGCCGCGGTGGGCGATGGTCGCCGCCATCCCGCGCAGGTCGGCTTCGGCCACCGGGTCGGCGTCGCGCCCGAGCGTCAGGACGCCGCAGATGCCGCACATAGCGCCGCCCGCTCGTGCTCGATGACCTCGCGCAGCGTCTCGTCCAGCGAGATCGACGGGCGGAAGCCGGTCGCGCGGACCAGCTTGGAGGCGTCGGGCACACGCCGGCGCGTATCCTCGAAACCGGCCGCCCGCTCCCCGTAGGCCGCCGGATCCCCGTAGGGCACCAGGCGGATGTCGGACGCGCTGTCGGTCAGCTGGATCACGCGCCGGGCGAGGTCCACCATGGCCACCTCGCGCGGCTGGCCGATGTTGAACACCTCGCCGGCGGCCGCGGGTAGGTCGGCCAGCGCGACGACGGCGCTGACCGTGTCGCGGACGTTGGTGAAGCAGCGCGTCTGCCGCCCATCCCCGAAAACCGTCAGGGGCTCGTCGCGGAGGGCCTGCCGCACCAAGCGCGGCACGACCATGCCGTACTGGCCGGACTGGCGCGGGCCCACCGTGTTGAAGAAGCGCACGATCACCACGTCGAGCCCGCTCTCCTGGGCGTAGGCGAGAGCGAACGACTCGTCGATCGACTTGGCGGCGGCGTAGAACCAGCGCGACAGGCGGCCCGACCCGAGGATGCGGTCGTCCTCCTCCGACAGCAGCTCCTTGTCGTTCTTGCCGTACACCTCGGAGGTCGAGGCGAGCACGACGCGCCGAGAACGGGTGGTACAGGCGCGCAGCACGTTCTCGCTGCCGGTGATGTTGGTCTGGAGCGACCGCAACGGGTGGCGTAGCACCCAGTCCACGCCCACCGCGGCCGCCAGGTGGTAGACGATGTCCACGTCGCCCACGAGCCGGTCGACGAGCGCCGCGTCCAGCACCGAGCCTTCGATGCAGGTGAAGCGCTCGTCTGCCGCCAGGGTGCGCAGGTTGTCGCGGCGGCCGGTGGAGAAGTCGTCCAGGACGACGACGTGGTCGCCCCGCTCGACCAGCCGCTCCGCCAGGTGCGAGCCAATGAAGCCCGCGCCACCAGTGATCAACGCCCGAGCCACTCAGACTCCCACGGGGGGCGCCACGTGCACGCGCCAGTCGTCGGGCACCGCCCGGCCGCGGGCCGCGAGCTCGCGGAGGTAGAGGAGGCGCATGTCCTGGACCAACCGCGCCGCATCGTACCGGGGGTAGACGTGCGCCCGCCCTGCCATCCCCAACCGGTCCGCCAGCGCGCGATCCCGCAGCAGGCGTAGCACCGCGCCCGCCAGCGCCGCCGGCTCACCCGGAGGCACTGTCAACCCCGTGTGGTTGTTGATCACCACCTCGGGAACCCCGCCGACGGCAGTCCCGACGACCGGCCGCGCGGCCGCCAGCGCCTCGATCAGCACGACCGGCGAGCCCTCGTTGAGCGACGTGAGGGCGACGACGTCCATGTCCGCATAGACGCGCGGCAGGTCGCGCCGCCAGCCCAGGAAGTGGGTGCTGGAGCGGAGGCCCAGGTGAGCGACGGTGGCTTCGAGCTCGGACCGGCGCTCCCCGTCGCCCACCACCAGCAGCCGCGTGTCCGGGTAGCTGGCCTGCACCGCCCGAGCGGCCTGGAAGAAGTGCTCGTGCGCCTTGATCGGCACCAGCCGCGCGACGATGCCGACGACCGGCGCCGTGTCCGGAATGCCGAGCTCCCGGCGCAGCTCGCCCCGGTGGCGCTCGGCGGTGAGGAAGGGCTCGAGCTCCAGGCCCAGGCGGATGGGCACGAGCTTGGCCCGCGGGGCGACCCCGTACCCGGCAATCTCGTCGCGCTGGCTCTCGCCGACGACGACGATCCGGTCGGTCATCGCGGCCAGGGCCCGCTCGACGGCGAGGAACGCCCGCGTCTTGCGGGGGCCGAAGTAGCCGTGGAACACGTGGCCGTGGTAGGTGTGGACGACCAGCGGCACGCGGCAAAGGCGCGCGGCCAGTCGCCCGAGAGTGCCCGCCTTGGCCATGTGGGTGTGGACCACGTCAGGCTGCTGGCGCCGGATGATCTGGACCATGCGCGCCAGCGCGACCAGGTCGTCAGTGACGCTGATCTCTCTACCCAGCTCCGGCACGACGATCGGCCGGACGCCCCGAGCGCGCGCCATGGCCGTGAAGTCGCCCTCGTGCGGAGCGGTGGTTCCGGCCACCAGCGTCGACTGGAAGGCGGCATCGTCGAGGCCCTGGGTCAGGAGGATCGTGTGGATTGCCGGCCCACCGATGTTCAGGCGGGTGATGATCCGCAGCACGCGGACGGGCGGGCGACCGGCGGCGGAGGCGGTTGGCACGCCGCGCGAGTATAGGGGCTTTATCCTCACGGCGCGTCCATGAACGTCGCGTACGGAAAGCCTACCGCCGAGGGGCTGGCGCACCGGCCGAGCACGCTGAAGGCGACCGCCTCGCCGTGGCGCTCAGCGCCGCCGCTTATCGTCCCGGTGGTCCTGCTGCTCGCGGGCGGACTGGTCGGCCTGCCGAGCACGCTGAACGCCGTCGTCGCCTGGCAGCGGCTTCTGGGACTGGTGGGCGCGGGGGTGTTGGCAACGCTGGCTCTCGTGCTGCTGCCGCGCGCACGTCACCCCGCCCCCGTCCTGTCCGGGGGAGCGCTGGCCGCCGCAGCCGGCGGCTTGTGGGTCGTGGCCGCCTCCGGTCCGGACGCCTTCCACGGCCTGTTCGCCGATCCGCTGAAGGCGCTTTTCGGGCGCCTGTTCTGGACGGTCCAGCTCACCCAGCCCGTGGCCGAGACCAACACGTGGTTCATCGTCGGCTACAACGGCCTGGCCGACCTCTGTCTCGTGGTCTTCTTCGCGTGTCTGGGGATCCTGCTGGGCCGGCCCAGCCGCGCGGCCAGCGTCGTGGCAGGGGTTCCGCTCGCGGCGAGCGTCGTGCTCCTGTCTGGCACCGGCGCCCGCGGCGCCCTGGCCGGTCTGGCCGTTGGGCTGTGTGTCATCGGTATGGCGGCGTGGCGGCGCGGCTGGCTCGTCGCTCTAGTGAGCGTACCGGTCGCCATCATCCTGGCGGCGCTCAGCCCGAAAAGCCTCGACGTCTCGTCAACGCTCGGCCGCTGGTCCTTCTGGGGCGACCTGGTGCGGCTGCTGACCGAGTTCCCTCTCACGGGGGTGGGGCTGGGCGTCGACACCGCGTACCGCGTTGGCCTGCTGTACGAAGTCAACCCTGATCCCGAGCGTCTGGCCTACGCTCACAACACGTTCGTCCAGGCCTACCTCGAACAGGGGCCCCTGGGCGCTCTTGGCATGCTGGCGATTCCGGTGGTGGCGGCGCTCGCGGCGGTGTCGGCCTGCCGCCACCCCGCGACAGTTGCCAGCACTCGGGCGCTCCTCCTTGGCGGCCTGGGGCTTGTGGCCGCGCTCGAAGTGCACGGGCTCACCGACCAGGTTGTCACCACGAACGTCGGCACCAGTCTGCTCCTGGTGGGGTTGACCACCATCCTGGCGTCCCTGGGCGACCGCGCCCGGCGCAGCCTGGGTCAGGGGCTCCGTCGGCTGGGCCTGGGCGCGCTGGTGGCCGTGGTCGCCACCCTGGCCATAGTCGCGCTGCTGCCCGCGGGCCGGGCGCGCCTCCTGGTGAACGTGGCGGGCCTGCGCATGGTCCAGGGCTGGGCGGACGGTGGGTCGCCGGAGCAGCGCGCCGCGTCGCTGGCAGCGGCGGAGGGGCTGCTGTCCCTGGCGCTGACTCAAGACCCCGGCGACCCGGCGGCGCAGCGCGACCTGGCACGCACGCGGGCGCAGCGCTACGACGACGCCGGCGCGCTCGCCAGCCTGCGGGCGGCCAGCGCGTCACCACGGCTCGACGCGTTCGACATGCTGCAGGTAGCCCATCTGTACCGCGATCTCGCGTTCGCTAACGACGGCTACAGCTGGGCGATGCGCGCCTACGCCGCGTGGGGACGAACGCCCAGCGACACGGACCCCATCCTGCTCACCTACAGCCGGGCCACCCTCCAGGACAACCCGAACGCCCAGCGGTTGGCGGAGCAGGGCGAGGCGGCGCTGCGGGCCCGCGACTTCGAGGCGGCCCGCCGCCTGTTCAGCCAGGCGCTGTCTTTCGGCACGGGGCCGCCGAACCCGTACCTCCAGGAGCGCCTGACCGCGGCGGAGCGGGGCGTCGAGAAGTACGGCGGCTAGCGGCTAAGAATAGTAGTTAGGAGTTAGAGACTCGCTGTTCAGGGTACGCACTCCTCCGGCTCGTGCCCAGAAGACGTCAATCGCTTGCTCATACCCAAGCGTGCCGACTGTGACCCGCCCCCACTGCTGGCAGCACGCGAGCCGGTAGCGCGGCATGCCACTATTAGCCTGTGGCTCAGATCGCGCGAGTCTCCGATATGGACGCTCCGCACAATGCGGAGTCGAAGGACGCTATCCAGGAGCTGCTGCTCCCACGCAAGCTGGAGATCATCGGCCGGCATGCGGCATGGATCCGCGCCCACGAGGAGCTCGCATTGAAGCACATCCTCGACGGGAAGCTCCTGGACATCGGTTGCGTCCAGCCGTACCTCCAGGAGTGCCAGACCGAGCAGGACCACGCCCTCTGGCGCTATGTTCGCTATCAGGGCGCGACCCCATACTCGGAGTACGTCGGACGGCGGCAACGATTTTTGATCCGTGACGCCGGACATCCGGGCGAGCCGATCATGGGCATCGCCGCCCTCGGCAGTAGCGTGATGCAGTTGCAGGCACGGGACCGCTGGATCGGGTGGCAGGTCGATGCGGCACTCACCGAGCACGAGCTCGCGGCGCGCTTAGTCGGCGAGCTGAGCCAACGGGACGCCTGGGCTCTCGTCCGGGCGCGGCGCGCGCGGGGCCGAGAGCTCCGGAGCATCAAGAAGCATCGCATCGCCGCCGTAGCTGACCTCTACGTCTCGCAGGCAGTGCCGCCGTACAACGAGCTCACCTCGGGCAAGCTGCTGTGCCTGATGATGCTCAGCAACGAGTTGCGGCAGGCCTTCCGTGCCAAGTACGCTGGGCGCCAAACGTTCATTGCCAAGCGCGAAAAGATCGATCTCGTACTGATCGTGACCACGAGCGTCTTCGGCCGCCACACGTCGCTGTACAACCGCCTGCGCTACCGCGACCGCCTGGCCTACATCCCGGTCGGCGAGACGATCGGCTTCGGCACCATCCAGGTCACCGAAGGCGACTTCCAGCTGATGCGCGCCTTCCTTGCCGAGCGCGGCAAGGAGCCGAGTCACCTCTTCGGAAAAGGAGCCAACTGGCGCATGCGCGTGATCCGCACGTACCATGACGTCCGTCGGCAGGAGGAGGTGGGGTACGCTCAGACGAGCGACCGCGCGCTCACTCATGGCCAGCGCCGCGGGGTGTTCCTCGCGCCCTTGGCCGAGAATGCCCAAGCGTACCTGACGGAGGAAGACGCGGCCCCGGTTTATTACGACTGGCCGCTCGCGGACCTCGTCGCTTGGTGGAAGCAGCGGTGGCTCGCCGGGCGCGCGGCGAATCCGGATGTGATGGCACGTGTGCGAGCGTTCGACAAGGAGACGTATCGCGTCTCCCGCCTGATCCCCACGCCGAGCCTCGTCACGGTTCCCTGATAGCCGCCTCGGCGACTACCTGCTGATAGGCGGTGCGCACGGCCTCGACGAATGCGGCGTCGAAGCGGTCGATCTTGACCGGTAGCGGGAATGGGCGATCATCGTCGACATACAGCGCGTTACCGGGCACGCGTCGCGCAATGTCGGTCTCGGCACCCTCCAGTGCGGGGTCCATCCCCACGAGATCCTTCACGTCGCCGTGCGAGCGGAGGTGCTGGACGATGTAGTAGGCGATCTGGCTGGTGAGGTCGCGAGAGAGGGCGCTCGGTTGCTGCGTGACACTCGTGGTGCCGATTGACAGGGCGCGACCTTCCTTGAAGGTGCGGACAAAGATATTGCTCTTGCTGTCGCGCACCTTCTCGCCACCTAGCAGGTTCTGGGCCTCTTCGAAGAATGCCACCAGCGGGATGCGTCCTTCCGGGCCTTCGTCTAGGTCGATGCGGGCTAGGTTGTATTCGAACTGTCGCCGGGTCACGAGCGTGGCTATCAGGTCGCGATCCGCCTCGGAGGCAATTCCGGAGAAGTCCACGACCACGAGCTTGCCCTCAGACAAGTCCTTGCCGATGAGGCTGAGGCTATCCTCGCGGGTGTCGCCGAAGTGCGCCTGCACGAGCCGATCCACGACTTCGCGCTGGGCGGCTTCCACGATCCAGACTTTCTGCGTCCCATCCCACCGGCGCGATCGCCCCGGGATGTCTGCCTTCAAGCCTTCAACGAAATCCCGGTCAAACGGCGTGTGCAACACCAGCCAGCCATCCGGGGCCTGGTCGATGCTGACCGACGAGTCCAGGATGTACGAGCGGTGTTGGGCGGCCTGCAGCTTGCGGCGCACATTACGCACCACCCGCTTGCCGGACGCCTCCAGCTTCGTACCCTCGGCACCGCTCGCTTCCTCGGCGCCGGCCGCGATCTCGCCGAACCAGGCGCCGAGCTTACCGCTCCACTCCTTCTCATCCCCGAGCACGGCGTCGTACATCGAGGCGTCCTCGTCGTAGGTGAAGAGGAATTCCGATTGGGCGCTGGTGAGGTTCGGCCAGAACAGGGCGAAGTCGCGCGGCAGGATCGACTGCAGCCGGACCGCCAGGCGCCGCACCGTGGCCTTCGCGTGCAACTCACGGTCATTGAGGTGCCGCTCCTTGGTGGTGTAGAGCACCACCCGGTCACGGGCGAGCGGATGCTCGCACAGACCTGGCACGTCCTCGCCGCGCTCGTTCTGGGTCCAGGGGACGTATTCGCCCTTGTAGTCGTAGATCAGCTTGCCGTAGCTTCGGTTGAACGCGATCCAGAAGAGGACGACCTTCACCAGGTTGGTCTTGCCTTTGCCGGATTGTGCGAAGATCGCTGTGCGGTTCCCCTTGAGCCGGTCGCGGATCACCACGCGATGGTTGGCGAGGATGTCGCCGCCGTCCCTCAGAAACCCCAGAGGGATGAGACCTGTGGCGCCGGGCTCCCCGTCTCGTACGCGCTCGGCTGACCGCAGCACAAGACGGAGGGTGTCCGGCACCCAATCCAGCGAGGCTTCCTTCCGTCCCCAGTGCCTGTCCCGAGAGGCATCAGCTGGCTGCTCCAGGAGGTCGCGGCGCGCCTTCAGGATCGGCAGGAGGCGAGCCCGGATGCCGTCGGGCTCTGTGGCAAGTCGCTCCGCCAAGTCCGCCAGCTTGCGAGCATCCCCCGCGGCATTGAGATCCGCCGTCCAGGTCGCTACACGCAGCGCGAAATCGTGCGGGCTCAGTGCCCCGCCGGTTGGGTGTCCGTTTGCGCTTGTGCTCGTCATGTGCACACTCCTCCCGCAACGTCAGGCGGTGGCATCGGCGAGCGGACTCGCCGCCAGGATCGCGTATTCGTCATCTGTGGGCCGGCGGACGAACGATAGGATCCCCGGCAGGGTGAAGCACTCGGCGATGGTGTCGTCCTCCAGAGAACCCAGGAGTCGCAGCGTGATCATGTTCTTGGCGATGACCGCCTGGTCGTCGTTGGACAGCGGCTCGTCTGGGTACTGATTGCGCCGGTGGGCATAGACGCCGAAGTTGGCGTCGTTGCTCGCCTGGCGCGTGTAGCCGATGTCGATCACCTGGGTGAGATATGTCCGCGACGGCCGTCCCGAGCGGCTGTCATCGCCCACAACGAAGAACTGCAGAAATTGCGGCTCGACGGCATGATGGAGTTCCGCGAGCAGGTGGCCCATCGAGTCCTTGCCGACCAGGAGCCCCAGCCGTTCAGGCTCGGGGGAACTGGGGAAGATGTTCAGCATGCTGGCGCCTCCTCAGCGGTGATAGAAGCGGTTGAGCAGGGCGTCGACCACGTCGTGCTCGCGGCGGTCCAGGTCATGCTCGAGGTGGTAGACCCGCTCGCCGCGGGCGAGCATCTCGGCCATGAAAGGGTGAAGGAACTGCTCCAAGTCGTCGCCCATCAGCAGCACGTGGGAGTGCACCAGGCCGGCGGCGAGCGGAAAGCCACCATGAGTCACGCCCCGCGCCGTCAGCAACAGCCGTCCCCCGAGTGGGCGGAGCACTTCTTTCACGAATGCATCAGTGAGGGGGAGGCCATCGTACACGCGGACCGGGTCCCCTCCGCTGCGCGCCGCATCCACAGCCTCGCGGTGGGGAGCATTGTGCCGGTAGCTGATCCAGAGGCCGTAGTAGTCCAGATCAGCCGGGTCCGGCGAGAAGACGACCCGAACTGGAGGCCGAGAGTGCGCCCTTTCGGCCCCAGGGTGAGGATCATCTCGTGACCCTCGGCACCACGGTGGGCGTTCAGGATGCGGTCGGGTGGAATGGTGAAGATGAAAGGCTGCCCAGGGTGCTGCAGGCGCCCTTGGTACACGATGTCCTCGCATTTCGGGCCGAACTGCTTTGAGAGGCCCGCCAGGACAATGCCCGATCCCCAAAGGTCGCGGTTGATCTCGTCGGCGGACGCGGCGGCCGGCGTCTGGACGACGTTCAGACCGCCATCTACCAGCACCGTGTCACCCTCGTCGACCGTACCCGTTGACCACAGCGTGCGCACTTGCTCCCACATCGCGGTCTTGTTCGCGGCTTCCAGGATCTTGCGCGCGTCAATGCGTTCGCCGAAGTCGGCCACGTCGGCGTGGCGGTAAGGAGCGCGACCACCGAAGGCGAACCCGGCGATGGTGTTCAGGTCCGCCGCGAGCCGCCCGACTGGGCCGGGGTAGAAGGTCACGTCGCTGTACGGGCCGAACTGCGGGTGCTGACCCTCGGCCAAGAGGACGTAGGAACTGCGACTCAGGACCAGCGCCGTGTCCTCGCCGGAGCGATTGCGGATCACGAAAGGGTGTCCGCTCTCATCCAAGAACGCCACCTTGCTAGTGCCAGTGCAGCCTGTATCCAAGGGGAGATAGCGGACGCCCTCCTGAACGCCGCCTTCAGCGAACGACGTGCGCTCTCGCTGGCGGCGGTCGGCCTCCTCGCGCCCGCGCCGCGCCAGGAGTGCCGGGTTATAGGAGGGTGAGAGCATCCTTGAATGCCTCCTCTGGTACCGACAGGGAGTAGGCGCGCGAGGCGAATCCGCCCGCCGCCTTGGGCGCCAGGTCGCGGACTACAAGCCCGAGAGCCGCCAGCTCGACGAAGTAGTTGCTGGCGTTGTTCGGGCTGTAGCGCTGGCCAGTTTCGCGCACCACGTCCTCAGTGGTGGCTGATCCGAGGCGGTTGACCAGGTGGAAAACCTCCTCGTACGACTTCCGCAAGATACCTGCGTAGCCCTTGCGGTCGGCGGGGACGATGCCCGCCCGGTCCAGCAGTTTGCCGATGCCGCGGCTCGACCCCTCGACGGCCTCGGCAGCGAAGGTGGACTGCAGACTAGCGAGTGTTTCGGGATCACCGCCGGTGAGATACATCACCCGCTTGGCGGGGCCAAAGGCACCATCCGCGACACGGGCGTGGAGGAGCGGCCCGAACTGCCTCCAGAGGAAGCTCGGCATCAGGCCAATGCGGCGCAGGTCCAGGCCAACGAGCGTCTGCGTGTCGACGCGTTCGATCAGTTCGTGGACGCATCGAGCGACGGCTGGTCCCTCGTCGCGTGTGATGTAGAGGGGCTCGTCCTCGGGCGTCGTCACCCGCGAGGGTACGAGGCGGGCTAAAGGGATGGTGGCGAGCGTCCAGCCGGGCAGGTGGGGGTGGGCGACGTGCCCGGTAGGGGTTTGGGTGATCGTCATGAGTAGACTTCTCCTAGGCAGCCGGCGCTCGGCCGATCGCCTCGAACTTGAGCTGGAGTTGCGTGCCGGGCAGGAGGCGGTCCTGCGACGAGGCGCGCGTCGTGGTGAGTGCGACGAGTTCGGCGCCACCGCTCGTCAGGCGGAGGCCGCCGCGATAGAGGTAGGAGGCACCCTCACCGGCCGTGGCGAGGGAGTGAACAAGTTCAATAAGCTGGGGGAGGCCGCCGCCTCGCCCGTCCTCGTCGGGCCGATTGGTGATGCCCGGCTCCGCAGCGAGTTCGAGGGCCGCCAAGGGCATGGCCCAGGGAGGGACTGTGCCGAGGCGGCCGGCGAGCGCAGGTACGCCGGCCAAGGAAGGCAAGATGCCACGGCCAGTGTCGCAGCAGGAGAGATAGGTGGTGTAGACCGTCACGCACTCGGTGCGGCGGCGGTCGAGGTAGCGTGTACGGGTGCGGTCGGCGGCAACGAAGCCCTCGCACCAGGTGACGTCGTCGCCGTGGGCGTGATCGCGAACGTTTGAGGCACTCTCCTCGATGAACGTAACCACCCGATGGACGTAGGTAGCGTTAATGCCTGGCATGCCCTGCCCGACCAGTGCCTTCAGGGCGATTCGGGCTTGTGTCACGCGGGGCTGGATGGAGTCCCGTGCCCCGATGCGCTCGAGGGGCACGAGCGTGATCTCGCCTGCCTCGAGCGGCTCCTCGGCATCTGTGCCTTCCTCGGCAGGTGGGTGCGCCGCGCGAGCGATCTCGTCCATGAGGTCCACCTGCGAGGGTGTCAGTGCGCGGAGGTGGCGCTGCAGGTTGAGACGGGCGAGGTCGGCGATGCCGGGGCTCGCACGCGCGCTCCGCTCGTCTGGCAACAACGCCCGGCGGCCGGTCACCTTCGACGACCGCGCCGCGTCCGTCCTCGCCGTGCTCAACCTGCCGAAGTCGGACCCGCCCCTCCTCCGTCGCGTCCGCACCTTCATCGAGTGCAACGGCTACGAGGCGATCCTGCGAGCAGCGCGCTACACTGCCGCCCGGGCCGCCAAGGAGCCCGTGCACGATCCCTGGGCGTATACGATCAACGTCTACAACAATAATCTCGCGCGTCTGGAGCACCTGTACGTGCTCACCCACTGGGCTGAGAACGGGCTGCGCTCACAGGTCGACCTGCGCATGAGCGCCGCTCTGGGCGAGACGTGGTACCGCTTCCCAGAACGCTACCTACCGGCGAACCAGGTCGACTACTTCTTCGGCGACGCTTCGCACCGCGACCTCCGCTGGGAGGCCGACACGCACGCTGCGCGGGGCCGCAGGGTGGCCGACCTGGCGAATCCCGCGGAGTTCCTGGAGCAGATCACGCTTGGCTGGCTGACCCGCATCGTGGTCCACAACTACCACAGTTATCTTCGCGGCATCCTCATCACACTCGCGGGGGCGCCCGTCACCAGGGATGAGGCCGCCGCACTCCTGGATGCCGCCAAGACCGCACGCAACGCCGTAGCGCACAATCGCTACCTGACCAACGAGCAGTACCGTATGGCGGTGGCGAAGCTCCCACGCCTGCTTGAGCTACTGCGGTTCGATGTCAGCAAGGCGCTTCAACGCATCGAGGGCTCCCGCCGCGTGGTGGTGAGGCGCACCCTCACGGAGCTTGGCGCCCTGCCCCAGTCGAGTCAGTCCCCATGATGCCCCACTCTGGTAAATCACGCGGCCGCCCATAAGGTCTTGCTACCCAGCGGGTGTTTGTCCACGCGCGGCCGGCTCGGTGTGTTCCAACTAAGAATAGGGGCGGGCGTAGCCGTGGTTGCGGATCACGTAGAAGACGACGTTGCCGAAGCTGTCGCGGCGCACGTAGGCCGTCTCCAACCCCGGCTGGCTCGCCAGCCACTGGTACGTCTGCTGCCACTGCCGCGCCCTGTCGCCGCCGGGGTCGGTCCAGTCCACATTGAAGTCGACCAGGTACGCGGCTCCGGTCGGGCCCATGCGCGGCATGATGTAGGCCCGCCGCTCGTCGTTCGTCCGGGGCTGCGAGCCCAGGTCGACAAGCCGCTCCATGCCCTCCACCCCGAGGTCGGCGTACCAGGCCAGGTGGCGGGGCATGCCGGTGATCGTGACGTCGGTCGGCTCGAGGTTGGCCTTGAGCCAGCCCTCGGCGTCTACCAGCGCCACGACCCGGAGACCAAGGGGTGTATCACTGTCGGCGCCGCGATCTGACGCCCGCCCGAGAAGCGGCGTTGGCGTGGTTCGTTCCCGGACGAGGGGCGACCAGGCAACGACGAGAAACAGCGTCGCTGCCAGCGCCGTGGCGGCCTGGAGCGAGCGCCCGCCCCGTGTCACCAGCGCGGCGGCGCTGGCAGCCGCCCAGACGCCTCTGCCCGCGAGCAGGGCGAGCAGCGGGACGATGGGCATGAACGAGCGGAAGGTCAACGCGGCGTTGGCCACTTTCGGGGTCACGGAGATCACCAGGCGCTCGGCAAAGAACGACAGGACAACCACCCCGAGCAGAAGCAGGCCCCAGGGGGTTGGCCGAAGCTTTCTGCACACGTGCGTCTCCCACAGCGTGCCGACCGTCGCCAGGAGCAGCGCCGCGGCCAGCGCCGGCCAGGCTTCCGGCTGGCCGGCGCTGGCCAGGGCAGCGCGGAAGACCAGCATCGTCGGTAGCCAGACGACCGCGGCCAGCACCCAGCCCGCCGACCACCAGCCCGCGCGCCTGCCGGTCACGAGGGCAGCCAGCGCCTGCACCGCCAGCCCACCACCCGCCAAGGTGGCAGCCCAGAGGAAGCCGACGCTCAGGTTCGCGGGGCTCAGCTGCGCTGCCAGCACGTCCGGGTAGTCCCCGAGCTTCGGCGCCGCGTCCAGGATGCTGGCCAGGATGAGAGGTGCCGACCCGAACGTGCGCTGCAGGAGGGGCACACGGGCCAGGTCCGGCGGTACGCCGCGGGCCAGGTCCGGCGGTACGCCGCGGACCAGGAGCGCGCCGCCGACGACGACGGCCAGCGCGGACACCCCGAGGCCCAGGCGCGCCACCGGCGAGCTGCGCCAGCGCTTGGCGAGGGGGGCGAGCGCCGCCAGCACGGCGAATGGCGCCAGCGTCACGGCGGTGCTCTCTTTCGTCAACACCAGGAGCGTCAGGCAGGCCAGGGTGGCCATGCCGGCCGGCAGGCTGGGCCGGCGCAGCCAGGCCAGGAGCAGGGACAGGTACGCCAGCGTGAGCAGCGTCGCCTGGCTGTCGGTCCAGAAGCGCCAGGCGGACTCCTGAAACTCCGGGGCCGCCAGCAGGAGCAGGGCAGCGCACATTGCCGCGCCGACCGGTAGGCCAGCCTGGCGACCGAGGAGCAGCACCGCCGGCACGCAGAGAGCGTTCAGGAGCGCCTGGACGGTCCGCCCCAGGGTGAGAACGTCCCAGGGAACGAGGAGCGACAGCCCTGCCGCTTCGACGGCGACGGAGCGGCCTTCGGACGTGAGCCCGCCGCCTATTACTGCGCGGTCCCCGGCCCAGCCGCGCGCTATGTCGCGGGCGTGGATGGCGTACAGGTATTCGTCAGAGGTCGGCTCGCCCGCCAGGCTGTTGGTGGTGTAAACGCGGCTGAGTACGGCGAGCAGAGCGAGAGACAGCAGCAGCCAGACCGTCGGCGACGGGCCACTACGTGCGTTGTGGCGCACCGCCCTCGGCTGGCAGCACGGCGAAGGCGCCGGCGAAGTGCATCTCGACGAAGGTGGACGCCTGGTACGTCGGGAGGTCGAGTGCGGCGCACCGAGCCGTCACGTCGCCGACGAGCTGCTGCGCCGAGGGGGGGAGCGCCAGGACGACGATGTCCACGTCGCGCTCGATGGCCACGCGCTCGAGGTCGTCCATGGTGCCGAGCACGCGCACCCCGTGCATGGTGCGGTTGCGCGTGCCAGGGTCGGGGTCGATGAAACCGACTGGCTGGTAGGCCGCTGGGTGCGAACGGATGAGCGACCGAAGCACGATCTCGCCGACGTCGCCCGCGCCGATGACCAGGACGTGCGGCATGCGCCGGTTCTGGAGCCGGGCGAACGTGTCGTTCAGGGCCGCGAAAGACACCCGGGAGCCGATGAGAAGCATGGTGAACAGCAGCCAGTCGATCACCAGCACCGACCGCGGGATCACTATGACGTTCCGCAGGACCAATGGCAGGAAGAGCAGGAGAACAGCGCTACTGGCAACCGTCACCTTGGCCAGCGCGATCAGGTCGGCGACGCCAACGTAGCGCCACATGCCGCGGTACGTCTGGAACAGGACGAGCGCCACGACTTTGACGACGACGACGATCGCCAGTGAGGCGGAGAGAAGCTCTGGCAGAATGCTGTAGGGGTCCGGCCTGGTGGCCGGGTTTGGCTGTCCGTAGTGGAGAACGAACGCGCCGACGTAGGCGACGCAGATCAGGACGAAGTCCAGCGCCACAAGCCCGATCTCGCGCTTGAACATGATCATGCCGTTGACGATCGGCCGGTCGGCCAGGCGGTTCGAGCGCTCGACGGCTGCGAACTCGGCCGGGCCCAAAATCCGCACCTGAGCCAGGTAGGCTCCGAACAGGACGACGGCGGTCAGCAGCGTGCCGGCGGCGGCCAGACTGGCCCAGACACCCACCGACCGCGCGATGAGCCCCAGGCTACCGAAGGAGGCGGCCAGCAGGTACAGGAGCAAGACGGCGCCACGCTCGCTCAACCCCATAGCGACCAGCCGGTGGCTCAGGTGGTCGCGACCTCCCTGTGACAGCGGCCGGCCCTCGACCGTCCGCATGATGGCCACGAGCGTGGTATCGAAGATCGGCAAGCCCATCATGGCGACCGGGACCAGCAGCACGAAGAACACGTCGGACGCCATCTCGCGCGTGCCGAGGAGGGCGATGCCGCTCAGCGTGAACCCGAGGAACATGCTGCCCGAATCGCCCATGAAGATCTTTGCCGGATTGAAGTTGTAGATCAGGAAGCCGAGGGCGCCGCCGGCCACGGCCAGGCACAAGGACGCCATACCGGCGTTGCCGACCGACACGCTGAAGCCGAACAGGAAGAAGGCGGCGATGGCGGCGGTCCCCGCCGACAGGCCGTCCATGTTGTCCAGCAGGTTGAACGCGTTCGTGATGCCGACCACCCACAGGATGGTCAGCGGAATGGCCACCGCGGCGAGATTGGTGGTCTCGACCTGGACACCGCCCACGACCAGCAAGCAGGCGGCGAGGATCTGGGCGATGAGCTTGGTGTGGGGACGGAGGCGGCGCCAGTCGTCGACCAGCCCCGTGATGAAGAGCAGCGTGCCGCCGGCGAGCAGGCCAACAAGCCGCCTATCGAGGTGGGCAAAGAAGACGATAACGAGCACAGTGGCCACGTAGATGGCCACCCCGCCAAGCAAGGGCGTCGGCTTCTTGTGCCATCGGTCCTGCCGGGGTCGGGCCACCATTTTGCGAGCGGTAGCCCAACGGGCAACAAGTGGCGTCAACAGCGCCGATGTCGCCACCGCGACTGCTAAGACGCCAGCGAAGAACGCTATCTCGACGGAGGAAGGAGGTAACACAGTGGTGCTTGCGATGAGCCTCGGCGAGCGGGTACCAAGGAGCACGGTAACACTTGCGTCGCCGGTTCGTCTTGACGTCGTGAGCGCGCTCTTACCAGAATGCCTGTCAGCTCCCGCGGGTATTGTGCCATCCCCGGCACCTGCCTCGTGGACACTCTGCCGGAAACGCTGCTCGTGACGGTCGGTCCGCGCGCCGGAGCCGCGCACCGGCGGAGGAATGGGTTGGGTACCCGAGCGAACGACTCAGTCCGCGACCTGTTACAACGGGGAGAAGAGCCTGGTTTGGTGAGTTGGACGACCCTCGAGCAGAAGCTGCGCGACCGCCGCGCCCGGGTTGTGATCGTGGGTCTCGGGTACGCGGGCCTGCCGATGGCCGTCGGGGTAGCGCGCGCCGGCTTCCCGGTCGTCGGCTACGACGTGGACGAGCGGAAGGTGGCCCAGGTGACCTCTGGCCGCAGCCCGGTGTCGAACGTCCTCGACGACGAGATCGGCCCGCTGCGCGCCTCTGGCCGGCTGTCGGCGACGGGCGATGTGGCAGCCCTCGCCACGTCGGACGTCGCCGTGATCTGCGTGCCGACGCCGCTGACTGGCGAGGGTGAGCCAGACATGCGCTTCGTGCTGGCCGCCGGTCGCTCGATAGGTGAGAACCTGCATCGTGACATGCTCGTGATCCTGCAGAGCACCTGCGGCCCGGGCACGACGACGACGCTGCTCGGCCGCGAGCTGGAACAGCTCAGTGGCCTGCGCGCCGGTGACGACTTCCACCTCGTCTTCGCGCCGGAGCGGATCGACCCCGGCAACGCCCGCTTCACCGTCGCCAACACCCCCAAGCTGGTGGGCGGCGTTTCGGCTGAGTCCACCCGCCTCGCCTGCCTCTTTTTCGAGGCCTTCATCGACTCGGTGGTGCCCGTCGCATCCCCCGAGGTGGCCGAGATGGCCAAGCTGGTCGAGAACACTTTCCGCTTCGTCAACATCAGCTTCGCCAACGAGATGGCGCTCCTGTGCGACAAGCTCGGCGTGAACGTCTGGGAAGTGATCGCCGCCGCCAACACGAAGCCCTTCGCCTTCATGGCGCACTACCCGAGCGCCGGGATCGGCGGCCACTGCATCCCGGTGGTGCCCCACTACCTCCAGGCGGCCGCCCACGACCACGGGATGACGACGGAGCTGATCCAGGCCGCCGAGCGCGTCAATCGCCTCATGCCCATCGTCGTGGTCGACAAACTGGAGGCGGCGTTGGAAGCCAGGGGCAAGCAGCTCATGGACGCCAACATCCTCCTGGTAGGGGTGACCTACAAGCGGGACATCGCCGACATCCGCGAGTCGGCGGCGCTGCGGGTGCTCGAGGCGACGCTGGCACGGGGCGCCCGCGTCGCCTACCACGACCCGCTCATCCCGACGCTGGACCTGGCCGGCGAGAGCGTCGCCTCAGTGCCGCTGTCGGCGGAACAGCTGCGCGCCGTCGACGCGGTTCTCCTGCTAACGCCCCACACGACTATCGACTACGGCCTGGTGCTGCGCGAGGCGTCCCTGGTGGTGGACACCCACAGCGGTCTCAACCCGCGGAGCGGGCCGAACGTGGTCAACGTCTGGGTGCCGCGGCCGGCCGCCCCGGACGCCAGCTCCACGGGCCAGCCCGTCCTCGTCGCCGGAGCGGACTAACTTGACCAACTCCCCACGGCGGACCGCAGGCCGTCGACCAGCAGCGGGCCGACGCGGTCGATGGTGTAGCGCGCTCTGACCGTGTCGCGGCCGGCCGCGGCCAGGCGCTGGCGCAACCGGCCGTCCAGCAGAAGCCGGGTCAACCCGTCCCGCCACTCGTCAGGAGAGCCGGCCAGCAACCCGTTGGCGCCGTCTTCGACGAGAGTCGCCGCCGCGCCCACGCGGGCGCACAGGACGGGAACGCCAAGCGCCTGATACTGCAGCAGCTTGAAGGGGAACTTCGCCTGCTCGAAGGGCGTGTCGGCCAGTGGCACGAGCCCGATAGCGAATCCGGCCACCTCGTGCAGGTGGCCCGCCGCCCGCCACGGCCCCGCGGCCACCGGCACGCCGGGCAGACGCACGTCCCGGTAGGCGCCCGAGACCACGCGCACCACGAACCGCTGCCGGGTCGCCAGGTCGCGCAGCACCGGACCGAGCGCCTCCAGGTACTGTAGACTGCCGCGGGTACCGGTCCAGCCCACGGTGAGCGCGCCGCCCGCGGCGACTCCGTCCAGCTGTCGACGGACGCTCTGGTAGCGGGGCCAGTCCACCGCCATCGGGACCACTGTGACGCGCGGGCGCGGGGAGATGGCCCGGGCCCAGGCGGCGATCGGCTCGGTGGCAGCGCTCACCCAGCGTGCCTGGCGCACCACGTCGGCCACCTTGTCAAAGCGGCGCAAACGCTGGAACAGGCTCCGCGGGGTGAACGACGGGCGCAGGTACGTCGCGTCGTCGGTGTCGTAGACGACGCGGTCGTTCGCGCGACGCAGCAGCCGCTCCAGCACCGGTGGGCCAAATGGGAACAGGTCGCGCTGGATGACGACGGCGTCGGCCTGGCCAGCGGCCAGCACGTGCGTCAGCCGCCTCGCCAGGAACAGGCCGTAGAACAGCGCCTTGTCGCGGGCGCCGAACCGGCCACCTTCGACCAGCCGCTGGTACACCGGTTCCGGCACAGGCAGACTGGCCGACGGCTCGATGCCGTGCTCGCGGAGAAACGGGAAGAACTGGAGCGCTCGGTGGTAGCTGCTGGCGTTGCTCGCGCCGTCCAGCAGGTAGAACAGGACCTTCACGTTGTCAGCTTTTCAGCACCCGCTCGTACACCTGCGAGGTTGCCGCCGCGGCGCGCTGCCACGTGAACGCCTTGGCCCGTGCCAACCCACGCTGGCGCAGCCCTGCCCGCAGCTGGGGATCGGTGAGGGCCTGGTGCAGACAGGTGGCCAGGGCGGCCACGTCGAGGGGGTGGGCCAGGAGCGCCGCCTCGCCGACCACCTCGGGCAGCGCGCCCGCGGCCGCCGCCACCACAGGTGTGCCGCACGCCATCGCCTCGAGTGGCGGGATGCCAAACCCCTCGTACAGCGAGGGGCAGGCCAGGACGCTCGCCGCCGCGTACAGACCTGGCTGGTCGGCATCTGACACGTAACCGGCGAAGCGTGCCCACCCGCCCCAGCTGTTGGTGCTGACGAACGCTGCTGTCGAGTCGGTGCCCCAGATGTCGCGACCGACGAACAGCAGGTCGCACGAGATCTCCTGGCGCAGCCGGGCGACGGCCTGAACCAGCCGCGAAGCGTTGCGCCACGGCATGAGCGAGCCGACGCACAGGACGAAAGGCCGGTGGACGCCGAAGCGCCGCGCCACCGCCTCGAGATCCGCGTTCGCCCCCGGTGGACGGAAGCGCGCGTGGTCGACGCCGTTGTGGACGACGTGCACCCGAGAGGGATCGACACCGTAGCGCTCGACGACGTCTCTCCTGGTCGTCTCGGACACGGCGATCACGGCGTCCGCGGTGCGCGCAGCCCGGCGCTGGCCTCGCTGGAGCGTCAGTGCGAGGCGGCGCGGGAACCATTCGGGGTGGAGGTCCGCGAACAGGTCGTGGATGGTGACGACGCGCTTGCCGGGCGTCCACAACGGCAGCGTGCCGGTTGGCGAGTGGAACAGGGACACCCTGTCCCGAGCCAGCGCCAGCGGCAGGGCCAGGTGCTTCCAGAGCACCGGTGGTGCAGGCACGCGGCGCAGGCACACGCCGGCAGGGGGCTGCACCAGCGGATCGTGGAACGCGTCGGCGTAGACCAGGAAGAGGAGATCGTCCCGCGGCTCGCGGCCCAGGTGGGCCGCCAGGCTGGCTGTGTAGCCGGTGACGCCGGTCCTCTTGCGGAGCAGATCGCGGCCGTCGAAGCCGACGTGGAGGGTCGGCTTAGCCAACGCTCGAAGCGATGCGGGGGCGGCCGCCTGGGAGGAAGCAGGCCACCAGTGTCGCCAGGATCGCCAGCCCGACGCACAGCAGGTAGACGGAGCGCAGCGCCGCGGCCAGCAGACCCTGGAGCGCCGACAGCTGCTCCGGCGGCAGCTGGGCGCGCGTCGCCGGCGACAGGAGCAGGTTGGAGTCGGCGCCGAGCGCCGCGGCGGCGGCGACGCCCGCCGCGAAGATAGCGCCGGCCACGGCGACGCCGACCGCCCCGCCAATTGTCCGCGCGAACTGGTTCGAGCTCGTGACAACACCGCGCTGCTCCCAGCCGACGGCGTTCTGGACCGACAGCATGGACACCGACAGGTAGAAGCCGAAGCCCGCGCCAATGACCACCTGGATCGCCGTCTGCTCGACGAGTCCCGCGGTCGCCGGCAGGGCCGCCATCCAGCCGAAGCCCAGGATGAGCAGAACCCCGCCGATGACCGCGGGAACGCGGTAGCCCAGGCGCAGCATGATGCGTCCGCTGACCGTCGCCGCCGCCGGCCAGCCAATCGACGTCCCGGCGACGACGAAGCCCGCGATGGTGGGGGTGGCGCCGGTGACGCCCTGGGTGAACGGCGGGACGAACGCCCCCTGGCAGAACAGGATGACGCCGGACAACAGAGCGCCGAGGGCCGCGAGGCCGATGAGCCGGTTGCCAAAGAGGCCCAGCGGCACGAGCGGCTCGGGATGGCGGCGCTCCTGCCAGACGAAGGCCACGAACAGCACCAGGGCGCTGGCAAACAGGACAAGGGCCTCGGGCACACCGGACCGGCTCGACGGGACGACCTGCACCCCTACCAGCAGCGCTGTGACAGCCCCGGACAGGAGGAGCGCGCCGAGGTAGTCGATGCGGTGGGGGCGGCGGACCACCCGCTCGTGCAGGAAGTACCAGATGAGCGCGATGGCCAGGACGCACAGGGGCAGGTTCACGTAGAAGACCCAGCGCCAGCTGGCGCGCTCGGTCAGAAAGCCGCCGATCCCCGGGCCGAGCAGAGCCGAGACGCCCCACACCGAGGCGAACACCCCGTTCAGTCGGGCGCGCTCCTCGAGCGGGAAGACGTCGCCCAGAATCGTCTGGGTGATCGGAAACACGCCGCCCGCGCCGAGGCCCTGCACCAACCGAAAGGCGATCAGCTGCTCCATGGTCTGCGACTGGCCGCACAGGGCCGACCCGATCAGGAACAGCGTCGCGGCCGCCAGAAACAGCGGCTTGCGCCCGTAGAGGTCGGACAGCTTGCCGTAGATCGGTACCGAGATGGTGGTCGTCAACAGGTAGGCGCTGAACACCCACGCGTACAGCTGGATCCCGCCCAGCTGGCCGATGACGGTCGGCATGGCGGTCGAGATGACTGACGCGTCAAGGGAGACGAGGAAGGTGGCGACGAAGAGGGCGACGACGATCAGCCGGCGGCTGCCACCGGAGCTCATCACCTCCTGTTCGGATTGTCCGGGGCGGGGCGGAGCGGTGGCGACCATCAGGTTCAGGTTCATCGTAACCGCACCGCCGTCCGGTCACGCAGTACCGGGCGCGTGCACCGAGGGTGTCCGGTGGCCGGCGACCTCGTCGAAGATCGTGGCCAGCGCCCGGGCCAGCTCGCGCCGATCGTACCGGGCGACGACCGCCGGATCGGGGGCGAAGGGGGCACCGGCGGCGTGGGCGGCGAACGCGGCCCGGAGCTGGGCGAGGATGGCGCCGACGTCGTGCGCGGGCGCCACCCAGCCGGCGCGCGCCCGGGCCACGATGGCCGCCGCCTCCGACCCGGGCGGGGCGACCGCGAGAATTGGCCGGCCCACCGCCAGGTACTCGTACAGCTTGCCCGGGACGGCCGCCGCCGCCCCGGGCGTCGTGTTCACCAGCAGCAGCAGCAGGTCCGCCGAGCGCAGCGCGGCCAACGTCGACCGGTGGTCGCGGTAGCCGCTGAAGACCACGCGGTTGTCCAGCTCGGGCGCTGCCAGACCACGGGCTAGCTCGGCGTGCGCCCCCTCGTCCAGCGTCCCGATGAGCACGAGCTCCGCCATCTCGGCGAACCGCGGCTGTTCGGCCACGAGGCGCGCCAGAGCCTGAAGAAACGCGTCGGCGCTACGGCCGAAGTACAGCGCGCCAGCGTGGACGATACGAAAGCGCGCCGGGTCCGCCACGACCGGCGGCAGGTCGACGTACTGCCCGGGATCGAAGCCGTTCGGAACGACGCCGAAATGGTCGCGGGGCAGCATCGGGTACTGCTGGCGGAAGGCCGCCGCCATAGATTCGGTCACCAGCAGCAGCCGACCCGCTTCGTGGACCACGGCGCTCTCGAGCCGCCCCTCGAGCGGGCCACGCCAGCGCGGATAGTCAGGGAAGATGGCTCGATTCCAGCGGAGCCAGCCGTCGCGCAGCTCCGCCACCCATGGCACCCGGGTCAGCCGGTGGAGGATGAGCCCGACCAGGTGGCTCGTGTACGGCCCGGCCGTGGAGTAGATGAGCTCCGCCCGGCCGTGATGGATGGCGCGCAGGCCGGCAGACACGGCGAACGGCGTCCAGCCGCGGTGGGCGTCCGGGAAACGGGCCGCGTGGCCCAGCCCTACTTTGAGCACTTTGAGCCCTTCGAGCCCGGTGAGCCTGGCCAGCCGGCGCGGTGACTCGGCCGGCGCTGGGGAGTCGCCCCGGGGGAGAGGCTCCCAGGAGCGCGTGCGCACGATCGCCAGCCTCGGCGGCAGCTCGCCCAGCAGACCATCGTCACGCGGCCACGCCCATGCCACGCCCGGCGTGACTACTATCGGCCGCCAGCCGTACTGGCCAACGTACCGGGTGAAGGCGAGCGCCCGGTTGGAGCCCGAGCCCCCGACAGGCGGAAACGCGTGCGCCAGAAAAACGAACCGCCTGGAGACGCTCACCTCGGGAGACGACGGCGCCTGGCAACGGCGGGGCGGTACACCTCGTCGACGGTGCGGCGCGCCACCACGGGCCAGGCGAAGCGCTCGCGGGAGCGGCGCTGCCCCCGCTTGGCCAGCTCCGCCCGCAGCGGCAGGTCGACCGCCAGCCGGGCAATCGCGTCCGCCAGCAGCGCCGGGTCGCGTTCCGGCACCACCAGTCCCGCGTCCCCGACCACTGCCGGGATCGCCCCGGACGACGACCCTATGACCGCCACGCCCGCCGCCATCGCCTCGGCCAGGACCCGGCCAAACTGCTCGCGGTGCCCCGGCAGCAGGGTCACCGAGGGCAATACCAGCACATCGAGCGCCTTCACGAACGCCGGCACCGCCTCGAACGGCACGGCGCCGAGGAAGCGGACCCGTGAGCCCAACCCCCGCGCACGCACCGTCCGCTCCAGCGCGGCACGCTCGCCACCAGCGCCGGCGACCACGATGGTCGCCGGCGTCGCCAGACGACCGGCCGCCTCGACCAGCACGTCGAGGCCTTTGACGGGCTCCAGGCGGCCGAGGAAGCCCACGTAGGGACGGGGCGCGTCGGGTAAGCGGGAGCGGAGGTCCAGCGGCGTCGCGTCCGCGAAGCGGTCGACGTCCACGCCGAGCGGCAGCTCCACGGCGGGTCGGGCGGCCAGCCCCTTGGCGGCGAGGATGCCCGGGACATCGCCGTTCGGCACGTACGCACCATCGGCCTGCCGCAGGACGAGCCGCTCGACCCAGCGGTACGGGGCACGCCAGCGCCGTGGCACGTTGACGGCGGAGTAGAAGACGAGCGCGGCGCGCGGTGCCAGGGCGCCGCGGGCCACGAGCGCTTGCAGCGCGGCGAGGCTGAAAGGCTCCTCGTGCACGTCGACCACGTCCGGCTGGAGCGACCGGACGAGCGAGAACAGCCGGGTCAGGTAGACGTGGCGGGTGCCGTTGCCCGTGGCAACGGTGCGCCCGACGTGCCAGGCATACGGACGGACGCCGGGCGGGCGCGCCGCGATGCGCCGCCCCTCCTCGTGCCACCACGGCGGGCTCAGCAGCGTGACCCGGACGTCCGGCAGGTCGGCCAGAGCATCGACGCGCCGACGATTGGAGGCACCAACGGCATTGTGGGCGACCACCAGCACCGTCAGCGGGTCGCTAGAGCTAGAAGTAGGCATGGAACCAGAGCTCGGTGCTGAGCGCGCGCCACAGCTGCGCCGAGCGGTCGGCTGCGCCAGCGTGGTGGCTGTCCAGGGCAGCGTCCAGCGTCGCGGCCGGGAAGATGTGGCGCGTGCGCCGCTGCGGGTCACGCAGGAGCGCCAGCGCCGCCGCACCCCGCTCGTCGCGCAGCCAGGCGCTGATGGGGGTGGGGAAGCCCTTCTTGTCGCGGCGCCACACCACGCTCGCTGGCAGGAGGGTGTCCAGCGCGCGGCGCAGGGCGTACTTGGACCAGCCATCACGCACCCTCAATGTATCCGGCAGCGCGAACGCGAGCTCGACCAGGCGGTGGTCCAGGAACGGCACACGCGATTCGATAGAGAACGCCATACTGAGCCGATCCTCGTAGCGCAGCAGCGCGGGCAGACGGCTGCGCGTGAGCTCCCAGTACAGGATGTTCGTCAACCAGTCGTCGAACACCGGGGGCCAGAGCCGCCACTCCGTCGCCGAGACGTCCGCCAGGGCCCGCACCTCGGGCGCGAGCAGCCTGGCATCGGCGCTGCCGTCGACAGTCGCTGCCACCGGCGGGCGCAGCCGCATGGCCACCGCCGAGCGGGCCGCCGCTCGCGCCCGCGGCCAGCCGTGGCGGCGCCCCACGCCCACCAGCTCGCCAGGAAAGCGGGCCGGCCGCGATCTCAGCAGCCCGTAGAGGTGGTGCGGCACGTAGTTCAGATAGCCCGCGAAGACCTCGTCGCCGCCCTGACCGTCGAGCACCACCTTGACGTGGTGGTGGGCCAGCTCCATCACGTGCCACTGCGGGAACACGCCAGGCGCCAGCGACGGCTCGTCCAGGTGCCAGACGATGTCCCTGAGCGTGGCGACCAGATCGTCTGGCCGGACGAGCTTCTCGTGTGGCTGGGCCCCGAAGCGGGCGACGACGGCGCGCGCGTGCTCCCGCTCGTCGTACTCGGGGCCACCCTCGAAGAAGACGGTGAACGTCTGGACGGACGGGAGGTGCCGCGAGGCGAGCCCGACAACGGCGCTGGAATCCAGGCCGCCACTCAGGCAGACGCCGAGCGGCACGTCGCTGCGCAGGTGCAGCCGCACCGCGTCGTCCAGGGCCGCCTCTAGCCTGGTGAAGGGCGACGAGCCGTCGAGGCTGGCCCGCACGGCGGCGGCCCGCTCCGGCAGTGACCAGAACTGCCGCAGGCGCACCCCGTCCGGCGAGACGACGGCCGTCGTGGCCGCCGGGAAGCGCTTGATGCCGCAAAAGAACGTATCGTCCAGGCCGTCGACCAACCCGCTGGCCCCGTACGTGGCGATGGAGGACTCGTTCGGCGCCACCGTCGCGCCGCGCTCGCGGAGGTAGGCCACGATCGCCTTGATCTCGGAGGCGAACAGCAGCAGGCGCGAGCTCTGGTACAGGTACAGCGGCTTGATGCCGAAGCGGTCACGCGACAGCAGCAGCGTGCGGCTATGCAGGTCAGCCAGCGCGAACGCCCACATGCCGACGAACCGCTCGACACAGGCCTGACCCCACTGCTGGTAGGCGTGGAGGATGACCTCGGTGTCGCCGTCCGAGCGGAACTGGTGGCCGAGAGCTTGCAGCTCCGCGCGCAGCTCGACGTAGTTGTAGATCTCGCCGTTCTGCACCAGCGCCAGCTTGCCGTCCGGGCTGCGCATGGGCATATGGCCATGAGGCGACAGGTCGAGGATGCTGAGGCGTTGGCTGCCGAGCGCGCACCGGCCGTAGACGTCCAGGCCCGTATCGTCGGGACCGCGGTGTCGCTGGACGGCACCCATCCGAGCGAGCGCCACGAGATCCTCCCCGGGGACGTCGGGTCGGTCGAAGCGGAACAGCCCCGTGATGCCACACATAGCTTTGCTTTAAGCGGTCGAGCGTTCAGACGTCAGGCGTGCGCCAGGGGTCGGCGACGCGGAATGAGGACTGCTCAGGGCCGCCGCGAGGCTGGCGGCCAGGGGAGCGCCGTGGGGCACCAGCAGGATCGCGGTCGTCAGGCTCACCGGGAGCCGGACACGCGCCTGGTAGACCAGCGCTGGCGCCGGCTCGATGTGGCCGTACCCCCGCGACAGCCAGCCCGGCCGGCGCTGGAGCGCCAGCCCCTTGGGCGGGTCGATCGGGGCGATGAGGCAATCGGCCAGCGGCGCCCGCAGCCGCACCGCGAGGCCGTCGACACCCTCGACTGGACAGGCCGGATGGAGGAACAGCTCGATGTCGTGGTCGCCGCCTCCCTGGAGCGCGTCACGGATGAGCCAGGCCCCGCGCGCCTTGTCCAGGCTGATCGTCCGCCGGTGCCTGACCCCGATGCGGCTGTAGCCGGCGTGCTGGGCGTCCAGCAGGTCGCTCCGCTCCGTCGACAGCCAGCAGTGGACCGTCGGCACGGCGTCGTTCTCGATGCGCCACAGCCAGCTCCCCTGGCCCAGCCGGGCGACCTCCAGCCCGTCGACGCGGACGGCGTTGTGGGCGGCCGTGGCCCGGAGCTCCTGCCGGCGCACCGGGTCCGCGGAGTACGTGTAGGTGCCCGAGTCCACGAGCAGCGGCGCGCCCGCGGCCCACAGGTCGAAACTCAACACGTCGTTGTGGCCGTGGCCGCCAATGCCGTTCATGCCGACCTCCGCCGCATCGATCACCATGACCGACGGGCCGCCCACGCCGCCGGCCGGGGTACGCATCACGTACAACCCACCGTCGGGGAACGCCTGTGAGCGGGCCTCGCTGGTCGTCCGCTCCGCCGTGAGCACGGAGACGCCCATCAGCCACACGGCCGTCTCGACCGCGTCGGCGGCCGCGGCCAGCATGTCCCCGCGGTGGAGCAGCGCCCCGCCCACGGCCAGGTGGCGGCGGTGGCTGCCGACGGGCTCGTCGTCGAGGCCGGCGAGGCGTCCGTCGTCGTTGTCGCCCAATTGCGGGAAGCTGCCGTCGGGACGGGTGTAGGCGAGCACGACGTCGAACATCCGGGCCAGGCGCTCACGGGCCGACGGCGGGACGGGCACGCCGTTCAGGTCGCACAGGATGGCGCAGGTGTACCAGAACTCGAGCACGAGCCCCTGGTAGCCGATGCCCCCCTCGAAGTCGACGCCGTCCGGCCGAACCTGGCGCTCGATCTCGCCCCACACGATCTCCTGCCCCTTGCGGCGCCAGGCCGCGGCGTCGCGCAGCTCAGGCAACAGGATTGCCAGAACGAGCAGGCCGACGCCGTTGGACAGGTAGTGGTTGCCGTTGTTGTCCGAGTATTCGAGGGTGGCCAGAATGTGTCGGCCGTGCTGGATCAGCGCCTTCAGCAGCCGCAGCCGCGTCCGGTCGTCGAGCTCGGGCGCGTCGTCGAAGAGGGCGGCGGCCCACAGCCAGTTCACGACCCGGACGGCAGCCTCCATGGCGCGCGCCCAGTTGACGCCGCGTGGCCAGGGGTTGGCGTCCAGCCAGGCATGCAGCTGGGCGACGAACTCGCGGGCGTACCGCGGGTCGGCGTCGAGAGCGTAGGCGCGGCCGAGCGCGACCCAGTGGTAGCAGCGGCTCAGCTCCCAGGGCACTTTGACGTCGCACGGGCTACCGAGCATGAGGTGGTCGACGTCCTCGCCAAGGACGTTGCTCGGCCAGCGATAGCCCGTCTTGAAATCGCGGTGCCAGTCGATAATCGGCCCGAGGTCGACGAGACCTGAGCCCAGAAGATCGACCGTGTGCTGCAGCGCCTGCTCCGCCGCCGCACGGGTCCGTGCTGCCAGGCCTGGGTAGCTGTCGGCCAGGGCGCGGGCCCGCTGGCGGGCCTCGTCGGCGCCGGCGACGAAGAAGCGCGGGCCTCGTCGACCGCGGAAGTAGGCGACCACGTCGGTGGTGGTGCGGAAGCGGCCGCCGAGGGCGCGCAGGAGAGCGCGGTCTGACATCTCGCCGCGCCGGGACACCAGGCGCCGCCGCCAGGCGGTGGCGAGCGAGCGGCTGGCGAAGCGCGCCAGCTTGCCCGGCACCCGCCGCGGCGCCGTCCGCCGCAGCCGCCGCGCCACCTCGCGCGCTCGGACCATCATGGACAGGACGTCCCCTCCCCCTCTGGGAGAGGGTCGTGGGGCGGAAGCGCGGCGGCTGCTCCCGCCGCTTGAGGGTGCGCCGCCTTGACTGAGGGAGTCCAGCACCCGCTCGGCGTTCTGGCGCCAGGTGTGGTCCCGCTCGGCGCTGGCGCGCGCCGCGGCGCCCAGGCGGGACCGGAGCGCCGCGTCGTCCACCAGCCGCACCACGGCCGCCGCCAGAGCTGCCGCGTCCTCCGGCGGTACGAGCAGGGCCGTGACGCCGTGGGTGAGCACGTCCCTTATCTGGCCGACCTCGCTGGCCACGATGGCTCGTCCGGCTGCCATGTACTCGTACAGTTTGGTCGGCGAGCCGAAGAACTCGCCACCGTCTGCCTGGCGCCCGTGGGGGGACAGCAGCACGTCGCACGCGGCCAGGTACGCCGGCATCGCCTCGTGGGGGACCAGGCCCACCATCACGACGCGCTCGGCCAGGCCGGCGCCGGCGTCGCCGAGCGCGTCGTCCACGAGGCGTCGCAGCGGGCCATCGCCCATCAGCAGGAAGCGGACGGCTGGCCGCGCCCGGGCTATCAGCGGCAGCGCCGCGGCCAGGGTCGGGATACCGTGCCAGACGCCAAAGGTGCCGGCGAACCCGACCACGAGACGGTCGCCCAGCCCGTGGCGGGCGCGGACGTCCGCGGCGGGGACGTCGGGGTGGAAGCGGCTGGGGTCCACGCCGTTGGGGTTGACGACGATCCTGTCGGGCGCGACGCCGTCGGCGACCAGACCGTCCCGCAGCACCCACGATACGACCACCACGCGGTCGGCCGCCCGCAGGTTCAGCAGCTCGGCCGCGGCCGCCAGGCGCAGGTGGCGCGTGGCCCCCCAGTGGCGCCCTTTCCAGACCTCCGAGCTGTTGAACTCCAGCACGAGCGGGACCCGGAGCAGCCACGACAGCAGCACGCCTGTGCAGTTGAAAGCGGCGTACCGCTGGTAGACGACGTCGGGACGGAAGCGGCGCGCCACGCCCAGCGCGGCGGCCAACAGGGGGACCGTGTAGGCGAGCTCCTCGAAGTCGCGGGCGCCACCGTCGAACCAGCATTCGGGGGGCAGGACAGTCGTCGGCGCCGACACCCCGTGGAGACGGTCGGAGGCGACGACCCGCACGGCCACCCCGGCATCCTGCAAACCGCCGATCACGCCGGCCGCGTGCGCTACCGAGCCGCCGCCGCGTAGCCGGAGCCAGAACTGGCTGCGCAGGTACAGGAGCCGCCTGGGACGACCGCCGGGCCAGACCACGGGCCGGGCAAAGACGAGCCGCTCCATGAGCCGCAAAAGTGGCACGCCCAGCAGCCCGGCTAGCGCACAGGCTAGCGTGTGCCGCGCGAGGGTCGGGCCGGCGGATCCCAGGTGGCCCAACAGCGAAAACGGCTCCGCACCGCCGCCCACGTCGAAGCGCCATCGTCGCCGGGCTCTCGGCACCATGAGGAGCAGGCTGGTGAGGCGAACGCGCGGCGCCTGGAGGTCGGCGGCGAACAGCACGGCGTCGCCGTAGCGGCCCCTGGCCAGGCGCCAGAGGAGCCCGATCGGGTCACGCCGCAGCGCCCCGCGGTCCAGCCAGTGGACGGGGCGACCTGGAAACCGGTCAGCGAGAACCGTCTCGGCCACGCCGCGGGCGTCGCCGAGCGGTAGCGCCACAACGGGCGCGGCGCGCGAATCGCGGGTCACGCGGCAAGCGCCTCGCGGTAGACGGCGATCGTCGCCTCGGCGGCTCGACGCCAGGAGAAGTCGCGCTCCACGGCGGCGCGCGCCTGGCTGCCCATGACCCGCCGCAGCTCCGCATTGTCGAGAAGCTCCGTCAGCCGCGCCGCCAGGCGGGCGACGTCGCCGGCCGGGACGAGGAAGCCCGTCCGCGTGTCGTCGATCGTGCGGAGCAGCCCGCCCACCGCTGACGCCACGACCGGCAGACCGCTGGCCATGGCCTCCAGCGCGGCGATGCCCTGGGCTTCCGAGCTGGACGGCAAGGCGAAGACGTCGGCGGCCGCGTACCACTGCTCCAGGACGTCGGCTGACACGCGGCCGAGAAAGCCGACGGCGCTTGTCAACCCGTAGTCCCGCGCCAGGCCGTTCAGCAGCGGCGTCTGATCGTCGGCGCCAGCGCTCTCGCCCGTGCCGACGACCACCAGGCGCGCATCCGGGAGCTTCTGGCGCACGATCGCCAGCGCGGCCAGCAGGCGGTCCACCCCCTTTCGGGGCTCGAGGTTGCCGACGAACAGCACCAGCGGCGCCGCTGGGTCGTCGAGCGCACGCTGGGACCGGAGCGCTCGGCGTGCCGCGAGGCGGTCCCGCGGCGCGAAGCGCGCGACGTCCACGCCAGACGGGATGACAGTCACGCGCGCCGGATCGGCCCCCAGCTCGACCGCCTGGTCGGCGATATGGGGGCTGACGGCGATGAAGCGGTCGGCGCGCTGGAGGTTGGGCGCCATGACGCCATGGATGGTGGCGGCGGGGTGCTCGCCGAAGAAGCTGTGCAAGGTCACCACCAGCGGCAAGCGGCAGCGGTCGACGCGAAAGATCTGGCGCACGTACGACTGCCGCTCCAGGGGGTGCTGCACGTGGACCAGCTCCGGCCGCGCCGCCGCGAGAAAGCGCCTGTACCAGAGAACGTGCCCGAGCGCCACGCGTCGCGACCCTCCGTCGATTCGAGCCGAGTGTCGCACCGCGTCGAGCGCGTAGCGGGCGAGCGGCGCGGCGCCGACGGCCGCGAGCCACTGGAGCGACGGCGTCGGCCGGCACATCCGGTACAGCGTCAGTGGCGCGGTCCCGCTCTGCCACCCAGTCGAGGTCGCGGCGAGCGTATTGGTCGAATTGGTCGCCAGCAGCCGGACGTCCAGGCCAGCGGCGGCCAGACTCTCCGCCAGGTGCATCTGGTGGGTCGCCACGCCGCCGGGTGTTGCCCCGCCGATCTCGGGGGGCACAGGGCCTATCAGTCCGACGCGCACGCGGCCGCCGCCGGCTCGGGCGTGTCGCTCCGGGCGGCGCTGGCGACCGGTGGCTTCAGCCCCGCGCGCTTCAGGATCGCGTCGCCGAGACGTCTCCCGGAAGCGCCGTCGGTGAATTGGACCCAGTCTCTGACGATCGCCGCGCGCTGCGCCCGGTACTCGCCAGGGTCCTCGAGCGACCGGTTGATCAACGCCACCAGCTGGTCGCGACTCCACGCGACCGGGACCAGCTGGCGCTCGACCCGGACCAAATCGCGATAGTGCATCTTGAAGTGCAGGCCGACCACGTACCGCTGCATCTCCTCCGGGTCTACCGGGCTGAACGCCACGAGAACCGTCGGGGTGTCGAACACGGCGCTCTCCAGGGTGACGGTGGTCGTGAAGTTGACCATCAGGTCGGCGTGGGTCAGCACGTTGGCCATGCGGTGGATATCGGCGCGCGTCATCGTCCAGCCCAGCGTCGCGAAGTAGCTCTCGGGGATGTCGAGCGTGACCTCCGCGGCGTGCCGGTACTTCAGGTAGCGCCCGACGCGGTCGTCCGGGTGTAGCCGCAAGAGCACCTGCAAGGGCTGCCGTATCTCGCCATCACGGATCGCCGCCAGGATCATGTCGACCAGGTACGACTGGTCGCTGTCGTAGGTGAAGGAGCTTGTCGCCAGCAGGAGTATCTTCTTCGCCGGGTCGAGGCCTGCGGCGGCGCAGAACGCCTCGCGCGAGGTCGACCACTCGTCGGGTCGAAAGTAGGCGTCGATCTGGGGGGCGCCCACCTGCTCCACTACCTCCGGACGGAAGCGCTCGACCTCGACCGCTTCCCGGGCGTTGATTCGGTTCCAGACAGTCACCGCGTCCGGGCGCGTGCGCAGGTGCTTCAGCAGGTTGTCCCAGCTGCGTACGCTGCCCAGGGTCGGCACGCCGTGGCGGTGGGCAGTCGCCACCAGGTTGGCGTCGCCGGGCCGGAGCGGGTCACCTGACACGACCAGCGCCGGCCGGTACTCGCGGAACAGAGCGTCGTACGCGGGGACGGCTGGGATGAATCGCTCCTCCACGCGGTGGACGAGCTCCGCCGCACGGGGCGATCCCGCGTGGCGCCAGCGCCGCGTCATCAGCCGCCAGACGGTCGTGCTCGGCGCATAGGGCACGTGCGGCACCACCGCGACGCGCGGGCCGGCAAACTCCGCCAGGAACGCCGGGTCCCGGTAGCCAGGTGTGAGCAGGACGACGCGACTGTCCGGGTGCTCCAGGATGCGGTCCAGCGGCCCGCAGCGGAGCAGGTCGCGGGCGCCCATGCCCGTCTGGACGGTGATGAAGATGGTCACCATGCGACGAGTGGACAAGGATACGCGGGCGGCCCTACGCTCAGCCGCCCGCGGGCAGGTGCAGGCCCGCGAGATCCTGCACACCGGCCGCGCTCTCCAGGCGCCACGAGTACGGCACGGCCAGGAAGCCGCCGCGCGACTTCGTGGCGGCGACGGGGCTGGCGCTGCCAAACGCGGCCAGGTCCGTCGTCACGCGGAACGCCGCCACGGGGTGCGGCAGGGCGGAGGCGGCGCTGCCGGCGTAGCTCACCTGCGCCTCGACGCGGTACAGCCCTGGCAGCAGCGGCAAGCTGGCGAACCGGCAGTCCACCACGTGCGGGCCGCGGCGCCAGGACATCCGCTCAGGCGTTGTGGCCGAGAACAGGGGCGCGTAGTCGCCCCGGACCGTCACCGTGCACGACACTTCGTCAGCCTCGGCACGAGCCAGACAGCGCAGCCGCACCAGCAGGGGAACGCCATACGCGAAATCCGTGCACGGGGTGCCCTCCGCGTCGCGCACCGTGGCCTCCTGGAGCACCACGGATTCCTCGCCGCCGTCGGCCAGCGCGCCGGCGTCGCCCTCCGCTACCAGCTCCTGGTCGACCGCGTCCAGGTAGGCCCGCACGACGTCAGCTGTCGGACCCTGGCGGCGTATCTCTCCGTGGTCCAGCCACACGGCCCGGTGGCACATCGTCTCCACCGCCGAGAGGTTGTGCGAGACGAACAGGATGCTGCACCCGCGGTCGCGGAAGGAGAGCATCTTGCGGAACGACTTGTCCTGAAAGGCGACGTCGCCGACCGAGAGCACCTCGTCGACCAGCAGGACGTCGGGGTCGACGTGGGCGGCGACGGCGAAGCCGAGCCGCGCGTACATGCCGCTGGAGTACTGCTTGATGGGCATATCGATGGACGGGCCCAGCTCGGCAAAATCGACGATCTCGTCGAAGCGGTCGGCGGCCTCGCGGCGGCTCAGCCCGAGGATGACGGCGTTGAGCTGGACGTTCTCCCGCCCTGTCAGCTCGCGGTGGAAGCCGGCGCCGAGGTTGATGAGCGACGCGATGCGCCCGCGGCTGCGCACAGTGCCGCGCGTGGGCCGCGTGATGCCAGCGACCAGCTTGAGGGTGGTGGACTTGCCGGCCCCGTTGTGCCCGATCAGGCCGACGGACTCGCCGGCTGCCACGTCCAGGCTGACGTCCCGCAGCGACCACAGCTCCCCACCCCCCACCGAGCGCCCCAGCCGGTAGCGCTTCCAAACGTGGTCGAGGGAGACGGTCAGAGATCCGGCCGCTGTCAGAACACCGGGTAGATCAATGGGCCGACCGGGGTGGCTTCCAGGAGGAGGAGCACGGCCAGCACCACCAGCGCCAGGAGCAGCGGCACGAGCCACCACAGCTTGCGCTGCCAGACCAGCATGACCAGATCGCCCAGCGCGCCGGCGTTGTCCGACAGCTCGGCCATCTTCTCGGAGCGGTCGGTCCGCCTAGTCAATGGGGGCTCCCGCATACGGCACCGTGTGGTCGAACGAAGTGATCACGCCCGTGTGACGGTTGCCGATCAGGATGAACCCCGGCAGCTTGTACGCCGACCAGATGCGCAGCGAGCCGATCCCGCCTTCGGCGGCGAGCAGCTCACGGGCGCCGGGCACCTGCGTCTCCAGGTCCAGCAGCAGCGGTAGTCGCGCCTTGATCTCCAGGGTGGCCGAGCTGGCCGAGCGGCCGGATGGCGCGAACAGGTCCAGGCGCAGCGCCGTCGGCCGCGGGTGGTAGTTCAACAGCAGGACGGAGGTCTGGTAGCTGTCGTCCGCCATGGCTCCCGGCCAGTGCTGCCACTTGCCGCTCATCACCCGCTTGGTCGTCCCTCCCTTGAAGACGAAGCCGGGGACCGAGCCACTGAAGGCGCCGTCGTCGGCGTAGAACTCGAGCCACGAGTCGATCCACGGGAAGTGGGTCGGCGGATTGTCGAGGCTGCGGGCGGTGATCTCGACGATCCCGTCGAAGCTGGGCTCGCCGATGGCGTCCAGCAGCTGGTGGCTCTCGAAGCGGAAGTTGTCGTCGCCCGAGAACGGGTCGGACAGGTAGGTGAAGACGGGCTCCTCCGAGCCGCGGTAGAACTTCAGCAGCGCCATGAAGCGCTCGTTCGGATCGCGGGTGTTGCCCAGGGGGATGACGTTGACGCGGCTGTGGCGGCGCCCGTCCTCGACGAACCAGCCGAGGACGGGCAGCCAGTCCGGGCTGGCGCGGCGGGACGCGCTGTGGGGTCGTGGCGCGGTCGTCGGGCTGAGGTCGACAGCGGCTCGGGGCGGCGTGGCAATGCTCATGGGTGCCTCCTACAGGTGCTGGGCCCGCCAGGTGCCGAGGCGGTCGTTGGCGATGAAGTAGTAGTACATCGCTGGCTGGGCGTAGTTGCCGAAGTACAGGATCCCGGGCTGGCTGCCCAGGAAGGCGGCCGGATCCTCGAACAGATCCTCCAGGGCCACGAAGCGGGAGCCGTTGGGTGGCACGTCCAGCGTCGTCTCGCGGGCCCGACCGGCCCCGTCCTTGAGGATGATCGCCGACGAATACGGCTTGTCGTCCAGGTTGGTGACGGCCAGGTGGGTGTGGTACTCCTCGCTGTGGACGACGTTCGGCACTGTCCAGTAGCCGCCGACAGCCGGAATGGTGAGGCCGAACTTCTCGTGCGAGGACGTCAGGCTGCGGCCGTTGTACCAGTGCAGGTAGGCCCGCGACGACCCGAGCTGCGGGCCTTCGAAGTCGACGCGCACCTGGCCGCTCGGGACGCGGCCGCGCCGGCGGGCGGGCAGAAGGTCGGCGAGCTCGAGGACGAGGGTCCCGTTGCGCGCGATGTGGAAGCGGCGGGCGGCCAGCTCCGCGCCCGCGGCGTCGAACAGGGTCACGTAGACCGACGTCGGGCGGCACGCCTGCGGAGCCTCGGGCAGCTCGAGATTCGAGATGGAGACGCGGGTGTGCATGTCGTGGCCGGCGCCCGCGCCCCCGGGCCCCACGTCGCGGTACCAGGAGGCCATGCGCCGCGGGTGGGCGCGGAACGCCTGCTGCTCGCGCCAGCCGCGCGCCTTCTCCACGGGCCAGGTGCGCCGCAGGCGCGGGTAGCGACGGAGCAGCTCGTGGGCGACCATCATGTGCCTGCTCCTCGTCTGCCGGACCTCAGCAAGTGGCTGAAGTCTTGCTCCATGCTGATCATGTGAGCTCCACCTGCTTAGGTCCTTGCCTTTGTTCGCGCTACGCGCTTAGCGCGGCCGGCCGGTGCCGAACAGGTGGCCATACGTGGCGGTGATGTCGTCGAGGTCGCCCTCACAGCCGAAGCAGGTGATGCAGACGCGGGCGGTCTCGCGCAGCTCCTTGACGTCCCTCACCAGCGGGATAGTGGCGATGACCTCCGCCCGGGTGACCCATTCGCAGTAACAGAGGACGTCGCCATCGTCCGACTCGGGGAGGGGGAGTGTGTCCATCGCTACTCGGTGCCCGCCAATGATGGCACCTGGCTCCGTGCGGCGGCAAAACGGGGCTCCGCCTGGTCGACACGCCAGGTCACCAACACTTTACCCGCACCCCCACCCCCGCCCGGGCTCGGTGGGCCCGGCACTGTGAAGCGGGCCAAGACCCGCGGCTCGAAGTAGTTGGTACGGACGTTCTGTTTCACCTTCACCTCGACACGGTAGTCGCCGGCGACCAGGCGCGGACTGCCGAACGCGCACTCCGCGACGAACGGGCCCTCGGGCAGCCGCGGCGGCCAGCTGCCATCGATGTGCATGTTGGCCGCGAACAGCGGGCCGCGATCGCCCCGGATGGTCACTACGAAAACCGGCTCGTGCAGCTCGCGCCGCACCTGGCCGGTCACCCGCACGCGGAAGGGCGCATCGCCAGGCACCGTCGCCGCCGGCCGGCCGGCCACGTCGAGCACCTCCACCCGGTCCACCGCCAGATGGCTGGCCCATGGCCCACCCCCGTCTGATGGCTCGTCGACCGCGTCCAGGTAGCCCCTGACGACGTCGGCGACCGGCCCGTCCGCCCGCGGCACGCCACGGTCCAGCCAGACGGCGCTCTGGCACATCGTCTCGATAGAGGCCAGATTGTGCGACACGAACAGCACGGCCGTGCCCCGGTCGCGGAACGCCAGCATGCGCCGCAGCGAGCGATCCTGAAAGGCGGCGTCGCCGACCGAGAGCACCTCGTCGACCAGCAGGACGTCGGGGTCGACGTGCACCGCGACGGAGAAGGCCAGCCGCGCGTACATGCCCGTGGAGTAGAATTTAACTGGCATCTCCATGAACGGGGCCAGGCCGGCGAAGTCGACGATGGCGTCGTACCGCTCGCGGACCTGGCGGCGCGTCAGGCCGAGGATGACCCCGTTGAGCGACACGTTGTCGCGTCCGCTGAGCTCAGGGTGGAAGCCCGCGCCGACGTTGATCAGCGACGCGACGCGGCCACGGGTCTCGACCCGGCCGCGCGTCGGTCGCGAGATGCCGGCGACCAGCTTCAGCAGCGTGCTCTTGCCGGCGCCGTTGGCGCCGATCAGCCCAACCGACTCGCCCGGCCGCACGTCCAGCGTCACGTCGCGCAGCGACCAGCGCCCCTCGCGGGCGGCACCGCGCCCCAGCGCGCGCAGGGCGGCGCCGCGCGCCCCGCCGCCCTCGCCGAGCAGGTACCGCTTCCAGACGTGCTCCAGCGTCACAGCGGCTCTCATCACACGACGTCCGCCAGCACGCCCTCGAACACGTTGAAAACCCGCTGCGCCAGCAGCAGCGACGCCGCACCGGCCACCGTCAGGACGCCAAGCGCCACCAGGTCCGGGTCGTGGGTGCCCAGGATGGCGGCGCGGAAGTCCTCGATCAGCCGCGCAATGGGGTTCAGCAGGTACAGCGGCCGGAACGACGCGGGCAGCTGGTCGGCCGTATACAGGACCGGCACCGCGTACAGCAGCAGCGACAGCACCAGGGGCAGCGCCCGACTGACGTCCCGCCAGGCGACGTTGGCCGCCGACAGCAGCAGCCCGACGGCGGCGGCGAACAGCATCTCCACCAGGATCACGTAGGGCGCCAGCAGCGCCCAGGCGGAGACGGGCACGCGAAAAATGACCATCAGCACGGCCAGGGCGACGCTCGCGATGGCCACGTCGAGCAGGCGGGCGAACAGCGGGTATAGCGCCAGGATCTCGCGCGGGAAGTACACCTGGCGCACCAGGTCGACGTTCTTCACCAGGCTCTCGGCGCTCTCGTTCAGGCTGTTGACGAAGAACTGCCAGGGGATGAGCGCCGCCATGAGAAACACGGGGTAGGGAACCCCCTGCGAGTCGCCGCGCCCGAGCACCCGCTGCACTAGGAAGGTGAACACGCCAGTCAGGAGCAGCGGCTGAGCCACAACCCAGAAGTAGCCCAGGTAGGCCTGTTTGCTGCGGGCGCGCAGGTCGCGGAGCACCAGAACGAGCAGGATCTCGCGGTAGCGGGTCACGAGCGCGCGGCGATCAGCAGCTCGCACAGCTCTCTGACCGCTCCGTCGCCGCCGCGGCGCTCGGTGACGTAGTGGGCCACGGCCTTCACGGGGGCGGCCGCGTCGGCCACCGCGCAGGCCAGGCCGACCGAGCGCAGGGCGGGCAGGTCGTTCAGATCGTCGCCGATGAACGCCAGCTCCCGGTGGTCGAGCCGATGCGCCAGGCACAGAGCGTCGATGGCCGCCTTCTTGTCGTGCGCACCGGTAATGACGTCCTCGATCCGCAGCTTGGCCGCTCGGGCGTGCACGATGGCGCTGTCCTCGGTGGAGATGAGCGCCACCCCGATCCCAGCCTCGCGCACCCGCGCCAGCCCCATCCCATCGCGGGTGTTGAACTTCTTCATCACCTCGCCAGCGGCGCCGTAGTACATGCCCGCGTCGGTCAGCACGCCGTCGACGTCCACGCAGAGCAGCTGGACGCGCCCCGCTCGCGTGGCCAGGTCGCGCTCAGCAGCCATGCGGGGTCACGCTCCGGCGGGCGCCCAGGCGAGAGCGTCGCGTGGCAGCAGCGTGTCGGCCACGACGTCGACGGCGGCGACGCGGCCGACGAGGCGGGCCAGGTGGTTCGCCGGTATCCCGTCCCCGGGGCCTTTGGCGGTGAGCATCTCGGCCGCGACCACCGTGCCCGCCGCGATGTCGCAGCGAGCCGCGACGCTCTTGGCCAGACGTGCCCTGACGGCCGCTTCGCCGGGCACCGGCCGCTTCTCCGATGTCCCGAGCGCCTCCTCGATGTGGCGAATGTCGCGCACCAGCTTGGCCAGGCCCACGGGCTCGAGCGACGCCGCGTGGTCCGGGCCTGGCAGCGTCCTGTCCACGGTGAAGTGCCGCTCGACGAGACAGGCGCCGAGCGTCGCCGCGGCCTCGCTCACCGCTATGCCCCGCTCGTGGCCCGAGTAGCCGACCAGCAGGCCGTAGCGGGCGCGGTACGTCTCCATGACGCGCAGGTTGATGTCCGCGAACTCCGACGGGTACGTCGACGTGCACTGCAGCAGGATGACCTGGTCCGTGTGCCGCAGCACTGTCTCGACAGCCTCGTCGACCTCCGCCAGCGAGCTCATCCCCGTGGACAGGATGACCGTCTTGCCCTTGCGCGCCACGTGGTCCAGCACCGCCAGATCGGTCACGACCGCCGACGGCAGCTTGTACGCTGGCGCCCCGAGCGACTCCAGCAGGTCCACGCTGGGCGGGTCCCAGGCGCTGCCCATGAACTCCAGGCCAAGGCCCTGCGCCTGGTCGCGCAGCGCGAACCACGTCTCGGTCGCCAGCTCCAGCTTCTGGCGATGCTCGCCGTACGTCGCGCCAAAAGAGTTGGGCTTGACGTACGGAGCGTCCCGCGCGTCACGGGTCAGCAGGTCGACAATGGACCGCTTCTGGAACTTGACGCCGTCGGCGCGGGCATCGGCCGCGATCCGCACCAGCTCGCGCGCCAGCGCCGGGTCGCCGTTGTGGTTGAGGCCGCCCTCGGCCAGGACGAAGCACGGTTGGCCGTCGCCCACCAGACGGGCGCCGATCCGGACGGTTACCACGCGGTCCAGCCCCCGTCGACGACGAGATTGGCGCCCGTCATGTAGCTGGATGCGTCAGACACCAGGAACAACAACGCGCCGCGGTACTCATCGTTGCGGGCCATGCGCCCCAGGGGCGACCGAAAGGCGAAGTTGCGCACGAACGTCTCGTCGTGGTTGTCGTAGACGCCATGTGGCGTCAACGAGTTCACCCGGATGTTCTGTCGCCCCCAGTACGCCGCCAGGTAGCGCGTCAGCCCCAGCACGGCGGACTTCGTGACCGCGTAGGAGACGGGGGTGTTGAAGCTCGTGTCGGCGTACGGGCTCCTGACGCCTTCGTACAGCCGCTGGTCCGGCGCCACCACGCCGTAGGTGGACGAGATGTTGACGACGACCCCTCGTCCCTGGCGCAGCATCTGGCGGCCGGCGGCCTGCGCGCACAGCACCATGCCTGTCAGATTGACGCCCAAGGCCAGCTCCCACACGTCCTGCGGGTAGCTCTCGAAGGGCGCGAAGTAGTCCTTGAGCAGCCGTTCCGAGCCGCCACGCACGGTGAGCGCCGCGTTGTTGACCAGGATGTCCAGGCTGCCGAAGCGCTCGATAGCGCTGTCCACACCCGCCTGCACGGAGGCCGCGTCGCTCACGTCCATCGCGACGCCGAGCGCGCTCTCGTCCCCGAGCCGGTGGGCCAGCGTCGCCGCCCGCGCGCCATCGACGTCCGCGACGACTACCCGCCCCCCGGCCTCGATCAGCGCCTCGCAGTAGCGCTGCCCGAGCAGTCCGGCGCCGCCGGTGATCAGGGCGACCCGACCGTCCAGACGAAACAGCTCCGGGAACGGCGCGCTCATCCGGCCCGCGCCCGCCACTGCAAGATCAGCTCCGCCATCTCCAGCTCGCGTGGTCCGTCAATGTCCACCGAGTCGTCCTGGTCCACCACGACGGCGGCCACCCGCCGACCGATCAGCACGCCCTGCTCGACGATGGTGCGCTGCCACATCGCGTCGACGTGGCCGGTCTGCCAGTAGACCGGGTCCAGCTCGGCGCGGGGGACGTCGGGGCCGCGGGCGAGGCGGAACGGCGTCTTGAGGTACGGCTCCATGATGGGGCCGCCATCGGTGAGCAGCCACATCTTGTGCGGATGCTGCCTGGCCAGGCACACGGACTTGACCGAGTCGACGCCTGTCTGCGCCAGCAGCTCCACAGCCTCGTCGACCAGGCCAGGACGGCGCAGCGGCGTGCTCGGCCGCAGGTTCACCACAATATCTGGCCGATAGCCTTCGTGGTCGTCGAGCCAGCGGAGAGCATGGGCGAACACGGGCCAGTCCTCGGTGGTGTCCTGGGCCAGATCGGCCGGCCGCAGGAACGGGACTTCGGCCCCTGCCGCGCGGGCGAGTTCGGCGATGGCCGGGTCATCGGTTGAGCAGAGGACGCGGTCTACGAGGCGCGCGGACCGGCCGGCTTCGACGGCGTGCGCCACCAGCGGCTTGCCGGCGAGCAGGCGGGCGTTCTTGCGGGGCAGGCCCTTGGAACCGCCCCGGGCGGGCACGAGAGCCAGCACCCGCTGCCGCTGCTTCGTCACCACGAACGGCCTTTGGCGAGGACCGGAGACCGTGCCCGGCCAGCCAGCGCCGCCGTGGCGCTCTCGCCGCGCGCCCGGGCCAGGATGGCCAGATACAGCGCCACGCCGAAGATACAGTAGTTGGCGCTCCGGAGGTCGGCGCTCGCCAGCGCCGGGACACCCAGGCCCGCCCCCACGCCGCGGAGGCCGCTCGTGAGCAGCCCCGACAGCACGCGGTCGTACGCCGCCACGGTGAGCGACCCGAGCACCACGCCGGCCACCCCCCAGCGGCCACCGATGATGACCGCCGCCAGCACCATCAGCGACAGCGTCAGGTCGAACTGCCCCGGCTCGATGTAGCCGAGCTGGCCGGCGTACAGGGCGCCGGCGACACCCGCGTAGCCCGCGCCCACGGCGAACGCGAGCAGCTTCGCGCCCGGCCCGTACACCCCCACGGCGGCGGCCGCCGTGTCGTCGTCGCGCACAGCGGCCCAGGCGCGGCCGGTGCGTGAGTCGGCCAACCGGATGGCGACAAGGCAGGCCAGCACCGCCAGGGCTAGGCCGACGGCGTAGGCGCGCACGGCGGCGCTCGCGTCCCAGGGCCCAAATTGAACCAGCGGCACCCCGCTCAAGCCGTTGGGGCCGCCCGTCCAGTACGGCAGGTGCCAGATGACGCCCGGCACGATCTCGCCGAACGCCAGGGTCACGATGGCCAGGTACTCACCCCGGGTGCGGATGGTCGGCAGCCCGAAGGCGACGCCGAAGCCGGCCGCGACCAGGCCGGCCAGCGGCAGCGCCAGCCACGGCTGGCGACCCCACTCGGGCAGAAGGAGCGCCAGGTGGGAGCCGGAGCTGGTGAGCACGGCCGCCGTATACCCGCCGAGCGCGAAGAACGCCGCGTACCCCAGGTCCAGCAGCCCGGCAAAGCCCACCACCACGCTCAGCCCGACGCCGAGCGTGACCATCAGCAGGATCGACCCCACGCTCGCCAGCCCGTTCCAACCCAGCGCGCGGTCCAACAGGGGGTACACCAGACCTGCGGCCAAGAGCGCCGCCAGCATAGACCGCGAGCCGGCCGCGCCACGCCGATTCGGCATGGTCGGGGCTGTGGCCGTGGCCGCGCCGTCGACCTCGGGGGCCCCGACCGTCGCGCTGGCCAGCACGCCGTTGGGGCGGAAGGCGAGCAGGGCCACCAACAGGGTCAGCACCAGGACCGGCGTCCAGGCCGCGTCGAACAGGAAGTCGCTGAAGGAGGCGAAGACGCCGAGCGTCACCCCCGCCGCCAGGGCGCCGCGCGGGTCGCCCACCCCGCCGAGCACCGCGGCCGTCATAGCCACCAGTCCGGTGCGCAGGCCGTACTGGCCGGACGACCCGCCGTAGTACGCCGCCGACATGGCCGCCGCGAAGCCAGCCAGCCCACCGGCCACGGCAAACGCCGACACGTACCCGCGATTCGGGTCGCCGCCAAGGAGAGACACCAGCTCGGGGTCCTGGGCAACGGCCCGCAGCAGGCGCCCCATGCGGGTGCGCGCCGCCCCCAGGGCGACCCCGGCGACGACGACCGCCGCCAGCAGCAGGACGAGCCCGTCCTTCAACGTCACGACCACGCCGCCCCAATGCGCCTCAGCAGCGGGCACGAGGTTCGGCATAGCGAGCAGGGGCAGCACAACGCCGAGGTGCACGTACGACATCTCCCGCGTCAGGAACAGCTGGTGCCACCAGATGCCGGCCTGGAACAGGACGAAGGCCAGGCCGACCGTGGCGATCAGTGGCCCCAGCCGGTCCCGCGTGTGGCGAAACGGCCGGAACGCCAGGCGCTCGACGCCCACGTTGAGCAGCGCGCCGCACGCTGCCCCGCACACGCCCAGCACGACCAGCAGGCCCACCCGGAGCAGCGGTGGCGTGGCCGCGGTCGTGCCGGTGAAGGCGGCCAGGGACGTCACCACCACGGTGGTGACGGCGAACACGCTCCCGTGCGCCAGGTTGATCTGGCGCGCGACCGCGTACGCGACGGTGAACCCGACGGCGTTCAGGGCTACGACCGCGCCGTTGGTAAGGCCGTAGACGAGCAACTGGAGCGGCAGAGCGGCGTCGGGCATGGTGGGCGCGCCTGGCGCGCTGATCGAGTGTACCTAGCGGACCCAGGGCCTAAGCGCGTAGCGCGAACAAAGGCAAGGACCTAAGCAGGTGGAGCTCAGCTGATCAGAATGGAGCAAGACTTCAGCCCACCTGCTTAGGTCGCCCACGACTGGCAGCTATAATCGGGACCCGCCCCGCGATGAGGATTCTGCTTGCCGCCAAAATGATGGACATGGGGGGCATCGAGCGGTGCATCGTGGCGCTCGCCCGCGAGCTCCATCGCCGTGGTCACTCGGTGTGGGTGGTGTCCTCGGGTGGCTACCTGGTAGCCGAGCTGCGGCGCGCTGGCGCCGAGCACGTCGCGGCTCCGATGGAGCTGGCCTCGCCGATCGCCATGCGCGACTCGGCCAGGGTCATCCGTCGTCTCGTCCGCGACCACCACGTGGATCTGGTCCACTCGTTCTCGGCGACCGCAGCCCTGGCAGTCAACCTCGCCTTGCGGCCACTGGCGCGTCGTGGCCAGTCGAGCAGCGGCAACGGCTGGCACGATCCTCGGCTGGTGAGCTCGCCGATGGGACTGCAGAACTCGCCCCGCGAGCTTCCGGTGACGACCTGGCTACGGAACTGGTTCATCACTCTCGGGGCCGAGCGCATCCTGGTCATCTCGCCCGAGATCCGCCGCCACCTGAAGAACGTCGGCATTCGGGACGACCAGCTGGTGGACTTCAACTTCGTTGGACTGGACGTCGAGGCGTACCGCGGCCAGCCGGACGACCGATCGTCGGTACGCCAGCAGTTCGGGTTCCCCGAGGATGCGCTGCTGGTGTCCACCATCGGCGCGCTGCACCCCCGCAAGAGCCACGAGCTGTTCGTGGACGCCGCGGCCCGCGTTGCCGAGGCGGTTCCGCGGGCGCGCTTCCTGGTCGTCGGCGGCGGCGAGCTGCGCCACGAGCTCCAGCGGCGCGCGCGCGACCGCGGCCTCGACTCGCGGCTGGTGCTCACGGGCGTGCGGGACGACGTCCCCCGCCTGCTGGCCGCCACCGACGTGTACGTCAAGCCGGGCGTGCTCGAAGGCTTCATCGGTATCACCGTGCTCGAGGCGCTCAGCTTGAGCCGGCCGGTCGTCGCGTTCGACACCGAGGACGTGAAGCTGGCTCTGGCCGACGGGGTCACCGGACTCGTCGTGCCCAATGGCGACACGGCCGCCCTGGCGGAGAAAATCGTGTTCCTGTTGAAGCATCCCGAGGTCGGCGTCCGTTTAGGTGAAGCAGGACACAAAGTGGTCACCGAGCAGTTCCATTTCGGGCTACTGGCGCGCCGCCTGGAGCAGTTCTACCAGGAGCTGCTGGCGACCCGCGCCCCGGCCCTGGCCCGATGACACTCCATCCCTCGGCGAACCGCGACACGGTGGGGAGGAGAGTGAGCCTCTGGCGCTTCTTCTGGGACGGCTGGAACGCCTACGCCCACCGAGCCGGCGGCTATCAGACGCAGGTGCTGCTGAGCCTGGTGTACTTCTTCGTCGTCGGGCCGAGCGCCATCGTGTCGCGGCTCACAGGCAATCGGCTGCTCGACCTCGACACCCGCAAGCGGGGCTCGTACTGGATCACGCGCCGGGCGGAGCCGAGCACGCTCGCCTTCCTGGAGCGCCAGTTCTGATGGCGCAGACCGCCCCGCCCACTGCCAGCGGGCTCAGCGACGTCGGCAAGCAGGTGCAGGCCTTCTACCAGGCCAACCCGTTCCCCGCGTTCGACATCAACAAGTACCGCACCCGCGACGACGTCAAGAAGCGGGCTAGCCCCTATGTCCAGATGCTCGACCACCAGCTGCCACACGCGGCGAAGATCGCCGACATTGGCTGCGGCACGGGGCAGCTAGTCTCTTTCTTAGCGCTGCGGGAGCGGCGCGACGTGACAGGCGTTGATTTCTCGTCGGTATCGCTGGGGTACGCGCGGTCGCTGCGCGAGAAGCTGACCATCACCAACCTCACGCTGCTCCAGGACGACGTCCTGCAGCTGTCCCTGCCAAGCGACACCTACGACTACGTCTTCTGCAACGGCGTACTGCACCACACGGGCTCGGCCAAGTCGGGGTTCGCCCACCTGGTCCGCATCGCCAAGCCGGGCGGCTACGTGACGGTCGGGCTGTACAACTCGTACGGCAGGTGCGTGCACGGCATGCTTCGGCGGCTCAGCCTGCACGCCGGCCCCCTGGGCCAACCAATCGCCGACTGGGGCGTCAAGCAGATGCTCGGGGACCAGTTCGAGTCGTTCGACATCGAGAAGAAGCGCACCTGGTGGGCTGACCAGTTCGTCCACCCGCACGAGACGGTCCACAGCGTCGGCGAGGTGCTCGGCTGGTTCCAGGAGTTTGGCCTGGAGTACGCCGCCTCCCTGCCGCCCATCGAGCTCGGCGGCGACGAGGCGCACGTGAACCTCTTTCCCCGAACGACGAGTCGGCCGAACACGGCCGGGCGGCGGCTGGCTGCCTTCCTGCGCCAGCTGCACTGGGTGTGGCAGCTGCGCTGGACCGGCGGCTACTTCCTGCTGGTGGGCCGCAAGACCGCGTGAACGGATGAATATTCTCGGTATCTCCTGCTTCTACCACGACTCGGGCGCGTGCCTGCTGCAGGACGGCGTCATCGCCGCTGCGGCGGAGGAGGAGCGCTTCAGTCGGCGCAAGGGGGACTCCGACTTCCCCGAACAGGCCGTGCGCTACTGCCTGGAGGCCGGCGGCATCGTCCCCGAGGAGCTCGACCACGTCATCTTCTACGAGAAGCCGCTACTGAAGTTCGAGCGCATCGCCGCCAGCTACGCCGCCACCTTCCCGCGCTCGCGCGGCGTCTTCGTCAAAGCGATGCAGACCTGGCTGAGCGAGAAGCTGTGGGTGCGCAGCCGCATCCGCAAGCGTCTCGGCTACAGCGGCCCGATCCTGTTCGGGGAGCACCACCTGTCCCACGCGGCCAGCGCCTACTTCCCGTCGCCGTTCGCCGAGGCCGCCGTTGTCACCGCCGACGGCGTCGGCGAGTGGAGCACGACGACGCTCGGCGTGGGCCAGGGGATCGACCTTGAGCTGACGCACGAGCTGCACTTCCCGCACTCGCTCGGGCTGCTGTACAGCGCTTTCACGGCGTACCTTGGGTTCGAGGTCAACGAGGGCGAGTACAAGGTCATGGGGATGGCGGCGTACGGCAAGCCCACCTACGTGGACCGCGTGCGCAAGCTCATCGACCTGGCCGAAGACGGCAGCTTCCACATCGACATGCGCTATTTTGGCTACCACCAGAGCCTGCGCTCGATCAACCGCGGCTTCGTCGAGCTGTTCGGGCCGCCGCGGCCGGCCGAGGCCGGGCTTGAGGAGCGGTACGCGGACATCGCCGCCAGCATCCAGGCGGTGACCGAGGACGCCATGCTGGGCGCGGCCCGCCGTGCGCGCGCGCTGACCGGGTCGCGCAACCTGTGTATGGCCGGCGGCGTGGCGTTGAACGTGCTGGCCAACGCCCGCGTTCTGCGCGACTCCGGCTTCGAGAACGTGTGGGTGCAGCCGGCCGCTGGCGACTCTGGTGGGTGTATCGGGGCGGCGACGTACCTGTACCACACGGTGCTGCGCCAGGAGCGGCGCCACACCATGGACAACGTCTACCTGGGCCCGGGCTACGCGAACGACGAGATCGCCGACCTCCTCCGTGAGCTGGACGCTCCGTTCACACAGCTGCGTGGCGACGAGATCGCCCCCACGGTGGGCCGCCTGCTCGCCGAGGGGAACGTCATCGGCTGGTTCCAGGGGCGGATGGAGTTCGGCCCGCGCGCGCTGGGCGCCCGCAGCATCCTGGCCAATCCGACTGACCCAGCCATGAAGGAGAAGCTGAACGCCAAGATCAAGCACCGCGAGCCGTTCCGCCCGTTCGCGCCGAGCGTGCTGAAGGAAGCGGCCTCGACGTACTTCGACTTCGACGGTCGCTCGACGACCCGCGAGAGCCCTTTCATGCTGCTTGTCGCCCGCGTACAGCCGAGCAAGCAGCACCTCGTGCCGGCTATCACCCACGCCGACGGGACGGCCCGCGTTCAGACGGTGAGCCGCGAGCAGAGCCCGCTCTACTACGACCTCATCGAAGCGTTCGGCAAGCTGACCGGTGTGCCGGTGCTGATCAACACCTCGTTCAACGTGCGCGGCGAGCCTATCGTGTGCACGCCAGCGGAGGCTTTCAACTCGTTCTCTCACACGGACATGGACTACCTCGTCATGGGCAACGCGCTGGTCCCGGCGACGTCGAAGCGCCAGATCCGCGCCTACCCGGGCGCCGCTCGGGTCCGCGCGGGCGACGAAGTGGTCGTCTGACGGATGACCCCCAGCCTCAGCCCCGGCCGCAAGTGGGGTCTGCTGCTGCTGCCGTGGCTGTTCCTGGCCGTGTTCGCCTACCTGTACTTTACGGTGCTGCTGCCGAGGGCAGCCAGCGGCCACCTGCTGGCCGCCTGCTTCGGGGTGTTTGTGGCCATGGTGTTCGTGTCCTTCACGGTGGCAGCGATCACTTTTTCCCGTGACGTGCTGGCTGGGAAATACCCACCGTAGACGGCCTCACTGCGGCTACTCCCGCCCGTCGAGGCGGCTCAGCCCCACCAGAAGCCGGCGGCGATGATGCAGTACAGGCCGACCAGGGCCGCTCCCTCTAGCCACACCGACTCCCCGTCCACAGTCACCAGCGTCGCGATCAGCGTCGATAGGCCCAGGGCCGCGAGCAACAGAGGCGGCATCACCAGCGTCAGGTGCGCGCCGCCGATGACGAAGCTGAGCAGCACCAGCGCCGGTATCAGCGCCAGGGCCACCTGCAGCGGGCTGTTCAGGATGACGCTCACGGCGTAGTCGGCGTGGTTCCGCGCCGCCAGCTGGATGCCTACGACGTTCTCCACCGCGTTGCCCGCGATGGCCACGATCACCAGCCCCGTGAACGCCTCCGACAGATGGAGCGCCTCGATGGCGGGGGTGAGCGCCTGGACGAACCAGTCGGACACGAATGCCGCGCCTACGCCGGCCAGGCTCAACAGCGTGATGGCCAGCCACAAGGGCCAGGCGCCCTCGGCGCTCTGCTCGGCCGACACACCCGTAGGTCCGCCGCTCAGCGACACGGGCACGCTGAGGGCGAATACCACCAGCAGGACGATGGCGACCACCACGCTGAGCGCCTCGGCGTGCGCGCCGCCCGGCTCGTGGAGTCCGCTGGCCAGCGTCGGCACTGCCAGCGCCGAGACGGACAGCACCATGAGGGCGGCAATGAGTCGGGGTGGCTCGGAGGCGAACCGCTGAGTCCCGTGGCGGACCCCGCCGACGACGAACGCCAGCCCGAGCACCAGCAGGTTGTTGCCCAGGATCGACCCGACCAGCGCCGCCTGCAGCACGGTCACCAGCCCGGCCTTGAGACTGAAGATGCCAATGAACAGCTCGGGTAGGTTGCCCAACGCCGACTGGAGCACGCCGGTGGCACCAGGGCCGAGCCGGGTGCCAAGCTGCTCCGTCGCGTCCCCCACGAGCGCCGCCAGAGCCGCCAGCGCCACCGCGGAGACCACGAACACCAGCACCGCGCCCGCGTGGCTCAGGCTCAGCGCCCCGGCCAGCGCGCTGCCAAAGAAGGCTACCAGGACCACCACGCGCTCCCAGCGCCCGACGGTGCTCAGCGCCGACACGGCACCGTCCCTTGGCCAGCGCGGGGAGCCGGTCTCACCCGGCTATCACGCGCCACGGGCACCGGCGCCTGGCGTGAACCCGTAGTGCTGGTCGATGTCCTTCTGGTACGAGTCGATCCCCCCGGAGAGAACGTCGGCCAGCCGCACCGGCTGGCCGAGGACGGCCGACTCGTTGATGGCGAAGCTCGCCGCCAGATCACGCAGGCCCTCCTCCCCGCTCGCCTCCGGGTCGCGGCCTTCGCGGATGCCGCGCAGAAAGTCGAGCTGGACCAGGGCGAACGCGTCGCTGAGTCCCAGCGGGAAGAACCGCTCTGTCACCTGGCGACTGGCCCGTTGGGCGAACAGCTCCCGCGCGGAGTGGGTCGACCCGTCGTCCAGGTGGAGCATGTCCCCACTGAGCCGGCCGCGACTGCCATACACCATCGGCCCGCCCGACGTCGGTCCACCGTGCCCAGCCCAGGAGAAGGCCAGCTGGCCAACCGCGCCCTGAGGAAACGAGGCGGTCGTGAAGAAGGTGTCGTCCACGTCGCACGCGACCTGCGCCGTCGCTCTCCCGGCCGCGTCGCGCATGAAGCGCGTGGGCTCGAAGATACGGGTGGTGCCGGCGATGATGTCTGGCTCACCGAGCAGGTAGCGCAGCCAGTGGAACAGGTGGACGCCGATGTCGAGGGAGGCGCCACCGCCCGCCTCCAGCTTCTGGTGCCGCCAGGGGGTATCGGCCACTATGGCGTCCGGCGCCCAGCGGGCGCTGCCCAGATCCCAGCGGCACACCATCTGGGGCGTGCCCAGGTAGCCCCCATCCAGCAGCCAGCGCGCCACCCGCGCGTCCCGGGCGTACCGTAGATTCTCGACCACCCCGAGAGCGAGAGAGCGCCGACGCGCCTCCTCCACCATGGCGGCGGCGGCGCGCACGCTGACGGCCAGCGGCTTCTGGACCAGGCAGTGCTTGCCGGCCCGCAGACCGGCCAGCGTCGCGGCGTGGTGGACGCTCAGGGTAGCCGTGATGTCCAGCGCGTCGACAACGTCCTCCGCCAGCAGGTCGTCCAGGCTGGCGTACACCCGCGGCTCGACGTCGTCCTGGAAATCGGACACGTAGACGTGCGGCGCGCTGAGCGGATCGTTGGGATCGGCCGTCACCGGTGAGCGGGGCGCCGGGCCCTGGCCGCGCGCGACGAACGACTCGGCGTCGGACCGCTGGCGCGACACCAGTCCTGTGATGCGAAAGTCGTCGAAGCCCGCCTCTCGGAGCAGGCGGTACCCCCGCAAGTGCGCCGGCAGGATGCGGCCGGCGCCGACGATGCCGATACGAAGCGGCGCGTTCACCGCGCGTCTCCACGAGGACGGGTCATGGGGACAAGCGTACCGGCCCGTGCTGCCTGGGCTCGCTGGGTGCCCCGGACCCGGGCGCGAGCTGAGCCTGTGGTACCCTGCGGTCCGCTCGACGTCTTGGGGGGAGAGGTGCGACAACAGGCGCGACTACTGCCGGCGCAGCCCACGCGCCTGGTGGGACGCGACAGCGAGCTGGCGGTCATACGCCGGCTCCTGCTCCAGGACGATGTGCGTCTCCTGACGCTGACCGGCCCGGCCGGCATCGGCAAGACCCGGTTGGCGGTGGCCGTGGCGCAGGCGGCGTCTGGGGCCTTCACCGACGGCGCGTGCTTCGTCGACCTGGCAACCGTCGACGACTCTGATCGCGTCGTCCCGGCGATCGCCGATGCCCTGGGGGTAGGCGCGGCACGGGGCGGGCTGGCCGCGGCATCGTTGGAGTGGCTGCTGCGCGGCTGCCAGCTGCTCGTCGTCCTCGACAATTGCGAGCACCTGCTGCGGGCCGCCGCTGACGTCGGTCGGCTGATCGCGGCCGTGCCGGGGCTGAAGGTCCTGGCCACGAGCCGGGAGCCTTTGCGGCTGCGCTGGGAGCAGCGCTTCCCCGTCCCGCCACTGGCGCTGCCCGACCTGCGGACCGCCGCCGCGCCCACCATCGCGACCGTCCCGTCAGTGGCGCTGTTCGTCGACCGCGCCCGCGCAGTACGGCCGGACTTCGCTCTCGCGCGCACACCGGAGCACGCGCGGGCGGTGGCCGAGATATGCGTGCGCCTCGACGGGCTGCCCCTGGCCGTAGAGCTGGCCGCCGCCCAGATTGGCATCCTGTCGCCGACTGACATCCTGGCTCTTCTCGAGGGACAGCTACCGCTGCCGCCGTGGCGAGCGGCGGACGCCCCAGCCCGCCACCAGACGCTCCGAGCCGCGATCGACTGGAGCTACCGCCTCCTGCCGCCGGACGAACAGGGGCTCTTGCGGCACCTGGCTGTCTTCGCCGGCAGCTGGACGCTGGCCGCGGCGGCGGCGGTCACCGCGAGGGCGAGCGCGCCCGACGACCCCACAGGGCGACTGGCGCGGCTGGTGCCCGGGATCGGCTCGCTCGTCGACCGAAGTTTGGTCCAGGTCCAGATCGTCGACGCCACAGGCGAGACGCGGTACCGCCTCCTAGAGGTGGTGCGCGAATTTGCCCGCGTCGAGCTGGAAGCGAGCGGCGAGGCCGAGGCGGCGCGGCAAGCGCACGCGGCCTACGTCCTGTGTCTGGCAGAGGAGGGGCGGGAGGTCCCGGGCCAGCCCGCGCTGCCAGCGCCGACGCATCAACGCCGCGGTGGCAACACGATGGTGGCCGATCCGACCGGCTCGCCGGCGCTAAGCGAGCGCGAGCGGGCGGTGCTGAGTCTCATCGCGGGTGGCCTGGCGAACAAACAGATAGCCCGCCGCCTGGCTATCTCCGAGCGAACCGTCAAGGTCCACGTGTCGTCGGTTCTGAACAAGCTGGGCGCCGACAATCGCGCGCGGGCCGCGGTGCTGGCGACCCGCCGCGGCCTGCTCTGAAGCTCGACACTCTCCACCAGCCTGCCGGCGCCGCCACGCCGGGCCGGCGCTGCCCAACCGGTCGGCTGATGTGTCGCCGAGGGTTGCCCATGTAGCCGATGTGGTGCGCCCGCCGGCGCGCGATGCTCGTCCCGCGGAGCGCTTCCTGCCGCGGCAGGTGGAAGGGTGTCAACGTGAGGGTGCGGGTGCGAGTGCGAGTAAAACCCATCGCATGTGCCACAACACGCCAGGCGAGCCCGGGGGCGGCCACCGTCACGCCCCGCCTGGGGCGTCGCCGGCGGCCGCCCCAGGGCAACGGCGCCGCGGCGGGCCCGCTCGCGCCAGGGGCACCCGCGCCGTCCTTTGTGCTCGAGACGCGGCCAGGCCAGACGCTTGCCCTGGCCGACTGGATCGGCCGCCCCATCATCCTGGCGTTCTATCCCGGTGACTGGGAGGAGGTGTCGACGGATCAGCTGCGCCAGTATCAGGAGGCGCTCCCGGACTTCCTGGCGTTCGGCGCTGCGCTGCTGGCGATCTCGGTGGACAGCGCGTGGTCGCACGCCGCCTTCGCGGCGGTGCGCGGGCTGGAGTTCCCGCTGCTCGCCGACTTCGAGCCAAAGGGGGCCGTGGCTTTGCGCTACGGGACCTACAACGGCGCGCTCGGGCGCAGCGAGCGGGCCCTGTTTCTCCTGGACAGCCGCGGCGTGATCCAGTGGCGGCACGTCTCGCCGCCTGGCGTCAATCCTGGCGTCCATGGCATCCTGACCGCGCTCGAGCTCCTAAGCGCGTAGCGCGCACAAAAGGAAGAGCCTAAACAGGTGGAGCTCAGATGATCAGAAACGAGCAAGAGCTGAGTTCACCTGCTTAGGCCACTGACGCGCCGGCAGTCGGCTGCCCATTCGGGCGCAGGCGCCCTCGGTGGCTGTGCCCATTCGGACGATGGCGACGTCGGCCGGGCGGGTACCCTCCAACAGCTGGCCGGGAGGTCACGTCGGTCGGCATCTGCCAGCACCACCTGGCAAGGGACAGTGGCGCATGAGTCTCGCCTACGTCATCAGACGCATACTGCTCTTCTTTGGGGTCGTGTGGGCCGCGACGTCGTTCATCTTCCTCCTGCCCAAGCTCGCACCCGGGCGCAACCCCGTCGCCGAGCGCCTCGGGCAGATGGCCTCCACCGGCGGCGTCATGAGCGGCGCTATCGAGGCCATGGTCGCCGTGTACCAGGCGAAGTTCGGCCTGGACAAGCCTCTCTGGCAGCAGTACCTGAACTACATGGGCGACGTCGCCCACCTCGACTTCGGCTATTCGCTCATGCTGTACCCGACCAGGGTGACCGACCTCATCCTGGTCGCCATGCCCTGGACCATCGGTCTGCTGACCGTGACGACGCTGATCGCGTTCAGCCTGGGCACGCTGCTTGGCGGTCTGATGGCGTGGCCGCGCGCGCCGCGGTTCCTCCAGTACTTGCTGCCGCCGCTCTTCACCTTCTCGTCGGTGCCCTACTACCTGCTCGGGATGATCCTGATCTACGTCTTCGCCTTCCGCCTGCGCCTGTTCCCGATGAGCGGCAACTCCACCTACGGCACGTTGCCCGTGTTCACGCTGCCATTCGCGCTCGACGTCCTGTACCACTCGCTCCTGCCGGCGATGTCCATCGTGCTGGCATCGCTCGGCTTCTGGGCGGTGGCGATGCGCGGCATGGTGGTCAGCGTGAGCGGCGAGGATTACATGGTGCTGGCCGAGGCCAAGGGGCTAAAGCCGTCACGCATCTTCCTGCGCTACGCGGTCCGCAACGCCATCCTGCCCCAGACAACCACACTGGCGCTGTCGCTGGGAAGCATCCTCTCCGGCGCGCTGCTGGTGGAGATCGTCTTCGGCTACTCCGGGATGGGCACGCTGCTGTACCGGGCCGTGTCCGCCTTCGACTACTTCACCATCTACGGCGTCGTCTTCTTCATCATCGTCGGCGTGTCCCTGGCGGCGCTGATCCTGGACCTGACCTACCCGCTGCTCGATCCGCGGATCCGCTACCAGAAGAGCTGAGCCTGGACAGGATCACTCTGAATGCCTGCGTTTCTTCGTCGCTCCTGGATCAACGGGCGGGTGCTCGTCGGCCTCGGGATCCTGCTCGTCCTGGTCCTGTTCTGCGTGGTGGGCCGCGTCTCGGTCGGCGTCTCCAAGGCGGCGCCGCTGTCCGCGCCGCAGGACATGCCACCCTCCGCCCAGTACCCGCTCGGCACCGATAGCGCGGGCCGCCAGCTTCTGCCTGTCATGGTAGCTGGCCTGCCGCTGACCCTCGAGGTCGGCCTGCTCGCGGGTGGGGTGGCGCTCGTCGTCGGCGCCGTCCTCGGCTTCAGCGCTGGCTACTTCGGTGGCGCCGTCGACACGGTCATTCGGTCGGTGGCCGACGTCATCCTGCCCATCCCGGCCCTGGCGGTGCTCGTCGTCGTCGCGGCCACCATCAAGTCCGTGCTGAGCGTCGAGCTCATGGCGCTCATCGTGGCGTCACTGGCCTGGATGCTGCCGACCCGCACGATCCGGGCGCAGGTGCTCACGATCCGCGGCCGCGCCTACGTGGAGCTGGCCCGCCTGTCGGGCAAGGGCCACATGAAGATCATCTTCAACGAGCTCGTGCCCAACCTCTTGCCGTACCTGGCCGCTAGCTTCGCCAGCGCCGTCGGCGCCGGCATCCTCGCCGCCATCGGCCTCGAGGCGCTCGGGCTGGGCCCGCAGTCGGAGCCAACCCTGGGGATGACGATCTTCTGGGCGATCTACTACGGCGCGGTGCTGCGCGGCATGTGGTGGTGGTGGGGGCCGCCGATCGTGTTGATCATGCTGCTGTTCATCGCGCTCTTCATGATCGCTCAGGGTCTGGACGAGGTGGCCAACCCGCGCCTCCGCCGAGCGGGGTAGTCGCCAACCGCCAAGCGCGAACAAAAGGGGGCGGGTCCCCACAACGGACCCGCCCCCTTTGGCGTGTGCGGACCGCGCTGTTGCGCTACTGGGTCGGCTTCAGGTTCAGGAACATCAAATTGCCCGTCCGGTGCCAGAAGCCCTCGTGGATGTACGGCTTGTCCCCCGTCGGCCAGTTCGTCCAGTACGTCGTGTTCATCGGCACCGGAACGACTGTCTGCACCGTGGGCACGTCAGGCAGATTCGGCAGCCAGACCTGCATGGCCTGCTTCCACAGCTCCATCACCTGTGGGTCGTCGATCGGCAGCTTGCGCATCTGGTCCACGATGTCGCTGTACTGCTGGTTCGTCCACCGGTAGATGTTGTTCGAGAAGATCGCCTGCCCGGCCGGCTTGACGTAGCGCGCGTTGTAGATGTCCAGCGTCTCGAACGGGTCCTTCATGCTGCCGCCATGGCCCCACAGGTAGGCCACCGCGTCGCCGCTGGTGATCCGCGTGTAGAAGTCGGCCGGCAACAGGAAGCTGGCGTCGAACCCGGCCTTCTTCAGCTGCTGGGCCACGATCGGCGCCTGCGGCGTCGTCGACGGATGCTGCGGGAAGGTCACGATCTGGAAGCTGACCTTCTGCCCGGACGCGTCGGCCCACATGCCGTCCTCGCCCTTGGTGTACCCCTTCCGCGTCATGATCGCATCCGACTGGGTCAGGTCGAACACGTTCGTCTGGTACTGGGTCAGCTGGTCCTGGACCGCGTCCATGTACTTCTGTAGGCCGGGGTACGGCGGGAACGGCAATGGCGCCTTCTGGCTGAACCCCTGGAAGGCGAACTGGACGATCTCGTCCCGGTCCAGCGCGTAGCTGATGGCCCAGCGGATCTCGGGGTCGTCGAACGGCTTGACCGTGTCGTTGAACGACAGGCTGATCGGCCACCAGTCCATGTAGCCGTACGGCGGCTGGTCGGAATGGGTGATCACCTTCGGGTTCTGGCTCTGGACCAGGCGCAGGTTGGCCGGAGCGAACGAGAAGGCCATGTCGATCTGGTTGGCGATCATCATCTGGGCCATGGTGATCTCGTTCATGCCCGGCAGGAAGATCAGGCGCTGGACCTGGGGCAGCGGCCGGAAGCTGGTCTGGGCGCCCCACCAGTCGGGCCGCACGTCCCAGATCTTCTGCTGGACGTCGGTGGCGACCAGCTTGTACGGGCCGGTGCCGATGGGCCAGCCCTGGCTGGGATCGTAGTTCTTGAACGTGTGCGGGTCCTGGCCGTTCCAGACGTGCTGGGGAATGAGCGGGATGCCGATGTCGGCGCGGAAGGTGAGGAAGTTCCAGTGGAACCTGGGCGACGGCTCGGTGAGCGTGATCGCCACCGTGCGGTCGTCGGACGCCTCGACGCTGCCGACGAGGCGGGCCACCTCCGAGGCGTTGAGCAGGTCGGGGTTGTTCTTCATGGTGGTCAGCGTGAAGACAACGTCCTTGGCGGTGAACGGCTGGCCGTCGCTCCACGTGGTGCCCTGGCGGAGGTTGATGGTCAGGCCCGTGTTGTCGCCGTTGTAGGAGAAGCCCTCGGCGAGCCACGGGATGAACTCGTCGCCCAGCATGTTGTAGTAGAACAGGGGCTCGGTGGCGGCCTGGTAGAAGCCACTGCGGGACAGGCCGGGCGAGAACGGGTTGAAGTTGTCCACGTCGGTGAAGCCGCCCGGCATCTCGCCGCCCAGGCCGGCCATGATCATGGTCCGGTTGCGCGGGACGTCCGGGATGGAGGCCTGGCCGAAGATCTGGGCCGGGGCCACGCTGGCCGCGGCCGCGGGCGCCGCTCCGACCGGGGCCAGCGCCAGCAGCGAGCCGGCGAAGCCGACAGTCGTGCCGAGGAACCGCCGCCGACTGATCCCGTTCCTGATGTCCATTCCTGGAGCTCCTCTCTGGGGTGGGGGTGGGAGTGGAGTGGAGAAAGCGCGCGCCACGCCACGGTATCGGGTGGCAACCCCGACGAGCTCGCGCGGCGAGCCGTGAACCGGATAACGGTAGGCAGCACGCCGTGGCGGAACGTCGTCCGAACGGGCAATCCGGGCTCTGCCCATTCGGGCAGGCGCCGGGCGGCCCCATTGGACGATGGCACAGCCCCCGCCACGGCGTCCCGTAGGACCGTGAGTTACGGATCGTTGGCAGAGCTATGACCGCCGGACGATTGACAGGCCATGTTGCCATCGTGACCGGCGGCGCCAGGGGCATCGGCGGGGCGACCGCGCGCCGCCTCGCCGAGGAGGGCGCCAGCGTACTGGCCGTGGACGTCGACGGCGCCGAGGCAGCGCGCAACGCGGACCGCATCCAGGCCGCCGGCGGCGAGGCCGAGGCGTTCGCGGCCGACGTGGGCACGCTCGACGGGGTCCGGACGATGGTGGAGCGCGCGGTCGAGCGCTGGGGCAAGCTGACGATTGTTGTCAACAACGCCTATTCGGGCGGGGCGCACGGGGACGCGGTGGCCCTCAGCGAGGAGAGCTGGGACCGCGCCATGGATGTCGGCTTGAAGTCGATGTTCCGCGCGGCCAAGTACGCGGTACCCCACCTGCGTGCGGCCGGGGGCGGGGCCATGGTGAACATCTCGTCGGTCCACGGACTACTCGTCGCGCCCGACAGGTTCGTCTACGAGACGCTCAAGCCGGCGGTTCTCGGCCTCACGCGCCAGCTCGCCGCCCAGTACGGGCCGGACGGCATTCGGGTCAACGCCATCTGCCCCGGCCACATCGTGACCGAGCGCACCGAGCCCCAGTGGCAGGCCCACCCGGACGGGCTGCGCTTCTTCGAGCAGCAGTACCCGCTGCGCCGCACCGGCAAGCCGGTCGACATCGCCAACGCCATCGTGTTCCTGTGCTCGGACGAGGCGTCGTTCATCACTGGCCAGGCGCTGGTCGTGGACGGCGGCCTGACCATCCAGCTCCAGGAGAACCTGGGCGTGCACCTCGCCCGCTACGCGCAGCAGCACCCCGACACCTGGTTCCCCTATTGACGTCGTAGCGGCCGGTTCGCCTGGGACGCGGCCAGCAGGTCGTCCACGGCCCGCAACACCATGGCCGTGTCGACGCGGAGGAGGCACGGTGGGTCGGTCACGGAGCCGCACGGCGGGTCGACCATCGTCCGGCATGGGCGACACGGGAGCTCGGCGTGGACGATGCGCCGCCTGGTTCGTTGGCCCAGGGGCCCGAACTCCTCGGGGTCGGCAGGACCGTAGACACCAACGACCAGCGTGCCGACGAGCGCGGCCAGGTGGAGCGGCCCGCTGTCGGTAGCTACCAGGACGCGGGCCCGCCGCAGCAGCGCCGCCAGCTCGCCGACCGACAGTCGACCGACGATGCTCCGTGCGCTCCCTCCGCTGGCGGCGACGACCTCCTCGGCGAGCGAGGCCTCCGATCGAGCCCCTACCACGAGGGGTAGGGTCCGGAAGCGCCGACCGAGCGCGGCCGCGACCTCCCCCCAGCGGCGCGCTGGCCAGTTCTTCAGCCGCCAGCCTGAGCCGGGGTGCACCACGATGGGACAGTCGATGGCCAGAGCGTCGAGGCACGCCTGCGCGGCCGCCTCCTCAGCCGCGGTCGTCACGAACGGCGTGTGGCACGGGACTGTCGCTGGCCCGGCCACGCTCAGACAGCGCAGCGCCTCGGCGACGAGGGCCGTGGCGTGCGTGGCGACGTGGCCGACCGGCGGGAACGGCAACGCGCGGGTCAGGAACGGGCGGGTCCGCGGGTGGGCGTAGCCGACGCGGTGCGGGATCCCGGCCCCGGCGACGACGGCACCGGACCAGGGGTCGTCCGCGCGCGGCAGGATGGCGACGTCGAAGCCACTGAAGCTCGGACCCAGCTCAGACGCCAGCCGCGCCAGCATGGGCGGGTCGGCCGGGCCGGTGATAGGCGGGAAAGGCACGCCGCGACTCTGGTCTACCCCAGCAAAGTGGGCGGGCACGTCGGCCAACGCCGGCGTTACCGCGACGCAGATGAACGCCTCCGGCAGAGCCGCGCGGAGCGCGGCCAGGGCCGGGGACGTCAACAGCACGTCGCCGAGATGGTCGGGGCGGATGACCAGGATGCGCACGAGCCTGCGCCAGGGAGGCGCACGGCTCGTGCCGCGCGCGCTCGATGGCGTAAATCTTGCAGCAGGGTGGCCCAGACCGCGGCGGGCGCCTCCCCTTGGCGCGCGCACGGGACTCAGTCGATCAACAGCGCAAGGCGACGACGACCCTGAGCCCGTCGAAGGGTCCTGGTTCGACAGGCTCACCATGAGCGGGCGGATGGGGCCTGGAACTTCCGGAATTCACTACTTAGCTTTCTTTCTTCTCCGCGTCGGCGACCGCGTCGCCACTCTTGGGCGGAGTCACTGCCGTCTCCGGCCACAGCGCGTCCACCCGTCGCGGCGGCACGTCCTCGGCGGCGAGCTCGGCCCCGTGCGCCGTGCGCAGGTCGAGCACCCCGTCCTTCTTGTCACTCTTTTCACTCGCCTCACGCTCTTCGCGCTTCGCTTCGGCGCCACTGTCGGTCATGACTCGCTCCTCCTGGCCGGCCCGACCTCGGCCCGGCCGTCTGTGCAGACTCGCTGCCTGTCTACTCGCGGCCGGCGCGCACCTGCCGGTACTTGCGGACGACAGCTATCCCGTTCGGCGACACAGTGAACCGCGAGCAGTCCGCCTCGCGGTCGACGCCGATCTCCGCGCCGTCGTCGATCTGGACCTCCTTGTCGAGGATCGCGTTGCGGACGACAGCCCCGCGACCGATCCGGGCGCCCTCCATCAGAACTGACCGCTCCACCAGGGCGCCCGCATTCACCCTTACCGACGGCGACAGCACCGAGTGGCGAACGGTCCCGCCCGCGACGATGACGCCGGCGCTCACCATGGAGTCCATCGCCTGGCCGGGCTGGTGGTCCACGACGAACTTGGCCGGCGGCAGGGGCGGCTGCCACGTGTAAATGGGCCAGTCGCGGTTGTACAGGTTGAAGGCCGGGACGGGCGAGATGAGGTCCATGTGGGCCTCGTAGTAGGCGTCCAGCTCGCCGACATCCCGCCAGTAGCCCCGGTCCGCCGCGCTGGCGCCTGGAACCTCGTTGCCCATGAAGTCGTAGACCGCGGCATCCTGACGCTGGACCAGCATCGGCACGATGCTGCCCCCCAGGTCGTGCTTGCTGTCGGCGTCCTCCGCGTCCCTCATGACGGCGTCGACCAGCGTGCTCGCCGTGAAGATGTAGTTGCCCATGGAGGCCAACACCTGGTCAGGGGCGTCTGGCAGACCGACGGGGTCGGACGGCTTCTCGCGGAAGGCGTGGATCCGGTCATCTAGCCCAGCCTCGATGACCCCGAAGGCGCCAGCCTGGCTCAGCGGGGCTCGCACGGCGGCCATGGTCAGACCAGCCCCCGAGGCGATGTGGTGGTCCAGCATCTGGCGCGGGTCCATACGGTAGATGTGGTCCGCCCCGAACACGAGGATGTAATCGGGCCGCTCGTCGTACACCAGGTTCAAATTCTGGAAGATGGCGTCCGCGGAGCCAGAAAACCAGTGTGGGCCGTGCCGCATCTGGGCGGGCACGGAGGCGATGTAGTTGTTCAGCATGGTGCTCAGCCGCCACGTCTGGGCGATGTGGCGATCGAGGCTATGGCTCTTGTACTGGGTCAGGACGACGATCTTGAAGAAGCCGCCGTTGACGAGGTTGGACAGGACGAAGTCGATGAGGCGGTAGTTGCCTCCGAACGGGACGGCCGGCTTGGCGCGGTCCGCCGTGAGCGGGGCTAAGCGCTTGCCTTCCCCACCGGCCAGGACCATGGCGAGCACACGCATTGAGTGCGACCTCCAGACTGTAGGCCCGGCCGGCGCCCCGGCAGGCACTCCCCGATAGCTGCCTCTCCTGCTCTCCCGATCTCCTGCTTCAAGCGTCCCGCGGACAGGTCACGCACGTGATTGAATATTGAATAGCCTACCGAACGCGCCGTCGTGCGTCACCGGGCACGCGGCGAAGCGGCAAAGACGTCTCAGGTGCCGCCCACCCCCAGCAGGCCCGCGTCGCGGCCGCGGATGCCGCGCCAGAGGAGCCAGCCGACCAGCAGCAGCGCCACAGCCACGGCCAGGAAGGCGGCATCGTACGGCAGCAGATTGTCCACGCCTTCCCGTACCGGGTGGAGCCGGAGCACCTTGTGGTCCACGATACCGTCGAACAGCTGAAAGCCGCCCATGCCGAACAGGATGCCCGCCGCCAGAGCCCGCGCGTCCCGCACCACGCTCAGGCGATGCCGCCACTCCCACAGCAGCGCCGCCCCGAGGCAGAGCAGGGAGGCGGTGACGACGTGGAAAATCCCGTCGATGAACAGCCGCCAGTACTGGGTCGTGTGGACGTAGAAGGTGTGCCACTGCAGCATCTCGTGCAGCACCACCTGATCCAGCGTGCCGACCACCCCCACACCCAGGATCAGGCCCGCCCGGAGCGCCAGGCGGGTCGGCTCCCGCCGGCCGGCTGCCAGGGTGTGCTGGGCCCCCATCATGGGCGCAAGCCTCGCCAGGCACTCTCCCAACGCTGCAACGCGTCTGACACGGGGAGGCTAGGATAGAGCCTCGGGGAGGCTCATGCACGTCACGCAGGTCCAGACTTTCTTCGTCGACTCCGGCGCGAGTAAAAACTGGCTGTTCGTTCGCGTCCTCACTGACGAAGGCATCCACGGCTGGGGCGAGGCGTACACCCAGGCCGACCGTGACCGGGCCATCGTCGCCCACATCGAGGCGATGGCCGGCTACCTGGTGGGGCGCAGCCCGTTCGCCATCAAGCACTTCAGCCAGGTCATGCACCTGGACTACGCCGTCCGGCGGCCGGCGATGGACTTCTTCTCGGCGCTCAGCGGCCTGGAGCAGGCGCTCTGGGACATCGTTGGCAAGGTTGCCGGACAGCCCGTGTACAACCTGCTCGGTGGCCCTTGCCGCGACCGCGTCCGGGTCTATGCCAACGGCTGGTACAGGGGCACCCAGGCTCCTGACGACTACGCGCGCCAGGCCGTCGCCACGGTCGAGCGCGGGTTCAGCGCCCTGAAGTTCGACCCGTTCAGCGACCCCTGGCGCCAGCACATCGGCCGCGTGGAGGAGGCGCGCGCCCTGGAGCGGGTGCGCGCCGTGAGGCAGGCCGTTGGGCCCGACGTCGAGATCCTGGTCGAGGCGCACCGCCGCCTGGCGCCGAACGAGGCCATCCGCGTCGCCCGCGAGCTGGAGGCCGTCCAGCCGTTCTGGCTCGAAGAGCCGGTGGACGCGGAGAACCTCGCCGCCCTGGCCGAAGTCCGCCGCGGGACCACCGTGCCGATCGTCACCGGGGAGGCCCTCTACACGAAGGCGCAGTTCGCTCAGGTGTTCGAGCAGCACGCCGCCGACATCGTGAACCCGGACGTGTGTAACTGTGGCGGGATCCTGGCGCTGAAGGAGATTGCCGCGATGGCCGAGCCGTACTACCTGGCCGTCGCCCCGCACAACTACAACAGCACCACTCTGGGTCTGGCAGCAACGCTCCAGGTGTCGGCGTGCATCCCCAACTTCCTGATCACCGAGTACTTCGTGAACGCGGAGCAGCGTGGTCGAGAGATCGCCCGCGAGCCGTTCAGCGTCAAGGATGGCTTCATCCCGCTGCCGACTGCCCCAGGACTAGGAGTCGAGCTTGACCCCGACGCCCTGGCCCGCTATCCGCAGCGGAGCTTCCCGGCGCGGCCCATCCGCCAGTACGCCGACGAGTAAGGACCGATGACCGATGACCGGAGAGTAGGCGCGCTCACTCGGCCACCAGCCGCCGGCCCGCGCCCGCCCCGGAGCAGGACAGGCGCAGCGGCTGGGCCGACCAGCGCACCGTGCCGTACGACTCGGCGACGACCGCGACGGAGCCGGACGGCAGGAAAGCGTCCAGCGCCGCCTGCACCGTGTTGTCGCTCACAAGGGTCGGAGCGAGCAGGTCGCTGGCCCGGTCCGGGTAGTCCAGCAGGTTGGGCACGTTGGTCAGAGTCAGCACTGTGAGGTCAGGCTCAGACCGCGCGCACTCGACAGCTGCCGTCAGGTAGCGCGCTGTGATGGCGTGGGCGGCGTCCCACTCGGGATAGGCTTCCATCAGCGGCGAGGAGCGCAGCGTCGCCAGGGAGAACAAGGCCAGACCGGCGGCCACGAGGAGCGGCACGCCGCCCCGCCAGAGCCGCACCCCAGGAGGGTCGCCACTGTCGAGCGCGCGGATCGCCGACGGCAGCGCCTGAACGACGCCAGCGGCGATCAGGGCAAGCCCGACCAGGGGAAAGTACGCCAGCCAGGCTCCAGAGAGAGTCTTCACGACCGTGTAGAAGAGGGCGAAGACGGCAATCCATAGGCAGCCAACGCGGACGACCGACCCCGGCCGAGTTGGCATGGCGAGGCTGGCCACCGCGAGCCCGAGGAGCACGACGGCCAGCAGCGCGGCCCAGGCGGTGCTGCCGCGCGGGAACAGCTCGCCGACTGGCCACAGGAGGAAGCGGGTGAATCCGGTCACAACCGCGCGGTACGCGGCGGTGTCCAGCGTGGCGATGGACGTCCCCCGGTAGCCGCCCAGCGACCCGAGGACGGCGAAGCGTAAGGCGAAGACGACCACCGTCAGAACGCCGTACGGGATCACCCGCCGCACGAGAGCCACGCGGGCCAGTGGTGTGTCGAGGCCGCCAGCCACGCCGACGCACGCGAGGACCGCGGGGACCAGCAGCAGGGCCGCGAACGCCGACTCCTTGCTCAACAGCGCGATGCCGTACAGCAGGAGCGAGCCGATCGTCCAGGGCCAGCGACGCCCGCCTCTGGTGGCGCCGTGGCAGAGGAGCGCCATGGCGCCGGTAAACGCGGCAACGGGCACCAGGCTGTCCCGGCGCGCCAGGACCGGCACGGTGGCGACCACGAGCGGGTGGAGGCCGAAGAGCAGGCTGCCGGCCAGGCTGGCGGCGCGGGACAGGTGCAGTCCCCGCAGCAGCGCCCACACGGCGAGGGTCGTCAGGCCGTGGAGCGCCAGGTTCGTCGCGTGGTAGCCGAGGGGATCCAGCCCCCAGACCGCGTGCTCGACGGCGAAGGTCAGGCTGACAAAGGGACGGTACACCACCTCGCCCTGGGCGAACGTCGTCCCGGCCATCACCGGCTGAGCGAACAGCGCCCCGACGTCCGACCACGAGCCGACACGGCTGGTCTCGACAAGGGTGAGCGAGTCGGTGCCGACGAAGCCGACCCCCAGGAAGCGGGTGAAGGAGGCGACGACGGCGAGAACGAGGACTGCCGGTAGCGCGGCGGTCGCGACAGCCAACCCCAGGCTAGGGCGTGTCGCGCGGGCCGTCGCGCAGCTGACGCGGGCGCTACTGGGCGACGGCGACGGCCCGCGCAACGTTCCCGGCCACCATGGCCTGGCCCTGGCACGTGAAGTGGGCCGTGTCCACGAAGAGCGCCGCCTTCTGATCGTCGGGAAAGATGGCGGCGTTGTCGACGACCGGGACACCTTCGTCGGACGCGACCTGACGGAGCATGGCCTGGTACTGCTGGTACAGGGTCCGCAGCTCCGGCAGGCTGGTCGTGTAGGGCGGGTAGTGGACCTTGGCGACCGCTTCCGGCGCCATCGTGTCGCCGAGGATCGTCGGCCAGGTGAAGAGCACGACGCTGGCGCCACCGGCCCGCGCCGTCTGGATGATCGCGCGCAGCCGCTCCCCGTAGCCGACCGGCTCGTAGCCCGGCGGCAGTGGGCTGGACGCCGCGCTCGTCTGAGCCCGCCCACTCTGGACGCGCAGGAAGAAGAGGCGCCGGAACGTCTGCGCGGCGTCGCTCAGCGTCAGAGCCTGGGCGAGCGGGCTACCGCGCAAGGACAGCTGGTCGGACTCGACGGACGGGTCGGTCTGGTACAGGTCATTCCAACCGATGAACACGGTCACCAGGTCCGGCTCGAGGGGCATCACGTCCCGCTGCAGATGGGCAAGCGCGCGGTCGCTGCGGTAGCCCTCGACACCCGCGTTGACCACCTCCACCCGGCGTGGCGCGAGCAGGTCGGGCAGGAGGTACGGGTACGCGCACTCGACCTCGCGCGGGCCGAACGTCGCCGAATCGCCCAGCGTGACGATGCGGTACACGCCAGGCGCCTTGGCAACGGCCACCTCGGGCCCGCGAAAGCCGAGGCTGTTGACGCGGATCCCGCCGGAGTTGTAGCCCGGCTTGAGCGAGTAGCCGGTCCGCGGGTCGTCGACCACGTAGCCGCGCGGCGCGTCCCCCGTGCCCACGTTCCTGACGACGTGGTAGGCGCGCACGGCGCCCTCGATCGCCAGGAGAACGAGCAGGAGCGTTATCGCGGCGAAGCACAGCCCTTTGGCGAACCCGATCCGCGGCGCCGGTCGCTCCGCGACCGCGGGAGCGCGGGCAGGGGCCTCAGTCCGAAGACTTGCCAAGGCGTCCGCCCGCGATTGGACGCGCCGCGACCCGTCCCACCTAGAACAGGGGGTAGATGAAGGGCGCGAGCGACGAGCCCTCGGCCAGAACGATGAGGACTCCGATGACGAGGAGGCTCAGGATGACTGGCAACAGCCACCAGATCTTCCTGTAGCGGATGAAGTAGAGGAACTCGGACAGGAGGGCGAAGCGTTCCATGGCTCGGATACCGCTGGTGCGTGCCGCCATTCTAGCCGACGGGGCGGCCGCGACCGCCGGGCCGATGGGCGCGGCGCCGACGAGCCTGGTATTTGGTGAAGCAACGCCCAATTGTTAGAGTATGCACAGAGCTTACGTAATGGTCAGCTAAGGAGACTCGGGCAGCATGCCGAGCGTTCTTTTCCGCCTGCGTCTCGCGTTGGTGGTCGCCACCCTGGTGGCGCTCGCGACGCCTGGCGGTGTGGCGTTTGCGGCTCCTCCCCAGGACGGTTCCGCCTCGAACTATGGCGTCGGGGACGCCTTCATCATCATGCTCCGCGAAGGGGTGGAGGGGCTCCTGGTGATCGGCGCGCTCGTGGCCTTCCTGCGCCGGAGCGGCAATGCCCGCCGCCAGGGCTGGGTCTGGGGCGGCGCGGCGGTAGGGCTATCGCTGTCCATCGGTCTGGCGCTGCTGCTCCAGCAGGGGTTCAGCCGCGCCGAGGGCGCGTTGGGATCCGAGCTGGTCGAAGGCGTCGTCGGGCTGACGGCCGCGGCGATGCTGTTCTACGTCTCCTACTGGCTGCATACGAAGTCCCGCCTGGGCGCCTGGCAGTCGTACATCCGGCAACGGAGCACGGCCGCGCTCGCCGGCGGCAGCATGGTGTCGTTGGCGCTCGTCGCCGGACTGGCCATCTTCCGCGAGGGCGTGGAGACGACCGTGTTCTACCTGGGCATCGCGCCGAGCATCGCGTTCGGCGACCTGGTTGCCGGCCTTGGTCTGGGGCTGGCCTGTCTGGCCGCGGTGGGGGTGGCCGTGCTCGTCGTGGGCGTTCGGCTGCCGCTGCGGCCGTTCTTCCTGGCGTCGAGCGCTCTCATCTACTACCTCGGCTTCAAGTTCGTCGGCACTGGGCTGCACTCGCTGCAGGTAGCGGGCCTCCTGCGGGCGACACCGGCCCCCGTCCCCACCAGCGACACGCTTGGCCTGTACGCGACGTGGGAGACCGCCATCCCGCAGCTGCTGCTCGTGGCGATAGCCCTGGCAGTGGTGTGGCTGTCGCTGCGCCACCCGTCGGGCAGGTACACGCCGCCGGCCTCCGCCCGCACCTGAGATCGTCAGAGCGCGGCGGGCAGGGTAGCGGCGTCAACGCTGCCGCTGAACGTCCACAGGTCGCCGCTGCGCAACAGGAATCGGAGCTGCGAGCGCGCTTGCTGGCGCGGCAAGCGGTCCCAGGACACGCGCGCCACCTCCCCCAGCGGGAGCGTGAGGGGCTCGGCCTCGGCCGCGTCAGGCGCGAAGAAGAAGGCATCGTCGTCCAACCGAGCGAGGCGCCAGCGGTCGGCCGAGAGCACCAGCGACCCATCGGCGCCGCGGCGAAGCAGGTTGAACCACCCCTCGCCAAACGCCGCGGCCGCTGTCGCGAAGTCGAGCTCCATGGCACCACCGCCGTGCAACCCGCATGCCCGCCCGGGTGGAGATCGTGTGGCATCGAGGTTGAGCTGGGGTTGAACTATTGGGCGCGTCTTCTTATGATGGGCCGTCAGCTCCAAGCAGGAGTGCAGGAGGATATCTCTCTTGAGCCCGCACGGTAGCAACGTTTTCTACTTGTACTTCTACTTCTACTCGCGGCCAGAGGCTGAGCGGCATTGACTCGCACGCAGCCCGGCAGCCACCGCATCTCCGGACTGAGCGCCCTACACCTGCCATCCAATTCTGGGCTAGCACTCAGGACTCTCCTCCGCCGAACAGCCGATTGGACCACGCCGATCATCGAGCAGGTCGCCGTGCGCCGGTCGCACTACATGGTCCACGCAGCTGTTGCCGCCATCGGCCTCACGACGCTCGGCGTCGTCGCGGCCCAGCCGCGACCGGTGGCGCCATCGGCCATGGCTCTACGGGCACCGACCGAAGAGCCGGCCAACGCCATGGACACCGCGAACACCGTGGAGGAGAGCGCTCCCGCCCCGGCCGAGGCTCCGCCCGCCGCCGTGGTCGCCGCAACCGTCGCGCCCGAACCCACACCAGCGCCCCAGCCGCCCAAGCCCGCGCATCACACCGTCGAGGAAGGCGAGAACCTCCGGATGCTCGCCGCGCGCTTCGGCGTGAGCCCGGAGACGATCCTGGCCGCGAATGACATCCAGGACGCCGACCTGCTGCAGGTTGGCCAGGACCTCCTCATCCTGCCCACCGACGGCGCGCTGCACGCGCTGAAGGACGGCGAATCGCTCAACAGCGTCGCCGAGCGGTACGGAGTGGGCGTACAGGATCTCCTCGCGGCAAACGACCTCGGCGGCAGTCCGGACGTGGTCCAGCCTGGCACAGAGCTCGTGGTCCCTGGCGTCGACCCGATGGTCGACCCGTACGCCGCCACCGCCGCCGCCACTGGGGACGTCCAGGCGGCCAACGGCACAGACCAGCAGGCGGCCAGCACCGGCCCGGCCGGGGCGCTGCACGCGCACGCGGTGCCAAGCACCCGCACGTACGAGGTCCAGCCGGGAGATACGCTGCGCAGCATCGCCTACACCTTCGGCGTGGACGTCGATACGATCCTGTCCAGCAACGGCATCGCGGACCCTGACACGATCAAGCCCGGCGTGAACCTGCGCATCCTGCCAGTGCGGGGCGTCGAATACACGGTTCAGGAGAACGAGACGCTCGCCGACATCGCCTGGCGCTACCAGATGGACCTCGGCGTCCTGCTCGACTCCAACGAGCTCGACAACCCCGACGTCATCCACGTGGGCGGCAAGATCATCGTGCCTGGCGGCAAGCCGCGTGCCCTTCCCCCGGCCACCGTCGCCGCCCCGGCCCCGGCCCCGGCGCCAGCCGCGCCAGCGGCCGCCGCCAGCGTGGCCAAACCGTCAGCCTCGACCAAGCCCACCGCCGTGGCAGAGGCAGCCAAGCCCGCGGCCGCCGCGGCCGCGCCCAAGCCGAAGCCGGCTCCTGCCGCGCCCGCGCCAGTCGCCGCGGCTGCGCCCAGCGGCGGCGGCGGTGGCTCGATCGTGTCCACCGCGATGCGCTACGTCGGATCGCGCTACGTGTTCGGCGGCACCTCGCCCAGCGGGTTCGACTGCTCCGGATTCGTGTATTTCGTGCTCAACAACAGCGGCCAGCCGGTGGGGCGCGGCATGTGGCAGCAGTACAACGGCGGCAGCCACGTCAGCATCAGCGAGCTCCGGCCTGGCGACGTCGTCTTCTTCGCCAACACCTACATGCCGGGCTTGAGCCACGACGGCATCTACATCGGCGGTGGCCAGTTCGTCCACGCCAGCGACGAGCGCACTGGCGTCACGACGTCGAACATCAATTCGAGCTACTGGGCCGGCCACTACGTCGGCGCCGCGCGCTACTGACAAACCGCGGCCAAGCGCGTAGCGCGAACAGCACCGCCAGCCACACTGCCCCGATAGACGTCACGCTCGACGGATGGGTGCATGGCCTGTTGTCCTGTGTAAACTTTCTTGCAGGGTTGGCGACCGGTGTCGCTCCCGGAGGTTCTGAATGCCCTGGGCGCCGAAGTGCGCGCGCCGCTTCGGCGGTCGGTAGCCTTCGGCGTTCAGGCGGGCGGCGAGCGCGGCCATGGTCAGCCCCTCGGCGGCCAGCCGCTGGGCGCGGGCGCACAGCTGGGGGTAGTAGTTGAGCTGCTCCAGCTGAGCGACCGGGCGGACCACCCTGGCCTGGGTCTGCCCACCGCCCACCCACTCGATGGTCACCTGCAACCTGCTCGCTCTGCCCCTGCGCCGCCAGCACGACCCGCTGGACCACCTGCCGAATGATGGCCTTGCGGTCGGCCGGCGTGGTGCTCGGGGCATGCCACAGGGCTGGCAGATCGGTGGCCAGCTGGCGGATGGCGGCGCGCTCCGCGGCCCCGCGGCCCTGGGGTTGGTCCAACTGGAACCGCTGGTACTCGTCCTGCCGCCGCAGCTGGGCCGCTAGGCTCGCCTCCCACGCCCGCTCCAGCGAGCGCGCCACGAGTCGAGAGGCTGGCAGAGACGCCGGGTGCGCCCAGCGGTGCGGTCCTGCGGGGCGCGCTGCAGGCAGTGCGTTACCCACCGGCTATCTCGCAGTTGAGCCAGGAGCGGCGACCCCCGCAACTGGAGGACTTCTACGTCGACCCCGGCATGGGCGCCGACGCCGTCAAGGCGGCCGTGGAGATCGGCGATCCGGTGACCATGGATCGCACCTTCGAGCGCCTCGGCGACAGCTACGTGAGCAAGGCGATGGATGACCGCGTCGGCCTGTTCATCATGATTGAGGCGCTCCGGACGCTGCGCTCGAACCAGGCGACAATCCATGCCGTGGCGACCGTCCAGGAGGAGGTCGGGCACACTCCTGGCGCCGCGGCAAGCGGGTCTGCGCTGCAGCCGACCGTTGCCATAGCAGTTGACTCGGCTAATGCACGCGACGTGCCGGGCGCGGGTGGCGAGCACACTCAGACGCGCTTGGGCGGTGGAGCGGGGCTCAAGATCAGAGACATGGGGGCCATCAGCCACCCGAAGCTGGTCGCCCATTCTCGGGCGATCGCGACGCGGGAAGGGATTCCGTACCAGCTCGAGATCAACCCCCTGGGCGCGACGGATGCCAGCGGAGTCCAGCTGCTGCTCGGTGGCGTCCCGGTCATGACATTGTCCATCCCGACGCGTTACGTGCACAGCGTCAACGAAATGGTGAGCGCTTCCGACGTGCAGGCTTGCATCGATCTGCTCGCCCACTACCTGGAAGAGGCGCACATGGGAGACTACACCCTGTGAGCGCGGGCTCACGCCAGTCTGTGTGCCAAACCCCCGACCCCCGCCGTCGGATGCCGCAGCGTCGGCCGCCAGCGCCCGGGGATGAGCAATCCCGCACAGTGCACCCACCGTGCGGCGGACAGGCTTGTTGAAGGACGAGGCCACATGAGTCAGGAGCGGCACTGGAGCCGGGAGCCTGGGCGATGGGAGCCCTCGTTTACCCCGGCGGCCTACGCCATGATTCCGACGGTGACGACACCGCGCCCGTCACCGGATGGGCGGCTCGGCCGGAGGCTACGCGACGCTCATGTGCATGACCAAGGCCCCCAGCGTGTTTCGCGCCGGCGTGTGCCGCTTTGGCATCGCGGACCTCACAACTTTCACGGACAGGACATGGGTCTTCGAGCGGCACTACACTGCCAGACTCATAGGCCGCCCGAGCGCCCATAGCGACCTGTACTACGACCGCAGTCCCATCCACGTCGTGCAGGACGTCCAGGAACCGATCCTGATCCTGCAAGGCGATCAGGACATCGTCTGCCACCCGACGCAGATGGATGCAATGACGGAGGCTCTCCGGCGCGCGGGCAAGGACGTGGAGTACCACACCTACGCGGGTGAAGGGCACGGGTGGCGCAAGGTCGCCACGACGATCGACGATGCCGAACGTGTGGACGACTTCCTGGTGCGCAAGGTGCTGAATCGCTAGAGGGTCCTGCGCCCGCGGCTGACGGGAACGAAAGGGGAAGGAATTGTGGAGCTGAAGGATGCCGCCGTGGTGGTGACCGGGGCACGGGGGGACTGGGCAGTCGCATTTGCCGCGCCTTCGCCCGCCAGGGCGCGCGCGTGGCCGTGGTCTACCTCGCGCGCCAGGTCGAGGCGGAGCAGCTGTCGGATGAACTACTCGCTGACGGCGCCGCCAGCAGCATGGTCGTGCAGGCGGACGTGAGCCAGCCAGAGCCGATCGCGGCGCTGGTGCAGACGGTTGGCGCCACGTGGGGACGGCTCGACGTGCTCGTCAACAACGCCGCCTTCAACCAGGTCGTGCCGTTCGCGGACCTCGACGGGCTGACGCTCGAACTATGGGAGACGATCCTGCGCATGAACACCACTGGACCGTTCTTATGCGCTCAGGCTGTTGCGCCGGTGATGCGACGGCAAGGCCGCGGCCGGATTGTCAACGTCGGCTCCATTGCCGGGTTCCAGCCGAGCGGCAGGCGGTCCCATGGGGTGTGCCCGACGATCGGCAGCCCAAGACAATGATGCTGTCAAGCTGGCTATACCTTCAGGGCACCACTGGTCAGGCCCTGGACAAAGGACCGCATAGTGAAGACGAAGATCACCAGCAGCGGCAGTGACGCCAGCACGTACGATGCCATCTCTGCACCCGGGTCGGGAATCGGCGACGACTTCAGGTACACCAGGCCCAGAGGAATGGTCCGCAGTGCGTTCTCCCGGATGACCAGCAACGGCCAGATGTAGTCGTTCCACGTCTGCAAGACATTCAGGATCGCCAGCACGCTCAGGACCGGCGCCGACAGGGGCACGGTAATGTGCCAGTAGAGCTGGAGGTGGCCGGCACCATCAATGCGCGCCGCCTCGAACAGCTCTTCGGGGAGCGATTCGACAAACGTGCGCAGCACGAAGATCATGAAAACCTGCGACGCCCAGTAGACCAGGATCAGCCCCCACAGGGAGTTGATCATGCCGAGCCGCACGATCAGGATGAACCGCGGGATCAACCCGAGAATACCAGGCAGCATCATCAGGGTAATCAGGGAATAAAAGAGGACCGTTCGGCCCGGGAAATCGCAACGGCCGAAAACGTACGAGCTGAGCGACGCAAACAGCAGCGCACCCACCAGCGAGGCAGCCGACACGACCAGGCTGTTGAAAGCGTACTGATGGATCGCGTCCCAGGCGCGCACGTAGCCGCCGTAGTGGAGCGGCAGGGAAGGCAGCAGGTCAGTCTGCATGGCCTGGGCGAACGTCTTGAACGACCGAATGACCATCAGGATGAAAGGCGCGACGGTGAGCAGCAGCAGGAGCCAGAGGATAGCGTGGGAGAGCATCTCGCCAGGCTTCGGCACCCCAAGAGTGCAGATTCCGGTCAAGACAGGTAGCGGATCGAACTACGTGCAGTATGAAAACCCTGAGGTCGATAAGCTGTGCGAACAAGGCGTGCGGGAATCTGACCAGGCCAAGCGCAAAGTGATTTACGGAAGACTCCAGGAAATTTTGCTTGATGAGCTGCCGTTCGCACCGATCTTCATCTCCCAGATCCCGTACGGAGCAACGGCTGCCTTGCAGAACTACAAGTCGAATGCGTACGTGACAGAGAATAACTGGAACGTCAATGAGTGGGCTCTGAAGAGTTGAGTTTTCGGCGCCGACACTTCTCCAGGTAACCGGTAGGACAGCGCGCTACGATGGGCAGGTACATCGCCAAGCGGCTGCTCATCTCCGTCCCGTTGCTGATCGGGGTATCGATCGTCGGATACGCCGCGATGCATCTCGCCCCGGGTGGGCCGCTTGCCGTCTATACGCTGAATCCGACCGTGTCCGCGTAGGACATCGAGCGTATCAAGGCGGCGTTCGGACTGGACCAGCCACTGCACATCCAGTACTTGAAGTGGGCCGGCGGGATGCTCACCTTCAATTGGGGCAATACCTTTTTCGGTGGCCGCCCGGTCCGCGACATCGTCCTTGAGCGGCTGCCGGCGACCTTCATTCTGATGGGGACGGCGCTGTCGTTCTCCTGTGTGGTCGGCACGGCTATCGGGGTGCTCGGCGCCGTCAAGCGCTACTCGGTGTTCGACTACCTGGCCACGACGGGGGCGATGATCGCGATGTCGTTCCCAACGTTCTGGTTTGGTCTGATGGCAATCTTTGTTTTCGCCGAGAAGCTCCGCCTGCTGCCAGCCGGCGGTATGGAGACGATTGGAGCCGAGTCCGACGTCGGCGATCGTCTCTTGCACCTTGTCCTGCCGGCGTCCGTGCTCGGACTCGTGCTCGTGGCCGAATGGAGCCGCTATGCCCGCAACAGCATGCTGGACGTACTCCACCACGACTACGTCCGGACCGCGCACGCAAAGGGGCTGGCCTCGATCGTCGTCCTCTGGCGGCATGCGTTTCGCAACGTGCTCATCCCGCTGGTGGTGCTTGCCGGCGTCCAGATACCGTACGTCCTTAGCGGAGCACTCGTGGCGGAGAGCATCTTCAGCTGGCCGGGCATGGGGCGTCTCTTCGTGGACGCGCTGACCATGCGCGATTACCCCGTTATGATGGCCGTCTTGATGCTCACCGCGTTCCTGGTCGTGATGAGCAACCTGCTGGCTGACGTGGTCGTCGCCTTTGTTGACCCGAGGGTTCGTTTCCAGTGAAGGCGTCGGTCCTTGCCCCACCAGGGGCACCCAGCATCCGCAAAACAGCCTCGCGTCGGTCGCTGGAGAGTCGCGGCCAGTGGGCTATCGCGTCGGCCCGCTTCAGGCGGCACAAGCTGGCGGTCGCGGGCAGTATCGTCATCGTCCTGCTCGTCTTGGCCGGCGCACTGGCCTCGGTCGTGTCCCCGCACGATCCTGACGGAGTCGACATGGCGCACCGTTTCGAGCCACCGAACTCGGCTGGCTTCCTCCTTGGAACGGACGAGCTCGGGCGCGATCTGGTCAGTAGGCTCCTGCACGCCGGCCAGATCTCGCTGTTCGTCGGTTTCTCGGCCATGGCGGTGACGATCGCCGTTGGCGCTCTAGCGGGCGCTGTCGCGGCGCACTTCGGTGGGGCTGTCGGAATCACGGTCATGCGCTTCACCGATGTCGTGATGTCCTTCCCAACGGTCTTCCTGCTTCTTGTGCTGGCGTCGTTCGCCGGCTCAACCGTCTTCTCCATCGCGCTGATCATCGGCCTCACGGCCTGGATGCAGCTTGCGCGCATCGTGCACGCTCAGGCGCTGAGTCTCAAGGCGCAGGACTACGTGCTGGCGGCCAACGCGCTGGGTGCGTCGGACTGGCGCATCATTTTTCGGCACCTGCTTCCGAACACCGTGGGCTCCATCGTGGTGGCCGGCACTTTCAACGTCGCCAACGCCATCCTGGCCGAGTCGTACATCAGCTACCTCGGCTACGGTATCCAGCCGCCAACGGCGAGCTGGGGCAGCATGTTGAACAACGCGCAGAGCTACTTCGATACGGCGGCCTGGCTCGCGATCTTCCCCGGTCTGTTCATCGCGGTGACAGTGACGAGCTTCAACTTCGTCGGCGATGGGTTACGCGACGCCCTCGACCCGCGCATGCGGCTCTGACAGCACACGTGATCGTGCTCCCCAGGGAGCCCGCCTTCCGCTCACTGGCAGAACCCCCACGAGCAGCGGACCGGTGCTACGTCGCTGTCATCGAGCGTCTGCCGGGCTGACCCCCAGCGGTGCGCTGCTTGCTTCGAGTCCGGGTCAGCTCACTGCGCGTTCCGTCTTGCCGTGGACGTGGTCTTGCAGCGCGTCGTGGAAGCGGTCTACCTCCGCGATGGTGTTGTAGTGCGTGGGCCCCACCCGCACGACGCCGCCCTTCTCGAGCAGGCCAAGCCGCGTGACCGGCTCGACGCCGTAGAAGTGGCCCTGCCAGACGTGGATGCCGCGAGCGGCCATGGCGCGGGCGACGGATTCCGGGTCATGGTTCTGGACGTCGAGCGAGAAGGTGGGGACACGGCGGTGGAGGTCGGGCGGGTTCGTGAGACCGAGGACCCGCACACCCTGGATTTCGGCCACCCCCTGAAGAAAGCGCTCGATGAGGGTGGCTTCGTGCGCGTGCATCGCCGCGACGCCGGCGACGATGTGCTGCCGACGGGTCGACCCAGTGCCGTTCGTCGCGGATGTGTCCCCGAAGGTCTGGCCGACCCACTCGAAGTACTCGACAGCACCGCGAATGCCCGCTAGCTCCTCACGGTTGGTGGTGCCGGTCACAAACTTGAACGGGAGCTCACTGGAGGCCGCCCGCACCTTGTAGGCCTGCAGGCGTTCGAGAACCTCGCGGCGGCCCCAGAGAAGGCCATAGTGCGGGCCGTAGAACTTGTAAGCGGAGCAGATAAGAAAATCACACCCGAGGTCCTGCACGTCGATAACGCCGTGCGGGGCAAACTGCACGGCGTCGACGTAGACGAGGGCGCCGGCTCGCTTCGCCACCCTGGTCAGTGCCTTGACGTCGTTGATTGTGCCGGTGACGTTGCTGGCGTAGTTGAGCGCGACCACGCGTGTTCTGTCGGTCAGCAACCCTTCCAGGTCGGCCACCTTGAACTCGAAACGATCGGGGTCGAAATCGAGCCAGCGGACCGTGAGGCCACGATCCTCGGCCAGCATGAGCCAGGGCGTCACGTTGCCATCATGGTCCATGCGCGTGAGCACTATCTCGTCGCCTGCCCGCAGGTCTCTGCCGATACTGCGCGAAACAGCAAACGTCACAGTCGTCATGTTCTGGCCAAACATGACCTCGCCCGGATCGGGGGAATTGACGAAGTCAGCCGCTGCGGCGTGCGCCTCGTCCACCAGCGTACGCGCGTCCACTGACGTGTCGAAGAAGCCACCCAGATTCGCGTTGCAGTGTGTCATGGCGTGCACCATGCGATCAATCACCTGCCGGGCGACCTGGGTACCGGCCGGGTTGTCGAAGAAGACGGCCTGCTGGCCGTCATGGAGGCGCGCCAGACCTGGAAACTGCGCGCGGATGCGGTCGAGATCGTAGTTCGCCATACTGTCAATTGTCAGGGCCGGGATGCCACCCTGACCAGAGTGGTTGGTCCAATCATATCCGGAGCGTGCCCACGGAGAATAATGGCCGTCAACATGGAAACAAGCAGGCCTGTGCCAGCAGCCATGCAGCGCATGGTGAGCCAGCCCACTGGGCGACGGCGGGTGGTGGTTATTGGCGGCGGATTGATCGGCACTGCGACCGCGTACGCGGCAGCCCGTATCGGTGGGGACGGGGTCAGAGTGTCCCTGTACGAGGCGGCGACCCTCGGCCACGAGGGCGGCGCCTCGATCGACGTCACGCGTGTGTTCCGCCACGCCTACGGGGAGAGCGCTCACTACACCCGTTGGGCGCAGGAGGCGCTCAAGCTCTGGCATGACCTCGAGGAGGGGACGGGTCGGTCGCTCTTCTGCCGGACAGGCGCCGCGTGGATCGCGAGCACCGATGAGCAGCGCGCCGCGTCGACCGGCCTCGAGCGGCTGGTGAGCCCTGGTGCCGCATTGCACATGCTTCAAGCGAGCTTCCAGACGATGCGCGCCGTTGGTCTGCCCTGCGAGCTGGTCGACGGTGCTGAGGTCCGGCGCCGGTATCCGCAGTTCGCCAGCGACACGATTGCCGCCGCGCTGGTCGATCCGGGGGCAGGCATGCTGTTCGCCCGGGACGCGGTGCTCGCTCTCCGAGAGGCCTGCCTGCGGTACGGGGTTGAGCTCCACGAGGGGCAGCCGATCACGGAGGTGCAGCCCCAGCGCGGTGGCTGTGCCGTGCGCGCCGCCAACGGGACGAGCGTTGAGGCCGACGTCGTCGTCCTGGCGATCAATGGCTGGACAGGCCGCTTGTTGCCGGATCTCGCGGCTCGACTGCCTGTCCCCGAGGGTGCGAGGGGGTACACCTTCGGGCCTGGTCTCCAGAACACCGAGCAACCGCTGTTCTACTTTGCGCTGCCAGCTGGCGTGGCGGAGGAGCTGGCGCCGGGTCGTTTCCCCGTGTTCCTGTTCGCGAATGCTGACGTGTACGGACTGCCGGCGCACCTGGGCGCGGTCAAGGTGGCCAACGACGGCGCGGCGCGGCTGCTGGATCAGCCTGAGCAGCGGCGGCTGGCCGGCGACGCGTACCGCCAACAGCTGCACGAGTTTCTCGTGCGACAGCTGCCGGTGCTGCGGAGTGCGGCGCTGCTACAGGAGCGGGTCTGCTTCTACGACCGCTCCCCGGACGGGCACTTCGTCCTGGACCAGTGGGATGGCGATGCGCGACTGATCGTTGCCTGTGGGTTCAGTGGACATGGATTCAAGTTCGGCCCGGTCACCGGGGCGCGGTTGGCGCGCTACGCGCTCAGCGGGCAGCGCCCTCCCGATCTGGTGCCGTTCAGTCTGATGCGTTTTCACCGCCGCCCAGACGCAGCAGCGTGACTGTGCAGCGCGCACACGCTCTGACCAGGCTGAAAGAGACTCCGCCAATCGAGACGTGACTCCAGTTGTCTTCCGCATACGGCGTACCCCCGCCGCCCACAACGATGTTGGTCGAAACCGATTCATCGGCAGCGCTACGCTCTGCCGCGCGTTCAGATCCGAGAGCGAATCCTCTAAAATCAGCATGAGCGGATAGCCGTCGGCGAAGCTGACTTCATTGGTTGGCGGTTTCGCAAACTCCGCGTCAATGGGGCGGACCGCGTCGTCGGCCTGACAAACCAGACGGCACGGTATCCCCAGGTACATGCTGAACCGCTCGGCGGCCCCTGGGCCCTGGTCATTAGCGGTGACCCGGCACGCCACACCGCGACCTGGAGTCGCTCTCCATCGACGCACGGCGGCGGTTTCGGTGGGGGCATCCCGAGTGCGGTGAGCTCGAGAGCGTCCATCGTCCGTAGCGGGCGGATAGGCGCCATGCGCGGCAGCTGGCGCTGGGTCAGGAAGTGGCCGGCGGGATCGACAAGCATGAAGTCGTGATCGTCCAGGGTGTCGCGCACGCCGAGCTCAACCCCTACCCAACGCGGTACCCGCGCACGACTTGACCGGGTAGACGAAGAGTCCGGCAACAACAATGCTGTCAGCCGGCACTGGTGACCTCCAGCGCCAGCACTGCCAGGGCGCGGGCGGCGACTTCGACTTCCGCCAGGGGGACCGATTCATTCGGGCCGTGCGCCAACCCGGCGTCGCCAGGACCGTAATGCAGGGTCGGAATGCCGCCGAGACCCGATAACAGCCGCAGGTCGCTGCCGTATGGTGCGCCCCACACCTCCGGCCGGAGAGCGTCCGGACCGCTGGCCACCGCGTGCGCGGCACGCATGCGCTCCAACAAGTCGCTACCCGCCGGCAGACGGCCAGAGGCGAACTGGCCGCCCCACCACTCAACCTCGACCGGGTGAGCGCGTAGCCAGGTGTCTCTGCGCGAGGCCTGTGCAACGGTTGACTCGAAGGCGGCGCGTGCCTGTGCTGGCGATTCGTCGAGGGCCACGCCGAGCCGACCCTCGGCCACCAGCAGGTCGGGTACCGACGACGCCCAGTTACCACAGCGCACCGTACCGATCGACAGCGCGTACGGCATCGGCCAGCGGCGCATGATCGGATCGACATTAGCGTTGCGCTCGGCTTCGAGCTGGTGGAGCGCGTGCCAGACGGGCCAGAAATGCTCGAGTGCGCTCTGGCCTTCGGTCCGGCGTGAGGCGTGCGTGGCATGACCGCGCACGCGCAAGCGGAAGGTCAGAGCGCCGGCGTTGGCTGGCACAAGGTCGAGCCCGGTTGGCTCTGGGATCACGCACGCATCGGCGCGCCAGCCACGCCGGAGGAGGGCATAGCTACCCAGGCCGCCATCCTCCTCGCCCTCGACGCTGGCCAGCAGAACGTCGCCGGCGAGGTCGAGACCGGACCGCTGCAGGGCGCGCACGGCCCAGATTGCGGCGACCAGGCCGCCCTTCATGTCGCACGCGCCCCGCCCGTACAGGCGACCGTCGGCGATCGTACCCGCGAACGGATCGCCGCTTGTCCAGGCGACCAGGTCCCCAGCCGGCACGACGTCGACGTGCCCGTTCAGCAACAGGGTGGGTCCGCCACCGCGGCCTCTGAGGCGGCCAACGAGTCCAAACGCATCCCGGCGTGCGACTTCGACGCCCGGGAAGTCTGGTTCGGCTGCTAAATCAGCCAGCGGCAGCAGCCACAAGTCCGTCTCGAGTCCATAGGAAACGAAGTCGCGGGCGAGCCGCTGCTGCAGCTCGGACTCGGCGCGCGTGCCGCCGACGCTGGGCGTGCGCACCAGATCCTGGAGTAGCTCCAGCATGACCCGCTTTTCGGCCGTAGCAGCGTGAAGCAGGTGGGCGTGACGCGCGTCCATTGGCATCCAGCTCAGCCTACCCCCTGGCGCGTGCGACCCGCCCTGCCAACAGGACGGCCCTTGGAAAGCCAGGACGATTCCGCGTCTTTCCAGCACGCGCTCCGTCCACTTCCGCGCGAGGTGCACCCTGCACCCCGAGTATCAGCGTCGCCTTGCCCGTACCAGCGTCATCGGCCGCTCCACGGGGAGCGATAAAGCTTCGCGTACCGCCACATGACAGTCTCGCTGGATATGCCTTAACGCGGAAGGAGTTGAGCACGCGCTCGTTGGAAAACACGAAGCTGTAGTTGTTGAGGCCGATCCACCGCGGCGGTGAAATGGGTCGTAGCGTTGGAACGAGATCTCGATCGCGCGCAGCATCGGATACAGGCGGAATCCGATGAACAGCAGGAGCACCGGGAGGATGAACACGACGCCCCAGACCTTCTGGGCAGTCAGGTAGGAGAAGCGCAGCCGTCTGGCGACAACCGAGGATGCCATCGCTGGCTGTACCGCAGCCGGGAACGGATCGGGCATCGTTGGTCTCCTCAACTCGGCGGTGCGGCGCCAACCTCCTGGTCTTCGACGCGATAGATACCGGCGGTGAGCCGCGGCAAATCGGCCATATCCGTCGGCGGACGAAAGTGCTCTACGAGGTCCACGTTGCGATCAACCTCCTCGGGCCAGCGCATGCCGACATTTGCGACGTGTACCCGTGAGTCGGATAGCACGAACTTGAGTGACACCTCGTACACCGCTTCCGTGGACCACTCGGGTTGAAGGAAGCGGAGGATCCGCTGAAGCATTCCCGAGGTCATGGGCCGCATGACGGCCACGCCCAGGTCCGCCTCACGCGCGTCGTCGAGCGCGTGCAGGGCAGCCGATTGGTAGATCAGGTTGTATCGGAGCTGGACCACGTCGAACTGTCCGGAGGCGATGAGCGGCCGTGCCGTCCAGGGTTCCTCGCAGGTGACGCCGAGGAAACGCACCATCCCTTGCTCCCGCGCCCGCCGAAGCACCTCCAGTGGCCCCCCGTGCAGGATGTGATTGACGTCTTCGGGGGTGAACATGCCGCCGTGGAACTGGACGATGTCGACCCAGTCGGTGCGCAGTCGTTCGAGGCTGCCGCTCAGGCTGCGCAGCACGGACTCGGCATCGCCCGACCAGGGACACTTGGTCGCGAGCACAACGGATTCGCGTCGGCCCTGGAGGGCCTGGCCGAAGATGCGCTCGCTGTTCCCGTCGCCGTAACTGGGCGCGGTGTCCAGGTAGTTGATGCCGCGCTCGAGGGCCCGGTGGACGGTGGCCACGGCGGTGCGCTGCCCATCCTCGGTAAACGGGTCCCAGCCCGCGGCGCGGTTGAGACCACCAAAAGGAAAGCCGCCCAGCCCGATAGGTGGCACGCGCAGACCGGTGCGTCCGAACGCGCGAAGCTGCATGCTCAGTCCGCCCCCGCGTTCGCCCACGCCACAACAAAAGCATTGTCGTGGCCCGGCACGATCACGTCCGCCTCCAGACTGAGGCGCGCGATCGACGCGCGTGCCAGGTCGACATCGATGGAGTTGGTGTGGCCTTCGCGCGCGCGAAAGTGGTCCTGGGTCATCACCGCGTCGCCAGTCACAGCCACCCGCTGGCCGCGCCAGTCGAAGATCAGCGAAGTGGTGCCCGGAGTATGCCCGGGCGTGAGCAGCGGGCGTAGGCCGGGCAGGCGCACGGCATCAGCTGGAGTCAGTCGCTCGAAGAGGTGGTAATCGTCGTGGGTAGCCCGGGCTCGCCAGAATGCGATCTCGGCTTCGGCCATCAGCCAGGTGGCCGCCGGAAATGCCTCCAGCCCGCAGCGGTGGTCGGCATGAGAATGGGTGATGAAGACATATCGAATGTCTTCGGTCCTCACACCGGCTGCCTCGTGCAACAGGGCGAACATACGCGCCGGGTCCAGAGCCGGGTCCACCAGCAGCAGGCCCGCGCTCGTCCGTATCAGAGTGCTGGTGCACAGGGGCGCGCGCACCCGCTCGGTCTCGCCCCAGAACTTGTTGGCTGACAGATGCCCGAGAGTGAGAAGTGTCCAGGCGATCTCATCGCCCGGCGCGGCAGTGCCGAAGCCCATCAGCCTTTGAGCCCGGTGGTGGCAATGCCGGCCACGAACAGCCGCTGGCTCACGAAGAATACTACCAGGCACGGCAGCATGATGACTATCGAGGCAGCCATGAGCCAGTGCCACTGGATACCGTTGTAGTCACGGAAGAGCGCCAGGCCGAGCGAGAGCGTGTACTTCGTCTGATCGGTCAAGTAGATCACCGGGTGCAGAAAGTCGTTCCAGCGGTTGAGGAAGGAGAACACGCCGACCGAGGCAAGCACCGGCTTGGACAGGGGCAAGAGAATGCGCCAGTAGATGGTGAAGTAGCTGGCACCGTCTATTTTGGCGGCTTCGTCCAGCTCGCGCGGCAGGGTCATGAAGAACTGGCGGCACAGGAAGATGTAAAACGCGTACACACCCAGCCAGGATGGCACGATGAGCGGCGCCCACGTGTCGACCATGCCGAGCGTGCGGAAAATGATGAACTGCGGGATCATGGTCACCTGCTCGGGCAGCAGCATGGTGCTGATGAGCAGGCCAAACAGAAGATCCCGACCAGGCGCCTGCAGGCGAGCGAACCCAAAGCCCACCATTGAGGCGCTCAGCAGCTGGCCGATGGTGGCCGTAACCGAGATGATTGTCGTGTTCAGGTACATCTGGCCGAAGGGTAGGGCGGTCAGTGCCTCGGGGTAGTTCTGCCAGCGAATCTCGCGCGGGATCCAGCGCGGTGGTTGCAGGAAGACTTCCCCGGGCGCCTTGAGCGACGTCGAGAGCATCCATACGAACGGCAGCAGCACGGTTACCGACACGACGCACAGCAGGACGAATACGGCGCTCTGAGACAGCAGGCGGCGCGATCGCCAGTCGCCGAACGAGCGGAGCAGGATGTGCGGCCGTCCGCGGGCTGGGACAGCGACAGGCAGACCGCTCATCGTCTACTCCTCGCCTCGCCTTCGTAGTACACCCACCTCGCCGATGACCGGAACACCAGCAAGGTGCAGGCGAGCACAATCAAGAACAGGATCCATGCCATTGCGGAGGCATAGCCCATCTGGTGGTAGTTAAAGGCGACACGGTACAGGTAGAGCACGTAGAACAGCGTCGCGTTGTTTGGGCCGCCACCCGTCATCACGTACGCCTGCGTAAAGACCTGAAACGACTGGATAAGTCCGATGACCAGGTTGAACAGGATGACTGGCGCGGTCATGGGTATGGTAACGCGAAAGAACTTCGCCAGCGCTCCGGCGCCGTCGATCTCGGCCGCCTCGTAGAGTTCGCCTGGCACGCTCTGCAAGCCTGCCAGGAAGATGACCATGGCCCCGCCAGTGCTCCACAGGCTCATCACGATGAACCCGGGCAGAGCCCACTCTTCGCTGCCCAGCCAGGCTGGGCCCTGGATGCCGACGAGCCGCAGGAAGCTGTTGAGCAGCCCATATTGCGGCTGCAGCACCCACACCCACAGCAGCGCCACGGCGACTCCGGAGACCACCGCCGGCAGGTAAAACACCGTTCGAAAGAAGCTGATGGCCGGCAGCCGCTGGTTCAGCGCCAGCGCCGCAAGGTAGGCCACCACCAGCCGCAGCGGCAAGCCGATCACCACCCAGATCAGCGTCACCACCAGTGACGTGCCCAGCAGCTTGTCCACGGTGAACAGGGCGATGTAGTTGCCCAGCCCGACGAACAACGGCGGCGAGGCCATGTCCCAGGTCGTGAAGCTCAACACGAATGAGGCCACCAGGGGACCGGCGGTCAGAAGCACGAAACCCACCAGCCACGGCGAGATGAATGCGTAGAACGCGAGCGTTTCGCGGCGCGTCTGGACCGAGCTTCGGCTACGAACGGCGGTCGCCATCCGCGCCTCTGGACCGGTCACGTGAATGGAGCTCGGCTGCTGTCAGGTCCTCACGGTGCACGCTTCACTCGAACTCCTGGGCTACTTCGGGACCGCTGGTCCGAGCTTCTGGAACACGTCGTTGACCGCCTGCGCCGCCGCCTTGCCCACTTCGGCGCCGGCTCCCTTGTTCAGCCACAGCTTGTCCAGCTCCTGGTTGAGCGTGTCGATCATCTCTGGCCGGACGTTCGGGTGCGGCGACTGCAGCCAGGCATTGCCCAGGGCGTCCAGCGTCAGGTCGGTCTGCCACTTCGCAAGCGGCGAGACCTTGTAGGCGTCGACGTTCTTGTTGGCCGGCAGCGAGGTCTTGCCGAGCAGCTGGGCGTTGCCCTGGTCGGCGGTCATCCACTTGATCCATTGCCAGGCGGCGTCCTGATTCTTCGATTTGTTGACGATGCCGAAGGCGTTGATCCCCATATCCGTGCGCCGCGGGAAGCTGGCGTGCTTGGGGAAGGTCGTCATCGACCACTCGAAGTCGGTGATCGACTTGAAGATGCCCGTCGCGTGCTTGTAGCGGCCGTACACGAAACCAATCTTGCCGGTCTTGAAGACGTCGTCGGTCGGCCCGATACCGCTCGGGTCGCCAATTCCAGCTGAGTCTCCGGCTCCGGGATGGACGCGGTACTTGAAGATCAGGTCCTGAATGAATTGAAGTCCCTCGATTGCCTTGGGTGAATCGAGCACGCACCGGGTAGGGTAGTCGTCGTCGTCCCAGAGCTGGCCGCCGAAGAGGTAGACGAAGTGCAGGTCGCGCCCGGGTTGGGCGAAGCCCCATTGCTGCTTGGCGGGATCGGTCAGCTTTCGGGTGAGGTCCAGAAACTGGTCCACCGAGAAATCCGAATCCCATTTCTGAGGCAGCGGATCGGTGATGCCGACGTCCTTGAGCAAGCTCGCGTTGTAGGCCAGGTAGGCCGTATCGTTCATCGCATTGATCGCGAAAATCTTGCCGCCCCACATGAATGGTTTCTGGGTAGCTGGCTTGATCGCCGCGAGGTCGAAATTGTCGGCCTTCACGTACGCCGACAGGTCAGTCAGTATGCCGCGAGTACCGAGATCGTGGCCCTGGACTGCTGGCAGGTAGACGATGTCCGGAAAGGCATCACCGGCGTAGCCGACGGTCACCTTCTCCCAGTACTGGTTGATGGGAATGTGCTGAAGCGTGAGGGTGATGTCCGGATATTTCGTGCGGAATCCGTCCGCGGCCGCATTCCACGAGGTCATGTTTTCGACGCTGGTCCACGTCCAGACACTGATGCTCGGCTTGCCTGAGGTGACCTGAGCGGCGGCGGCAGGCGTGCTTTGCGCCGCCGGCTGTGCCCCGCTCGGTTGCTGGCCGGGCGGGGTGACCGCCTGCCCACAGGCAGCCAGCAAGGAGCTTGCCCCCGCACCTGTAGCGAGGACGATGAACGCTCGTCGGCAGATTGGGTCCACGCGTCATCCCCCTTTCCGCGAGCGCGCGGCCCCTGGCCGGCACGTCCACGGCCGCGGTCTACGATACGCCCATCCTCCCCGACCTGCAAGTCAGAGCGAGCCACTCAAGGTGAGCCGATCGGCAGGCTCAGGCGCGCCACTTACGCCAGTTCGCGGACAGCGTCGCCCGCTCCGGCGAGATGTTCAAGCTGCATCTCGGAGTACTTGCGACTGAGGACCACGCCCTGTGCGCCACCCGCCATAGCTGCCAGCACAGCTTGTTTGACGCCGTCGCGGCTGCATTGCGCCAGGTCCTCGCCGGTCGGGATGTCGATGTCGATACCCGGGTAGATGGCGCAGCGGCCCTCCACTGCCGCCACGGCCCGCTCCGTCTCGCGACGGACATAGTCGCTCGAGAAGCCGCGGGTGTGTAGCTCGTCGAAAGCGGCTTCCTCCAGGCCAAGCAGACGCAACAGGAGCGGGTACGCTTCCGCTGGCGTCGCGTCGGCGAACAACGCCTGGCAGGCGTTCTCGACCCACCGGTGAAAGCGCGGGCCGGCGCAGTTGTTATAGGCCACGAGCTTGATGAAATCCGAATAGCGGCTCATCTCCGCCAGGTCCTGATCGGCTCGATAGAACGGACTGAACGAGATGGTGTGAAAGACATGCCAGCCCACCTGGATGTCCGGCTTGCACGCCCTGGCGAGCCCGTATACGTCGCGATACAGCTGATGCTGGCTGTCGGTCCACAGGGTCTGCCAGGCCAGAGTCTCGGGGTAGCGCAGCAGCAGACGCCAGAGGCTGGTGAATGCGCCGTCACGCGGACGGTCACCGGCGGCAAGCCTGGCATTCCACTCCGATACCAGGCGGTAGCCTTCGACAGCTCGCCGCACGTCGATGCCGCGTTCGCGCGCCACCACCTGGCAGTGCTTGCAGAAGCACGTCACCTGCGTCCGTGAGTCTTCTGAACGGACCGGCCCCTGGAGCAGCAGGTTGAGTGGTCCGGCCCGTTCAGAGCACCACGCCAGCCCATCTAAGTCGTAACTCTTCGCATAATCCTCGACGATGCTGAGGTGCCACGCGCGATAGTCCGGATTGTTGAAGCAGAACAGCGGCACCGGCCGTCCCCAGACGTTGACTTCCAGACACTTCGGAAAATTCGGGTAGCGCCGCAGCTCGTCCGCGTAGCTGCTCTCCTCGATCCAGGCGAAACTCTTGAGTCCGCGCCGCCTGGCCGCCGGTAAGACTGCCTCGAAGATGTCCCAGCCTGGATGTTCGGGCGCGCGCCCGACGGGCCCGAGCATCGTTCCCGCGTAGTACTCGGGATGGATCGTGGCGTAATTGCCGCCCACCCAATCCAGGTCATACTCGCGCACGCCGTGATCTGGCAGCGGGTGTCCGGGGATCTGCCGGCCGCCGGTCCCGCGCGTCCAGGTCGGCGTGGCCAGAAACAGCGCATTGGCGCCTCCGTGTTCCTGCAGGACGTCGAGCACCGGTTCGACACCCTCGTCTACGAACGAAACCGCGCCCACCTGCACAGCTACGAACGGACTGACCATAACCTCCTCCTCGTCATCATCATCAGACGTGACGGCGCGGTCCCAGGCGCATCACGCGATGGCTCGCCGGTCGTCATGTGACGACGACAACTTCGTGATCCAGAATTGTCGGGACTTCAAAGTATGCCCAACCGGCCTCCACGCTCAGCGCCGCCGCCGTGCCGTTTGCGACAAGCAGCTGGGCAGTCCGACCGGCGGCGCTTTCTCCAAGCAGCACACGCACCCGCACCGGACCAATAGGCACCAGTTCGTGTAGCGGGGGACGCCACGTTCCCGGACTGGTGAGGTTGACAAGGTGCAGGATGAGTCGGCCGGTCTGCTTGTAGAGGTGACAGTCGATCAGACCGGGCCCGTCCACGGACAGCGGAATCCGATCGCGGGCCGCCCAGCGGACCAGGTTGGCTAGCAAGACCGCGTGATCGGGCAGGTAATCTCGCCCGAAGCAGCGGTCGAGATCGGCCGCTAGATACGCCACTCTGCCGCGGTGCGAGGGCTCATTCAGCACCAGCGCCGGTAAGGCGGACGTTGGCTGGCGCATCCACGACGTCTCGGGTGGATAGATGGGAAACGGGGGAACGAAGGTCAGCGGCACGGAGGTCGCAGAATGCGCGCGGACGATTTCGAGGCGACCACCGAATGGCAGGAGGTCAGTGTGTTCAAAGCCCGCCAGGACCGGATGGCGCGCATCCTCGGCGAGCGGCTCAGCTGGGGTGCCCGGGCCGTACATGTCGGCTCGCCGCTCAGGCGTGAGGCGAAGGTAGCTGTGCTGGGCCCAGGTTTCCCAGCTGGGATCAGCCGGTCCCGATGAGCCGTGATGCACGCCAGTCGCATCAACGCCGAAGAGGTCAGCCAACCCGGGCTCCGTACGCGGCTCGCCCCACTCGTCGTAGTAACTCGTTTCGCCGCTCGCGACCAGCCCGCCGCCGCGGTCCACGAGACGCCGAATCGCGGCGCACTGCGCATCCGAGAGTGCGCCCAGATTGGGCAACACCAGCGCAGCCAGATCACCTCCATCGCGGTCGATGTGATCGGCGTGGACCGGGACAGTAGGGATGCGTGCGCGGACGAGGGCCTCGCGTATGCCCAGGCGCGGCAGCACCACCCGCTCTTCAGCCGAGTCTCTCCCGTAGAAATCGACGTTCTGCTGGGTCCAGACGATGCCCACGCTGGCCACTGGCCGGCGATTGATCAGGTACTGCGCGTTGGTCTCGTGCCACCGAAACAGCGGCTCGGCAGTACGGTACTGACGGCGATCGTCGTGGTATGCACCGATGTGGTGCCACCATGGCTGAATGGTGCCGGCAAAGCCCTCCAGCACCCACATGCGCGCCTCTGGCTCGGGCTTGCTTGCCAAACGGAACGTCGGCCGTCCGGCCTGGTACATGGCCATGCTTTCAGGAATCAATCGCTCCCAGCCAAGCAGCCCATGGATCAGCTTGCCCATCTCAGCGTTGCTCTGAAAGCCCCCGGACGCGGGGCGCGCCTGCGAGTCGAGCATAATGATCTCGGTCCGCTCGCAGAGTGCCTTGTAGTCGCGCAAACGGGTGCTCTGAGCCACCAGGTCGCCGCTGTTCATGCCGATCCACAGGCAGTCGGGACCACCCGCATCGCGCGTGACGCGGTTGTTGAGCTCCCAGATCTCGACACGCCGCGCATAGTTCCAGGCGATCCACTGGCGGTAGTTCACATCAGTCCAATCGCTTGCGCGGGGGATGGTCAGGCCGGTGGCATCACGGAATGCGCGCGCGCAGTTGAGGCAGTGACAGATACGCGTGCGTTCGAGGCCGCTCCAACTATTGTCGGTAATCCCGTCCGGGTGGCTGCGCTCGACGATCTCGCGCAGGACGTCCAGCAAGAACTCGTCGTGGTAGGCGCTGTTGACACACGCGATGTAGCGATCTTCGGCCCGGTAGGGTCTGCCCTCGGCGTCAACTGTGAACCAGTCCGGATGTTCGAAATAGAAGGCCGAGTTGGCGCGGTTGGAGTCCATTCGCGCGAGCACGGCCAGGCCGTGCTCGCGCGCTGCCGCGACAATTTCGCCGTACAGGTCGCGGTCGCCGAGCGCGGCTGCCCGGTAGTGCAGGGGGTACTTGCTCGGATAATAGGCGACGATGCCGCCGGCGTTGACGATCACGCCCTCAACGCGAGTACGCCGCCAGTGTTCCCGCCACCAGCTGGCGTCGTACCGAGTGGGGTCAATCTCGGTCAGATTGGTCTGCCCCCAACGGTAGACCCGCCGGTACCAGGGTGTCTGATCGCTACTCACGCCAGCGCCCTCATTCAACACGACTCTGGCTCACAAGCGCGAGACGCTCGAGGACCGGCCGTGGCTGAATCCGTTTGGTGGTCGTCAGCTTCACGCGTACACCAGCGTGCCATCGTCGAGATCGATAGCAGGAATCGTGTCCTTGTCACTCCAGTAGTCCTGCGAGTGCTGCCATTCAGGTTTGTCGCCTCACTTGGGCAGCAGGTGCATGCCGCGCATGACGTAGCCCGGACTGAAGTTGTCCGGGTCGATCCAGGGTAGCAGCGGCATGTCCCTGTCCTCAACTCGCAGAGCCGGCACGACCTTCCTCCAGCCTTTTGCTTGCATGTGATTGAGCAGCCGGCACACGAAGTCTGCCACCAGATCCGCCCGCAGCGTCCAACTCGCTCTGAAGTACCCGAACACCCATACCAGGTTGGGTACGCCGGTGAACATCATCCCGCGGTAGGTGACGGTGTCGGAGAAGGCGAGCGGTTCGCCGTCTATGACGAACTCGATGTCCCCCAGCACATTCAGATTGAAACCTGTGGCCGTAACAATGATGTCTGCTTCCAGAGGAGTTGTCAAGTTGAGCGGCCAGCTGGGGTGTGCCCGGAAGTCGTCCCGCTAGCCCGCTGACGAGCTCCGTGGGAGCGACACCCAAACGGCAGTGTCTGTTGAATTCGTCGAGCCACAGCGGCCTTCCGGCCAATAGTCGGGCACACCCGGCCAGCTGCGATAAGGCGGGCCGCATGCCCGTCCCCGCCCTCGCTCCTGCTGCCGACCGGTCGCCGTTCCGCGGCTACCGCTTCCCGCCCGAGGTGATCGCTCACGCCGTCTGGTTGTACTTCCGCTTCCATCTCAGCCTGCGCGACGTCGAGGATTTGCTCGCCGAACGCGGCATCGTCGTTAGCTACGAGACCGTTCGGCACTGGTGCGACACGTTCGGCCCGACCTTCGCGGCCGGGCTGCGCAAACGGCGGGCACGGCCCGGCGCCAAGTGGCACTGTGATGAGATGCTTCTGAAGATCAAAGGGAAGCGCTACTGGCTGTGGCGGGCGGTCGATCAGGACGGGGTTGTGCTGGACATCCTGGTCCAGGAGCGGCGCGACCAGACCGCGGCCGAGGCGTTCTTGCGCCGCGTGCTGGCCAATTGCGAGGGTGTGGCGCCCCGTGTCGTCGTCACCGACAAGCTGGCCAGCTATGTGCCCGCCATCAAGCGAGTGCTCCCGAACGCCGAGCACCGCCGCCACAAGGGCTTGAACAACCGCGCTGAAAACTCGCACCTGCCGGTGCGCAAACGGGAGCGGACGCTCCAGCGGTTCAAGTCAAAGGAGCATGCGCAGCGCTTTCTAGGACCGTTCAGCGCAGTGGGCAACTGCTTTCATCCGCGACGGCATCGTCTCTCGGCCAGCCAGTACCGCCAGGTCCGCCGGGAACGATTCCTCCTCTGGGGAGTGGTGACCCTGGGTGACATGCGCCCGTGAAACGGGGCTCAACAGGGGATCGCCGTGAAAGATCCTGTCCAGGCTGTCGCGGACGGCGCTCAACTTGACAACTCCCGGTGTCCGTCAGCATGTCGAGGATGTGCTGTTCGGGTATGTGCGGCGCGAGTCGAGCCTCCAGGTCGCGGACGCTCGCCGATTCGGTCTTGCGTGGCGGGCGGGTAATGATTGCCTCGCCGTTTTCGATGCGAACCAGCTTGTTGTCCGGGAAGTCTTCGTCGGTGGACTGGGCGATATCCTCAAGCCAGCGCTGCACGTGTTCGACGAAGGCTGGCCCATCCACCGGAACACCGGCGGTTGCGCCATAGTCCGCAACCTGTTCGTGATACGTCTCCCAGCTCACCAGCTGCTCTCGGTAGTCGGCAAAGGTGTCGCTGCCGACGATGCACAGGTCACCGGCCTTGAGCTCCCACATCAGCTGCGAGAAGACGCAGGCCTCGCAGTGGCGGCGGTGCACCCGATCAGGGAAGCGGTCGCGCTGGCTCTGGTCGGTCAGCAGCCGCCACCAACCGTCGGGGACCCAGTTCAGGTCTAGCAGAGGGGTCTCGACGGTCTGGCCGGGCCCCACCCGCTCGGTCCGGGTGGTGCGCAGCCACTCCCCGGTGCGCCCAGCGTGCGCCTGCGCAAAAAGCAGCGCCTCCTCGAGGGTCGCGTCCTGGCTAGTCGAGCGCAGCGGCAAGGCCTCCAGCAGGCCGAAGAGGGTGGCACGGTGGCTCTTGTAGGCGCGCCAGACGAAGGGGAAGTAGTTACTGCCGGCGTGGGCCAGGTGGGCCTCGCACGCCTCCAGCAAGTCGTCCCGTCGCGGCGCAATCAGCGCGTCCATAGCTGCGAAGCGCTCGTCGACTGTGCCGTCTTCCTGGTGCGCCAGGAGCAGCTCGTGCAGGGCCGTGACCAGCCCGTCGGTGCGCTCGACGGTCGCCGCGCGGTAGCGCTCGAGGGCCATCCTCGCGGCGGTGTGGATGTGCTGCATGCGACGCACGAACATCTCGCCCAGGTCGTCCAGGGACCGCGCCGCTTGCACCGAGAGCAGGGCCACGGTTAGCGTCGCCCGCTTGTGCGGCTCCAGCGCGTGCATGCGCGCGGCGTCGAGCGTCCTGGCCTCCTCGGCGAAGTGCTGAATCTTGACGGCGAGGATGTCGGCCAGGGCGGCGCTGCCGACAATCTGGGTCGCCAACCAGCGCTGCCGGGCAACCAGGTCGCGCAGATGGCTCAGGGTCGGATTACCGGCGTCTGCCTTGAGCTCGTTCCACGGCGTGCGCAGCGTGGTCAGGTCGGTCAGGAACAACGCGTCGATCTGCGCGAGGTCGTCCTGGCTCAGCGCCCGGAAGACCCGCTGGTACACGGCGCGCGTGAGCGTGGCGCGCACGCGGCGCGCAGCCCGGTTCAGCGTGTCGAAGGCGGGTAGCTCGAAGCGTTGGCGCACCAGCTGCTCGATCGCAATGTTGACCAGGTCCTCCAGCTCGTGCTTGGTGGTGGCCGCCTCAGCCAGTGCGCGGATCATTGCCCGGCGCGCGGCGGGGCCATACGGCTGCACGCCGAGGGAGGCGCGAATGACCACCAGATGGCGCCGCCGCGTCCCCGAGCGGTCGTAGGCCGCGCTGTCGAGGGCCGCTGCCGGGATGCCGATCACGCGAGCGACGTGCTCCACGATTGACCGCGGCGCATCGGTGAGGGGTACCGGTCGGCCTAACCGCTGAAAGAGCTTGAGCAGTACCAGGAAGCCGAGCTGCGCGGCGAGGCCCTTGGCGGTCTGGCGGGCGAGCAGGAGCTCGGCGGGGGTCGGGGTGTACACGACGGCCAGATCGCGGGCCGTCATGACGCTCTTGAGGCGCGGGTAGGCGGTGTCCTGGGAGCGGGGCATGGCGCTGGCCAGGCTGCCAGAGAATGCTCATTCTCTGGCATCACAGCTGTCAATCGCCGGCATTCCCAACTGCTGGCTGGTACGCTTGGCGCCGTGGCTGTGCTGGATTTCCCCTGAAACTCCTCTGGTGTGGGGGTCGCTAGGCGGCGCTGGGGGACAGCGTGACGGTGTACCCGAGCTGTTCGAGGCGACGCACGTGGTGGCGTTCGAGACGGGTGGCATCGAGCCGAT
>JAABUZ0100000349.1_pt1 | contig 117990 bp, 111 predicted proteins | sample 5562091 | NCBI WGS metagenome assembly JAABUZ01 (sample SAMN12813069, study PRJNA571459) | rock metagenome | isolation source: Antarctica rocks | place: Antarctica: Victoria Land, Linnaeus Terrace sud | collected 2015-12-21 | reverse complement strand
GCCGCGCAGCGTGAGACCAGGCACCGTCACGACCAGCGGCACGGGGTTTAGCGAGTGGGCCGTGTTGGGGCTGCCGTCGGGCTCGAGCATGTGGTCTGCGTTGCCGTGATCGGCGGTCACGACGCACGCGCCACCGGACTCGTGCACCGCTGTCACGATCTCCCCCAGGCACGAATCGACGGTCTCGACAGCCTTGACGGCCGCTTCGATCACCCCGGTGTGCCCCACCATGTCGGCGTTTGCGAGGTTGATGATCCCGAACGAAGGGCAGTCCCCGCGCCACCCGTCCGCGAACGCGGCGGTGGCCTCACGCGCGCTCATCTCGGGCTTATGGTCATAGGTCGGCACATCCCGGGGTGAGGGCACCACTGCACGACGCTCGCCGTCGTGGGCTTGCTCTTCGCCGCCACCGAAGAAGTACGTCACGTGGGGATACTTCTCGCTCTCGGCGACATGGAGTTGAGATGCACCACGGCCGGCGATCACCGCCGGCAGCGTGGTGGCTGGGTGCTCGGGCAAGAAGGCGACCGGGTAGGGCCAGCCTGCTCGGTACTCGGTCATTGTCGCGTAGCGATCGATCGCCGGCGCACCACCGCGGTCAACCTCCGCAAAGCCCGGCTCTGCGAGCGCGCGTGTTATCTCGCGCATGCGGTCGGGCCGGAAGTTGAAGGCCAGCACCGAGTCCCCCGGCCGGATCCGCGCCTCCGCGCCGACAAGCACCGGCGCTATGAACTCGTCGGTCTCGCCGCGCTCGTAGGCCGCGCGCGCGGCGCCCTCGCCGCTGCGCGCGTGGTGCTCAGCAGCGCCGTGGACCAGCAGGTCGTAGGCGAGCTGGACCCGGCCCCAGCGGCTGTCGCGGTCCATTGCGTAGTAGCGCCCGATGACGGTGCCGATCCGGCCCGCACCCGCTGCGGCCATCCAGCCCTGCACCGTATCCAGGTAGCCGGCGCCCGCATGAGGCAACGTGTCACGGCCATCGGTGAACGCATGCAGCACCAGGTCGCTAACCCCCAAACCAAGCTCAGCGCCGAGTCCGATCAGCGCCTGTAGCTGACTGAAGCCCGAGTGAACCCCTCCTTCGGAGACCAGGCCGATCAGGTGCACGCGCGGCGCGCCGGCAAACGCCTCCCGCAGCACGGCATTGGCCGCCAGGTTGCCGCATGCCACCGCCTCGTCGATCTTGGTCAGGTCCTGCTTGACGATCGCCCCTGCGCCGAGGTTGAGGTGGCCGACCTCGGAGTTTCCCATCTGGCCCTCCGGAAGGCCCACCGCGGCACCCCAGGCGGTGAGCTCGGTGCGGGGATATGAGAGCCAAAGCTCGTCGAATACCGGCGTGCGGGCGAGCGAGACCGCATTGCCAGGCCCTGCGGGCGCCAGCCCCCAGCCATCGAGCACGATCAACGCGGCACCGGCGGCGGGCAGTCGCCGCAGCCCGGACGGGAGCGCCATCAGCAAGCGCCGCGCGGGCGCGCCATCAGCAAGCGCCCGACACGAGCGTCATCCCCAAATACCGCGCGGGCGGGTCACCCGTAGAAACACCGGACACCAGCGTCATCCGCCGGCGGCTGCGACGATCGCCGCAAAGGACTCGGCGTCAAGGCTGCCGCCGCCGACGAGCGCGCCGTCCACGTCCGTTAGCGCCAGCAGCTCGGCGGCGTTCTCCGGGCTGACACTGCCGCCGTAGAGAACCCGGGTGCGCGCCGCCTGTTCGCGTGATCGGTCGCCCACGAGCGCGCGCACAAACGCGATCGCCTCCTGTGCCTGCTCGGGAGTCGCGACCGCCCCGGTCCCGATCGCCCAGATCGGCTCGTATGCGATCACCACCTCGCCCAGACGCTCGCTCTTCACTCGCGCGAGACCCTCCTGGATTTGGTGGCGCAGCTTGCGCTGCGTATCCCCGGCCTCGCGCTCCTGCTCGGTCTCTCCCACGCACAGGATCGGCGCCAGCCCTGCGCCCAGCGCGGCGGGCACCTTGAGCTGCAGCGCGCGGTCGGTCTCCCCGAACTGCTGGCGGCGTTCGGAGTGCCCGAGGACCACACCTTGCACCCCCGCCTCCAGCAGCATCGGCGCCGAGACCTCGCCCGTGAAGGCGCCTTCCGGTTCGTCGTGCATGTTCTGCGCGTAGACCTCCACGCGCGAGCCACGCGCGGAATCGACCATCGCCTGCAGCCCGAGGAATGCCGGGCAAATCGCGACATCGACGCCGTCGGCGGCGGACACCCGTGGCAGCAGCGCCCCGATAAACGCCTCGGCGTCCGCGACCGTCTTGTGCATCTTCCAGTTGCCGGCGATCAGCGGCGTTCGAGCGGGGCCACGGGGGCTCACTCGAGCGCCTCGACACCCGGCAGGGACTTGCCTTCGATCAGCTCGAGCGCCGCGCCGCCGCCGGTCGACAGATGCGTCACCTCGTCCTCGAGCCCGAAGAGCTGCATCGCCGCGGCGGAGTCCCCGCCGCCGACGACCGTCACGCCCGGAGCAGCGGCGACCGCCTCGGCGATCGCCCGCGTTCCGGCGGCGAATGGCGCCAGCTCGTAGGCGCCCATCGGCCCGTTCCAGAACACGGTCCCGGCAACGCCGATGATCGAGGCGTACTCCTTGGCGGTCCGCTGACCGATGTCCACCCCCATCAAGTCGTCCGGCACGTCGACGCCCTCGAGCGCTGTCGGCTCCGCGTCCTCCTCGACACGGTCGGTGACCACCAGGTCGCGCGGGAGCTCGAGCGTGGCGTGCGCCTTGGAGGCGGCGTCGAGCGCCTCCCGCGCGACCTCGACGTCATCCTCCTCACATAACGAGGTTCCGACCTCGTGCCCCAGCGCGGACAGGAAGGGATAGGACATCGCGCCCCCGATCAGGATCGTGTCGGCGACCTTCTGGAAGCGGTCGATGACCGCGATCTTGTCGCTCACCTTGATCCCACCCAGCACCGCGACCAGCGGGCGGTCGGGCTCCTCCAGGAGCTTGGCGAGCGTGGCCACCTCGCGCTCCAGCAGCAGCCCCGCGGCGTGATCCGCTAGCAGGCGCGCGACGCCCTCGGTCGATGCGTGGGCGCGGTGCGCGGCACCGAAGGCGTCGTTGACGTAGGCATCGGCGAGCTCGGCGAGCGAAGCAGCAAGCTCGGGATCGTTCTTGGTCTCCCCCGGCTCGTAGCGGACGTTCTCCAGCAGCAGCACGTCGCCCGGACCAAGCTCCCACGCCATTTCACGCACCTCATCGCCGACCACCGCCGGGGCGAGCTTGACCTCGGCATCGATCAGCTCCGACAGGAGCTTGGCGACCGGTCCCATCGAGAGCTCGGGATCCCGGTCCTTGGGCCGGCCGAGGTGGGAGACGAGCACGAGTGCTGCGCCACGGCGCCGGAGCTCCTCGATCGTCGGCAGCGCCGCCTTGATCCGCATGTCGTCCACGACGGCCCCGTCCTCGAGCGGCACGTTGAAGTCGACCCGCACGAGCACCCGCTTGCCGTCCAGGTCACTCCCGCCATTCAGGTCCCCGAGCGTTTTCACAGCAACCTCTGCACGACGTCGGCGCAGCGGTTGGAGTAGCCCCACTCGTTGTCATACCAGGCGAGCACCTTGACCATCGTCCCTTCCATGACCGCCGTGAGCTGGGAGTCGAAGATCGAGGAGGCCGGATGCTTGACGATGTCGCAGGAGACGATCGGATCCTCCGTGTAGGCGAGCAGCCCCTTCAGCGGACCATTCTCGGCGGCCGCCTTCATCGCGGAGTTGATCTCCTCCACGGTGGTCTCCCGGCGCGTGATGATCGTCAGGTCGACGAGGCTCCCGACCGAGAGCGGTGCGCGCACCGCGAACCCGTGCAGCTTGCCATTGAGCTCCGGGATCACCAGCCCGATCGCCTTCGCGGCGCCGGTCGAGGTCGGGATCAGGTTGACAGCCGCCGCCCTGGCGCGCCGCAGATCCTTGTGCGGCATGTCCTGCAGGCTCTGGTCGGCGGTGTAGGAGTGGATCGTCGTCATCAGCCCGTGATCGATGCCCACGGTGTCGTGGAGCACCTTCACAACCGGGGCTAGGCAGTTGGTGGTACACGAGGCGTTCGAGATCACGTCGTGGCGCTCGCGGTCGTAGTCCTGCTCGAAGTTCACTCCGAGCGCGACCGTCACGTCGGGGTCGCTCGCCGGTGCCGAGATGAGCACCTTCTTGGCCCCCGCCTGCAGGTGCTTGGCGGCGCTCTCACGGTCGGTGAAGAGGCCTGTGGACTCGATCACGACCTCGGCGCCGAGCTCGGACCAGGGCAGCGCGGCCGGGTCTTTCTCGCCCAGCACGCGGATCTCCCGCCCGTCCACGCGCAAGCCATCGCCGGTCGCCTCGACCTCCCCCGGAAAGCGGCCATAGTTGGAGTCGTACTTGAGCAGATGGGCGATCGTCTCGGGATCGACGAGGTCGTTGACCCCCACCCATTCGATCTCGGCTCCCTGCTCGTACGCGGCTCGGAAGACGTTCCGGCCGATCCGCCCGAAGCCGTTGATTCCGACCCGTACCGACATGCGCGTGCTCCTCCCATTTGGCAGCGAAAAAAGAACGCCGAGGGGCTCGCGAGCACCACCGGCCCGCTCAAGGCTACCCAAACCTCGGATCTGGGGCGCCCTGCCACGCCCGTAGCCCTATCTGCGTGAAACCACCTCGACCCGCAGGCGATCGGGATCGAGAAGATACGCCGCGTAGCACCGGCGCCCGTACTGCGGGCGTGGCCCGGGGAGCCCGTCGCCGGCGCCTCCGTTGGCCACTCCGGCGGCGTAGGCCGCGTCAACGGCGGCCTTGCCGTTCGCCTGCAGCGCCACGTGTCCGTACCCGGGCCCCGGAGCCCGGCCCCGAACCACGATCCAGAGCTCAGGACCGTTGATGCCGTAGGCGATTGCGCGCTCTGACTCGAGCATCCGGCGCCCACCCAGCGCGTACAGGACCGCGTCATAGAAGCGCGCCGAGCGGGGCAGGTCTGAAACCTCGAAGCCGGCGTGGTCGATCATCACGCCGGCCTGCTCACGTCGCGGTGAACGACTTCCACGAGGTACTCCGACACGCTGCCGTACCGTTCACAGAGGTGCTCGGCGATCGCGACCGAGCGGTGCCGTCCCCCGGTGCAGCCAAGCGCCACCACCAGATGGGCCTTACCCTCGAGCAGGTACTGGGCCAGCAGGTAGTCCAGCAGCGGGTACAGGCGCTCGTAGAACGCATCGAGCTCCCCGTCGCGGTTGATGAAGTCCACGACGCCGGCGTCGGCGCCCGTCAGCGGGCGCAGCTCGGGCTCGTAATGGGGGTTGGGCAGGAAGCGGACGTCGAGCAGCAGGTCCGGGTCGCGCGTGGGCCCGTACTTGAAGCCGAAGCTCTGGAAGGTGACCGCGAGCCGGCCCGGGGTTCGCGTGGGCAGCAGCTCGTCGGCGAGCTTGCGACGCAGCATCGCCGCGGTCATGCCCCTCGTGTCGATCACCACATCGGCGCGCCCCCGCAACGGCGCCAGCAGCTCTCGCTCGCGCGCGATCCCGTCCGCCACGCTTCCGGTCGGCGCGAGCGGATGGCGCCGGCGCGTCTCCTTGTAGCGGGTCTGTAGCGACTGCTCGTCAGCCTCCAGAAACAGCACCCGGTGACCGACCCCGCTGGCGCGCAGGTCGTCGAGCATCGCCGCGAGCCCTTCGAAGTAGCTCCCGCCACGCACGTCGGAGACGACCGCGGCGCGGGCGACCTTGGAGCCCTCGTGCATGAATAGCTCGACCAGTGAGCGAATCATCTCCGAGGGTAGGTTGTCCACGCAGAAGTAGCCCTCGTCCTCGAAGGCCGCCATCGCGGTGGACTTCCCGGCCCCCGAGAAGCCGGTGATGACCACCAGGTCGGTGAGCGCGGAGGAGGTAGCCATGAGTGTTAGCTTCCAAGTGGGTCAGACGCCGGCCTTGTGCAGCTCGCGGTGCAGATCTCTCGCCAGCTTACCCGCCACTCCGGGCACCGACTCGAGCTCCTCCCGCGTCGCCGAGACGATCGCATCGGGTGAGCCGAAGTGCGCCAGCAGCGCACGCTTGCGCGCTGGCCCTACGCCCGGCAACGCGTCGAGGATCGAAGCGGTCAGCTCCCGGTCGCGCCTGATCCGGTGGTGGGTGACGGCGAACCGGTGAGCCTCGTCGCGCACGCGCTGGAGCAATTGCAATTCTGGCGTGTCGTGTGCGAGTGCAAGCGGCGCGGGGCGTCCCGGGATGAACACCTCCTCGATCCGCTTGGCGAGGGCGACCACCACCACGCCGCGCTCTCGAAAGCCTGGCAGCGCTCGCAGGCCGGCCGAGAGCTGCCCCTTGCCGCCGTCGATCACTACCAGGTTGGGGAGCGCCGCAAAGCTCGGGTCATAGTCCTTGTCGTGGGGTGAGACCTCGCGCTGGCGCTCCCACTGGTTCAGCCGCCGCGTGAGGACCTCTTCCATCGCCGCGAAGTCGTCGAGCGCCACCGCGATCTTGAAGCGCCGGTAGTCGGACTTCTTCGGGGCCCCGCCCTGGAAGACCACCATCGAGGCGACGGTGTTGGTACCCATCAGCGTCGAAATATCGAAGCACTCGATCCGCAGGGGAATGGCGTCGAGCCCCAGCGCCCGCTGGAGGCGGTCCAGCGCCTCCACCCGCTGCTGACGGCGCCGCTCGGAGCGAAGCCGCTCCTGGTCGAGTGCCAGCCGGGCGTTGCGCTCGGCGAGCTCGAGGATCCGCCGCTTGTCGCCGCGCTCGGGCGCGCGGATCTCGACACTCGCATCTCGGCGCGCGCTCAGCGCCTGCGCGAGTGCCGGCGCTGAGGCTAGCTCGCGCTGCACGACTAACAGCGGCGGGACCATCATCGCGTTGGCGTAGTACTGGAGGATGAAAGCCTCGGCCACTTCGGCGATGCCCGCGCCGGACACGTTCTCCAGATAGAAGCTCTGGCGGTCGGAGAGCACCCCGTCGCGGATCTGGAAGACCTGCGCGTTTGCCTCGCTCTCGTGGACCGCGACGGCGATCGCGTCAAGCGTGCCGACCGCCTCGTTGGCCACACGCTGGCGCTCGAGCAGCGAGCGAACCCCGCGCAGCCGGTTTCGCTCGCGTGCGGCGTCCTCGAAGCGCTGCTGCGCCGCGGCGTCGCGCATCGCGCGCTCCAGCGAACGCTCGATCTCCCTGTAGCGCCCCGAGAGGAAGTCGATCACGCCATCGATGCCGGCGCGGTAGTCCTGGCTCGAGACATAGCCCACGCACGGCGCCTCACAGCGCTTGATGTAGTAATCAAGGCACGGCGAGCCGCTGCGCCGCCCAGGCGCCGGGCCCTCGCAGGAGCGGAACATGAACACCTTGCCGAGCACCTCGAGCGTCGAGCGGACGCGCTTGGCGTTGCTGTACGGGCCGAAGTAGGCGCGATCGCGGCGGTGGCGCTCGCGGGTGAAGTACACCCGCGGAAACTCCTCGTCCAGCGAGATCGCGATGTACGGATAGGACTTGTCGTCGCGCAGGCGGATGTTGAAGCGCGGCTTGTACTGCTTGATGAAGGTCTGCTCCGTGAGTAGCGCTTCCGCTTCGGTGTGCACTACTAGCGCTTCGATCTGGTCGATCATTCCAATCAGATCGCTCCCGCCCCGCGTGCTCGGGTTCGAGAAGTGCGAGGCGACGCGCTTGCGGATCGAGTTGGCCTTGCCGACGTAGATCACCTTCCCGCGCTCCTCGCGGAACAGGTAGACGCCCGGCTCATCGGGAAGCTCTCGTCGCTTGTCGGCTGGGAAGAGGGACACCGTCATCCCAGCATAGGCACGCTCGGCGGCGGTTCAGTCAGCAGTGGTGAACGACAGCACGAGCCCGCCCAGCGCGACGCCGAGCGCGAAGATCGCCACCGTCACCCCGGGACCGGGGCTCGGCGCGCGGCGCAGGTCTGCCGGTATGTGGAGCGCCGGCAAGCCGCCAGCGGCGCCGTTGCTCGCGGGTACGTTCGCCGCGTGGATCACGAACGCGAAACCAAGCGCTGCAGCCACGAACACTCCAATCCGCGCGGGGCGCGATCCGACCAGCGCCACCGTCAAGAGCGCCGCCGCCAGCAGCAGGAGCACGACATCGGCAGCCGAGTAGACCTGCCACGCCGTTGGGTCCGACGCCACTCCGCGCAGCGCCGCGGAGGCTCCGGGGACAGCGAGCACCCCACGGCTCAGCTGGTGGCTCCAGGTCAAGAACAGCGACGCGAACAGCGCGACCGCACCGAGCACGATCAGCCCGAAGGCGAGGATCTCTCGATCCTCCTGCCTTATCTCCATATCCTCCCCTCAGCCTCCTTCCCGCGGGGGGTCAATACTTTCGCGCGGCCCAGAGCACGGCAAACAGTCCGTAGGCGGAACCGGCGATCAGCACGAGCCAGAGGATCGACCCGGCGCTGGTGGCCGTGAGGCGCGAGGTCGCAGTGAGCGTCAGCGCCGCGAGCGCCGCCGACGCGTAGAGGACCGCGCGGCGCCGGTCACCGAGCGAGAAGAGCTCGACCCGGTGCTGGCGATACATCAGCGAGGCGAACCACCCGATCGACGCCAGGAACACCAGCAAGACGGCTTGCAGGGCGACCTGAGCCCCCGAGCCGCCGCCCGGGACGAGTGCGACCAGCGCCGCAAGCAAGAGCACGATCAGGACATTGCGCGGGTTGGAGCCCATCGGCCTCAAAGAGTACGCCGCTCGCGATCACGTGCGTGCTGCTTCTTCGCGGACGCCGCCGCGGTTCACTAACCTCAGCCGCATCGTCTTCTGAGAGGAGCGCCTTGCGAAGCCTGCTGATGCTGTGCACAGTTCTCGTGGCCGGTTTGGGGCTCTGCGCCTGCGGGTCCTCGGGGACGTCGAGGACGTCTGGGGCGAGCGCCAGCGCGCACCAGGAGGCACTGGCGTTCTCACGGTGCATGCGCGCGCACGGCCTGCCGCAGTTTCCCGATCCGGGGGCGGGGGGCGCTCTGATCATTCCCACCGGCACCGGCACCGGCACTGGCACTGGTATCGGTACAGGCATCGACACGGGCTCGCCGGCATTCCAGTCCGCGCAGCGGGCGTGCAGCTCGACGCTCCCGAGCAAGGGCGTCGCGACGCCGCTGCCCGCCAGCCAGCGCAAGGGGATCCTCCAGTACTCAGCCTGCATGCGCTCCCACGGCCTGCCGGGCTTCCCCAACCCAACCTTCAGCGATAACAAAGCTAGTGGGGGAGCCGGAGCGCAGATCAAGATCGGCAAGTCGGCGGGCTTTGACCCGAGCTCGCCGGCCTTCGTGATAGCCCAATCCGCGTGCGAGTCGCTGCTGGGCAAGCTTCCGGGGCGGATCGCCGGCCAGAGCGAGCATTGAGACGTCGCTGGCATGCATTGAGACATAGCTGCACTCTCTCCCTTCGCCGCAGCCCCAAGCGTGGCGCAGATCATCGCGCCTCGGCGCCGGCGTCGGCCTTCCGGCCGGTCGGCAGCCGCGTCCACAGCGTGGTGCGCGTGCCCGCGAGCAAGCAGCACGCAGGCGGAATCCGCGCCTCCAAGCCCCACAAGGCGGCCGCCAAGCACAAGACCCAGCAAGCACAAGCCCCACAGCAAGCACAAGCCCCACAGCAAGCACAAGTCGCACAGGAAGCACTAGAAGCACTAGCGGCTCACGCCGCACAGCGCAGAAAGTCAGAGACCGCCGCGGGCACCAGCCCGCGGCGGTCTGTTGGCCGCTCACGATCGCGCCCCCTGGTCCTCGCCCTTACCCCGCGACTGCCTCCCAGCGCTCGTAGAGCTCCTCCACCACCAGCTTAGCCGCTTTGTGCCGTGCGGCGGAGCGGTTGCTGGCCTCCCCGCCGGCCCATGCGGCTGGATCGGCGAGCTCGTCCTCGAGCGCCCGCAGCTCGGCTTCGGCAACCTCGATCTCGCGCTCGAGCGGGCGCCGATCCCGGCCGTCGGCGGGCGCGGACTTGGCACGCGGGGCCGGCTTGGCCCGCTCCGCCGGCTTGCCCCGTCCACCGCCGTTCGCCGGCGCCGCCGGCTTGCCCCGTCCACCGCCGTTCGCCGGCGCCGCCGGCTTGCCCCGCGCACCCCCATTCCCAGACGCAGCCGGCTCCCTCCGCTTACCAACCTGCGCGCGCTCCGCGCGAACGCGCACGTACTCCGGCCAGCCTCCCACGTAGCTGCGCAGACTCCCGTCCTCGAAGGCCACGGTCCGCGTCCCGACCGCATCCAACAGCGCCCGATCGTGCGATACCAGCAGCAAAGAGCCCTCGAAGGCACCGAGCGCCTGCTCCAGTGCCTCTCTACTCTCCAGGTCCAGGTGGTTGGTCGGCTCGTCGAGGATCAGCACGTTGGCGCCTGAGCTGACCAGCATCGCCAGCGACAGTCGCCGGCGCTCCCCGCCGGAGAGCCCCGCCAGCGGCTTCTCCGCCTCTTCGCCGGAGAACAGAAAGCGCCCGAGCAGCGCCCGCGCCCGGCCCGGAGTCAGCCCTGCGGCGTGCTGGGTAGCCTCCAGCACCGTGCGCGCGGTCCCCGCCGAGAGCTCGTCGGCGTGCTGGGAGAGCAGGCCGATCTTGACGTTGTGCCCGGTGCTCAGCTTGCCCGCCTGGGGCTCGCGCAGCCCCGCGAGCGTCTCGATCAGCGTGGTCTTGCCTGCGCCGTTGGGACCGACAAGCGATACGTGCTCGCCGCGCTCCAACCACAGCTCGGCACCGTCGAGCAACTGCTTGGACCCGGCGGCGATCCGGCCGTCTAGGAATTCGAACACGACCCGCCCGCTGCGCTCGGGCGCCTTGAAGGCGAACTGAAGCGCCGCTCCGTCGCCGGCTGCCCGCTGGGGGCGGTCCATCTTCGACAGGATCTTGGTGCGCGACTGCGCTTGGCGGGCGCGCGTGCCGGCCCGGAAGCGCGTCACGAAGCGCTCCAGGCGCTGGATCTCCGACTGCTGGCGCTCCGCCGCCCTGCCGAGCGCGAGCTCCCGCGCCGCCTTCTCCTTGCGCCACGCGTGCCACGGCCCGGCGAAGAACCGCCCGCTGCCTGCCTCGAGCTCCAGTACCGAGGTTCCGACGGCCTCCAGGAACCAGCGATCGTGGGCCACGAGCACAATTGCAGCATCGAGCCCCACGAGATGCTGCTCGAGCCACTCCAGAGCCTCGATGTCGAGGTGGTTGGTCGGCTCGTCGAGCAGCAGCAGGTCTGGATCGCCCGCCAGCGCCCGCCCCAGCGATGCCCGCGTCAGCTCGCCGCCCGAGAACGTGTCGAGCGCTCGATCGAGGTCGGCCTCGGATTGAAAGCCAAGCCCGCGCAGCGTCGCGAGCGCGCGATCGCGCCAGCGGTAGCCGCCCGCGTGCTCGAGCCCGGCCTGCGCCTGCGCGTAGCGGTTCATCGTCAGGCCGTCGTGCGCTCCGCCTGCCATCGCCTGCTCTAGCGAAACCAGCTCCTGCTCGATCGCGACCAGCTCGCGCGCCCCCGAAAGAACGTAGTCGCGCAGGGACAGGGCCCTGTCGCGTGGTGGGCGCTGGTCGTGCAGCGCGAGCTTCGTACCCTTCGCGAGCACGAGCTCCCCAAGGTCCACCGTCGCCTCCCCGGCAAGCATCCGCAGCAACGTGGTCTTGCCGGTGCCATTCCTTCCCGACAGGGTCATCCGGTCGCCTCGCTCCAGCTTGAACGAGATCCCACGCAGCAGGGGCTCGCCGGCGATGTCCTTGCCGAGGTCGGATGCGATCAAGACTGCCATCGGCCTTCATGGTAGGAAGCGCCGGGTAGGCTGGGTCGGTGAGCGCGTCGCAATGGCCCCCCTGGCCGCCCGAGCCGCCGTTCGAGATGCCCCCCGCAAGGACGCTGAATGTGCCCGGGCGCGGAGAGGTGTTCCTGCGCGACACCGGCGGCGACGGTCCGGTGGTGATGCTCCTGCACGGGTGGATGGCGACCGCTGACCTGAACTGGGCAGGCGCGTACGGCGATCTCGTCGATGCCGGCTACCACGTCCTGGCGATCGACCATCGAGGCCACGGCCGCGGCCTGCGGCCGCTGATACCCTTCTCGCTGGTCGACTGCGCCGCTGACGCGGCCGCCGCGTTACGCAGACTGGATCTCGCCCCGGCGATCGTCGTCGGCTATTCGATGGGAGGGGCGGTCGCGCAACTCGTCGCGCGCGATCATCCCGACGTCGTCAGCGGGCTGGTCCTGAGCGGCACCGCGCAGCATTGGCAGGACCCACGGACCCGCCGCGCCTGGAAGGCGATGGGTGCACTTGGGCTCCTGCTCACGCTGGCGCCGGTCAGGACATGGCGCTCGGGCTTTCGGCGCATAGGGCTGCGGGAGTCCCACCAGACGATCTGGTTCCAGTCCGAGCTGATGCGGCACTCAGCGCGTGATATCGCGCAGGCGGGCCGGGAGCTCGGCCGCTTCGATTCGCGGCCGTGGCTGGACGCGATCCGTGCACCCTCGGCCGTCGTGATCACGACCCGCGACGATGCGGTGTCGCCGTCCAGGCAGCGCGAGCTCGCGACAGCCCTGCGAGCGCAGGTGTTCGAAGCCCCGCTCGAGCACCTGGAGATCGTCTCCCACGCGAAGGTGTACAACCCAGCGCTCCTGGCCGCGCTCGCGGCCCTCGCGCCGGGAGCCCGTGCGGCGGCGGAGTGACCCACGGGTTGCCGGCGGCGTGTGAGCCTGGGTATGGGCGGCGTGACGCGCGTGCAGGCAGCCTGACCCGGCGTGAGGGCACGCCGGTCCGGTAGGATTGTGCACCCAATGCGCCGTGCCCGGATCATGACCGCGCTGTTTGCCTTCGGCGTCACGCTGCTGACGGTCGCCCCGCCCGCGCTGGCTCGTGGGGGGATCGGCGAGGGCTGGTTCGGGGAGACCAACGACCCGGTGATCACAAACGCCATGTTCGGGGTGATCGCGTTCTTCCCGCTGCTCATCATTGTCCTCTCGCTGATCCAGTGGCGCCTGGAGAAGCGCGCGCACGCCAAGCTGGACGCGGCTAAGCGGGTCGCTGCCGGCACCGACCCGCGCGGGGGCTGGTAGCAGCCCTACCCCTCCAGCGCCTCGCCCCGGGCCTTCGCAATCGCCTCAGCCCCGGTCTCACCCACGAGGAGCTCCGGGCGCAAGGTGCCGCTCGCCAGCAGGTCCAGCGACGGAAAGCGACCCACGCTCGCAAGCGATGCGTCCAAAGCGATCACGGTCGTCTCGCCGCCGATCGGTGCCGACGCGGTAGCGATGACGGTCAGCGATCCCCCGCCGACGATGTTGCGCGCGGCAACCAGGGCCTTGAGCGCGACTTGCGGGTGAAGCCCATCGAGCGTGTCGATGAGCACCAGCGCGTTCCCGCCCCGCGTGGCGACGCGGCGAGCCTGGTCGATCACCGGCTCGACGGCCTGGGCCTGCACATCGGCGGAGGCACCGAAGTCGACTGCCGCGGCCGGCTGCACCGAACCTCGGCTCCACTCAGAGATCTCCTCGGGGCGCACACCCGCGAGCGCCACCGAGACCTGAAGCTCAGGCTGGCCGGCGAGCGCGCCGGCCAGCCTGCGAAGCGCCTCTGTCTTCCCCGCTCGCGACGCCCCGGAGATCGTCACCCGAGAGCCACGGCCCAGCGGGGTCAGCCACTCGATCGCCTTGATCGTCGGGTCCTCGGAGCCGAGCCGGAAGCGCTCATCGGGAAACGCCGCGGTCAGATCGTCAAAGCGTGCACCATCCGTCACCTCGGTAGCGGGATGGTCGTTGATCGTGTCGACGCGAACCAGCGACGCAAACCGTTCAGAGCGCCGCGGCGCGCGCTTGGGCCCGGCGATCCGATCGCCCGAAACGAGCTCGCACCGCTTGACTTGGGCGGCCGAGATGTAGACGTCGTTCTCGGAAGCTCCGGGAGGGTCCACACGTACGAAGCCCGTACCGCCACCGAGCAGCTCGACCACTCCCTCGGCGGTCCCATCATCGCCGTCGTCCTGCGCCTCTTGCGAGGGGCTCCCGCGCCGCTGCGGGCGCTCGCGCTGTTGCCCGTCCTCGCGCGCGGGGCCTCGCCCCCCCCCGCCCCGCCTACCCCGGCGCTTACGTGCCGAGCTGCCATCGTCGTCAGAGGCATCGGACTCCTCGCCGATGGTGGCGGTGGACTCCCCGCCGGTGGTGGTGGACTCCGCCTCGCCGGTGGTGGTGGACTCCTCCCCGGCCGCGGTGGTGAGCTTCTCACCGGCCTCGACGTCTGACTCCTCGGCGGCCTGGAGCGTGGACTTCCGACGACGCCGCGTAGTGGGCCGCCCGGTGGGCCGCGCTACCGGCTCGGCGGCCGGCGCGTCCTCACTGGGCATCTCGGCGGGCCCGGACTCCTCCCCCCCACCCTGCTTGCCGATGATCGCCTCGATCAACTCGGCACGGCGCAGCCGGCGGTATCCGTCGACCGAGAGCTCGGACGCGATCGCGTGAAGATCGGCGAGGGAGCTCTGTTGCAGCGTCGGACGATCGAGTATTGACATGTGATGCCTCCTTGAGGGCTATATCGGTGGGCTCCGGTCGCGTCGAGCCAGCGACCGGCGACTTCCACCATCTTCGCACCTGGGCAGGACGACCGCCGGGCTCAGCCGGCGCCCTGCTCCCACGACCGCCGGGCTCAGCCGGCGCCCTGCCCCACGACCGCCGCCCTCAGCCGACGCCCTGCTCCCAACGCAACTCGTCGGGGACCCGAAGCGCGGAATCGACCTCGGCCTCGGCCCGCAGTGCAGCGCGCACGCCCAGAAAGTCCGCCGCCTGCGCGACATCGTGCACGCGCAGCACGTGCGCTCCAGCGTCTACCCCGTGCGCCAGCGCGGCTAAGGTTCCGGCGAGGCGCTCAGAAGGCGGGCGCCGGGTGAGCGCGCCGATGAAGTCCTTGCGAGAAACCGCCAGCAGCAGCGGGCGCCCGAGCGCATGGAGATCGCCCAGCGCCCGCAGCACCTGCACCGTCTGCGCAGGAGTCTTGGCGAAGTCAGCTCCGGGATCGAGCAGCAACTGCTCGAAGCTCACACCGCACTTCAGCGCCAGCTCGATCCGCTCCCGCAGAAACACTTCGACATCCGAGACGATCCGGCCGTCGAGCCCGGGGTCGAGTAGGTTCTGCTTGGGTGCCGCGCGGGTGTGCATCAAGACCAGCCCGGCGCCGGTCTGCGCACAGACCTCGGCCAGCTCAGGCTCGCGCAGGCCACTGACGTCGTTGACGATCGAGGCACCGGCCGCGATCGCCGCGCGGGCGACCGCCGGCTTGTAGGTATCCACCGAGACGAGCGCACCGAGCTCGCGATGTACCCGCTCGATCAGCGGCACGACACGCTCGATCTCCTCCTGCGCCCCGATCGCAGGTCGGTTGGTCACACCAGACTCGCCGCCGATGTCGATCATGTCCGCGCCCGCGGCGAGCATCGAGCCGGCGAGCTCGATGCGCTGGCCGAGGGTCTGCGTCAGGCCCGCGTCCGAGAAGGAGTCGGGCGTCGCATTGATCACACCCATCAGCCACGGACGCCCCCCCAGCGCAAGCGTCGCCGTACCCGCCGCAAGCAAGCGCGACGGGATCATCGTCCGGTCCATCGCGTCATCGCGTCATCGCGTCATCGCGTAGTCGGGATCCGGTCAGCCTGTCAGCCGGTCAGCCGGTCACCGAGTCATCGGGATCCCGTCATTCGTCGGCCACGCCCGGTAGCAAGCAGAAGCCTCGATCATCGCCGCGTGTGCACGGTCGCATTCCACGCACTGCGCGAGATGCTCGGGCAGCCATTCACCGTCATCTACGACGAGCGGCTCGGAGTCTTGCCTTTGCGCAAGCGCCCGCAACGCGCGGTCGGACTCGGCACAGGCTCGGTGCTCGGTCGCCGAGCCTCGGCGCTCGGCGCAAAGCGCCAGCCGGGCGCGGGCCAGCAATGGCGCGACCGCCGCCGGTTCGATCCCCATCACCTGAGAGATCTGGTCGTAGGGGAGCGCCAGCAGCTCACGCAACGCAAGTGCCTCGCGCTGGCGCTCGGGCAGCCGGGCAGTGGCCGCGGCCAGCTCGAGCGCCACCGACTCGCCGAGGCTCAGCTCGGCCGCGCCGGGCTGGGCAGGCGGGGCCGCCGCTTCGCCCAGCGCGCGAGCTCGGCAGGCGCGGCAAGCGGCCGCCAGGGTCTCGATCCGGTCCGTGGGACCTACCCCGCCCGGCGCCCAGATCGTGCGCCCGGCCGCGCCGGCCGGCGCCGGGAGCTGAGAGGAAAGCGCCTCGCCAGCCGCCTCGCCGGCGGCGGCACCGGCTCCGAGCACCCGCTGGCAGAACTCGCGCACCTCGTCCATCGAGCCCACCAGCTTAGCCTGGATTCTCCTGAAGGATCAGGCCCCCAACCCTGCATTTCTGCTCCGCTGCTGGGAAAGGCCTCTTCAAAGAACCGCGCCGATGCCCTCGACCTGTGCTTCGCGGTGAAAGCGCTCGGTCTCCGCCACAGCCCGGCATTCGTCCCATCCCAGCTCCGAGCCCATCGCGCGAGCGACTTGAAGGGGTGCCTGATTGCCGGGCCCGCGGAGCTCGCGACCTGCGATCAGGCCGAGGCGAGTACGCCGCAGCAACACGTCAGCCACGCTCCGGGCCTGTTCGTGACGAGCTGAGAACGGTGCCTCGGCAAGCAGATCAGGCAATCCGCCGAGGATCGGCGCCGCCAGCTCCCGGCGCTCAGAAGCGGTCTGAAGCACGTTCCTCGCGGCGTGACCGTAGCGCTCGGCGAGCGCTCGATATGACGCTCGCGGAACGCCCGCCACGACGGGGAGCTGCTCAGGGGCGACGGGCTCCCCAATCGGGATCTCGTGAGTGCGGCAGGGCGCGTGCCGGCCTTCGCGCTCGACGAGTCGATCGACCGCCATCTTCGCCATCCTCCGCCAGGTGGTTAGCTTCCCGCCCGTAATAGTGATCATCCCGCTGGAGGTCTCATACAGCTCGGCCTTACGCGAGATATCGACCGACTTGCGGGCGTCCCCAGTCGAGATCAACGGCCGGACGCCCGCATAAGCTCCGGTCAGCTCCTCCGGGCCCAGGCTCGTGCCGCAGACCTCGTTGATGGCATCGAGCAGGTACTCGACGTCCCGCGCCGAGGGGCGCACATGGTCGATGTCGCCTTCGTAGTTGTTGTCGGTGGTGCCGATCAGGCTGCGCCCGAGCCATGGCAGCGCGAAGATCGTCCGGCCCTCGCCCGCCGGGACGATCGCTCCGGCGAGCAGCGGAAGATCGGCGTGGCTGAGCGTCACATGCGTCCCGCGGCTCGGGAGGATGGTCGGCGCCTCAGCCTCGGCGCGCAGCTCGCCGGGGCGGATGCGATCTGCCCACACCCCCGTTGCGTTGACAACGTTCTCAGCCCGCACCACGAGCTCGTTGCCGGACTCGGCGTCGCGGACCCTGACGCCGGCGCCGCGATCGGGCCGGTCGCCGTTGCCCTCGTCATCCACGAGCGCTGTTACCTCGAGCCGGTTTGCGCAGATCGCGCCGAAGCGCTCGGCCTCGCCGAGAACGCTCAGGACCAGGCGCGCGTCGTCGGCCTGACAGTCGTAGAAAAGATATCCGCCGGTCGGCCCGCGCGCGGCGAGCGCGGGCAGCAGCTCGGCCACCTCAACGCCTGAGACCACGCGATGCCTGGCCGGGCTCCAGTCGGAATCGGGGTCTTCCCCGGCGTCCAGCGCTGCGCGTCGGGCGCTGCGGCGCCCGCGCAGCGGCGTCGTGGCCATCACGTCGTACATGTTCAACCCGATCCCCATGATGCGATCAGGCTTGCAGCCGTCGAACGCCGGCACCACGAGCGCCAGCGGCGTGACGAGGTGCGGGGCGAGCTTGACCATGAGCTGGCGCTCCAGCAACGCCTCCCGAACCAAGCCGAGGTCGAAGCTCTGCAGGTAGCGTAGACCGCCGTGGATCAGCTTTGAAGAGCGACTGCTCGTTCCCGAGGCGAAGTCAGCCTTCTCGACCAGCGCCACGCTGTACCCGCGCGAAGCGGCGTCCAGCGCGACGCCGGCGCCGGTGATGCCGCCGCCGATCACCGCCACATCGAAGCGCTCGCCCTCTAAAGCCTCGATCGCACGCTCGCGGATCAGCACCCCGCGAGCGTACCGGCGCGGGGGGCCGACTCTGCGTCGATCAGCTCGCCGCCTGCACCGGCGAGGTGCAGAACGCGCACTTTCGCGCTTCGCGCGGGATGTCACTCAAGCACTCGGGGCAGCTCATCGTCTCCGATTCGATGTCGGGCTGAGTCTTGCGCCGCGCCATCAAGGCGTTGACCGGCCTCACCACGAAGAAGAAGACGGCGCCCGCGATCGAGACGAAGGCCACCACTGCGTTTATGAAGTCGCCGTACAGGAACTTACTTCCGTTGACCGTGAACGTGAGCCCCGAGAAGTTGGGCTTGCCGATGATCGCGGCGATGATCGGCGTAATGAGGTCCTTGACCAGCGCCGTGACGACGGCGCCGAACGCCGCGCCGACCACGATGCCGACTGCGAAGTCGACAACGTTGCCTCTCAACAGGAACGCCTTGAAGTCTCTCAACATTCGTCTCCTTGTAAGGGAATCGGTGCGCGGTAGGCTACCCAACCAACAAGTCTCCGAACGCCCACAAGTCAGGAGAGGCACATCCATGGCCGTAACAGCCGATCTCGCGGCATTGCTTGACAAGCAGTACGAGCAGTCTGACCTACACGACCTGATCAACGCGCCCGTCAGCGCGATCGCCGGCGTCAGCGACGGCGACGCCGAGCTGCTACAGCAGGCGTTCAACATCAAGACGGTCGGGGACCTCGGGAAGAGCAAGTACTTTCGCTGGGCCCAGGCGCTGTCGGTATTGGCCGAGTCCTCGAGGTAGTGCCATGGACTTCGACAAGCTTGCCCGCAAGGCCCAAGAGGTCTACACCCAGCGCGGAGGGGCACAGGCGGCCCGCGAGGATGCCACCGAGGTTGAGCAGATCCTCGAGGGTGAAGGCACGCTCATGGATAAAGCCAAGCGCGCCGCGAAGGCGCTCAAGGAACCCGGAGCGGCCCACGATCCCGGAGCGGCCCACGATCCCGAAGCGGCTCACGATCCCGAAGCGGCCCACGATCCATCAGCGCCGAGGCCGGCGTCACCGCGTGGTGACGAAGCACCCTAGCCGGCGCTGATTCCCACGACGGGCGACGAGCCTGACGACGCGGCGCTGAGCCAGAAGCGACGCGAACCCCAGGTCGCCGCGCGGCGACCTGGGGTTCGCATGCCGCTGGTGGGCTGATCGGTCTCTTACAGGGCCGGAACGGGGTGGTCCTTTATCACCGCTCCTGCGCCCGCGCTCTGCGAGCCGATGGACATCACGCTGCTCTGGGCCGAGTTGATCTGGGCGGGGTCGTAGTGACCGGCCCTGAACTGGGTGCGAAGCGCCGCAATCTTGGCGTTTAGCGCCGTGATCGGGCTGACGAGCTTTGACAGAACGCGACTCGATTGCGCGTCGGTGTAGGCGATCTTCAGCTCGTGGATCGTGAAGGCCCCCGCCAGCGCCGCTTTGACCAACGCCGCCTTGTGAGTCAAGGGCTTGCCGAGCACCCCGGCCCGGAACGGCTTGTAGATGTAGCGATGAAACGCCCCGAAAGCCAGCCCGGCATGCAACAGGAACTTCGTCTTGGCGAAATGGACCTCACTGGTTGCGGTGCTGCTCGCACCGCTGCTCGGCGACGCACCGGCCGACGAGGAGCTGGCCGCCCCGCCGCTAGCCGGTGCAGCACTGCTCGACTTGGAGCTGCCGCAGCCGCCGGCGACAAGCGCGAGCGCAACGACCGCCACAACGAGCCCCGAAAATCTCTTCGTTCTCATGACGTACCTCCCCAGGTGTGAGTGGCAGGGCGCAGTTTGGCCCTGAGACGATGATCGCCCGGTTACAGCTTACCCACTGCCTACCTACCTCCCGCCCGCGGTGTCGTACAGCCCGAGCACTATGTCATACATCTCCCTGGAGGTCTCGCCGCCGGGACAGCATTGAGGTCCGCCGGGATCGCTGATCCCGATCTCGACGTGCGGGCCGCTGGAGATCCCCACGTCGCCGCATCCGACCTCCGCGATCGGCTGGCCGGTGCTCACATGCGCGCCCACCGGCACCAGCGCCGGCTTGGCGTGACCATAGTAGATGTAGCGCCCGGCGTAGGGACCGCTCGAGACCTTCAGGATCGGCGCGTCAGGCCCGAAGCCCTCGATTCCCTCCTGGACGATCGTCCCCGAAGTCATCGCGACCTCGACAACCTGGGAGCCGCAGGCGCTGCCGGCGGTGGCGATGTCGACCCCCTGGTCGAGGGTCCAGCTACTCGGGGCGACCACGCGGCTGATCGGCTTCAGCGGGAACACCCAGGCGCCAGATGACGATGGCGTCGAGCCGCCGGAGAGCGGCGTTGAACCACCGGAGGGCTTAACCACGCCGGCGCGCTTGGTGACCTTATTCATCGCGGCCAGCAGCGCTACCGCCGTCTTGCGCCCCACCACGCCGTTTCTGGCCAGCCTCGACTTACCCTGGAAGCGCTTGACCGACCCCAGCGTGAGCGACCCGAAGTACCCGGTCTGCGGCACCCGATCGCCGACTTCGGTCAGCCACGTCTGAAGCGTCTTGACATCTTGGCCGATGTCACCGCGCCTGAGCGTGCGCGGGAAAGTCGAGTAGACCGCCGCATGGGGGTCAAGGCCGCGCGGATTCTGCGGCGGCAGGATCGCCGCCCCCCCGGAGTTGGCCCATGCGCCTGCCGCGGGAACCAGCGTGCACAGCGCTACGAGCGTCGCGAGGCATGCCGCGCGCCTCATCGGCCGCTCCGGCTGCTGGACGAGTAAGGGACCGTGCATCTGTCACGACGGACCGTGCATCCGTCCCGGGAGACCGAGCATCTGTCCCATCCGAGCCTGTAGCCCATGGTCGTAGTCGAGAAGCTATTGAAAGCGGACACGCAAATCCTCCCGCGGGTGCGGTGTTGCAAGGTGCGCCTGGGCCTGCGGGGTTAGCTGACGGGCTCGCGCTTAGTGTCCAAGCGCTTCTCACGGATCACCGCGAGATTCGCCCCAACGAATTGGGTTCCCCGCTCCCCGGGCGGCGTTGCCGGGGATTCGGCGATGCAAACGAGGCAGGACCGTACCAGAAAGAGACGACGCTCAGAGAAACTTTCCGATCGGAGGCAGGAATGCCAGCCCGCGCGTCGGCGGCGCGGGCGCCACCAACGCCCAAAGGGCTGTCCTTTGGAAGCGACAGCGCGCTGCCAGGGGGCGTAGTTAAAGCGCCTGGACCTCGGATGTCACAGCGCTCACCGACGCCTTGGCGTCGCCGAACAGGAGCGAGGTCTTGGGATCGTAGAAGAGCGGGTTGTCGATGCCGGCGAACCCGGAGGCCATCGAGCGCTTGAGCACCACCACCGCACCTGAGCGGTCGACCTCCAGGATCGGCATGCCGTAGATCGGGGAGCCGGGCTCGTTCTTGGCCGCTGGGTTGGTGACGTCGTTGGCGCCGATCACGAGCGTGACGTCGGTGCGCGGGAACTCGGGGTTGATCTCGTCCATCTCCCTGAGCAGGTCGTACGGGACATCCGCTTCGGCGAGCAGCACGTTCATGTGGCCGGGCATCCGCCCGGCGACGGGATGGATCGCGTACTTGACCTCCACGCCCTTAGCCTCCAATGCCCGCTCCAGCTCGCGTACCGCGTGCTGAGCCTGCGCCACCGCCATCCCGTAACCGGGCGCGACCACGACCTGGCGCGCATACGACAATTGGATCGCGACGTCCTGCGCCGATGTCGAACGCACCGTGCCGCCGCCCTCCGGGCCGCCCTGAGCTGGCGCGTCTACCGAGCCGCCGAAGCCGCCTGCCACGATCGCGGGAACCGAGCGGTTCATCGCCTTGGCCATCAGGTTCGTCAGGATCGAGCCCGAAGCGCCGACGATCATCCCCGCGACGATCAGAGCGGTGTTGTTGAGTGCGATCCCGGTCGCTGCGGCCGAGAGGCCCGTGAACGCGTTCAGCAGCGAGATCACGACGGGCATATCCGCCCCGCCGATCGGCAGCACCATCATGTTTCCGAGGATCGCAGCGGCGAGCAGGATGCCGAGCACGAACAGCGCCTGCGAATGCGTCCCGGCCGCGAGCGTAATCGCACTTGCAACGCAGACCGCGAACAGCCCAAAGTTGACGAATACCTGACCGGGAACCTTGATCGGGCGTCCCGGGAGGATCTGCTGCAACTTGGCAAACGCGATGTTCGAGCCCCAGAACGATACCGAGCCGACGATCGCGGCAAAGAGCGACGGGATCTCGGCTTTGAGTAGGTAATGGCCGCCGAAATGGTGGCGGTACTCGATCCACGCGATCAACGCCACAGCTCCACCGCCGACGCCGTTGAACAGCGCGACCATCTGCGGCATCGCGGTCATGCGCACCTTCAGCGCCGCGGGGATTCCGATCCCCGCTCCGATCGCGATCCCGAGCACGATCAGCCACGGCGTGCTCGATCCGTTCAGGGCGTGGCGCGTCAGCAGCGTCGCGGCGAACGCAATCGCCATCCCCACCGCGGCGATCTTGTTGCCGCGAACCGACGTACGCGGGCCGGTGAGCCCGCTCAGTCCGTAGATGAACAGCGCAAACGCAACGATGTACGCCCCGTCGATGAAGTTCGGGTCTTGCAGGAAGACCGCGCGGAGCGTCATTCTCTATCGGCCCCGCCAGCCGGATCTCTATTGGCCTCCGCCTCCGGCTCCGGCCCGTTTTTCTGGTCGGTCGCAGGCTCGGGCTTGGCCTTGAACATCCCGAGCATCCGATCGGTGACCAGGAAGCCACCGATGATGTTGATCGTCCCGAACGCGATCGCGATCACGAGCAGCACCTTCTCGAGCACGCCGCTCGAGGCAGCGATCGTCAGCAGGGCGCCGAGCAGGACGATCCCGTGGACCGCGTTGGTGCCCGACATCAGCGGCGTGTGGAGCGTGTTGGGGACCTTGGAGATGACCTCGAAGCCGACGAACGCGGCAAGCACGAGGATCGCGATCTCGGTGACGACGCTCATCGAGGGACCCCGAGCGAGCTTTCTGATGAAGCTGCACGGCCGCGCGCCTGCGATCGACGCCACAACTCGACACTCGGCGTCGCCCCGAGGTTCACTGTCGTGTGGAGCGCGCATAGCGACACGCACGCGACACTCGCCTGCGCCGTGGCGTTGAGTGTCGAGTTATGAGCGCGCCAAACGGTGCGTGGTGCGCGCCCGGGCGTACCCGCGCAGCCCGGCGGGGGCTCGCGCATGCGGCACGTGCCCGGCAAGAACAACGAATGCCCCTGCTCTAGCCGTAGAGAGAAGGTCATGAGGGTGTCAACCGTGCGGCCTGTCGAACGCGATGGGGACCCACGCGGTGACGCGGGTAGAGAGAAGGTCATGAGGGTGTCAACCGTGCGGCCAGGGCGGCGGCCGCCGCAGCCCTGGCGGCTTCGTGAACGATCTTTCCGTCCCGGGTGATGCAGGCGCTCGCGATCACCTCGTCGTCGAAGTCGAGCTTCAGCGCCCCATCCTCGATCATCAGGCCCAGCAGCGCCTGGATGTTACGGGCATAGAGCTGGGAGGCGTGCTCGGCCATCGTCGAAGGCACGTTCAGCGGCGCCAAGATCTTCACGTCGTGGCGGAGCACCGTCTCGCCGGGCTCCGAGAGCTCGCAGTTGCCGCCGGCTTCGCCGGCGAGATCGACGATCACCGAGCCCGGCTTCATCTTCTGCACCGCCGCGGCGGTGACCAGGATCGGCGCGCGCCGGCCGGGGACCAATGCGGTGGTGATGACGACGTCGACCTTCCCGATCGCCTCGGCCATCAGCTCCTGCTGGCGGGACTGCTGCTCCGCCGTCAGCTCCTTAGCGTACCCGCCGGTGCCCTCCAGGTCGCCACCCAGGTCGAACTCCAGGAACTTCGCCCCTAGCGACTCCACCTGCTCCTTGACGGCCGAGCGCACGTCAAAGCCCTGCACGACCGCGCCCAGCCGCCGCGCCGTCGCAATCGCCTGCAGGCCGGCTACGCCTGCCCCCAGCACCAGCACGGTCGCTGGCCTGATCGTACCCGCGGCTGTCATCAGCATCGGATAGAAGCGCCCCATCTCCTGAGCGCCGATCAGCGCCGCGCGGTAGCCGGCGATGTTCGCCTGCGAGGACAGCGCATCCATCGACTGCGCGCGGCTGATCCGCGGCACCGCCTCGAGCGCGAAGCTCGTCGCGCCGCTCCGCGCTAGCGCCCGCACGCCGTCGCCGCCCGACAGCGGCGCCAGAAACCCGATCAGCACGCTGCCGGCGTTCAGCCGCGCGGCCTCCTCGACGGTCGGCGGTGCCACCTTGACCACGATCTCCGCCGAGAAGACATCGCCCTCGTCGGTAAGCGTGGCCCCCGCCTCCGCGAACTGGGAATCGGGAATCAGCGCGCCTGCGCCGGCGCCTTCCTCGACGAGCACCTCCAGGCCCTGACCGGCCAGCTTGCCGACCACTTCCGGGACCAGCGCCACGCGTCGCTCGCCCTCGGCGCTCTCTGCGGGCACCCCGATCTTCATGCGGCGCGGGAGGCTATCGGGTCGACCGCGAGCAAGCTGGAAGACGCACTCCACCGGAGCGTCATGTCTCCCGCTCCCGCCTCTGACAAGGGTGTAGCGTGTCAACCGTCGTGGCGTCCAGGAAACGACTATCTTCGATCATCGTCGGCGTGGTGCTTGCGTTCGCGGCCACCCCGGCGGCGGCGCTTGCCATCACCCAGAAGGCCCATTCGGGGGCGGTATCCGCGACGTTCACGTTTCACGGCAGCCTCGGGCACGGCTTCTCCGGCCTGCGCTGCTGATCCGGCGCTCAGACCGAGTGGTGTATGACAAGCCGATCGTCTCCGGCAGCTCCAGTTCCGGCGGCTGCGGCAAGTACTGCCAACCGGCCGGAGCCTTCCCGCGCTCACAGGGTGGGCATCCCTCAGTCCACCTGCTCGACCTCGAGCGCGCCGGGGAGGCCGATGTCGTCCTCGACCTCTTCTCCGGCGGCGCACACTGCTGCACGATCGAGCAGGTCTTCCGATACGACGCGACCACGAGGAGCTACCTAGTGGCCGAGCGCAACTTCGGCGACTTCGGCGACCGGATCAAGGACCTCGGCCACAATGGTCGCTTCGAGTTCCTCTCCGCAGATGACCGGTTCGCATATGAGTTCACCGACTTCGCGGCTTCGGGCCTGCCGATTCAGATCTTGATCTTCCGCGCGGGGCGCTTTATCGATGTGACGCGCCACTACCGCTCCCTGATCGCGAAGGATGCCGCGATGTGGCTGAACGACTTCAAGCGCAATCTCAGCGACGGAGTCGGCTTGATCGGCGCCTGGGCCGCAGACGAGGACCTCCTCGGACACAGCGCGCTGGTAAAGCGCACCCTTGCAGTGGAGCTGAGACGCGGGAACCTCCACAGCGCCCTCTTCGGTGGCGGGGGGAGCGGGAGGAAGTTCGTGAGCAAGCTGAACAGGTTCCTGCGCAAGTACGGCTACTTGCACTGACAGGAAGTTTTCCTGCTTATCCGCCCGGCGGGAGATACGGTCAAGTCAACACCAGCACAGCAACGCGCCTAGCCTCCTAACGGAGGCCGTCACCCGTGCCAGACCGCCACCAGCACCACGCATACGGCGACCTCGACGACCGCGACGGTGGCGCCCAGGGTGTCCCCGGTGCGACCACCAAGCGTACGGCGGGCGAATGCCGCCGAAAGCGCGGCGATGATGAGGGTCGTCCCGAGTGCCGCGGCGCCCGCGCGTGAGCCGCATACCCCGAGGGCCAGAATCACGGACGCTCCCGTCGCGGTGCTCAACGCGAGGCGATCCGCTCCAAACGTCATCCCGAGCCCATCGCCACGCGCCGGCGGTGCACCGGCGGCGTGGAGCAACGCGGCCCAGCGCGCGAGGGCGCAGGCGACGATCAACCCACCGAGCGCCCGGTCTGCTTCCAGCGAAGCCATCGTCGTGAGCAGCAAGAGCGTCCACCCGAGGAGGGCGAGGACTCCGAACACCCCCGTTGCGCAGTCGCGCATCGCCTCGAGCCGGCGGGTACGGCCCCCGCGCGCCCCGAGACCGTCGGCGGTGTCTGCGAGTCCGTCTTGGTGCAGCGCGCCGGTGGCGACTACGAGAACAACGGTGGACAGCACGGTGCTCACGCTGCGCCCAAGTCGCGGCTCGCAAAGCACGCGCACACCGCCGGCGAGCGCTCCGAGCGCTGCGCCGACGATCGGGAACCAACCCGCGGATCTGTTCAGCCCGGCGCCGGCAGTGGTGGCTCCAGTGGCACTGGCGGTGGCGCCGGCGGTGGCGCCGGCGGTGGCGGCCTGGATGGGCAGCGGCACGATCGTGAGCAACGTGACCGCTCCTGCGAAGCCCTCCCAAAGGCGATCGACCCCTCCAGCAAAACTCTCCCAGGGGCCATTGATCGCTCCAGCCAAGTCAGCCCGGAGGCCATCGATCGCTCGCTCGCAGCCATCCCACAGGCAACGTGATGCTCGCGCAACGCCATCCCACAGGCGACGTGATGCTCTCACCGCGTCCGCGGTGTCGCTACGAACGTGCAACTCCCGACTCCTCGAAGGTGCCCATCCCGTGATACAGGGCGCCTGCGCCTTCGATCAGCGGGAGTGCGAGCAGCGCGCCGGACGCCTCTCCGAGCGCAAGCCGAAGGTCGAGCAGCGGCTCGAGTCCAAGCTCTGCGAGCAAAAGGTCATGGCCCGGCTCGGCGGAGCGGTGGCTGGCGATGAGCACTTCGCCAACCATAGGGTCGAGCTGGGCGGCGGCAAGTGCCGCCGCGGTGACCGCGTAGCCGTCGAGGAGAACCGGCAGTCGCAGGCGGACGGCTTCCGAGGCGGCACCTGCGAGCGCGGCGATCTCCAACCCGCCAACGGTGCGGAGCGCATCGCGGGGGGCGAGCCGCGCGCCGTGCAGCGCCAGCGCGGCGGCCACCGTTCCGCGCTTGCGCTGCAGCCCGGCGCTGTCCACACCGGTGCCGCGGCCGACCGCGAGTTGCGGTGAGGCGCCGGTGAGGGCGCAGACCAGCGCTGCGGTCGTCATTGTGTTCCCGATCCCGATCTCGCCGAGGACGAGGCAGTCGATGTCGCGGCCGGCCAGCTCGCGGGCGAGGGCGGCTCCCGTGTCAAGCGCCGCGTCGAGCTCCGCGGCACCGAGCGCCGGTCGCACGGTCATGTCCGCCGTGCCGGGGGCGACCTTGGCGTCTCGAACCCCGGCTGGCGTCGGGGCTGCGAGGCCGACATCGACCACGAGCAGCTCGTGCTGCCCGCGGTGCACCAGCACACCGGCTGCGGTCTCTCCCCGGGCTGCCGCCGCTGTGACCTGCGCCGACACCGGGCTGTCGAAGAGGCTCGTGCCGCGGCGGACGTGACCGTGATCGCCCGCGCAGATGAGTACGCCGGCTGTCACCTTTGACGGCGGCGGGCGACCGGTGACCGCCGTCCAGCGCTCGATCAGTCCCTCCAGGGCGCCGAGGCTGCGGGCCGGCTTGACGAGCTTGTCAAGCCGGTCGCGCGCAGCGATTGCAGCGGCGCGGTCAGGACCCTCGGGCCCGGAGCTCGTCGGGGGCGGCCGATCTCCGACCGGTGGCTCGGGGCTGACTGGCGGCCGACCTCCGAGCTGCGCCTCGGCCCCGGCCAACGCCTCGGCCCCGGCCAACGCCTCGGCCCCGGCCAACGCCTCGGCCCCCGCCGACGCCTCAGCTCCGCCCCCCCCCTCGACACTCCAGTGCTCGTGCATGACTACCGCATCCAGCGCGAGGCGCGCGGACCACCCGGCTGCCTCCAAGCTCGGCCGGACCGGACGCTCGTCGGGCCAGCCCAGGCAGAGATACGCGATCGGATCCACCCGGCGCGGGATGCCCAGCAGGGCACGAAGGTCCTCGGGGCGGTAGAAGCTGACCCAACCGACGCCGAGCCCTTCGGCGCGTGCGGCGAGCCAGAGGTTCTCGATCGCGCAGGCGGCGCTGTAGACGTCGGTGTCGGGGATCGTGCCGCGTCCGAGGATCTCCTCGCCCGGCCTGCCGTGCTCACAGCACACGCATACGCCGAGCGGAGCCTCGACGACGCCCTCGATCTTCTGGTCCAGGAACTGGCGGGCGCGCTCGTCGAAGCGGCTGGCCTGGCGCAGGCGCTCGCGCCCCGCCAGCCGGCGCACGGCGACCCTGGTAGCGAGCTTGCGGATCACTATCAGCCGCCACGGCTGCATCAGGCCGACGGACGGAGCCCGGTGCGCGGCCTCGAGGACCCGACGCAGCGCGTCGTCGGGCACGGCATCAGGCCGGAAGCGCCGCACGTCGCGCCGCTCGGCGATCACGCGGTGAACAATCTCCCGCGCGGCCTCGTCGTAGCGCCAGCCGCGAGAATCTGCCGCCCGCTGCGCGGCGCGCGAGCGATCGAAGCCCGGCGGCGTCGGCGGACGCTTGAAGTGGGCCTCGCCGGTCATCAACGGCAACAGTAATGGGACCTGTGTGCCGACGGCCCAACAGGTCGACCCAGCCGCTACCATCGGCTGTGTCAGCGTGGCGGTGCGAGGAATCCGGTATCAGTCCGGGACGGTCGCGCCACTGTAACCGGGCCAGTTTCCCCGGGAGTCAGGAACTCGTCCGCCGCGGGCCCTTCCAGGACGGGACGCTCGATCCCGAGGAGGTACGAGTGCAGACGGCCGGCGTGCAGGACTCGGCTCCCGAGCAGGACCCGCTGCACCCGCATTGCTCAAATGTCGAGGGGGCGTGAGGCGGTTGCTGATCGTGCGCCACGCGCCCACCGGCGCGACGCGCAGGGCCGCCCTTCCGCGCGACGAGCCGCTCGACGAGAGTGCGACCTTCGCCGTGGCTGCGCTTGCGGGCGCCATCCCACGCGGCTGCGAGGTGCTCTGCAGCCCTGCCCTGCGGTGCCGGCAGACCGCGGAGGCGGCGGGACTCGCTGCCACATCTGATCCGTTGCTGGCCGAGTGCGACTTCGGGCGCTGGGCGGGCTCGACGCTGGCTGAGATCAATGCCGCCGAGCCGGACGCCGTGCGCGCATTCATGCACGACCCGGATGCCGCTCCGCACGACGGAGAGACGCTCGCAGCCTTCGCGCGGCGCGTCGCCGGGTGGCTCAGCGGCCAGGCGCGGCGGAGTGGGACGACCACGGCGATCACGCACGGCGGGGTCGTCAAGGCCGCGGTCGTGCACGCCCTCGACGCACCGCTGGCGGCATTCTGGGCGCTCGAGGCGGCGCCGCTCTCGCTGACCGAGCTGAATGGCCACGGTGGCCGCTGGACCGTGACGCGCGTCAACTGCCCGCTCGGGGAGGCACCGTGATCGGACCCGCGCTCCTCGTGGGGTACGTGGCCGATCTCGTGCTGGGCGACCCACCTCACCTGCATCCTGTTGCGGGATTCGGGAAGCTTGCGCTCCGGGTCGAGCGCGCGTCCTATGCGCCGACCCGTCGGCGCGGCACGATCTACGCGGCGGGCCTGATCGGATGCGCCGCGCTCGCGGCGGAGGGGCTGGCGCGCGCGGCGTGCCGGGCCGGCCTCGGGCGCGGTGCCGCGCTACTCGCGCTGACCTGGGCGGCGCTGGGAGGACGCTCCCTGCGCGAGCAGGCGGCGGGGATCGCCGCGAAGCTCGATGACGACGACCTGCAGGGCGCGCGCGATGCGCTGCCCGCGCTCGTGGGACGAGACACGCAGCGCCTCGACGCGGATGGCGTCAGCCGCGCGCTCGTGGAATCGGTGGCGGAGAACACCGGCGACGCGGTCGTCGGTGCGCTCCTTTGGGGGGCGGTCGCGGGCCCGCCAGGTGTGGCCGGCTACAGGGCGGCCAATACGCTCGACGCGATGATCGGCCACCACAGCGAGCGCTATGAGCGCTTCGGATGGGCCGCGGCCCGCATCGACGACGCGATGAGCTGGCCCGCCGCCCGGGCCGGGGCGGCGCTCGCGGTGCTCTGCGCGCCGGTAGTCGGCGGCTCGGCACGCACCGCCTGGCAGGTACTGCGTCGCGACGGCGGCGCCCACCCCAGCCCGAACGCCGGGCAAATGGAGGCATCGTTTGCCGGGGCGCTCGGCGTCCGGCTGGGCGGCCCGCTCAGCTACGGGGGACGGGTGCAGCGCCGCCCTTCGCTCGGGGACGGGCGCCCGCCGACGACGCGCGACGTGGATCGCGCCGCCCGCCTGTCGCTAACGGTGGGCGCAGCGACCGCCGTGCTCTGCGCCGGCGTCGGCGCGGCCCGGGCGTGCGTGGGTGCTGGTGGGGAGCGCTCAGGCGCCCCTCGCGAGTGCGTCCGCGCTACGCGCCACGTCGCCCCCATCGGCCCTGCCCGCGACATCGCCGGCATCGGCGCTGCAAAGGGCCGCGTGCGATGAAGGGCGCGATCCTCATCTGCGCAACCCATTCGGACGCCGGGAAGTCGGTTGTGGCCGCAGGGATCTGCCGCTGGTTGCATCGCGAGGGCGTGCGCGTCGCGCCATTCAAGGCCCAGAACATGGCGCTGAACTCCGTTGTGACCCCCGATGGCAGCGAGATCGGCCGCTCCCAGGCCGTCCAGGCCGCGGCGGCCGGGATCGAGCCCGAGGCCGCCATGAACCCGGTCCTGATCAAGCCGTCGGGTGAGCGCCACAGCCAGGTCGTGGTCATGGGGCGTCCCTACGCCGATGCCGGCGCGCGCTCCTACCAGCAGCTCAAAGCTGAGCTGGCGCCCGTGGTCGCCTCGGCGCTGGCCGGGCTTCGCGAGCGCTATGAAGTCGTCGTCTGCGAGGGGGCCGGCAGCCCGGCCGAGGTCAACCTGCGCAGCGACGACCTGGCCAACATGGGCCTCGCGCGCGAGGCGGGGCTGCCAGTCGTGATCGTGGCCGACATCGACCGCGGCGGAGTATTCGCGTCGCTGCTCGGCACGCTCGCGCTGCTGGACGGCGCCGACCAGGCCCTGGTCGCAGGCTTCGTGATCAACAAGTTCCGCGGCGACGCCTCGATCCTGGCGCCCGGACTCGAGCGCCTACAGGAGCTCACGGGGCGCCCCGTGCTCGGCGTGCTGCCCCACGCCGAGGACCTTTGGATGGACGCCGAGGACTCGCTGGCGCTCGACGCGCGGGCGCCCGAGGCTCCCGCTCGAGCAGACACCCTCGACGTCGCGGTGCTTCGCCTGCGGTGGATGAGCAACTTCACCGACGCCGATGCGCTGGGCGCCGAGCCCGGCGTGCGCGTTCGCTTCACGCGCTCGCCCGCCGACGTGGAGCGCGCCGACCTCGTGGTCGTGCCCGGCACGAAGGCGACGATCGAAGACTTGGAGCGCCTGCGCGCGGGCGGCCTGGACCGCGCCCTCGCCGCGCGCGCCGCCGCCGGGGACCCGATCCTAGGTGTCTGCGGGGGTTACCAGATGCTCGGCGAACGGATCGACGACGGCGTCGAGTCTGGCCGCGGCCGGGTTGCCGGCGCCGGCCTGCTTCCGGTCGTTACGACGTTCGCACCGGACAAGCTCCTGCGCCGGCGCAGCGGGCGCTCGGAGTGGCTGGGGACCAGCGCCAGCGGCTATGAGATCCGCCACGGTCGCATTCGCCGCCACGGCGGCGAACCGGTCGTGACCGCCGAGGACGGCGAGCCGGAGGGCTGCCGCGACGGTGCCGTGGTCGGCCTCTCCTGGCACGGCGCCCTCGAGCACGACGCGTTTCGCCGTGCACTGCTGTCCTGGGTCGCGAAAGCGCGCGGGCGCCGCTTCGTCCCGGGCGCCACTCCGTTCGCGGCGGCACGCGCCGCGCGCCTCGACGCGCTGGGCGACCTCGTCGTGGGCCACATCGACACCGCCCGGCTGGCGGCGCTGATCGAGGGCGGACCGCCCCCGGACCTGCCGATCTTGACAACGGAGGTGCGCCCGCGCCGGGGTCGGCCGCTACGGCACCTGCCAGCTCCGACAATGGCCGCGCGCGCGCGCGCCGGCCTGCCGACCTTGACAACGGAGGTGCGCCAGTGCTGCGCTTCGTGACCACGGCCGATACCGAGATCCTCGCCACCGCCGCGGCGGTGGCCCGTCTGCCGCCCGGCTTCCCGGAGGTCCGCTGCGCCAACCCCGCTACGGCCGTCGATGACGAGGCGCTCGTCGAGGAAGTGCTCACTGGCGCGCGGGTCGTGCTGTGCCGCATCCTCGGCGGCCGTCGCGGGTGGGTGAACGGCTTCGACCTGCTGCGGGAGCGCTGCGCCCAAGGCGGCATTTCGCTGCTCGCGCTGGGGGGCGAGGCCGAGCCCGACGCGGAGCTGACGGCGCTCTCGACCGCGCCGGCCGGCGCGGTCGCGCAGGCGGGGGAGTACCTGCGTCACGGCGATGTCGACAACGTCGAGCAGTTGCTGCGCTTCCTCGCCGACACCTTCCTTTTGCAGGGCCACGGCTTCGAGCCGCCGCACGAGGTCGCGGATCTCGGGGTCTACCTCCCGGGAGCGGGCGACGTTCCGATGCAGGACGCGCTTGCGCGCCTCGATCCGGCACTACCTACGGTCGGGGTCTGCTTCTACCGCTCGCACCGGCTGACGGGCAATACCGCGTTCGTCGACGCGCTGAGCGCCGCGATCAACGAGGCCGGCGCCAACGCGCTGCCCGTCTGGAGCTACACCCTGCGCCGGGACGGCGAGGGAAAGGTCGCGGCGCTCGAGCTCCTGCACGGCCACGTGGACGCTCTCATCACGACGATGCTCGCGACCGGCGGCTCGGGCGCCGCCGATGCGGTTCCGCGCCAGAGCGAGGGCGCCGCCGACAACGCGCCGGACGCCCGCGCGCGCGAGGAGCGCGACAGCGTTGGCGAGCAGTGGCAGGAGTGGGACGCCCGTGCGCTCGCCGAGCTCGGTGTCCCGGTCATCCAAGCCGTGTGCGCCACCGCTTCGCGGGCGGCGTGGCTGGCCTCCGACGCGGGGCTGTCCCCACTCGACGCGGCCACGCAGGTGGCGATCCCCGAGTTCGACGGCCGCATCTTGGGCGGCGTTATCTCCTTCAAGGAGCGAGACGCCGGGAGCTCGCCGGTGGGCGTAGCGGTCCCGCGCTACGTTCCCGACACCGAGCGCTGCGCGCGGGTGGCGAGACTGGCCGTGCGCCACGCCGCGCTTGCCCGCCGGCCGGCTCGCGAGCGCCGGGTGGCGGTGCTGCTGACGAGCTTCCCGACCAAGCACGCGCGGGTCGGGATGGCGGTCGGCCTCGACACACCGGCGAGCGCGCTGGCGCTGTTGCAGGCGCTGCGCGCCGACGGGATGGCGATCGAGCACGACTTCGCCGGCGGCGACTGCCTCATGCACGCACTGATCGCCTCCGGCGGGTACGACCCGGAGTTCCTCACCGACGACGATCTCCTCAGGGCGCCGCTGCGGATGCCCGTAGCCGATTACTTGACCTGGTACGCCACCCTACCGGCCGCTCTGCGCGCCGCGATCGAGGAGCGCTGGGGCCCGCCGCCGGGCGATCGCCACGTCGACGGCGAGGACTTCGTGATCGCCGGGCTGGAGCTCGGCAACGTGGTCGTAGCGATCCAGCCGCCGCGCGGCTATGGCGAGGATCCGGTCGGCATCTACCACGACCCGAAGCTGCCGCCGACCCACCACTACCTCGCCTTCTATCGCTGGATCGACTCCGTGTGGGGTGCCGACGCGATCGTCCACCTCGGCAAGCACGGGACGCTCGAGTGGCTACCCGGGAAGACACTCGCGCTCTGCGCCGGTTGCGCGCCGGACGCCGCGTTGGGTGACATCCCCCTCGTGTATCCGTTCGTGGTAAACGACCCTGGTGAGGGGGTGCAAGCCAAGCGCCGCGCCCACGCGGTGATCGTCGACCACCTCGTGCCGCCGATGATGCGCGCGGACACCTACGACGAGCTGGCCGAGCTCGAGGCGCTGCTCGACGAGTACGCGCGGTTGGAGGTGCTCGACCCGCCGAAGCTGCCGGCGCTCGCCGCGCGCATCTGGTCGGCGATCGAGCGCGCCAACCTGCAGTCCGACCTCGGGGTCCACGAGCGCCCCGACGATGTCGGGGGGCTGGTCCAGCACATCGACGGCTATCTCTGCGAGATCAAGGACATCCAGATCAAGGACGGCCTGCACGTGCTCGGCTGCTCGCCCGCGGGCGAGCAGCTACGCGGGTTGACGGCAGCGATGCTGCGTCTGGGCTCGGGCGATGTGCCAGGTCTGCGCGCAGCGGTCGGTGCCGCCTTCGGGATCGACGAGCCGGCGCTCGTCGCCGCTCCGGGCGCCCCCGCTCCAGCGGCGCCCGCGACGACGGTGCCCGGTCAGACGCCACCAGCTGCTCCCGATGACCTGCGCAGCCTGCTCAGCCACTTCCCCGGCCCAAGCAAGAGCGCCGGCGACCTCGTGGACCGTTTGGAGTCCGCGCAGATGGCTCTGCTGGACGAGCTGGCCGCTCGTGACTGGCTCGAAGGGTCCGCCGTGGAAGCGTGCGCCGCGGTCCTCGGCCGCGGCGACGAGGACGTGGAGCGAGTGCTGCGCTTCGCCGCCGACGAAGTCGTGCCGCGTATCCGCCAGACCGGCGAGGAGCTGAGCGCGATCGTCGCCGCGCTGCGCGGCCGTCACGTCGCCGCCGGTCCGTCGGGGAGCCCCACCCGCGGCCGGCTCGACGTGCTGCCGACGGGGCGTAACTTCTACTCGGTCGACCCGCGAGCGCTGCCCTCCGAGCTGTCCTGGGAAGTCGGCCGGCGCCTGGCCGACGCGTTGCTCGAGCGACACCGGCACGAGACCGGCGAGCCGCCGCGAATGGTCGGCCTGGTCGCGTGGGGCACCTCCGCGATGCGCACGCAGGGCGACGACATAGCGGAGATTCTCGCGCTGCTTGGCGTGCGCCCCACCTGGCACCCCGAGACGCGCCGCGTGAGCGGCATCGAGGTCATCCCTCTCGCCGAGCTCGGCCGGCCGCGCATCGACGTCACGGTCCGCATCTCCGGGTTCTTCCGCGACGCCTTTCCCCACCTGATCGCGCTGCTCGACGACGCCGTGGCGCGGGTCGCCACGCTTGACGAGCCCTCCGAGGACAACTACGTGGCCGCCCATGCCCGCGCCGACGCCGAGCGCCTGGCGGCCGAGCTCGGGACCGAGGCTGGCTGGCGGCGCGCGACGACGAGGGTCTTCGGCTCGGAGCCCGGGACCTATGGCGCCGGCCTGATGGCGCTCCTCGATACACGTGACTGGCGCGGTGACGCCGACCTGGCCGAGGTCTACGAGGCCTGGGGTGGCTATGCATACGGCCGCGGCCTGGAGGGTGCGTCCGCCGCGCAGGCAATGCGCGACTGCTACGCCCGGATCGACGTGGCGGTCAAGAACGTCGACAACCGAGAGCACGACATCCTCGACTCCGACGACTATTACCAGTACCACGGCGGCATGGTCGCCACGGTACGGGCGTTGACCGGGCGTGACCCGGCGGCGTACCTCGGCGACAGCTCAGATCCATCGCGGGTGCATGCGCGCACGCTCGCCGAGGAGACCAGGCGCGTGTTCCGTGCGCGCGTGGCCAATCCGCGCTGGATCGCGTCCATGATCCGCCACGGCTACAAGGGCGCGGCCGAGCTGTCGGCGACCGTCGACTACCTCTTCGGCTACGACGCCACGACCGGCGTCGCGCAGGACTGGATGTACGAGCAGGTGACCCAGCGCTATCTCCTCGACGAGGACGTAGCCGCGTTCATGAGCCGTTCGAACCCCTGGGCGGCCCGGGCGATCGCCGAGCGCCTGCTGGAGGCAGCCGACCGCGGCATGTGGGCGCAGCCGCGGGACGACACCCTGGCCGGAATCCGCGAGCGCTTCCTGGCGCTCGAGGGCGAGCTCGAGGAGGCCGGCGCTTGACTTTCGAGCCCGCGGAGGCCGGGGGCCGGGTCCCCGAGCCCGAGGAGGCGCGCGTGACCCCTGAGTTCCCGCTCACGGCGATCGTCGGTCAGGAGGCGCTCGTGGAGGCGCTGCTGATCAACGCCGTAGCGCCCGAGGTCGGTGGCGTGCTCGTACGCGGCGAGCGCGGCACCGCGAAGTCGACAGCCGTGAGGGGCCTAGCGCCACTGCTGCCGTCCGTGAGCGCCGCCGCCGGCCATCCGTTCGCGTTCGCCCCCGGCGAGCGGGCGCCCGAGGGCCGGGTGCCGCACGACATCGAGGTCGCCGACCGCCAAGCGCGGCTGGTCGAGCTGCCGCTTGGCGCCGCGCTTGACCGTCTCGTTGGCGCGCTCGATCTTCGCCGCGCGCTCGCGGGCGAGCACGCCTTCGAGCCCGGGCTGCTGGCCCGCGCGCACCGCGGCATCCTGTACGTCGACGAGGTCAACCTGCTCCCCGACCACTTGGTCGACGCACTGCTCGACGCGGCCGCATCGGGCGTGGCGCGGGTGGAGCGCGACGCGGTGTCGGTCGAGCACGACGCGCGCTTCTTGCTCGTCGGCACGATGAACGTCGAGGAAGGTGAGCTGCGCCCACAACTGCTTGACCGCTTCGGGCTCGGCGTGGAGGTCCGCGGCCCGCCAGACCCGGGCGCGCGGGCAGAGATCGTGCGCCGGCGGCTGGCCTTCGACCGCGACGCGGCGGCGTTCGTGCAGCGCTTCAGCGCCCAGGAGCGGGCGCTAGCCGGTCGCATCGCGCTGGGGCGCGAGCGTCTGGACCGGGTACGCCTGCCCGAGCGTGAGCTGATGCGCATCACTGGCGCCTGCGCGCGCCTGGGGGTAGACGGCGTGCGGGGGGACATCGTCTGCGCCGTCGCCGCCCGCGCGCTCGCTGCACTGGAGGGTGCAGAGGAGGTCTCCGAGGACCACGTCCGCCGCGCGGCTGCGCTCGCCCTGCCCCATCGTCGTCGCCGCGATCCGCTGGCAAGCGAGGCGGCCGGGGAGGACGACCTGCAGCGAGCCCTGGACGGCAACCAAGGCACCGAGCCGTCCGGCCATCCCCGCGACGGCGCTGAAGGGCCCGAGCCGCCCGACGATCCCCCGGGCGGCGGCCGGAGCCCCAAGTCGCATGCGGATCGCCGTGGCAGTGGCTCCCCGGCCGGCGGGCCGGGAAGCGCTGGCGAGGAACCAACGCGCGCCGGCCCAACCGCCGAGCCCGAACCCGGGCGGGCGCAGGCGCCCGCGGCGAGCGCGGTGCAGGAGCGCCCGGCCGCGGGCGCCCGGGCGCGTGAACGCCAGGATCCGCCAGCCCCCGCCGATCTGCCGCTGCAAGCGCTGACGCTCGCCGGCACCGGGCGCGGCCCCCACGGCGGCCGCGCGCGCGCCTGCGGACCGGGTGCCGGGGCGATCGACACCCGCCCCGCCCCTGCCGAGCCGGTCGACGTAGCCGTCGTCGCCACGCTGCGCGCCCGTGTCATGAGCGCCGGTCTCGCCAGCGCCGGGCAAACCGGTTTGCGCCAGCACGTCCGTGCCGGGCGCGAAGGGGTGCTGCTGTGCCTCGTGGTCGACGCCAGCGGCTCGATGGGGGCGCGGCGGCGGCTGGCGCGCGTCAAGGGCGCGCTGCTCAGGCTCCTGCGCGACGCCTACGCGCGGCGCGACCGTGTGGCCCTGATCGCCTTCCGCGACGGCGGCGCGCGGCTGCTCCTCGCCCCCGGCGCGCCGCTCGAGCGAGCCGCTGAGGCCGTGCGCGCGCTGCCGACCGGCGGGCGCACGCCGCTGGCCGCGGGCCTCCACGCCGCCGAGCTGCTGCTGCGCCGGGAGGCAATGCGCGAGCCCGGCCGGCGCGCAATCGCGATCCTGCTCACCGATGGACGGGTCACCGATCCCGGTGGGCAAGCCCGGCGCGCGGCCGCGCGCCTGGGTGCCGCCGCCGCAGTCCACGTGATCGACATCGAGGACGGTCCCGTCAGGCTCGGGCTCGCCGCCGCGCTGGCGGCCGCGGCCGGCGGCCACGTGCACACGCTCGATCCCTCGCCGATCAGGAGCGCCGCATGACCGGGGCCCGTTCCGGCGAGGCTGGACGCCGAGCGGCCGACGACCTCGGGAGCGCGGACCCCAAGCGCCGCAAACGGCGTGACCGGCCGCTCTTGATCGTCCTCACCGGCGACGGGAAGGGTAAATCAACGAGCGCGTTCGGGATCCTGATGCGCGCGTGGGCGCGCGGATACCGCTGCGGCGTCTTCCAGTTCGTCAAATCGGGCAAGTGGAAGGTAGGCGAGCACAAGGCGGCGCTCGAGCTCGGCGGGATCGACTGGGAGAAGATGGGCGACGGCTGGTCCTGGATCTCGCAAGACCTCGAGGAGTCCGCCGAGAAGGCCCGCGAGGGGTGGGCGGAGGTCAAGCGGGCGATCGCGCAGGAGCGTTACGAGTTCCTGCTGCTCGACGAGATCACCTACCCGATCAAGTGGGGCTGGATCGACGTTCAGGATGTAGTCGAGACGCTTCGCGAGCGCCCCGGCTTCCAGCACATCGTGGTCACTGGCCGCGATGCCGCCCCCGAGTTGACCGAGGCCGCCGACCTGGTCTCAGAGGTGGTCAAGGTCAAGCACCCGATGGACGCCGGCATTCGCGCCCAGCAGGGGATCGAGTGGTGAGCTTGCTGCAATGCCAGATAGACCCGTAGACGTCCTGGTCATCCCCGACGGCGCGGCGCAGCCGCCACGCGCCGGCGTGCAAACCGCGCTGGAGGCTGCGGCAACGCCGGTACTGGATGAGCTCGCGGCGCAAGGCGCCGTGGTGCGCGTGGCGAGCACACCCACCGGGCTACCCGCCGGTTCGGAGACCGGGATCGCGGCGTTGCTGGGCGCAGCGCCTCGCCAGGTGGTCGGGCGTGGGTGGGTGGACGCCGCGGCCTACGGGGTCGAGGTGCCCGAAGGGCTAACGCCTTGGCGCGCTGACCTGGTCTACCGCAGCGGACGGCGCGCCTCGATCCGCCAGGCGCGCGAGGTGTGCTCGCACCTGGGCGCCGGCGCTCATGCGGTGGCCGGCCACCGGCTGTTGCTCGTTGACCGCGATCGGCCCACCGACCGGCAGCTGATGGGTCTGCACGTTCGCGTCTGGCCGGGCGGGGCGCCGGCGTTGGGTCCGTTGCTCGTCCCCACCACGCTGATCTGCGCCCGGAGCGCGGCCGCCGGATGCGGACGGCTGCTGGGCGCAAGGGTTGTCGTCCCTGCCGGGGCCACGGGCGACGTGGACACCGACCTCCGCGGCAAGGCGGCGGCGGCGCTCGCCGCGCTAGCCGACGGCGACGGCGACGACGGCGGCGGCGGCGGCGGCGGCGAGCGGATAGTTGTCCACTTCGGCGCGCCGGACGAGGCGGCGCATAGGCACGAGGCCGGATCTGTCATCAGCGCCCTGGAGCGCATGGACGCCGAGTTGCTAGCGCCGCTCCGCGACGCCATCCATGCCGCGGGCGGGCGCCTGGCGGTGTGCCCAGATCATGGCACCGACCCGGTGACCGGACTCCACGACGGCGCGCCCGTGCCGGCTGTCCTCTGGGGGGCGGGCGTCGTCCCGCGGGGGCCGCGGAAGCTCAGCGAACGCGCTGCCGCAGGCGCCCCGGTCCTAGCGGCGGAGGATCTGCTACCTGTCGCGGCCGGTGCGGCGTGATCGCGCGGGTCGTAATCGCCGGCACGAGCTCGGGTGCCGGCAAGACTTCGGTGACCTGCGGCCTGATCGGCGCCCTGCGCCGGCGCGGCCTGGTCGTGCAGGGCTTCAAGGTCGGGCCCGACTACATCGACCCCAGCTATCACGCGCTCGCCTCCGGGCGCCCGGGGCGCAACCTGGATGCGTTTCTCAGCGGCCCGGAGCTGATCGCGCCGCTCGCGCGCCACGGCGTGCGCGGCGCGGACGTCGCTGTCATCGAGGGCGTGATGGGGCTGTTCGACGGCGCCTCGGGACGCGGCGAGCTCGCATCCACGGCGCATGTTGCAAAGCTCCTGCGAGCGCCCGTCCTACTCATCGTCGATGCCTCGTCGATGGCGCGCTCGGCCGCGGCCATGGTCCACGGCTATCGCACCTTCGACCCCGATCTCGACGTCGCGGGCGTGATCTTCAACCGCGTCGGCTCAGAGCACCATGAGCAGCTCCTGCGCGACGCGATCCTTCCGCTCGGCGTCCCCGTCCTCGGCGCCCTGCGCCGGGATGACCGGATCACGGCCCCGGAGCGTCACCTCGGGCTCGTCCCCGCCGGAGAGCGCGAGGAGCACGCCCGAACCGCACTCGCCGCACTCGCCGACGCGATGGCGCGCTACGCCGATATCGAAGCGATAGACCGACTTGCCCGTGGCGCCCCGGCACTACCCGGTGGCGCATGGAGCGCCGGGCCCTCCGGCGATCCATCGCGCAGCACCGAGGCCGTCCGGATCGCGATTGCCCGGGGTCCCGCCTTCTCCTTTCACTACGAGGAGAACCTCGAGCTCCTGCGGGCGGCAGGCGCCGAGCTCGCCGCTTTTGACCCACTGTCCGACGAGGCGCTGCCCAGCGGCGCGGCCGCGCTCGTGCTCGCGGGCGGCTTCCCAGAGGTCTTCGGCGCCGAGCTGGGGGCCAACGCCCCGCTGCGCGCGCAGGTCGCGGCGTTCGCCTCCTCGGGGCGTCCCGTGCTTGCGGAGTGCGGAGGACTGCTCTACCTGTGCAGCGAGCTCGACGGCCACGAGATGTGCGGCGCGCTGCCGGCGCGCTGCCGCATGACCACACGCCTCACCCTCGGCTATCGCGAGGCTGTCGCGGTGACACAGACTCCTTGGCTGAGCGCGGGCGAGCACGTCCGCGGGCACGAGTTCCATTATTCGCAGGTGCTCGCGGGGGAGGGGCGCGTGGTCCCAGGTGAGGATTCGGGCGCGGTCGCTCGGGAGGATGGGCGGGTGCTCGGGGGGGGGGACTCGCGGAGGATCGCCAGAGAGGACCGCGCTCGGGCGGCTTGGAGGCTGTCGGCGCGGGGTAGCGAGCGCGTCGAGGGCTTCGTGCGGGGAGCGCTACAGGCCAGCTACCTCCACGTCCACTGGGCCGCTCACCCGCAGCTCGCAGCGCGGCTCGTACGCGCGGCGCGGGCGGCCCAGCCGCTCGTTATAGCCGGATCTGAGCGAGCCAGCCGGACGACGCGGCAGCCGCCCGATGAGGCGAGCCCGGAAGGCGAGCGGGCGCCAGCCGGAGCACTCGAGCGCGACCAGCACAGGCGAGGCCGGATGCCGAGCGGGCCGCAAGCAGCCGGAGCACTCGAGCCCGGCCAGTACGGGCGAGGCCGGATGCCGAGCGGGCCGCAAGCAGCCGGAGCACTCGAGCCCGGCCAGTACGGGCGAGGCCGGATGCCGAGCGGGCCGCAAGCAGCCGGACGACTCGAGCGTGGCCAGTACAGGCGAGGCCGGATGCCGAGCGGGCCGCAGGCTCGAGCGCGCGCAAGCGCAGGCTCCGGGTGAGCCTCACGGTCGTCATCGGCGGGACCCGCTCTGGCAAGAGCGCCCACGCCGAGCGCCTCGCGGCAGCGAGCGGGCTCCCCGTCCGCTATGTCGCCACCGCCGACGCGGCGGACCTCGACATGACGCAGCGAATCCGCAAGCACGCGGCACGCCGCCCTGAGCACTGGGATACCGTCGAGGCCGGCCCCCGGCTGGCCGGCGCACTGGCCGGCGCCGGCGGGACGTGCGTGCTCGTGGACGGCCTCGGCGCCTGGATCGCGGGCCTCCTGCACCGCAGCGGTGCATTCGAGCGAGCCGACCGCGACCTGCTGGGTCGCGTCTGCGAAGAAGTGCTCGCGCAGATCGACGATGTGGTGCGTGCAGCCGGCGCGGCGGCGGCGACGATCGTCGTCGTCGAGCAGGCAGGCGAGGGGTTGCTCCCCCCCGATGCCGCCTCGCGCGGCTGGCTCGACGTGCTCGGCGAGGCAACTCAGCGCCTGGCGGCTCACGCCGCGCGCGTCGAGCTCGTCGTGGCCGGGCGGGCCCTGACCCTCGCCGACACGCCTTATCCACTCGACACCGAGGTGCTGAGTGTGGCCGGCTCGCCGCAGCTCGCCGGCTCCACGGTCGCCTCCGAGACCCTGAGCACCGCCGGCATCGGGGCTTTGCGCCGGCATGGCGACCGCGACGTGCAACCCGGCGACGCCGACCACGCCGTCAACGTCCTCGCCGGTGGCCCGCCCGACTGGCTGGCAGCAGCGCTGCGCGGCGCCCTGCAGCAAGACGCAAGCCGCTATCCCGACGAGAGCGCCGCCCTCGCCGCCCTCGCCGCCCTGCACGACCGTGATCCGGAGGAGATCGTCCCGACCAATGGCGCCGCGGAAGCGCTGTGGCTACTCCCGGCGGCGCTGCGCCCCACGCTCGCGGCGTGCGTGCACCCCGGCTTCACCGAGACCGAGGCTGCGCTGCACGCGCATGGTGTGCCAGCCATCCGCGTACTGCGCGAGCAGGGGCGCGGATTCGCACTCGATCCCGCGGCGGTTCCGCCCGGCGCCGACCTGGTGGTGGTCGGCAACCCCGCCTCTCCGACCGGGACGCTCGACCCTGCCTCGGCGCTGCTCGCGCTGCGCCGGCCGGGCCGCGTGGTCGTCGTCGACGAGGCGTTCATGGACCTCGTCCCCGGCCAGCCGGCGACGCTCGTCGGCGACCGCTTGCACGACGTGATCGTCGTACGCAGCATCACCAAGGCGCTGGCGATTCCCGGGCTGCGCGCCGGCTACGCCGTCGCGCCCGCGCCCCTGGCGCGGCGCCTGCGTGACGTGCGCCCGCCGTGGTCGGCGAACGCGCTCGCGCTCGCGGCGCTCACCGCCGCGGCAGGCAGGCCCGACGCGCTCGCGGCGATCGCGCAGCGAGCGAGCGCCGAGCGCGAGGACCTCGAGCGCCGTCTCGCCGGCGTAGCGGCCGTGCGCACCTGGCCCTCCGCCGCCAACTTCTGCCTGCTCGAGGTGGCCGACGGACCCGCCACGGTCGCGGCGCTGCGCGAGCGGCGGATCGCGGTCCGCTCCGCCGCGTCGTTCCCGGGCCTGGGCCCCGGTCACCTGCGCGTCACCGCGCGCGCCCCGCAGGAGAACGAACGTCTCGTCGCCGCGCTCGCCGAGGCAGTAGGCGCGCGAATGACCCGCGCGCCGCTCGCCGACGTCATAGACGCGCGATGAATCCGCCGCCGCCGGCCGGGGCCGTTGGTCACACCATGACCCCGCCGCTGCTCGCCGTCGTTGGCATCGGCGCCGGCGGCTGGGCCGAGCTCGGCGAGAGCGCCCGATCCGCGCTGATCGCCGCCGAGACGATCATCGGATCGGCGCGCCAGCTCGCGCTGCTCCCCCAGAGCAGCGCTGTCCACCGTCCGTGGCCCTCGCCGATCGACCCGCTCGTCGACGAGCTCGTCGCGGGGACGGACGCCAGAGTGTGCGTCCTGGCCAGCGGCGACCCGATGCTGCATGGCATCGGCGCCACGCTGGCGCGCCGCATGGCGCCCGGCCGGCTCGTCGTGCACCCTCACCCTTCCGCATTCGCGCTGGCGTGCGCGCGGCTCGGCTGGCCCAGTGATGAGGTGGAGCTCGTAAGCGCCGTCGCGCAGCCACGCGAAGTCGTCGTTCGCCTCCTGGCGCCCGGGCGCCGGCTCGTCGTCTATAGCGCCGGTGCGGGCGGCGCTGCCGGAGTCGCGCGCCTGCTGCGCGAGCGCGGCTTCGGCGCCAGCCGCCTCGTGGTGCTCGAGCAGCTCGGGGGCCCGGCCGAGCGCATCGTGCAGAGCACGGCACAGGACTGGGTAGAGACCGCGGTTGACCCGCTCCACGCTGTCGCGATCGAGTGCCGCGCCAACGCGGGCACGCCGGTGTACTCGCTCGTCCCGGGGCTGCCCGACGGCGCCTACGAGCACGACGGCGCGCTGACAAAGCGCCACGTGCGCGCCGCCACGGTTGCCGCACTCGTCCCCGCGCCGGGTGCGCTGCTGTGGGATATCGGGGCTGGCAGCGGGTCGATCGCGATCGAGTGGCTACGCGCCGAGACGACCGCCGCCGCGATCGCTATCGAGGCGCGCGCTGAGCGCGCGCAGCGCATCGGGGCAAACGCCTTGCGGCTCGGCGTCCCCCGACTGCGTGTCGTCCCCGGCCGCGCGCCGGAGGCGCTCGACGGCCTCCCTCGTCCCGATTCGGTCTTCATCGGCGGCGGGCTGACCTCCGCGGGCATCCTCGCACGCTGCTGGGAGGCGCTCGCTGCCGGGGGACGAATCGTCGCCAACGCCGTGACGCTCGAGGGCGAGCAGGCCCTGCTCGCCGCGCGAGCGGCGTGCGGCGGGGACCTCGTGCGGATCACGATCTCCCACGCCGAGCCCATCGGCGGTTTCGAGGCATGGCGAGCGCAGCTCCCGGTCGTGCAATGGAGTGCACTGAAGGAGCCGGCGGTGCGTGGCGAATGACGGTCCACTTCATCGGCGCGGGACCTGGCGCGCCCGACCTTCTGACGCTACGCGGCCAGCGGCTGATCGCCTCATCGCCGGTCTGCCTATACGCCGGCGCGCTGGTACCCGTCGCGGTGCTCGACCACGCTCCTGCCGGCGCACGAGTGATCGACACCCAGCACCTGGACCTCGACGGGATCGTCGCCGAGCTGCAGGCGGCCCACGAGCTCGGCCAGGATGTAGCCCGCCTTCACTCTGGAGATGTGTCCATCTACAGCGCTGGTGCCGAGCAGATGCGAAGCCTCGACGGTCTCGCCATCCCCTGGGACATCACGCCGGGCGTGTCGGCTTTCGCCGCCGCGGCTGCGGCGGTGCGCCGGGAGCTGACCGTCCCCGGACTGGCGCAGACAGTCGTGCTGACCCGTTACGGCCGCCGCGCTTCGCCGATGCCGGCCGGGGAGGACCTCGCCGGCCTGGCCGCGCACGGCGCAACACTCGTGATCCACCTCGGCGCCCAGGCGATCGACGAGATCGCCAACACCCTGATCCCCCGCTACGGCCACGACTGTCCGGTCGCGGTAGTCGCCCGCGCGAGCTGGCCCGACGAGCTGGTCCTGCGCGGCACGCTGGCCACGATCGCCGCCGGGGTCCGGGCGGCCGATGTGCGCCGCACGGCGACGATCCTCGTCGGCCCCGCGCTCGCGGCGCACGGCTTCCGCGACAGTCATCTCTACTCCGGCGCGCGGGAGCGCCCGGAGGCACCATGAAGCGTCCGGGCGGCCACCTCGCCACGGCTCGAAGGACCGCGCGATGGGAGCCGCACAGGCAGCACCTCCCAGACCGGACTGCGGGCAACGACTCGCCGCGACACGGCAGGTCCTCTGCGTCTGTCCGGTCACGCGGGTGCGGGCGAGGCGATGAGCTGGTTGCTGCGGTGGCCTTTTCCGGCTTGTAGCTGTAGGGCGCTGGTGACCAGCGGGAAGTGGCTGAACGCTTGCGGGGTGTTGCCGAGCTGGCGCCCGGCTTGGGGGTCCCATTCTTCGCTGAGCAGTCCGACATCGTTGCGCAAGTCGAGCAGCCGCTCGAACAGCTGGCTGGCTTCGCTCTGCTGTCCAGCCAGGTGCAGGGCATCGACGAGCCAGAAGGAGCAGGCCAGGAACAACCCTTCACCGCCGGGCAGGCCGTCGTCGGAGTCGGTGGTCTGATACCGCTTGACGAACCCGTCTTCGGTCAAGCCGTTCTGGATCGCGGTGATGGTGCCGCGCACCCGCGGGTCCGTGGCGGGTAAGAACCCGACGCGCGGGATCATCAGCAGGCTGGCGTCCAACCCAGTGGCACCGTAGGACTGGACGAACGTGTTGCGATCGAAGTCATAGCCGTGAGACAGGACGTCGGCGTGGATTGTGATACGGAGCTGTTCCCACCGGTCGGCGGGTCCGTGCAGGCCGGGGTGGGTACGGACCGCGGTGACCATCCGGTCGGCGGCGACCCAGGCCATGACCTTGGAGTGGGTGAAGTGACGGCGGGCGCCGCGCATCTCCCACAGCCCGTTGTCGGGCTGATCCCAGTTGCCTTCGAGGTGATTCATGAGCGCGACCTGGAGGTCCCAGTCCTCCTCCTCGGAGCCGAGGCCGGCGTCGCGGGCCAGGGCAAGGCCGTCGAGGGTCTCGCCCCACACGTCCAGTTGCAGTTGATCGGAGGCAGCGTTGCCGGTGCGCACCGGCGTGGAGCCCTCATAGCCGGCCAGCCAGGGCAGCTCGGCTTCGGGGAGACGGCGGGTGCCGTCCAAGGCATACATGATCTGCAGCTCGGCGGGGTCACCGGCGACAGCCCGCAGCAACCATTCGCGCCACGCTTTGGCCTCGGCTAGGTAGCCGGCGGAGATCAGCGCTTGCAGGGTGTAGGTGGAGTCCCGTAGCCAGCAGTAGCGGTAGTCCCAGTTGCGGGTGCCCCCGATCTGCTCCGGCAGGGAGGTGGTAGCGGCGGCGACGATCCCACCGGTGGGCTCATAGGTCAGGGCCTTCAACGTCAGCAGGGATCTGCGGATGGCGTCCCGGTAGCGACCGCGCACCGGTGTCCCGCGGCTGGACCAGTCTGTCCAGAACCTCACGGTGTCAGTGAGGGCGTCTTCGGCGTCGACCGGCTTCGGAGCGGGTTCGTGGCTGGGGTTCCAGGTGAGCACGAACGGCACCCGATCCCCAGCACTGACGGTGAAATCAGAGACGGTGGACAGGTCCTGGCCGCGAGTGGGTGCCGGGGTGCGAAGCCGGACCCGGTCTGGGCCGGCGACGGCCTCCACGCGGTCAGCGTGATGACGGACCCACGGCACGACACACCCGTAGCCAAACCGCAGCGCCAGCTCTGAATGCATCTGAACGGTACCGTGGACGCCTTCCACGATCCGCACCACATCGGGAGCGTGCCCGCGCGGTGGCATGAAGTCGATGACCCGCACCGTTGCCCCACCAGCGGCCCATTCGGTCTCCAGCACCAGGGTGTCCTTCACGTAGCGCCGTCGGGTGCAGGCCCCGGCCCCGGCCGGCGCGAGGATCCAGTGCCCGGCATCCTGCGTGTCCAGCAGGGCAGCGAAGCAGGCGGGGGAGTCGAACCGGGGCAGGCAGAGCCAGTCGATCGAGCCGCTGTTACTCACCAGCGCGGCGGTCTGCAGATCCCCGAGCAGGGCGTAGTCCTCGATCCGAGCCATGGCCTGATCCTGCCAGACGCCAGCTTCGACATGCCCGTGTCCCGGTAGACCGTCCGAATTGATTCCTCGGGAGGGCGAATGGGCTTGCGCGACCTGCGGTAAGACACGCTACTATAGACGTATGACAATGCTGAGCTTCCGGGTCGAGGAGACCGTCGCGCAGGAGGCCCACTCGTGGGCAGAACGCCTCGGTGTCGACAGGTCTGAGTTGCTCCGCGACGCGCTTCGCCGTCACCTGCTGCGACTCGCGAGCGAGATCGACGCCGAGACATGGCGCCAGACGCCGTTGACCGATGGCGAACGCGCCCTGACCGCGATCGAAGACTGGGGACCCGCGGAGGACTGGACCGACTGGGCCGATGCAGCGAGGTGAGGTCTGGTTCGCTGCGACACCTGGCGGGGACCGACCCGTTCTCGTCCTGACCCGCGACCCCGTCGCTGAGAGGATGGAATCGGTCGTCGTCGCGGCCCTGACCCGGACCGTGCGCGGGCTTGTCTCCGAGCTCGAGCTAACCCCGTACCAAGATGGCGTGCCGAGCGCCTGCGTCGCCAACTTCGACAATTTGCACACGCTCTCGAAAGGCGTGTTCCGGCACCGGGTCTGCTCTTTGTCGGCGGCACGGATGGTCCGTGCCTGCCGGGTCCTTCAAGCGGCCATCGCCTGTTGACCCCGGCCGCAGGTGAAGATCGGGGCTCGCGCGCGTCAGACCGGCCTCGAGCCGTGATGGTTCTGCGGATTTGCTCCCTCCGTATGAACTCCCTCAGTCCGTTGTGGTCCGACGAAGCAGATAAGCGTCCATGATCCAGCCTTTGCGCTCCCTCGCCTCGCGCCGGAGTCGCTCGATGTCGTCACCGACGTCGCGTAGAGCGCCCGACACCAGGATCTCGTCATCGGTCCCGAGATAGGCGCCCCAGTAGATCTCGATCCCGTCGTCGGCCAGATGCCGGAACGAGCAGTCGGCGTCGAGCATCACGACCACGTCGTCGGCGCCCTTGGGCCAGCCTTCGGCCAGCCTGCGGCCGGTGGTGATCTGCACGGCGCCGCCGACCCGGTTCAGCGGCGTTAGATGGCGAGCGCTCAGCGCGTGCACGCTGCTGATTCCGGGCACGACCTCGTGCTCGAACGCTACCGTGCCCCGGGCGCGGATCTGATCGACGATCGCGAGCGTGCTGTCATAGAGCGACGGATCGCCCCACACGAGGAAAGCGCCGCAGCCGTCCTCGCTCAGCTCGTCTGCGATCAGCCGCTCCCAGAGCTCGGCGCGCCGCGCGCGCCAGTCCTCGACCGCGGAGCGGTATGCCGGCGCATGCCGATCCCGCGGCGGATCTGCAACCGCGACGATCCTGTACGAAGGGTGCTCGATGTAGCGCTCGCAGATCTCCCTGCGCAGGCGGACGAGCTCCTCGGTCTCACGGCCTTTCTCGATCACGAAGAACACGTCGGCCTCGTTCAATGCCCTGATCGCCTGCACGGTCACGTACTCTGGATCGCCGGCACCGATCCCGATCACGAGCAGCTTCCTCATCGCTTACAGCTCGAGGTCTCGCCGTGATCCTCGTCCTCGGGGGCACCGCCGAGGCGCGGAAGCTCGCTCGCGACCTGCACGCAGCCGGCGTGGCTGTGACCTCCTCGCTCGCCGGGCGCGTCAGCCGCCCGCGGCTGCCGCCGGGCGATGTCCGCGTCGGTGGCTTCGGCGGTCCGCAGGCGCTCGCGCTGTGGCTCCGGGAGCACAGCGTCGGCGCCGTGGTCGACGCCACTCATCCCTTCGCCCAGCGTATCTCCGCCTCCGCGGCGCAGGCTTGCCCGCGCGCGGGCGTGGCACTGCTGCGCCTGCAGCGCCCGGGCTGGAGCGAGGGCCCCGGCGACCGCTGGCATTGGGTGAATGATCTCGACGCGGCTGCCGCCGCGATCCCGTCGCTCGGCGAGCGCGTCCTGCTCACAACCGGGCGTCAGGGCCTGCCGGCGTTTGCGGGCTTGCAGGACGCCTGGTTCCTCGTGCGGTGCGTGGAGGAGCCCGAGACGCCGCTGCCGCCCCGCCATCGCCTGCTGCTCGATCGCGGCCCGTACACCCCCGATGAGGAAGTCGCGCTGATCGACGAGCACCGCATCGACCTCGTCGTGACCAAGGACAGCGGCGGTACCCACACCTCGGCCAAGCTCGGCGCCGCGCGCCGGCGCGGCCTGCCCGTGATCGTCGTCCGCCGCCCGCCACGACCAGACGTCGCGACTGTGTCGACCGTCGGCGATGCGCTCGCGTGGGCGCGCGACCGAGCTCACCCCGGATAGCGCCTTGGCGTGTAGACGCCAGGAGGACCGCTGTTGGCACTTCGCTCGAGCGTCCGCGTCGTCGAGGAACCGACGATCAGAACCGTGCGCATGTCGATGGCCCCGAGGTCGAGCGTGCCGAGCGTGCAGACCGTCACCAGCTCGTCCACGCTGCCCACCGCCCGAGCCACCACGACAGGTGTCGCCGGAGCCCGGTGGCGGCGGAGCACCGTGACGGCGCGCCCGAGCTGCTCGCGGCGTGTGCGCGATGCCGGGTTGTAGAGCGCGAGCACGAAGTCGGCGGCACCGGCCGCGTCGAGGCGGCGCTCGACGACGTCCCAAGGCTTGAGCTGATCCGAGAGCGAGAGCACGCAAAAGTCGTGGCCCAGCGGCGCACCAACGCGCGCCGCCGCGGCCTGCATCGCCGACACGCCCGGCACGACGCGGACTTCGACGCCGGACACCTCGTCGTCGGAGTCCCCGTCCAGCGCCTCCATCACGGCGGCGGCCATCGCGAAGATGCCTGGATCGCCCGAGGAGACGACGGCTACCCGAGACCCGGCGGCGGCGAGCTCCAGCGCGTGCCGCGCGCGCTGGGACTCGACCCGGTTCTCGCTGGGGTGCCGGCGCTGGCCGCGCCGCTCGGGCACCCGGGCGAGGTAGGTCTCATAGCCGATCAGCTCATCGGCGCCCGCTAGCTCGGCCCGGGCCTCCGGGGTCAGCCACTCGGGGCCTGCCGGCCCGAGGCCGACTACGGCGACGCGCCCGGGCCGGCCGTTGCGCCCGGTGCCGGCTCCGGCGCCGAGGTCCGCCCCCGCCCGAACCCCGGAGCCCGCCCCAACCCCCGCGCCCGCGCCCGCGCTCACCCCGGCGGCCGCGCCCACGCCCACCCCCGCGCCACCGCCGGCCCCACCGCCCGCGCCGGCACTCGGCACGAGCACGAGCGACATGTAGGGGACGTGGCCCTCGACCTCGCACAGCGGGGCCGAGCGCTCCTCTGGCGAGCTGGCACGCTCGACGTAGACGCTGCGTGCGGTTACGCCGGCGCGCTGCGCGGCTTCGCGAACCCCGCCGAACGTGCGGCCGAGCTTGAGCACCACCGCCGCGTCGGTGGCGCGCAGCCGCGCCGCAAGCACGCCGGGCGACAGCGTTCCCGGGAGCACGGTCAGCACATCGTCGCGCCTGGCAAGCGGAGTCCCGGTGCAGGCGGCGGCCGCGCTGAACGACGTCACGCCGGGGATGACCTCGGTCGCGTAACGGGAGGCGAGGCGGTCGTGGAGGTACATGTAGGAGCCGTAGAAGAACGGGTCGCCCTCGCACAGAACTGCGACGTCGCGGCCGGCGTCGAGATGGCCCGCGAGCGCGGACGCCGATGCGTCGTAGAAATCTTGCAGCGCCCCCTCGTATCCACCCGGGTGCTCGGTCTCCTCGGTCGTCACCGGGTAGCGCAGTGCAACCTCGATCTGGCGCGCGCATATATGAATCGCCGCGATCCGCCGGGCGACGCTGCGCCCGTGCCTTGCCACCGGATAGGCGATCACATCGCTAGCCTCGATCACCCGCCGCGCCTTGATCGTCATCAGCTCAGGGTCGCCCGGGCCAACCCCGACGCCGTATAGCCGTCCCTTCCCCCCGGCCGCCGGGCTCATTCGATCGGGCTGGCCAGAGCGTTGACGGCGGCGGCCGCGATCGCGCTGCCACCGCGGCGGCCGTGGACCACCAAGTGCTCGAGGGCCGCCTGGTGCTCGGAGAGCGCGAGCTTGGACTCGGCGGCGCCGACGAAGCCCACAGGAACGCCGATCACCGCGGCCGGGCGCCCAGCTCCCCCCTCGATGACCTCGAGCAACCGGTAAAGAGCCGTGGGGGCATTCCCGACGACGACCACCGCACCCTCCAGCCGATCGCGCCAGCACTCGATCGCCGCCGCGGTGCGCGTCGTGCGCAGCCGCGCGGCCAGCTCGGGCACCTGCGGGTCTGACAGCGTGCAGAGCACGTCGTTACCCGCCGGCAACCGCGACCGCGTGACTCCCGCCGCGACCATCGTGGTGTCGCACAGGATCGGCGCCCCGCGGCGCAATGCGCCCTGCGCGCTATTGCCGAAGCCGGGTGACGCGGACACGTCGGCGACCAGGTCGACCATCCCGCAAGCGTGGACCATCCGCACCACGGCTCGCTCGAGCACCGGATCGAGCCCATCCAAATCTGCCTCGGCCCGGATCGTGGCGAACGACTGCCGGTAGATCTCAGCGCCATCCCGAAGGTACGCGGTCATGCGAGCGCCATTATTGCTTCGCGGACGTCGCTGACGACGTGCTCCTCGCCGCCGATGCGCACAGCCACGCCGTCCTCTATGGCGCTCACCGCGATCGGCTGGCCGGGAAGCTCGCCGCAGCGCCGATCGCAGGCTGTCCAGTGCTCGGCGCCCGCCCCGGGGCCGCGAACGCCCGCCCGGATCGCCGCCGCGCCGCGAACGTCGAGGCGCGCCCTGGCGCAGCGTCCAAGCCCCACGCAGGCGCTCAGCCCGACCCAGCCCGAGCTGCCCTGCTGTACGAGCCCGATCGCCGCCAAGCGCCGTTCGATCAGTGGCGCGGCGGACGGCTCGGCGTCCACGAGCGTCACCGTACGCCGGGTGGAGAGGCGCAGCTCGACGCCGTGATCGCCGACCAAGTCCGCCAGCTCGGCGAGCGCTTTGCCCTCGAGGCGCCCAAGTGGTACGAGTGCGGTCACCGCGAGGCGCCCGTCGCGCTGCTCGAGCCGCCCTGGCATCAGCGGCGTCGCGCAAGGATGCTCGAACGGTCCCTCGATGGCCGTCCCGAGGCGCTGCGCGACAGCGGCCGGTCCTCCGGTCAGCTCGGCGATGTGCCACGCAAGCTCGCACGCGTGCCCACGCTGGGCGAGGAACGCCGTGGCCGTCCCGATGGCTACTGCGCCAGCACGGGCGGCCGGCACCGGTGTCGCGGTGAGCCGGCCGCCGATGGCGAGCGCATAGGTTCCTGCGTCGCGTGCCACGAGCGTCACGTCCGCCAGGTGCTCGAGCGCCAAGCCACTGCCGTCGTCGACCGCGAACAGGAACCTTCCGGGCAGATCGGCGAGCGCGGACTCCGCACACAGACCGTCGTCGATCGCAGCCACCACGGCGTCGGTTGCGGCGAGCGCCCGTGGATGGCGTCCGGCTACAGGGCTCGCGATCACATTGCGCGCGCGATCGTGTGCGACCGACCGCAAGAGCCCCCCCTGCTCCAGCCCCGATGCCAGCTCAGCGGCGCTGCCGGCCGGCAGGCCCCGGATCTGGACGTTCGCCCGCGAAGTCAGGTCGACTAGCCCGTTGCCGATCGCCGCCGCCTGCGCCAGCGAGCGAAGCTGCTCGGCTCCCAGCCTGCCTCCGGGGACGCGTATGCGCGCCAAGCGGCCGTCGGCCGCTTCATGGAGCGCCAGCACCCCGGGGCAGCGGTCCGACATGACACGGCGTTCCGGCGTGAGAGCACCCCGGCCCGGTGTGACTTCACCCATCTCGGCACCTCCTGGGAAGAGCGCGTTCCCGTCAGCGGTCTTCGCGATGGAGCTGAGCTCCTGACTACCGGGCTGGCTTTGCAGCCCGGCAAGGAGGCGCGACCGTCCCGGACTTGCACCGTGTTTCTCACGCCATCGCGCGTTCGCGCCAGCATACCCGGCGGCGAGCACGGCCCGCACCGCGCGAGCACTCGACCTGCCGCCGGCTAGCACGCGTCCTCGCCACCGCCAACTCCGGCACTCCCGCCGCCTCCCGGCATCGCGCGCGCGCTCGCGCGCGAGGCAACTGCGCGATTTCGGGCGCCAGCCCCCTCCCAGCGCTCCTCGATCTTGCCCAGTCGCCAGACCGACAGGGCGAGCACCCAGATCACGACGAACAGCGCCACGACGATGATGCCCGCGGTGTTGATGTTGATGCTGGCCATGTAGTCGCCCAGCCAGCCGTGTAGGTGCAGCTCGGTCGACAAGAGGCCGATGATCTCGATGCCGCCGACCATGAATGCCACGGCGACCGAGAGCGCGGTGATCGTGATGTTGTAATAGACCTTGCGCACCGGCCGCGCGAACGCCCAGCCATAGGCGAAGTTCATGAAGAACCCATCCGTGCTGTCGCACACCATCAACCCTCCGGAGAAAAGAAGCGGCAGGGTCAAGACCGCATACCACGGCAGTCCCTGCGTCGCCGCGGCGGCGGTGCCGGCGAGGAGCAGCACCTCGGTGGCGGTGTCGAAGCCGATGCCGAGCACGAACCCGACGAAGAAGAGCTGGTAGGTGTGCTTGATCGAGCGCATGATCCGCCCGAAGAAGCGGTACATGAGCCCCCGCGCCTGTAGCTGTGCCTCGAGCTCCTCCTCGTCGAGGATGCCACGCCGCATGTCGCGGAACACACGCAGGATCCCGGCGAGCACGACCAGGTTCAGCGCCGCGATGATCCACAAGAACGTGGCCGACAGCGCTGTTCCCACTACGCCGCCGGCAGTCTCAAAGCCCGAGCTCGGCGTCACGACCGCCTTGAAAACCGCCCCTGCCGCGATCGTGATCCCGACGCCGGCGATCATGATGATGCTCGCGTGGCCAGCGGCGAAGAAGAACCCCGTCCCCAGCGGTCGCTTGCCGTCGGCCATCAGCTTGCGGGTGCAGTTGTCGATCGCGGCGATGTGGTCGGCATCGAAGCCGTGCCGGGCTCCCAGCGTCCACGCCGTGACGGCGACGCCGAGGCCGAGGCCGAGCCTTCCGTACCCGAAGTGGTGGGGCAGGATCTCGAGCACGAAGATCCCCCAGCCAAACGCGTTGACGGCGGCGATCGCCGCGAGCATCGCGACCATCGTCTGGCGCTCGGCACGGGAAAGCGAGCGCCAAGCCTTGGCGATCCTTACGGCTCCGCCTACGATGGTCATCCTCCGTTCAGAGCTGGCGGATGAAGGAGCTCCTGCGCCGCACGCGCACGAACCGCCCTTCATCCGAGGACAGGATTCGCGACGCTGAGGTAGGCGACCGGACTCGTCCCCCCGAGGGGGCGTTACCGTTGCGGGACAGCGCCGGAATCTGACCGGACTTCGCTGCGCTCAGCACCACGCCGGAGCGTCCGGCGCTCGCGCGACGTTATCACGCTAAGCGTCATCTCGGTGCCGCGAGGGCGCGCGACCGCGTGCTGCCGCGCCCCGATCCGGACGCCGGGTCCGGCGCAGTCGCCGGGACCGGCAGGTCCCTGCTCCCCTGCACCGCGAGGGCGAAGTGATCGTGAAGGCGAGCCTTGCTGAACGCGGCGGCGGCGGCGGTTACGCCGGCGGAGTCGGTGCCAGTCACCAGCCACGTCGGCACCGATCCCGGGTCGGCGGTCGTGGCGATCAGCCCTGCGCCGGCGCCGAGCGTGCGCACGAGGCGGCTGTGCTCGTCGAGCAGTTGCAGGGCCTGCCCTCCCGGCCCCGTGAAGCGCGCGTACACGCCGCTGGCCGAAGGGCCGTGGTCGATCAGGTCCGCTACGAGCTCTGGCTTCAGCTCGCTCCAAGTGCCCACGACCACGCTGAGCGTGTCCTGGCCCGACCCGGTGCCGAGTAGCTGACTCGATGCCGGGACGTCCACGGCACCCAGCGACGCGGCGACGCGAGCGCACGCCTTGGCTGCGTCAGGCGCGCACTCGAGCGTGGTCGGCAGCCGCTTGCCGCCGATGCCGTGGAGAAAGGGCTCCGGGAACGACCCGACGACTGCCGGCACCGAGCCTGTGGCGCTCCGGTCGTGCAAGTCCCACCAGACGCTGTCGCCGCGATGAACGGCGGTGCTCAGCGCGCCCACCGAACCTTCGATCCCGTTGACGTAGTAGGACCACTGCAGCCGCGGTGAGTTGGCGGCCTGCCCATCGATCGCCTCGATCGAGCCACCGCCGGAGCGCGTCTTGACGCGGAACGTGCCTTCGAGCATCCGCAGCGCCGTCTCGGACCCCGGCGCCCGCGACCGCTCGGCGAAACCCACCGGCACCGCTCCGAAGCTCCGTGTCACCGTCAGGCTGATGTTGCCGGCGCGAGGCCCGGCAGCGAGGCCGCACCCCGCGAGCGCGAGCGCACACACCAGGATCGCCGGCGCAGCGGCTATCGCCGCAAGATCACCACTCCAACGTGGCATCGAGGGCACAGAGCCACGCTTGCGCACCGAGAGAAGCGTACCCGGGCACTTACGCTCGCGCGCCAGCGGGCACGCGGGCAAGAATTCTCTGAGCCTCGTGACGGCGACCAGCAAATAGCGCGTAGTAGATTGAAGCGGGATGACCGTCAACCTGACCAGGATCTACACGCGCCTCGGAGACGATGGCGAGACCCACCTCGGCGACATGAGCCGGGTCGCCAAGACCCATCCACGCATCGAGGCGTACGGGACCGTCGACGAGCTGAACGCCCAGCTCGGAGTGGCGCTGACCGTGGAGGGCCTGCCCGGCCCGTACGCGGCCTGGCTGCGCCACGTCCAGAACGACCTGTTCGACGTTGGCGCCGATGTCTCTGTACCTCCGAGCCCCGGGCCCCGCGAGCAGCTACGCGTGCTCCCGGAGCAGACCACCTGGCTCGAGCAGCGCTGCGACGAGGTCAACGCGACGCTGACGCCCTTGAAGTCCTTTGTACTTCCGGGCGGCACGCCCTCCGCTGCGCAGCTCCACGTCTGCAGGACCGTTTGCCGGCGAGCCGAGCGGCTCGCGATCGAGTGCGGGCAGGACGTTAGCCCGGAGGTGGTCCGCTATCTAAACCGTCTCTCTGACCTCCTCTTCATCCTCAGCCGCGGGGCCAACGACGGTGAGGAGCCACTTTGGGAGCCGGGGCGCTACCGGTAGCACAGCGCCGGACCGGCGCTTCCCCCTGCGAGCGCAGCCACGGTTCGCACCGCGCCTTCTAGCGCTTCTAGCGCCTCAGCGCCACCATCATCCCCGTCGCGAGGGCGAGGCCGAACGCGCCGATCGCCGCGGCTCCGACCACGAACGTGGTGTGGGCGTCGGTGTATGAGACCACCGCAGCGGGACGCGCGAGCGCTAGGACTCCTGCGAGCGCAGCCGCCGCCGCCAGCGCCGCGACAGGGGGCCGGAGGGCTACGCGCAACGAGGGACGCTCAGCAATGAGACCGGTGTTGACGCCGCCACGGCGCGGGTGTCGGGCATCTAACGCGGACAGAGCCGCGACTCCGAGCAACGTCCAGGTGAGCGCGACCAGGAAGCCGCCGAACACGTCGCTCGGGTAATGCCATCCGAGCGTGAGAAACGAATAGCTGACCGCTACCGCGAACGCGGCACCGAGCGCGGCGATGGCCGGGCGCAGCCGCGAAGGAGCGGCCAGGACCGCGCACAGCGCGAGCGACATGGCGGCCGTCGCATGCCCGCTGGGCCAGGAGGCGGCGACGATCGGAATCGTGCCCGGAACCGCTGAGCGGGGGTCGGCCAGCAATGGCTTGAGCAGCTGCGTCGTGACGTTGGCCCCGAGCACGATCGCGCCGATCGTGAGCGCGACGCGGGGCCGGCGGCGGGCGAGCGCGAGCAGCACCGCTGCCCCGACGAAGTACACGTACGGCTGGGGGTTACATAGATTCGCGATGAAGCTCGCGATCGAATCCTCGCGCGGGCGATGCAGGTCCAAGAATCCCCCGAGAGCCTTCTCGTCGGCCAGCCGCAGGAACCCCACGTGGAACGCGAGGAACCAAGTCAGGACCAGCAGCGCTGTGGCGGCACCTGCGCCGGCGAGCATCAGCCTGGCACGTCTGGACATCGCTCGAGAGTACTCAGGCGGCGCCGGCAGCCCGGCGCGCACCACAGCGCCGGCAGCCCGGCGCGCAGAGCCCTGCGCAGCGGGGAACGCGCCGGCGGATCTACTGCGGATCTACTGCGCGCCTCGTCCCCGGGTAAGGCGCGAAATCCTGATCTCCGGGGCGACGCCGGTGCGGCGCAGTTGCGCGTAGTGCTCCAGATCCTCGAGCGAAGCAACTTCGACGCTCAGACCAGGCGCGAGCTCGAAGCGCCGGGCTTCGTAAAGGAGCTCCTGGTATCGCGGCACGCCCGAGCTGCGGCCCTCGACATCGAGGTCGTGCGTGCCGCAGCGAAACGTCCAGCTTGCCTCGCCGGCAAGCTTCTCCGCGCTCACCTTGACTGGCACGGTGCCCGCGGTTCCAGATCCGTCGGATTCGCCGGCAGATCCGCTTGGCGCCCTTCCCCCTGCTACCCGCAGCCGCACGTGCGCCGAGCCCAGCGCGCGCGCCAGGCGCTCCAGGTTGCGCCCGTACGGCGCCGGCACGATGCTCACCGCGTCGCCGGTCTGTGCGCCTGCGCGGATCGCCTGCGCGACGGCGCCGACGAGCACGTAGTCGACGCCGTTCGCCGCCAACCACTGCAAGACAGCGAGCCATTCATCGCGAAGGTGTTCAAAGCCCTGCTTGGTGTTGACCGGCGGCGGTTCGATTCCCGGTGCACGGTCGCGGTGGGTGAGCCTCATGGCCTGCGTTTCGCCCCGGCACGACGAAGTCCTTCCCGAAAGCTCAGAGAGCTGCGGGAGCCGGTCGAGAGGCTGGTCGCTAAATCGGCCACCTGCTCCGCAGTGCAGATCGATCACGACCGCGGAGCGTCGCCCATAAATGATCACGTTCATCGACTGCTCGACAAACGCCCAACCGACGACTCACCTGCCGGCCGGGTCACCTCGTGTCTCGTTCCGCGCCTGCGCTTCTTCAGTGCTTTGCGCGCCGGGTGGCCGCAGCGCTAAAGGATCGGGCAGCCGCGCATGGCGCCAACGATCGCCTACCAGGAGAGCTCGTCGGCTGTTTGCAGGAGAATAGCCATCGCGCTCATGCTGGAATGCATGGCGAAAATCGCGGAACTGCCGTGTGATCGGGTCGCTGCTCGTCAGCACTTCGTAGAGCTCGTTCAGGAGGCACCGCAGCTCTTCACGTGCGGCCTTCGTCTGCTCGTACCGTGGCGTTTCAGGGTCGGGGTCAAGCTCCCTCAAGCATTCGCGCAAGCGGTCGATCATGAGCGGTGATACGACGCCGCTGCTGGCCCATTCGGGCAGTTCTTCACCCAGGCGGTCCCAGAGCTCCGAGTTCGATGCGTTACGTCTGTAGCCCTGTAGGGCGTGGATCCGCTTGGCGACGCGGACGAGCCGACGCTTCTTCGGTCGCAGGAGCTTCACACCCCAACGAGCGCCTAGCAGAATCCCGGGTCCGCCCATCACCGGCCGAACCATAACTGGTCCGAGCTGCGCGCTCCGCTCACCGGGGCCGACTTCTCGGAGGGCGCGTATGCGCTCTACGGCAACCGATCACGTACGACGCGATGTTTGCGACACTCAGAATTGATCGCTGCCGAGGGCCCCACGTCTTGGCGTCCCAACACCGATCACACTTCCGATACTGCTATGGCGGAGCACGATCGCAACCGCGACCCAGCGCCCGGCGCGTCCGGCACAGCCGGCGACACGCGCTCGCGGGACGACGGCCCCGACGCGACGGTCTCAGCGACCGCGCAGCTACCCGAGCTCGACCCGCGTGCGCTGCTCGCGCTGAAGCAGGTGGGCCGGCGCTGGGCGGGGTGCATGCCCCCGCGAGAGGTCTGGGAGCGGGCGCTGCCGGTCGATCGCCGCCTCGATTTCACAGATCCTGAGCAGTCGCGCGCCGGGCGCTTCATCCACATCCGCAGCGAGCGCAGCGGCGGGGGCCAAGGCGGCGGGGGCGCTGGCGTTGGGGACGGGGGCCAAGGCGGCGGGGGCGCTGGCGTTGGGGACGGGGGCCAAGGCGGCGGGGGCGCTGGCGTTGGCGTTGACGGTGGCGCTGGCGGAGGCGAGGACGAGGTCGAAGCGACCACCAAGGCGGGCGAGAGTGACTCACGAAGAGGCCGCGCCACCTACGCGGTGCGCCGTGCGCTGGTCGGGCCGGCGCTGCGCAGCACGGCGATCGCCGAAGAGCGCATGGGGCGCGTGCTTTCCCTCGCGGTCCTCTCGCCCGATGCGATCTCCTCCGTGGCCTACGGACCCGAGGCGATGATGGCGATCCTCGTGCTCGCCGGCTCGAGCGAGTTGAAGCTCTCGCTGCCGATCGGCGCGGCGCTCGCGGTGCTGATGCTCGCGATCGGCCTCGGCTACCGCCAGGTGATCCGCGCTTACCCGCACGGCGGTGGCTCCTACATCGTCGCGAGCGACAGCCTCGGAGCGCAGTGGGGGCTGCTGGCGGGAGCCGGGCTGATCCTCGACTACATCCTCACGGTCGCCGTGTCTGTCGCCTCAGGTGTGGCGGCCGTAACCTCCGCGATCCCCTCACTCGCCCCGGCGACGGTCCCTATCGGCCTGGTGGTGATCCTGCTGCTGAGCGCCGGCAACCTGCGCGGCGCGCGCGAAGCCGGCGCCGTCTTCGCCGCGCCAACCTACCTGTTCGTGGCTGCGATCGCGCTGGTCGTCGTCGCCGGCCTGGTCAAGGCGAGCTCGCACAGCTTCCACCCGACGGTCCCCGCACCCCACCGAGCCACCGAAGCTCTCGGCGTGCTGCTGGTGCTGCGTGCCTTCGCCTCCGGGGCCGTGGCGATGACCGGGATCGAGGTGATCTCCAACGCGGTCCCCGTATTCCGCCCGCCGGAGGCGCGGCACGCCCGCCAGACGCTATCGGTGGTGGTGGGACTGCTGATCGTGATGTTCGCCGGCGTCGTGCTCGTCGCTCACTTCGACGGCGTGACGCCCGGCGGTAACCAGACGGTCCTCTCCCAGATCGCCCACCGCAGCGTGGGCGGCGGCTTTGCCTACGGCTTCGTGCAGGTGGCCACGGCGCTCATACTCCTGGTCGCGGCCAACTCCGCGTTCAACGGCTTTCCGCGGTTGCTCTACTTCATGGCCCGCGACGGCTACGTTCCGCGCGTGTTTCTGCGCCTGGGGGACCGCCTCGGGTTCACCAACGGCATCCTCGTCCTCGCGGTTCCCGGCGCCGTGATCTACGCGGCCTTTGGCGGTCAGACGGACCCGCTCATTCCCCTGTTTGCGATCGGCGTCTTTCTTGCCTTTACCCTTGCCCAGAGCGGGATGGTCGCGTACTGGTTGCGCCACCGCGACCGGGGCTGGCGCACCGCGCTCGCCACCAACCTCCTCGGCGCGGCGCTCTCGGTGCTCGTCGTCCTCATCGCCGCGGTCACCAAGTTCACGCAGGGTGCCTGGTTGGTGATCGTGCTCATCCCGCTGATCATGCTCGCCTGCCGGCGCGTGCACACTCATTACCAGCGCGCCCGCGAGCAGCTCACGCCCCGGCCCGACGCCGGTGAAGACGGGCACCCCGTTCGCGTTGAGCCGCCCCGGCTCTCCTCAGAGCTCTCTGAGCGCCTTGCCGAGGCGCAGGACAGCCCGGCGGACGTGCACAGCTTTGCCGTGGTTCCGGTGGCGGTGCTCGACCTCGCCGCCCTGCATGCGCTCGCCTACGCGGTCTCCCTCAGTCAGCCCGTGCTGGCCCTGCACGTGAGTCCCACCGGAGAAGAGGCCAAGCGCTTTCACCGCTCGTGGCAGGCGTGGGGCGCACATCTGCCGCTCGAGGTCGTCGTCTCTCCCTTCCGGGCAACGGTCGCGCCGCTGGCCAACTACATCGCCGCCCTGCACCGTCAGCGCCCGGACGTGACGCTCACGCTCGTCGTCCCCGAGATCGTCGTCGCCAAGCGCTGGCAGCGGCTCCTCCACAACGGCATCGCTGGCCGCCTGCGCTCCTCCCTGATCGGCTACGAGGGAATCATCATCACCACCGTGCCCTTCCATCTGGCGCGGTGAACGGGCGCGGCGGCTCTGAGCACATCCGGACCGATCCCGGCGTCGGGTACCGGTTGGAGGGATGACTTCGGCGAAGCTCTCTGGTGCCCTCGACCAGAAAAGCTCATCACCGCGGCCCCTCCTGCGCTGGCGGGGTCTCGATCACCACCCGGCACGGGCGATGGGCTAGCAGGTAGCTTGCGGTCGGTCCGAGCGCGCGCTCGGATGCAGGAGCGTGGGCCGTTCCGAGATAGATGATCTCGGCGCCCGAGCGCTCTGCCTCCTCGACGATCGCGGCGCCGGGGTTGCGGGTGCGGATCAGCCGCGTCTGCACCTTCAGCCCAGCCTGACGGCCACGAACCCTTGCGCTCTCCAGGACGCTGGTACCCAGACGCTCCTCCTCTACCAGGCCGGCGTCGAGCGAGAGCTGGTTTGGCACGCGCAGCACGTAGATCGCCTCGACCATCGCGTCCTCCCCCACCAGCTTGCCGGCGGTCCGCAACGCCCTGGCATCGACGTCGGTGCCGAAGATCGGGACGATCGCCGAGCGGTAGTCGAGCTCGACGAAGGATGCCGGGCGCGGGCGGTGGGGGACGACATGGATCTCACGCGGGTCGAGTCCCAGGCGGCGGCGGTAGTAGAGGTAGCCCCCGACACCCAGCACCATCCATGGCAAGCCAACGATGCGCGCCTCGGAGTGCAGCGCCACCACCGCGCACCACGCGGCAAACGTGCCCAGGCCTCCGATCACCGCCATGACCGGAATCTCGCGGCCCCGGATTCGGATGTTGCCCGGGATCTTGTAAGGGCGCTCGCGGTCGGGGTCCCGAATGCGCAGCGCGATCACGGCGACGTGCGCGGTGGTGAACGACAGCATCGCGCCGAACGAGTAGAGGTTGCCCAGCACCGAGGTCTGGCCGGGGATCAGCAGCAGCACGGCGAGCACCGAGAAGAACACGATCGTGAACCAGGGCGTGCGGTAGCGCTTGTGCAGTCGGGCGAAGATGCCCGGGAGCTGGCGGTGCTCGGACAGGGACCACGACAGCCTCGAGATGCCGATCAGCCCCGCGTTGGTCGCCACGAACAGGATCGTCGCGGCCAGAATCCCCACGTAATCCTTGAGCACCGTCTGCAGCACCCCGTGGATGCCGAAGCTCTGCACGATCCCCAGCACCGGGTCGTCCTGGTAGGTGGTCCCGAGCGCAGTCGAGAAGTGTCCATGGTGCTCGACTACCGGAAGCGCCGACAGCGCCACCACCGACATGCCGGCATAGACGGCCAGCACGGCGACGGTGACGAGGTTGACCGCGCGGGGGACTTGCTTGCCGGGGTCGGTCGCCTCCTCGGCCATGTTCGAGACCGTCTCGATCCCCGTGTAGGCGAGCATCGCGATCGACAGCGCGAAGATCAGCTCCGAGATCGTTGGCGCGCGCCCGAGGTGCACCTGGTGGATCAGGCCATGGGGGTTGAGCACCAGGAACGCCCCGACGATCACCAGGATCGCCTGGGTAGCGAGATCGACGCACGCCAGCGCGAAGTTGACCTTCGAGGACTCCCCGAGGCCGCGGATGTTCAGCGCCGCCAGCAGCAAGATCACGATCGCGCCGGCGATTACGTCCCACGGGTTGTGGTGCAGCGGAGGGAAGAAGACGCCCAGGTAGTGGGGCACCGAGAAAGCCGACAGCGCGACGGTCAGGATGTAGTCGAGCGTCAGCGCCCAGCCGGCGGTGAAGGAGACGATCTCGTTGAAGGAATGGCGTGCGAACGAAGACGCGCCCCCCGCCTCGGGGAACATCGCCGCCCCCTCGGCGTAGCTCTTGGCCGTCACCGCGAAGAGCGCTCCGGCGACCATGAACACGACCGGCGTCAGCCCAAGCGCGTGGACCGCGACGAGCCCGAGCGCGTAGTAGATCGAGGAGCCGACGTTGCCGTATGCGGCGGCGAACAGAGCGCCGGCGCCGACGCTGCGGCGCAGTCCGTGCGTCTCGATCCGCGCCATCGGTCCCGCTCCACAGTAGGACGGCAGGCGTCAAGTTTTCGCTAAGAATTCGGCTGCCGGCGTAGAGGTTCCGCGAACGCCTCCGGCCCGCACAGCCGGTAGCCGACGCCCGGCTCGGTGATCAAGTACCGCGGACGCGATGGATCGGGCTCGAGCTTGGATCGGATATGAGCCACGTGGACGCGGAGGTAGTGGGTCTGCTCTCCATACTCCGGTCCCCACACCTCACGCAGGAGCTGTCTCTGGGTGACCAACCGCCCGGGATGCCGCGCCAGCACGCGCACGAGGTCGAACTCGATCGGCGTGAGGTGGATCTCGCGTTCGTCGCGTGTAATCCGCCGATTAATGAGATCGATCAGCAGGCCGCCAAGCTTCAGGGGGAGGCCGTCAGCCGCGTCGGCCGACCGCCGCAGGACGGCTCGCAGCCGGGCCAGCAGCTCGTCGGTGCAAAACGGCTTGGTCACGTAGTCGTCCGCGCCGGCGTCGAGCGCCCGGACCTTCTCGCGCTCGTCGCCCACCGCGGACAGCACGACGATCGGAAGGCCACTCCAGCGCCGCACCTCCTCGCACACCTCGACTCCTTGCCCGTCGGGCAGCACGAGATCGAGCACGAGCGCGTCGGGAGGACGGGCGGCCAGCGCGGCGAGCGCCGTTGCCTTTGTCTCGGTCGCCTGCACCTCATAACCGGCGCCGCGCAGGATGATCTTCAGCGCGCGAACTATCTGCGGCTCGTCGTCGACGACCAGCACGCGCGCCGAGCGTGGGCTCATCGAAGCGCTTGCTGGCGTGCAAGGGGGAAGCTGACGGCGAACGAAGTCCCGCGTTCGGCGTCGCTATGAAGCACGATTCGGCCTCCGTTGGCCTCGACGAAGCCGCGGCAGATCGCAAGCCCCAGGCCCGATCCGGAGCCGGAGCCGCTGCGCCCGCGGAAGAAGGGCTCGAACACGTGGGCTCGGTGCTGGCTCGGGATACCGCGCCCTCGGTCTGTCACCCGCACCGTGACTCGCCCTCCGCCCTGGCCTGCGCTGACGCGGACCGCCGACCCCGGCGGTGAGAACTTCACAGCGTTCTCGATCAGGTTCGAGAGCACCCGCTCGAGTTGTGCGGCATCGACGCGAACCAGCGGCAGGTCGGCGGGGAGCGCGAGCTCGAGCGGATGACCGGTGCGAATGTGGGCTGCCGAGGATGCCACGGCATCGAGAATGTCGCACCAATCCGGTGCTGGCGCGAGTGCCCCCGCCTGGATCTTCGAGAGATCGAGCAAATCGTCGACCAAGCGTGCAAGCCGGGCGCTTTCGGTTTCGATGATGTCGGTGAGCTCCGCCCGCTCGGCCTCGGCGACCCCCACAGCTCTGAGCGCAGATCCCGCTGTCATGATCGCGGTCAGCGGCGAGCGCAGGTCGTGGGAGACCGAATGGAGGATCGCCGTGCGCGCGGCTTCCACACTGCGACCGGCCTCCGTTTCGGCAGCGCGCTGCGCAATGCGATCACGCTCGACCGCGACGTCGATCAAGCGGCCGAGGGGCTCCGCGAGGCGCTCGAGATCGCCGCGGCCCCACGCGGTGTCCGTGGAAATGTAGAGCCAGACCGGTCGAGCCTCGACGGCGAGCCGCGTCGCGAGCTCTCCGGCCCCCGGAGACGGGGCAGACTCGAGCGCCACCCGTGCGCGGCTTGCGCCGGTTGCGTGCGCGATCCGGTTGGCGATGACTCCGAGCTGAGCATCGAGGCGCCGAGAAGCCAAGATCGCCGACGCGGTGTCGGCCAGCAACTTCGCCTCACGCTCGCGGGCCAGCGCCAGCCGGGCTCGGCTTTCGGCCTCCGCGGCACGCTGTCGACCAGCCACCGCCAGGCGGCCCACGACGACGGCGGCAATCAGGAACACCACCAGCTCGACCACATCCTGTGAATGGGCGACCGCGAGGCGGTGACGAGGCGCGATGAACAGGTAGTTGAGGGTCAGCACGCTCAGGAACGCTGTCGCCAAGGCCGCAAGCTCGCCGCGCCGGATCGCGACCGCCAGGACCGCCAACAGGTAGAGCACCCCGAGTCCGGCGGGTGGGGCTATCGACTGAAGCGCGGCGACGGCGGCCGTGCCGCCTGCTACGGCGCCCAGGATCTCGGCCGCCGCTGCTGCGAGCCAGGCTGGCCTGATCTGGATCGTCCGCCGCGATGCTCGCTGCTCGCGCATCTCCCACAAGGCTACGCCTTCAACGCTAGGCCGCCCCCCGGGCGCTTTCGCGCCGGCTCAGCCGGGGTGGACTCGATGATCACACGGCAAGGCCGCTCGCGAAGCACCGTCTCCAGCGTATGCCCGAGCCCGGAGCCAGCACTCGACATCGGCATCACGATCGCGCCCGCCCGCAGCGCTAGAGCCTCGTCGACGATCCGGCGCCCGGTCTGGCCCGCCCTGACTTTTTCGCAATGGCCCGAGACGCGACGCCCGACCTGCACCTTGGCCTCCTCGATGATCGACTGCGCCGTGATCTCCTGCTCGGGAAGCGCAGCGTCGATCGGGCTGCTCGACGGAACGGAGATCGTCACCAGCACGTGGATGCCGCGGCGCCTGCGCGCGGCCATCCGGGCCGCGGTCGCCATCAGCTCGGGAACGAAGCCGCGCTCGTCGAAGGCCACCAGGACCGACTCGTACTCTGCCTCGGTGTCGGTCGCGGGTCCGACAACCGCGACCCTCGTGGTGGTGATCAGGTCCAGTCCCTGCCTGCGCCGGTAGGCCACATACGCGGTGATTCCGACGAGCAGCCAACCAACGCCCGCCGCAGCGACGGCGACGTGCAGCGCGGTCACCGTGACGAAGGCCAAGAACGTTCCGAGCCCACCGAGCACCGCGAACAAGGGCAACTCGCGCCCGGCGATCCGAAGCGCTCCGGGGCCTCGATACGGTCGCGTCCGGTCCGGGTCGATTATCCGCAGGCGGATCACGGACAGGTGCGCGATCGTGAATGAGAGCATCGCGCCGAAGGCGTACATGTTGCCCAGGAAATCCGCCTGTCCCGGCACAAGCGTGACGCACGCGACCGCCCCGAAGGCGATGATCCCGATCCATGGCGTACGGAAGCGAGGATGGAGCTGGCGCAGACGATCGGGAACCTGACGGTGGAGCCCCATCGAGTACACCAACCTCGAAACGCCGATGATCCCGGCGTTGGTGGCGATCAGCAGGATCGTCGCCGCGAGCAGGCCGACATAGATCTCACCTGCGTGCTGGAGGGGCCCGAGATGCAGGTGCTTGACGATCCCGAGCACGGGGTCACCGGCAAAGCCACCCTTGTTCTCCGCCAGGCCCAGCGCCGTTTGGCAGCGCCCGGCGGTGCAGCGCACCGGCAGCGCCGATAGCGCAACGGCCGGCAGCGACGCGTAGATCACGAACACGGCAACTACCACCCGGTTGATCGCGGCAGGAATGGTGCGCGCCTCATCCTTGGCCTCCTCGGCCATGTTCGAGATCGTCTCGATGCCGGTGTAGGCGATCATGCCGACCGGGATCGCGACCAGGAAGTCCTTCCAGTGGGGAGCGCTCCCCAGGTGCACGTTGTGAACGAGCGTGTGGGGCGAGAACACGAGCAGCCCGCCGACGACTACCAGCAGCAGCTGGGTCGAGAAGTCTGTGATCGCCAGCACTACGTTCAGCCTTGCGGCCTCCTTGACCCCGACCACGTTGATCGCACTCAGCAGCGCAATCAAAGCGATGCCGAAGATGATGTCCCCGGGAGAGGTCTTCAAGAAGGACCAGAACAAGCCACCGATGTAGTGGGGCACGAAGAAGGCCGAGATCGCGATCGTGATGACGTAGTTGAGCATCTGGCCCCAGGCCGCGAAGAACGACCAGAACTCGTTGAAGGCGTGGCGGGCGAAGCTCGAAGAGCCACCGGCCTCGGGGTACATCGTGGTCGCCTCGGCGTACGTGGCGGCCGTCAGGTAGAAGATCACGCCGGTCAGCACAAACACGACCGGCGTCAAGCCGAGGGCGAACGATGCGACCAGCCCGAGCGCGTAGTAGATCGATGAGCCGACGTTGCCGTACGCGGTCGCGAACAGAGCGTTGACCCCCAGTACGCGTTGCAGCCCCGGGAGCCGGCGCTCGGCCATCAGCTCAGCCTCGAGGCCCCGTCGCCGTCGGAGGGCAGGGCACGATCGGCGGGGGGCGCCGTGAGGATCACGCGGCAGGGCGCCTTTCGGATCACGTACTTGGTGATCTCACCGAGGTAATTGTTCAGCGGGCCACCGGATGCGCCGAGCAACGAGCCCCCTCGTACGCGGGAGGGCTCCTCGGCGGCCAGCACGATCACCTCGACGCCGCGGCGCCGTGCCTCGCTGACGATCGCCTCGCCGGCGCGGCGGGCACGGACCGTCGCGGTCGCGACCTCCACGCCCTCGTACTCCTCGCCCACGGCCTTCGCGCGGTGCAGCGCCTCACGTGCTCGATGCACCTGCGCATCGGGCAGGCTAGCGTCGAGGGGAAGCGCGAGCGGGATCTCGAACACCCACAGCGCCTCGATCACAGCACCCTTCTGGTGGAGCTCGTCCAGGTCGTCGTGCTGCGCGCCGGCGAGCCGGCCCGCCGTCTGCACGATGTCGTCGTCGAGCGAGCTGCCGAGGATCGGTACGAGGATCGATCCGAACTCGGACTGAAGCGTCTCGTGGCGGAGCGCTCGGTCGGGGATCGTGACGCGCCGCAGCAACGGCTTCTGCTGGGTCTTGCGATACGTGACGTACAGCATGAGTCCGCCCAGCAACCATCCCGCGCCGACGTACCGAGCCCCGGTGTGGAGCACCACCAGGCTACCCCAGCCGACGGCGCCCAGAACCGCGCCAAGCACGGCGGGGAGCGGGACCAGCGCGCCCCGCACCGGCACCGATAGGGGAATTGTGTACCCCCGGGCCCCCACCGGCTCACGAAAGCGCAGCGCGATCACCGACACGTGCGCGATCGTGAACGAGAGCAGCGCGCCGAAGGCGTAGATGCCGACCAGCAGCTCCAGGTCGGTGGGCAGGACGAGCGCTGCCGCCCCCAAGGCCGCAGCGCCGATAATCACGAAAGGCGTTCCCCAGCGCTCGTGCAGCCGACCGACAGCGCTCGGGATCTGGCGGTTGGTCGCAAGCGAGTAGCCCACGCGGGAGACGCCGAGCATTGCGGACGCCGCCGCAGCGGTCAGGGCCGCCGCGCCGCCCACCGCCACCACGTACTCGAGCACGTCCGCCACCCATGCCGGCCGGAACGCGCCAACCACACCGAGGAGCGGGGCAGCGATGTTGCGATCGCCCAGCGCGGTCAGGTGGTGGTGGACCGGGAGCGCGGTGACGCCCACGAACGCGATGCCGACGTAGATCAGGACGATGATCGCCGACCCGGGAACGATCAGCCGCCGCAGGTCGCGCACACTGGCGGTCACCTCACCGGCTAGATTTGAGGCCGCCTCCAGCCCGGTGAACGCGATCACGGCGATTGGGAGCGCGAACGCCAGGTCCGAGGCCGTCGGCATGCTGCCGAGGTGAATGCTGGCGGCCAACCGTCCCGGATGAAGAGCGAGCGCAAGCCCGAGCACGATCACCGCCGCCTGAAGAACGAGGTCTGCGCCCGCGAGCAGGATCCGGCGCCGCATGCGGCGTGCGCTGACGCCTGTCAGGTTGTCTGCAGCGACGAACGCGATTACGGCGAATGCAATCGCGATCTGGAGCCCGCCCCGCCCGAGCGGCGCCCAGAACGCGGCCAGGTAGCTCGGCACCGTAAGAGCCGTGACCGCGACGAGGATCGTGTAGTCGAGCACGAGCGCCCAGCCGGCGATGAAGCTGACCAGCTCGTTGAACGCGTAGCGCGCGAACATCGCCGAGCCGCCCCGCTCACGGTGCAAGGACGCGCCTTCTCCATAAGTCATCGCGCAGAGGACGAAGAAGATGCCTCCCGCCAGGAACACGGCCGGCGTGAGCCCGCCGGCGTGATGGGCGACTACGCCGAGCGCGAAGTAGACCGAGCTTACCGAGGTCGTGTACGCGACGGCGAACAGGGCGCGGTAGCTGATCGGACGATTATTCATGCGCGCGTAACGCCGGAAGTGGAGCGAGAGCGGGCGGGGGACGCAGCACTGGAGGGAGAGGGGGCGCGGGACGGGAGCGAAAGAGGACGCGGGGCGGAGAGGGGAGCAGCAGACCCAAGGACAGATCCCCCTTTGAGCTTCGATGCCCGATCACCGGCTGCGGAACTGCAGATACAGGCGCGCGGCCCCAGCGAGCGCGAACAGCAGGCCGAGCAGGATGCCGGTCGCCGTGGGGCCACCGCCTGCGAGCAGCGTGCGCGCCACGATGGCTACGCCGATCAAGACCATCAGGGCCGACATCGCACGGGTGACGGAGCGGTGGATCTGATCTGACCGCGATGATCGATCTGGCGCCGGCACGGGTGCGTAGCTTAGGCGGCCGGCGCGCGGGCGGCTGGAGTCCGAGGCGGATCGAGCCTGGCTGGCGCGCGGGCGGCTACTGCAGGATGTTCACGGCGCGCGCGACGACGAGGCCGATCGTCACGAGCGAGACAAGCGACTGAATCCCCATCATGCCCTTGGCCATCGGGGAGAGCGGCATCGTGTCGGTGGGACTGAACGCCGTGGCGTTGGTGAGCGAGACGTAGAGGTAGTCGATGAATTGGGGGCGCCAGCCGGCGGGCTCGACGCGATCGTCGTTCATCTGCGAGAAGAGGAAGTCAGGCGGACCATCCTGGCCGGCGGCGCGCTTGCCGGGCCCTCCACGGTCGGTCTCCCAATACCACAGGCCGAAGATCAGGACGTTGGTGAGCCAGATCAGCGCGCCCGCGACGATCAGCTGGCGCCCGTTCTTTATGCCTTGGCTGAGCAGCTCGTGACTGAGGAGAACCAGCGACGTGATGTTCGCCGCGCTGACCAGGGCGGTCAGGCTCAGGGCCATGCTCCGACGCCGGGGATGCTCGCGCTCGAGCTCACGCGGAGAGGCCAGTGCCAGCCCGATCAGCAGGATGCCCTCCAGAACGGGCAGTAGCCATCTCGGGCCGGCCGTCAGCTTCGCCGGCAGAAGAAGCTGGAGGCCAATCGCGAGCAGCACGGTCGCTTGCGCCGGCCAGTTCGGCTCCTTGCGCCCAGGAGGCGGATAGGGCCTGCCGCGAAGGGGACCCCCGCCGGGCGCAGGAGTCCTGCCGGGCAGGGGAGCGTCGCCGGGTGGGGAGGCCGTGCCGGGTGGGGAGGCTCCGCTTGTCTGCTGATCTCCCCGCGCCATTGGCTGACAGCGTACGCCGCGCCCCGGGGGTCGTATCAGCGGGTGACCAGCGGTAGTTCGGCGTCGAGGCGCCGCAGGTCGTCGGGGTCGCTGGTGATGAGGACCGCCCGGTCGCGTTTAGCGAGCAAGGCGACGCTAAGAAGACTCCCATGACGGCCGGCTTCCAGTCATCGACGACACAGGCGCACCTCCCCGCAGGACACGACAGGCCCCCCCACCCCAGGGGGCCTGTCGCGTGATTTCAGCGCTGCGGCGCTTGACCGCGCCCGCCCAGAAAGGCGTCCTTACCCCAGCCCGTTCGCCTTCAGGAACTCGTGCGCGACCACCGCCGGCGACTGCTGCTCGAGCGCGACGGCGCCGTTCATCTTCTGGATCGCCGGGAGGGTGAGCAATGCGCTGACCTTGTCGATAGTCTGCGCGAACGCGGGACCTTCGGCCCTCAGCACGCTCTTCTGGACCACGGGCGCGACGTTCTGGAATCCGAACACGCGCTTCGGATCGCTCAGCACCTTGTACTTGCCGCTCAGGAGCTGCGGGTCCGTGGTGAACGCGTCGAACACTCCGACCTGCCCCGAGTCGATCGCCTTGTAGGTGATCCCGATCGCGAGCGGAACGAACGCCGGATCGATCCCGTAGTCCTGCTTCAGGCCCACTAGCCCGGCGAAGCGAGTCGCGAACTCGGGCGCGGCGCCGAGCTTGACCCGCTTACCCAGCTGCTTGAGGTCGGCGATCGTGCTCAGGTGATGCTTGGCCGCGAAGGACTTCGTTGCGGCGAGCGCATCCGAGTTGGCGTACGGCGTCTGGCGCAACAGCGTAAAGCCGTGCTTCTCGGCGAACGCCTTCGCCAGCGAGTACGCCTGCGCCGCGCTCGCAGGCGGCTTGTTGTCCCCCGCGATCGCCGACAGGAATGTTCCCGTGTACTCCGGGTACATGTCGATCTGACCTGAGCTCAGTGCCTTGTAGGTGATCTCCGAGGAGCCGATGTTGCCCTTCAGGGTCACTTTGTAGCCCTTCGCGGCGAGCGCCTCCTGATACAGCGACCCGAGGATGTACTCCTCGGTGAAGTTCTTGTCGCCGAGCGTCACCGCGGGCTTGCCAACCCCGGGTCCGCTGGCCGCGGGCTTGACGCCGGCGCTCGGCGAAGCGCTGGCCGGCGCGGCCGGCGCCTTGCTCTTGGTGCTGTTAGCGCTCGACGAGCTCGACGACGAGCTGCCGCACGCAGCGAGCGTCGCCACCACGGCGACCGTCGAAACGCAACAGAGCGCCTTCCTCCAGTGACTGCACCTCATGTTGTCCTCCTCCTCGTTGATTGCAAGACCTTGTGCCGGCGCTGCAAGCGCGAGCCACGGGAGCGCGAACCCTCCCATCGTCAGGCGAGCTCGCCGACCGCCGGCGCCAGCGCCAGCGCCGCATCCTCCCCAGCGCCCAGCTTCAGACCGCGCGGGGTCAGCAGCCGCTGCACGCCGGCGAGCACGAGCTCCACCACCAGCGCGAGCGCCGCGATGCAGATCGCCGCCCCCAGCACGCCGGTGAGGTGGTAGCTGGTCTCGTTGTTGATGATGTCCCCGAGGCTGCCGCTGTAGCCGGTGAGCGCCGCGATCGTGGTGGTGGAGACCACGAACAAAGCTGCGGTGCGGATCCCGGCGAAGATCAACGGGATTCCGAGCGGGAGCTCGATTTCGCGCAGGATCTCCCAACCGCTGAGCCCCATCCCCCGCGCCGCGTCGACGAGCTCCCGGTCCACGCCGTCGATCGCGACGTACGCGTTGGTGATCATCGGCGGCACCGCGAGCACAACCAGCGCGAGCTCGACGTTGCGCAGCCCGATGCCGAGGAACGCCACCCCGATCGCCAGGATGGCGAGGCTCGGCAGCGCTCGCCAGATGTTGCCGAGGTTGATCGCGGCAAAGGACCCCCGGTGTACGTGCCCGAGCCAGACGCCGACCGGGATCGCGATCACGAGCGCGATCCCGATCCCGATCCCGGCGATCTTCAGCGTCTCCAGCGTCAGGTGCACCAGCGTGGGCAGCCGCGGGGCGCCCGGGATCTGCCCGTTGCGCCCGATGAACTGCAGCGCCTGCCCGAAGTTGCTCATCAGGCCGCCCGCACCCACGGGACGAGCAGGCGCTGGGCGATCACCAGCAGCCCGTCGGCGACGAGCGCCAGCCCCACCGCCATCGCCCCCGCGGCGATCAGCTCGGTCTTGAAGACCTCGTTGGAGATCGCGGTCAGGATCGGCGCGCCGAGTCCCTCGTTGTCGATCAGCGAGGCGACGGTCGCGAGCGAGATGACCGTCACCGTGGCGATCCGCAGCCCGGCGATGATCGCCGGCATCGCCAGCGGCAGCTCGACGCCCAACAACCTCTGCACTGGTCCCATGCCCATTCCGGCGGCGGCGTCGCGGACCTCGGCCGGCACTTCACGCAGACCGGTCAGCGTGTTGCGGAACATGATCAGCAGCGTGTAGGAGACGAGCGCGACCTCGGCGGTGACACGGCTGAGGCCGAAGCCCGGGATCGGCTCCAGCAGCTCGAACAGCGCCAGCGAGGGGATCGTGTACAGGATCGCCGTAACGATCAGCACCGGACGCTCGAGCGAGCGGCGGCGGTAGGCGACCAGGGCCAGCGCACTGGAGATCAGGAACCCGATCGAGACCGCGATCAGCGTCAGTACGACGTGCTGGCGCAGCGCCGGCCACAGCACCGTGCTCCAGTTGCGCGAGACCCAGTCGGGGCAGAACAGCCGATTGGCGCGCTCGCATGCGAAGGACGATGCGCCGCCGCCGAACGCCGGGATCACCGGACCGGCGGTGCCGAGCAGGATCACGACGCGGTCTTCGGGGTGCGTGCGGGCTCGCCGGGGCTTCGCCCGCTTGCTTGATCGCTGTCCCCCGGCGCGCCATCGCCGCCCGGTGGGCCATTGCCGCGCAGTGCAGCCTCGCCGCGCAGTGCGCCACCCTCCAGCAGCCCACCGAGCAGCTCCAGGGTGACGATCCCGGCAACCTCCTCGCGCCAGTCGATCACCGTCAATGGTGCCCCACCCGCCGCCAGCAGCTTCGACAGCGCGTCGCGCACGGTGGCGGTCACCTGCACCGTGCCTCGGGCGGGACCGGGCCTGGAGCCGTTGGGGGCGATCAGCTTCACATCGGCCAGGGTGGCGAGGCCAAGGCGCTTGAGTGCGCGGTCGGCCCCCACGAACTCGGCGACGAAATCGTCAGCCGGGTTGGTGAGCAGCTCGGCGGGCGTGTCGTGCTGGGCGAGCTGGCCGCCCTGGCGCAGGATCGCGATCCGGTCGCCCATCTTGATCGCCTCATCGATGTCGTGGGTGACGAACACCACCGTCTTGCGCACGCGCTCCCGCAGGCGCAGGAACTCGTCCTGAAGCCGGGCGCGGTTGATCGGGTCAACGGCCCCGAACGGCTCATCCATCAGCATCAACGGCGGGTCCGCCGCCAGCGCGCGCGCCACCCCGACGCGCTGGCGCTGGCCGCCGGATAGCTGGGCCGGGTAGCGCGAGCCCACTTCGCCGGGGTCCATCCCGATCAGCTCGAGCAGCTCCTGCACACGTGCCGCGATCCGCGGCTTGTCCCACCCGAGCAGCCGCGGCACGATCGCGATGTTCGCGGACACCGTCTGGTGCGGGAACAGACCGACCTGCTGGATCACATATCCAATCTCCCTGCGGAGCTCGTTCGGCTCGCGATCGAGCACGCTGCGCCCGCCGAGCAGTATGTCGCCGCCGCTGAGCGCGATCATCCGGTTGATCAAGCGCATCGCCGTGGTCTTGCCAGAGCCCGACGCCCCAACCAGCACGCACACCTCGCCCGCCGCTACGCTCAAGCTCAGATCCGCGATCGCCGGCTCGCGCTGCCCGGGATAGCGCTTGCTGACATTACGCAGCTCGAGCGTCGCCGCCTGTGGAAACGCCGACGGCCCCTCTTCGTGGGCGTTGTGCTCTGTAGGCAAGGGGAGAACCCGTCACGGTTGGTCGCGGCCTGTCGGCCAAGGGTACCGATCAAGCCGGTTGCCTCGCGACTCAGGTCCCCGGAGTCGCATTGCCTCGCGACCTACACTCCGCCGAGCGCGCCCACCGTCCTGGCTAGCATCGCCGATTCGATGGTCGACCCGCCACCGCCACGGCCCCAGCGCACGGGCCAGTCCCAGAGTGCGTCGCCGTCCGAGCGCGCGCGCCAGTCCGCGGGCACAAACCACTCCGAGAGCGAACCCAGTCGCGCTCGGCGGCTGGTGATCCTGGCGATCTGTTGCATGTCGCTGCTGATCGTCGGGCTGGACTCGACGATCGTCAACGTCGCTCTGCCGGCCATCCACCGCTCCTTTCACGGCTCGCTGTCGGGCCTGCAGTGGACGATCGACGCCTACACGCTCGTGCTCGCGAGCCTGCTGATGCTGGGCGGATCTACGGCCGACCGCATCGGACGCCGTCGGGTCTTCCAGACCGGTCTCGTCGTGTTCTCGGCCGGCTCGCTGCTCTGCGCCCTGGCCCCCACGCTCGAGCTGCTGGTGGTCTTCCGCATCGTCCAGGCGATCGGCGGGTCGATGCTCAATCCGGTCGCGCTCTCGATCATCCGCAACGTGTTCGATGATCCGCGTGAGCGCGCGCAGGCGATCGGTCTGTGGGGCGGCGTGGTCGGGCTCAGCATGGCGCTCGGCCCGGTCCTCGGAGGTGCACTCGTGGACTCGGTCGGCTGGCGCTCGGTGTTCCTGGTCAACCTGCCGGTCGGCCTGCTCGCGCTGGGCCTGGCCACCGCCTTCATCCCGGAGTCCCGCGCGCCGCGCGCGCGCCGGATCGACCCCGTCGGCCAGGTGCTGGTCGTGACCGCGCTCGCATCGCTGACCTACGCGATCATCGAGGGTCCCGGTGACGGCTGGTCCTCACTCGAGATCATCGGCCTGTTCGTGCTCGCGCTTGGGAGCTTCGCCGCGCTGACGGCCTACGAGCTGCGGCGCGCCCAACCGCTGCTGGAGGTGCGCTTCTTTCGCAGCGCGCCGTTCTCCGGCGCGAGCGTGATCGCGGTGTGCGCATTCGCGGCACTCGGCGGCTTCCTGTTCCTGAACACGCTCTATCTCCAGGACGTGCGCGGCCTATCCCCATTCCATGCCGGCTTGTACACACTGCCACTAGCAGGGATGACCGTCGTCTTCGGCCCGCTCTCGGGCCGGCTCGTCGGACGAATCGGATCCCGCCCATCGCTGGTGGTCGCCGGCGCTGCCCTGTGCGCCGCCGCGTTGATGCTCACCCGTCTCTCACCGACGACTTCGACCGCCTACCTGCTGGGCTCCTACGTGATCTTCGGGCTCGGGTTCGGGCTCGTGAACCCGCCGATCACGAACACCGCGGTCTCGGGAATGCCACCCTCCCAGGCCGGCGTGGCGGCCGCCGTCGCCTCCACCAGCCGCCAGGTCGGCCAGACGCTCGGAGTGGCGATCGTCGGCGCCCTCGCAGGCGGGAGCGCCTCGGGTGCGCTCGGGCCGAGGTTCGCGGCGATGACCCACCCGGGATGGTGGGTCATCGCCGGCTTGGGCGTGACCGTGTTTGTGCTGGGGCTGCTCACAACCACGCACTGGGCCCACGAGACAGCGCGACACACCGCTGAGCGCTTCCGGGAGCCGCGGCCCGTGGGGAGCGGTGCAGCGGCCGGGTGACGGGCGGTGCGTGGCCCCACATCGGCGGGCGCAAGCGTCGGCACTGCCGGCGGTGGTGTCGAAGCCGGTGAATGCGCAGCGGGCTCGCCAAGCTCTCGAGAGCCAAGGGTTCTAGGCTATCTTTGATCGCGGGACAAACGTCGCGCGAATCGGTCGAATCCGCATCGTCGAGGAGCAAGTTGATGGATCGCAAGTGGTGGACGTTGATCGCGGTGTGCATCGGCACGTTCATGCTGCTGATCGACGTGACGATCGTCAATGTCGCGCTGCCCGACATCCAGACGTCGCTGAAGTCGAGCTTCAGCGACCTGCAGTGGGTGATCGACGCGTACTCGCTGATGCTGGCAGCGCTGCTGCTGACCACCGGCTCCCTGGCCGACCTCTTCGGCCGGCGGCGGGTGTTCGCGATCGGCCTGTGCATCTTCACCGCGAGCTCGCTGCTCTCCGGCGTAGCAACGACCCCGCTATTCCTGAACCTCGCACGGGGTGCGCAGGGCCTGGGCGGCGCCGCGATGTTCTCGACCTCGCTCGCGCTGCTGGCCTCCTCGTTTCGCGGGCGCGAACGTGGCGTCGCGTTCGGCGTCTGGGGCATGATCACCGGTCTCGCCGTCGCGATCGGTCCGGTCGTGGGTGGCGCGCTGACGACCGGGCTGAGTTGGCGCTGGATCTTTCTCATCAACGTGCCGATCGGCGTCATCTGCGTCGCGCTGACGCTGCTGCGCGTCGAGGAGTCCAGGCAGCCGGGCGCCCACCGGCCCGACTGGATCGGCGCGCTCACCTTCAGCGGCGCGCTCGCGGCGCTGGTCTACGCCCTGATTCAGGGCAATGCCAAGGGTTGGGGCTCGACTGAGATCGTCGCCTGCCTAGCCGGCACCCTTGTCCTGCTGCTCGCGTTTTTCGCCGCCGAGCGCGTCCAGACGTCCCCGATGTTCGACCTCTCGCTGTTTCGCAACCCGACCTTCGCAGGCGGATCATTCGTGGCCTTCGCACTCTCGGCCGGCATGTTCTCCCTGCTGCTCTACCTGACGCTCTACCTGCAGGACGTGCTGGACTACTCAGCGCTCCAGGCAGGCCTACGCCTGCTCGTGCTCTCCGGCGGGATCCTCCTCACCTCCACGCTGGCCGGGCGCCTGACGACGCGTGTCCCGATCCGCTGGCTGCTCTCCGGCGGGCTCGTCCTCGTCGGCATCGGCTTGATCCTGCTGGCTGGGCTGAAGGCTTCGTCGGGCTGGACACACTTCATCCCGGGCTTCATCATCGGCGGTGCCGGCGTGGGCTTCATCAACCCGCCGCTGGCCTCCACCGCGGTCGGTGTCGTGGAGCCCGCACGCGCCGGAATGGCGTCGGGCATCAACTCGACCTGCCGCCAGGTCGGCATCGCCACCGGCATCGCGGGCCTCGGCGCGATCTTCTCGCACACGGTCCGCGCAAAGGTCATCAGCCTGCTCAGCGCCACCGGCGCCATCAGCTCAGCCCAGGCACACACCCTCGCATCGAGCGTGGCCCAGGGGACCGGGGCCGGTTCCGCGATCGCCGCAGCGCCGCGCGCCGCGCGCGCAGCTGCGGTCCACGCGGTGCGCGTCGGCTTCGTCAACGGTCTGAACGGGGTCTTTCTGATCGGGGCGATTCTCAGCTTCGTCGCCGCAGCGCTGGCCTTCGTGCTGGTTCGCCAGAAGGACTTCGAAGCCTCGGCGGCCCACCACGGCGCGACCGAGCCGGTTGTGCCGATCCCGACGGCCCAAGCGCCGGGGCCGATCCCCACCGCCGAGGCGCCCGGGTCGATTCTGACCATCGACCGGCGGAGCTCCGGGCACCACGCCGGCAACGACGAGCATGCAGCCACCGATCGTGGAGCGGACGTTCCGCGAGCCGGGTAGTGCTGGACACGGCTATCCTGATCCGGGTGCCGACTTGCACCGCCGCACCGGTAAGGGCTCCCAACGTACATTCGCGCTGCCTCAATTCGGTGGCAACCAACGACGACGGCTTCGAGGAGCTGTGCCACCTCGTCGCGGAGCAAGATCCCGACACCGCTTTGTGCGGCAAGGACGTCACCGGCTATCCGTGGAACCCGCCGTGGCCCCGCTGCGAGGGTTGCCTCGCGGTCGCGCGTGGACAGTGCAACTGAGCTTTGGGGTGGAGCGCTGCACTTCGCGCAGATGCCCGGATCCGCCGCTCACCCTGCCGGCCGCGGCTCGGCTGCTACCTGAGCACGCCCCTTGCCAGTAGCGGACAAGGCAACCACGACGGCGGCGAATGTGAGCCCCGCCGGACGCAGACCGGCGGCCTGAGCCAGCATCCCCTCCCCCATGGAATCGAGATTGCCACGTAGGCGACGACGACGAAGCTCGACGCAACCTCCGCACGTCGCTCGGGCGGCGAGCTCCACGAGCGTTCCGAACGAGGTCAGAGTGGCGTGGCGAACTCGAGCAGCGTGCCGAACGGGTCACGGACGAAGGCGACCCGCTGGCCGTGGGGCTTGTCCTGCGGCGCCGCGAGCGGCGTGCAACCGGCGTCGGTTGCGGCGGCGTATGCGGCGTCAACGTCATCGGTGACGAGCGTTATCTCGACGTTCGACGGCTGCCCGTCAAGCGACGCGCGGCGGACGCCGCCGAAGAAGCTCTCGCCGAGCGCGTAGGAACCGAACGCGAGCTTCGTCGCGCCGGTGTCGAGCTGGGCGTAGGAGCCGTCCGGCGCCGCAAACTCGCCGCGCAAGCCGAACGTGCGTTCGTAGAAGGCGCTCGCGGCGGCGGGATCCTCGACGTAGACGATCACCCACCCGAGTGCCAGTCCGCGCTCAGCCACCGGCGCGCGCCTTGCGTTCGCGGCTGAACTCCCACCAGGGCCGAGCCGGGCCACCATCGGCATAACTGATTGCCGCGGCGAACGTGTCCAGCAGGCAAGGATCGTGCCGCCGGCCGTCGAGTGCGCACAGGCGCTCGAAGAGCTCGTCCGGGTCCCGCCCGTGCAGGTCACCGGGATGCGCGATGCCGAGGCGGGACAGCTTGCCGGCCACCGCCGGGCCGACGTTGGGAATCGAAGTCAAATCGCTGCTCATCGCGTGGATGCTCGCACAGGTGGCGTCGCATGGCTTGAAGAAATCGGACCAATTCAAGCTCGTCCTTGGTTCACGTCCTGACCCGCGTGCCGTGATGAGCTATGTCATGAGCAACTCGGACGGCGGCACTCCCGCCAGCGCGCGGCAATCGTTGGTGAAGTGCGCCTGGTCGGCGTAGCCCGCGTCGAGTGCGACGCGGGCAAGGTGCTCGCCGGCTCGCGCTCCGTGCAGCGCGCGGTGCAGCCGCAGGACACGCGCGAGTCGCTTGGGCCCATAGCCCACGGCTGCCGACACGCGCCGGCGAAGCTGGCGCTCACTGACCCCCAGCTCGCAGGCCAGCGAAGCGACCGCGACGCCAGGGCACGCGAGCCCCGCTACGGCCGCCCGCACCAGCGGATCAGGGCGCTGCGCACCCGCCGCGCGCACGAGCAGCGCCGCGCACAGGCCATCGACCGGGTCTGCGAGCTCATCCACCGCGCCGGCAAGCCGCGAGCCCCAGTCCGCCCACAGCTCCTGCACCGGGACTCGCGCGTCACACAGCGCCTCGGCGCCGACGCCAAGCAGCGAGGGCGCCGCCCCGGGCCGCAGGCGCGCACCAACCACGCGGGTGCCGGCGGGCAGCGAAACGAGGAAGGCTGTCGTGTTCGCGCCGACGATCTGCGTGTCGGCGCCTTCGGTCCAGACCACGTCGATGCAGCCGTCGGGCAGCACTCGCAGCGGCGCACCGGCCCCGGTGCGCCGCTCCCACGTGCAGGCCAGCCACGGTGACAGCTCGGAGGGCGGCGCGTGCTCGCGGTAAGCCATCTGGCGAGCGTACCCTTCGTCAGGACAAGCTACTCCCGGGCGAAGAGGAGCCTTGTCCGGATCTGGCTACGCGGACACGCCGCCCTCGTTCGGGCGCAGCCGTCCCACGTAATCGCCCGGCGACGTCCATTTTGCGCTCAGGCTACCGAGGCGCCGATGCGCGCTGGTGCGCCTGCGCCCGCCTGCGGGCGGGGCGCAGGCGCCGGCAAAAGCGATCGCCGTCAAGCGCACCGAGCCCAAGCACAGCGACAGCCCTCAGCGCCGGCATCAGGCCAAGTGCCCGCACAGGAACGCGATCTGGGACTGCACGCAGCGCTCGAAATGCTCACCCTGGTAGATCTCGAAATGGGCGCAGTCGTGGTGCTCCACCGTCAAGCTCGGGATTACCCCGGCGCGCCGGAGGGCCGGTGCGGCGGGCGTGACCTCGTCGGGATCGCAGAGGACCAGCAGCACCGGGCAGCGCACCCAGGCGCCGCGCGCGAATGGGTGGTAACGGGCGAGCGCCAGCAGGACTCGCGGGGTGAAGCGGTTCTCCCATGTCAGGTCTCCGTCGACGAGCGCCGCTACCTGCTCGGCCGCACCGGGGCGGTCAAAAGCGCCGAGCTGCCCTGGTGGCGCGAGGACGGGCAGATAGTGCGGGTCGCGCCCGAGCGCCGCGGCGGCGGCGTCCAGCAGCGCCGCGCCGATCACCCGTGCGAGGTGCAGCGGCTGGTTGGGGGTCTTGCGCGGGCCTCCCCCGAGCCCTGAGAACGGGACCTGAGAGACAACCGCGGCCAGCGCCGGATCCGAGGCGGCGATGGCGACCACGTGCCCTCCGGAGAACGATGTGCCCCACAGCGCGATCCGGCTGCGGTCCACGCCCGGCAGCGAGCGGGCGTGGGCGACCGCCGCACGCCAGTCGGCGAGCTGGCGCCGCACGTCCATCCACTGGCGCGGCTCGCCCGCACTGCCCCCGAACGTGCGGTAGTCAAACGTGAGCGCGTGCAGGCCCGCCGCCGCGAACCGCGCCGCATAGCGCTCGAGCCGAGCCCCGCGAGTCATGGCGAAGCCGTGCCCGAGGACCACGCACGGACGGGGGCCCTCCACCGAAGCGACGTGGTACGTGCCAGCGCAGGTCGTACCCTCGCTCGCAAAGCTCGTGGCAAGCACTGTCACGGCGATACCGAGACCTGAGCTGATATGCGGTTCACGGCACAGCTCACGCGGCGTATCGCGCGCCCCTCGCGACCGAGCGCGCAGAGCGCGTCCCAGGCCGGCCACTGAAAGACCCGGTCTTCCCAGGCCGGCGCCTGCCAGCGAAGCTCGTCTACCAGCTCGACCATCGCCTTACCTTGAGTCCAGACCTTGGTCAACGCTGGCTCCTGCCCCTTCTCGACGGCGCTACGCAGCCCATGCAGCTCAGCCAGCCATTCGTCGATGACCGCTACTACGGCGTCACGGTTGAGGTCGAAGATCTGACTCCAGAGCTCGTGATCGGAGCGAGCGATGCGGGTCATGTCGCGGAAGGCGCCGCCGGAAAGAGCTGCCGCCAGCTTCGCCGGTGCACGATCCAAGGTGCCGGCGATGATCTCCGCAGCGATGTGCGGCGCATGGCTGGTCCGTGCGACCGCAAGGTCGTGCTCGAGTGGATCGCAGACGACGATTCTCGCATCGAAGGCGTCAAGGACACCGGACCAGCGACAGAGCAGCTCCGCCCCCGCGTCGCCGCTGGGGGGGCAAACAGCCCAGATCGCTCCATCGAGCAGATCGGATCGGGCCCGGCGCCAGCCGGGCGTCTCTGCTCCGGCGAGGGGGTGCGCAGGCAGGAAGCGGGTGACCGCGTCGGGGGCGTGCCTGCGAACGTCGTGCAGGACGGGAGCTTTGACCGAGGCGACGTCGGTCACCAGCGCGAGAGGATTGGCCCTCAGCACCTCGAGCACGACGCGGGCTGTCTCCCGCGGCGGAACAGCGACAACGAGGAGCTCCGCTCTACGAGCAAGCGCCGCAGAGGACCGTGCAACCGTGAAGCCCTCGCTTCGCACCATGTGCGAGGTTTCAGCGTCGCTGTCGAACCCGACTGGCTCGTATTCCGAGGGCGACTCGGCGAAGCGACGCAAGATCGAACCGCCGATCAGCCCGAGCCCTACGACCCCGAGGCACTTCACGGGCTGACTTTGGCGAGCATTTGACGGTATGCCCGCGGAACGTCCGCCCCACCCCGCTCGTGATGTGGGGGGCGGCCGGGGTCCTCGGGAAAGGAGCCCAGGAATCGACTCTTGCTCCTAAAGCGCAAGGTTCCGGTCACAGCGTCGCGAAGGCGCTCGTCGGCGATGTGCCCCTCACACTCGATGTAAAAGATGTACTCACCCAAGAGCTCCTTCGTTGGACGCGACTTGATGGCCGTCAAATTGATGTCGCGCAACGAGAACTGCTCGAGCAGGCGAACGAGGCTGCCGGGCTCATCGTGGCTGGGTCGGAAGGAGAACGCGGAGCGGTCCTTCCCGGTCGGAGGCAGGCAACTCGTACGCAGAACGACAAATCGCGTCGCGGCACGCTCGTTCTCGAGCTGATCGGCTTCGCGCCGGAGCCCGTAGAGATCTCCCGCCAGTGCAGGTCCGATCGCTCCCCAGCCGCAGCACGGCGACCGCGCGAGCTCACGGCACGCGCCGGCCGTGCTCAGTGCTCGCCGCGTCTGCAGCCCACGATCCGCGATGAACCGCGAGCACTGGGCCAACCCGAAGGGATGGCTCGACACCCCGCGTAGCGGCGACTGGTCATCCGAGGCGCGAAAGAGCGTGAAAGACACCGTGAGCACCCGCTCGCCGGCGATCACGCACCGCTCGGTGCCAAGCAGGAGCTCGTCGAGGTTCGCCGGGACTGGACCCTCGAGGCTGTTCTCGAATGCCACTACCCCCGCCTGAGCATCGCCCGACTCGACGGACTGCACGACCTCCGGCACGCTGCCCCGGGGAACGAGGTCTTCGCCCGCGCGGGCAAGATCTTGCGCCGCTTGATGGGTAAAAGTTCCTTCCGGACCGAGATAGGTGAGCACCGGCACGCCTGAAATCGTCTCATGCCTGCCGAGTCTGCGGGTGCCCGAGGGAGGGAGTCCGAAACGTCCCCATCTCGGAGCGGCAGCGGCCAACTCAGGGGCGCCCCCAACCCCGCCGCTATCAGCCCGCTTAGCCCCCGCACCTCCCCCGCACGCCCCCAGCCCCCGCACCTCCCCGGCCCAGCCCCGCATCCCCAGGCCTAAGGCCCTAAGAATCAGCCTCGATCCTCGCGCCGGACCGCCGGGCCGCCGGCTTCCGGCTCGGCCGCGCCGGCAGCTTGACGGGGGCGGCCTGCATCGCGCGCAGCCTGACCTCGCGCCAGGACATTCCCTCCTTGAGCAGGGCGGGCATGCCCATCGCAAGCGCCGTGGCCACCTCCACCGCCTGCAGGATCACGCCGTAGGAGACCCCTTTTACGTAGCCGACGTGCCAACCGGTGTGCAGCACGAGGGCGCAGGCTGCCTGGAAGACGCCGATGTTGGCGGGCGTCACAGGAATGACCGCTGTGATGTTGACGGCGAACAGCACCGCTGCGGCCGCGGCGATCCCCGCCTGGTGGTTGAGCCCCAGCGCGACCAGCAGCACGTAGCACGCGAGCCACTGCAGCGCCCACGCCGAGAGCTGCGCGACGGTCGCGATCAAGCCGAGCTTCGGCCGGCGAAAGACCATCAGTCCGGCCCGTGCGCGGGTCAGGGTCCGCCTCAGCAGCCCGAGCGCCGCCTGGGCGTGGGCGAACCTGGAAGATCCAGCGTGGTCGCGGAGCAACACCGGCGCGATCAGCAGCACCAGCAGCAGCGTGAGGGGCGCGATCGCGGCCACCAGGAGCGCGTCCTGGTGACCACTGAACAGGTTCACAGACGAGAACATGACAGCCCCCAGGATCACGAGCGCGACTATGTTGAGCAGTGTCTGCGAGACCAGCGTGCCAAGCACCACCGGGAGGTTCTCCCGCGGGCGTCCGGTGCGCCTGGCAACGACCAGCGCGCGTGAAGGCTCACCGAGCCGCGCGGGCAATGTCGAGGACATCAACACGCCGATGAACGTGCCCTGCATCGCGTCCGAGATCCGTATTCGCGCGTTCGGGAGCGCCGCGCGGAGGATCGCGTGCCAGGAGAAGGCGCGTAGCACCATCGCGCTGCACATGATCACGAGGCCGAGCAGGACGAATGAGGGACTCGAGTCGATCAGCGCGTTGGCGATGTTTCGCAAGCCGATCTTCTGCAGTGCCAGCAGTGCCAGCAGTGCCCCGGCCAGCGAGACGACGACCAACCCTACCCTGCGCGCGAGCGCCAGCCGCCTGCGGCGCGGGTCCGCGGTCTTTGGCTCGAGCCTCGCGATCCGCTGCGCGGGGACGTGCGGCTCGAGGTCCGCCGCACGGGCGCCGGCGCCCACGGCGGCCCGGCGCAGGACGCCCTCGGGCGCCGGCGTGGCGATCGCGTCCTGGTAAGCGTTCATCACCTCCTGCGCCACGTGCGGCCACGCGAAGCGCTCGACGTCAGCCGCGGCGGCGCGCGCCATCCGCAGCCGCCGCGCCGGCTCATCCCACAGGTCGCGCAGGGCCTCCGCGAGCGCCTGCGCATCCGCGGGCGCGACCAGTACGCCGTCGACGCCGTCGCGAACGACGTCGCGATAGCCGGCGATGTCAGATGCGACCACCGGCGTGCCGGCCGCGAACGCTTCGGTCAGCACCATCCCAAAGCTCTCCGAGCCCAGCGAGGGAGCGCACAGTACGTCTGCTCGCTCCAGCTCGCGGCGCTTCTCGGCTTCATCCACCTTGCCGCGCACGCGAATCCCACGGGAGTCGAGCATCAGCGGCGAGAGCTCCTGTGGCGAAGGGCCGATGATCGTGAGCTCGGCCGGGATGTGCTCGCGCAGCGCCTCGAATGCGCACAGCAGCAGCGGCAGTCCCTTGCGCTGCACGGCTTGGCCGACGAATACGATCTGCAGCCGGGGGCCCATCGGGCGCGAGGCAAGCCGCGCCGCACGGCCGGGATCGACGCTGACGCCGTTGGGAATCACGCGATAGTGACCCCCGTACCAACGCTTCCCCGTCCAAGCGGCCGCCTGCGAGACGGCGATCCGGACGTGCAAGCGGTTGAGCACCCGCCTGGCGCCGAGCACGTTGGCGATCCCGTTCGGCACCGGCTTGTCCGAGTAGGTGTGAAAGGTTCCGACCAGCGGCAAGCGCGTCGAGTCGGCCCCGACCCAGCCGGCGAGCGGCGCCAGCGGATCGTGGATGTGAACGACGTCGTAGCGCCCGTCGCGGAGCTCGCGCTGCATCGTTGCCAAGCCAAATGGGGTGATCGAGATGTTGGATACCGCGCCGTTGGCCTTCCACCCCCACGTGCGCCCGAGCGAGACGAGGTGCTCGGGCTGGGCCATCGCCTGCGGTCGCGCGCCGCGGTGGCGCAGGGCCGACGAGCGGTCGGGCGTGTCAAACGGCGCCAGCACCCGAACGTAATGGCCCTGATTGATGAGCGCTCCCGCAAGCCCTTCGATGTGCCGCGGGATACCGCCGGGGTACGTCCATGAATAGGGCGACACCAGAGCAATGCGCATCCTGTCCATGGTACCTCCTAACCCATCGCGGCCACCGAGTTTCGGTCGCCTATGATCCAATTCTTATGCCCCTCCAGCCCCCCCGGCCTGTTCGCCAATTCGTCAAGTACACCTTCCTAAAGGTGGATTCCGCGTGGCGCCGCCTGGAAGATGAACGCCGCAGCGCTGACAAGCTCGAGTTCCTCGCCGCCTGCGAGGACTTTGCCGACGGGCACCTGTTGCGGGCCTTCTCGCTGATCGGCACGCGCGGCGACGCCGATCTGATGGTGCTCAGCCAGGCCCGGAGCCTCGAGCGAATCCACGAGCTCCACGTTGTCCTAGCCCAGAGCGGGCTCATGAAGTGGTGCTCAGTCCCTTACTCGTTCCTGGCGATGACCAAGCCCTCGGAGTACTCGGAGGAGTCGCGGCTGGAGGTCCGCCCGGCGCACGGGAAGTACCTGTTTGTCTATCCGTTCGTGAAGACCCGGAGCTGGTACGCGTTGCCCGCGCAGGAGCGCTGGCGGATCATGCAGGAGCACATCAAGCTCGGGCGCGAGTACCCCACGGTCGACCTCAACACGAGCTATTCGTTCGGGCTCGACGATCAGGAGTTCGTGGTCGCCTTCGAGACCGACGAGCCCGCCGACTTCCTGGACCTCGTCCAGCGTCTACGGAGCACCGAGTCGAGCTCGTATACGCTGCGCGACACGCCGACGCTGAGCTGCATCTCCTGCTCGGTGGAGCGCGCGCTGGGGGCCCTGGACGGCTCGCCGCTGACGCTGGCGCCAGCCCTGTGAGTGCCGACCCCAAAGCGCTCTCCCGGGATCTCGACGAGATCCGCGACGTCACGATCATCGGCGCCGGTCCGGTCGGCATGTGCACCGCGTTCTGGGCAGGGATGCGCGAGGCGAGCGCGCGCATCGTCGATTCGCTTCCGGAGCTCGGCGGTCAGCTCACGACGCTGTACCCGGAGAAGTGGATCTTCGATGTCCCCGGTCATCCGAAGGTGCTCGCCAAGGACCTCGTCGAGCTGCTGCGCATCCAGGCAGTGCAGCAGTTCGCCGTACCGGTCCACCTGAACACCACCGCGGAGACGATCACGTGGGAGGGCGAAGGCGAGAATCGGGTCGTCGTGCTGCACACCAACCGCGGCGATCTGCGCTCGAGGACGGTGATCGTCTCAGGTGGCCACGGAGCGTTTGAGCCCAAGCGGCTGCCCGGCTATGACATGACCCCCTGGGAGGGACGCGGCGCGCACTACCTGGTCGGCGAGAAGGCGGTCTTCGCGGGTAAGCGCGTGATGATCATCGGCGGCGGCGACTCGGCCTGTGACTGGGTGGTCAACCTGCTCGACACCGCCAGCGAAGTCAGGCTCGTGCACCGACGTGAAGGGTTCCGCGCCCACGAGCTGACGATCGGCCAGGTGATGGAGGCAGCCGACCGAGGCGACGTGGCGCTGCACGTGCCATTCCAGATCAAGGAGGTCTACGGAGACGGTGAGGGCATCGAGCGCGTGGTTCTCTTTCACTCCGAGGACGAGGCCCACGAGATCGAAGTCGAGGTCGACTCGATCCTGCTCCAGCTCGGCTTCAAGACCGCGCTGGGCCCCTTGAAGGACTGGGGCCTCGAAATCGTGAAGGGCGCGCTGGTCGTCGATCAGCTCATGAAGACCTCGCTGGAGCGCGTCTGGGCCTGCGGCGACATCTCCACGTTCGAAGGCAAGCTCAAGCTGATCGCCACCGGATTCGCGGAATCGGCGATCGCCGTCTCGCAGGCCGTGCACGAGATCCGTCCCGAGACAAAGATCCAGCCCAAGTACTCGACCAACACCGGCGTCCCCGGCGTGCTCCTGGGTCAGCCCTGAGCGTGGCGCCCGATCGCGCCCGGGCCGCCCGGACCGAGGTGCAGGCGCTACGCCGTGCGGACCCGGTTCTCGCCGCCGTGATCGAGGAAGTGCAGCGCCGTAGCGGCGGCCTCGGGGACCCACGCGCGGGTCGCCCGAACGACCACTACGGCGCGCTCCTGCGCTCGATCGTGGGCCAGCAGCTATCGACCAAGGCCGCAAGGGCGATTTACGCGCGGTTGACCGACCGCTACGGCGGGCGCGCACCGACTCCCGAAGAGGTGCTGGCCGACGATCCGCTGGAGCTGCAAGCGGCTGCGGGGCTGAGCCGCGCCAAGGTGGGGTACCTGCGCTCGCTGGCCGAGCACGTCATGGAGGGCTCGCTGGAGCTCGCCCACCTGAACGACCTGCCCGACGAGGAGGTGATCGCCGAACTCGTAGCGGTCAAGGGGCTGGGCGCTTGGAGCGCACACATGTTCCTGATGTTCCATCTGCGCCGGCCGGACGTGCTGGCGGTGGGAGACCTCGGCATCCGCCGCGCGGTGATGGTCCACTACGGATTGCCCCAGCTGCCAACCCCCGCCGAGCTGGAGCAGATCGGCGCGCCGTGGCGCCCGCACCGCACCCTGGCGTGCATGTATCTGTGGCGCTCACTGGACGCTACGCCGACATGAAGTGCGCGGGGGCGCAGCGCAAGCCTCACGCCGTCTCGCCGGAGAACCTGAACGAGGCGTGACTTGGCGGGGAATGCCGGCATTGTCCCTTGAAGTGGCTCACCGGGTGGTGAGCGCGGGGGTCGTAGACGGCGCGGACGTGAAATCCGCAACTCCACCTACCGCCGAGGAGACTCAGGTGATGCCTCCCAGGCGTGAGGATGAGCCCTGAGCTGTGAGATGCCAAGATTGCGCGCACGAGACGCCTTGCCACCGGGCACAGCGGCGAGCTCGTCGTCAACGTCGTTGTGATCCCGCTGGGGACGGGTCGGCAGGGCGGGCTACCGTGCTGGGCGCTCGCAGACGGCGCAAGGCACGCCAACGCGATCACGGCTGTGAGCAAAGGCAGTCGGCGGCTCATTCGGTGCACATCTTATACAAGCGCCCGTGGCCGCCCTCGAACACGGGCCGATCGTGAGCTCGAAAAGCTCCGGGCAGAGATACAGCGAACAGCTACGAGGTCAGACCGCCGAAACCTCTTGCTCGTCGGCGACCCGAAACGAGGATCCGCAGCCGCAGGCGGCCACGACGTTCGGGTTCTCGACCTTGAAGCCGGCGCCCTGGAGGCCGTCGGCGAAGTCGATTACCGAGCCCCTGACATATGGAAGGCTCGGTCGATCCACCAGCAGGCGGATTCCCTTATCCTCGAATACGCTGTCGTCATCTCGCTGCTCGTCGAAGGCGAGCGCGTACTGAAACCCTGAGCAACCCCCGCCGCGAACGCCTACGCGCAGCCCGGCGGTGTCGGCGACAGCCGCTTGCGCGGCGAGGAACTCGCGGACCTTCTCGGCACCCTTATCGGTCAATGTAATCATCGTTCCAGGAGTATAGCCATGTCCGCTCGCTACCCTAAGAAGAAGTGTCTGCCACCCCCCAGGAATTGAAGGAGCGAATCGAAGCCGGGATCCCCGGCGCACGCGCGGCTGTAACCGGCGACGGCCACCACTTCAACGCAGTGGTCTCGGCGTCGGTATTCCGTGGGCTGAACCGCCTCTCACAGCACCGGCTCGTCTATGACGTATTCGGCACCGAGGTGGGCGACCGCATCCACGCTCTTTCAATTCAGACCCAGGCAAGTGAGGAAACATGAACGAGAGTCAGAACGCCTCGATCGAGGCAGATCAGAGTGAGAACCCGATGCGCGACGCGATCCAGACCGCGATCGCCCAGAACCCGGTGATGCTGTTCATGAAGGGCACGCCCGAGGCCCCGGCCTGCGGCTTCTCAGCCCGTACGGTGGCGATCTTGCAGTCGCTGGACCAGGCGTTCGGGGCAGTCGACGTCCTGCCCGACCCGCGCATCCGCCAGGAGCTGGCCGCGCTTTCGAAGTGGCCGACGATCCCCCAGCTCTTCATCGGCGGTGAGCTCGTCGGCGGCTGCGACATCGTGACCGAGATGTACCAGTCGGGCGAGCTGCACCAGGCGCTCGGGCTGGACGCAGGCACGGCTTCGCCCGAAGGCGCACCTGAGGCCCGGCCCGCGCAAGCCGCGCCCCTGTCGATCGAGAACCGGCTCTGAACCGGGGACCGGCTCGAGCTGAGTGAACCGGGGGCCGGCGCGAGCCCACGGAGGCCAGCAGAGGCGCTGAACGCAGTGCAGCGTCGGGTGGGTGCTGTCGTCGCGCTGCGGTTGCAGTCCGGCTGCCTGTATGCGCTGGATCAGACGGCGCTGCCCTGGCATGAGCGGGAGCTCGAGCTGCGCTGCGCGCAGGACGTGGCTGACGCGATTCGCCGGCTGGCGATTCGGGGGGCGCCGCTGATCGGCGTCGCCGCCGGTTACGGAGTTGCGCTCGAGCTCGCACGCGAGGCCGATGCCGTCCACGAGGCGCTGGACCGCGCCTCTGAGCTTTTGCGTAGTGCCCGGCCGACCGCCGTCAATCCCGCGCGGGCAGTCGACCGGGTGCGCGCAGCGGTGCTGGACGCGGCACCGGGCGAGGAAGCGGGCGTCGCCCTCGCACAGGCGCGGTCGATTCACGCCGAGGAGGTGCAGGCCAGCGGCGCGCTCGGCCGTGTGGGGGCCGAGCTGCTGGCCGGCTGCCGGCGTATCCTCACCCACTGCAACACGGGCGCCCTGGCCACCCCCGGCACGGGCACGGCCCTGGCAGTAGTGACCGAGCTCGCCGCGCGAGGCGAGCTGAGCGTAATCGCCACCGAGTCCCGCCCGCTGCTGCAAGGCGCACGCCTGACCGTCTACGAGCTCGCCAAGCTCGAGATCCACACGAGCTCGTAGTCGACGCTGCGGCGCCGGGTCTGATCGCGGCGGGTGCCGTCGATGCGGTGATCGTCGGCTGCGATCGGGTCGCAGCCAACGGCGATGTGGCCAACAAGGTGGGCACCTACGGCCTGGCCCTCGCCGCCGGTGCGGCCGGAATCCCCTTCGTCGTGGCCGGCCCGACCTCGACGATCGATCCGGCCTGCGCCGGCGGAGCACAGATCGAGATCGAGGAACGCGATCCGGAGGAGGTTCGCAGCGTCGCGGACAGGCCACTGACGCTGCCGGGCACCCGCTGCCGCAACCCAGCCTTCGACCTCACGCCCGCCGCGCTCGTGACGGCGCTCGCGACCGAGCGCGGCGTCGCAACGCCGGTCAACGCCGACACGGTTCTCGCGCTACTGCCGGCATGATCGGCATGCCGGCGTGAGCGGGGTGAGAGGCGTGAGCAGTGATCGCATGAGCAGCGTGATCGCATGAGCAGCGTGAGCGGCGTGATGGCGTGAGCGGCGTGATGGCGTGAGCGGCGTGATGGCGTGAGGGTGGCCCGCTCCTTCGGCGTTGACGACGTCCGGATCGAGGAGGCCCAAGACCCCGAGCCGGGGCCCGGGGAGGTGGTCTGCGATGTCCTCGCGTGCGGAGTGTGCGGGTCCGACGTGACCGACTGGTACGTGGCAGCAAAGCTGCCGGCCGTGCTCGGCCACGAACCGGCCGGAGTGGTGCGTGCGGTCGGCGAGGGGGTCCAGACGGTCTCCGCCGGGGACCGAGTCGCGATCCATCACCACGCACCCTGCGGTGAGTGCCGTCGTTGCCGGCGCGGCCATGAGACGATCTGCGAGGGCTTTCGCGCCACGAGACTGCAGCCGGGCGGGTTTGCGCAGCGCGTTCTGGTGGCGCCCGCGCTGGTTTTAGAGCTGCTGGCGCTGCCCGACGACCTGGACCCCGTCGCAGGGACGTTCGTCGAGCCGCTGGCGTGCGTGCTGCGCGCCATGGACAGGGTCGGGCTCGTCGCGGGCGACAGCCTGCTCGTGGTCGGCGCGGGGGCCAACGGACTGCTGGCCATCGCGGCGGCGCACGCACGCGCGGTTGAGGCGGTGTGGGTGCGGGAGCCGCGGGAGCAGCGACTCGCGTTCGCGGAGTCCCGGGGAGCGCAGCGGCACGGCAACGAGCTCGTCGACATCGCGATCGTGTGCACTCCCAAGCCGGCGGCGATCGCCGCCGCGGCGGCGGCGATCGCCGCCGGCGGAACGCTCTGCCTCTATGCCCCCCCGGCGCCGGGCGGGGCGCCGATTTTCGACGGCACCGCGCTGTTCCTGCGTGAGCTGACGGTTACCGCCAGCTACTCCGCCGGACCCGCTGACATGCGGGCGGCACTGAAGCTGATCTCCATGGGGCGCATCGATCCCCTGCCGCTGGTCTCACACCGCTTCCCGCTCGACCAGACCGCGCACGCGCTGGAGCTCCAACGCCGGGGCGAAGCGCTCAAGGCGGTGGTGCTGCCGTGAGGGGTGGTGGTCCTCACGTGCGGGCCGAGGTAGTGGTGCTGCCGTGAGAGCGGCGATCCTGTTCGGTCCCGGGGATCTGCGTGTGGAGGAGGTCCCGGAGCCCGACGGCGAGGTGGTGGTCGAGGTCGACGCCGCCACCACGTGTGGCACGGATGTCAAGATGTGGCGTTACGGGCACCAAGCACTGGCGCCATATCCGTGCAAGTTCGGCCACGAGACCGCGGGCGTGCGGGTGGACACCGGTGAGCGGGTTCTCGTCTCAGACTCGATGGCTTGCGGGAAGTGCGTCCCGTGCCTGGCATCCCGGCCGCAGATCTGCCGCGCTCCGAGATGGGTGCTAGGTGGCTTTGCGCAGCGGATCGCTGCCCCTGCGCAAGCTCTCACGGGATCCCCGCCACGGTGCCCGCCCCCGCGGCGGCGATGGCCGAACCACTCGCGGCTGCGCTCCACGCGATTTCCCGCGGCAGCGACGCTGAGGACGTGGGCGTGCTCGGCGGCGGGCCGATGGGTCTGATGCTGGCCTCGCTGCTGCTCGCGCAGGGACGATCGGTGACGCTGGCCGACTCCCATCGCGAGCGCCGGGCGCAGGCTCGCGAGCTCGGCGCCCACGGAGTCGAGCGCCTCGCTCAACACCAACTCGTATTTGAAGCGGTGGGTCGCCCGGAAGCCCGGCGCGCGGCGCGGCCGCGCCCGGGGCAGTGGTGGTGCTGGTCGGGGGCTGCCCGCTGGGCACCGAGGTCGAGCTTGCGCCCGCGCCGATCCACTACGACGAGCTCGAGCTGCGGGGGGCCTTTCACCACTCGCGGGCGGAGGTCGACCGTGCGCTCGCGGTTCTCGTGGCGGGCGAGGTCGATTGGCAGGCGCTGGCGGGAGAGACGATCTCGCTTGCGCAGTTGCCGGACGCGCTGGCAATGCCCAACGGCGGCCGGGCTCGCAAGTGGGTGGTCGATCCACGGATGTGAGCGGCTGGCGGGCTCTCTCGGGCATCAGATGCGGTCCGGATTTGGTCTGACCTTCAGCCACCGCGCGAACTCTCGCGCCTCGCGCCGGGGGTCTCGAGGTTGTCGAAGCCCTCGAGCGGACCTACCGCCACGTTACGCTGAGGAGGCCTCGCCCGCTGCTAGGGTGCCGCAGTCGTGGCCGTAGCGATCGTCTCGGACACCTGTCATTACCTCGCCCGGGACCTGGTGCTAGAGCACGACATCCACGAGGTCAGCCTCTACGTCCACTGGCGGGACCACACCGAGCGCGAGAGCGAGATCGAGGACTACGACGGGTACTACGAGCGGCTGCGGACCGCCACGGAGCTGCCGAGAACCTCCCAGCCCTCGATCGGCGACTTCCTGGAGGTCTATGAACCACTCCTTGACGGCGGCCAGGACATCGTCTCGATCCATCTATCCGGAGCGATGTCGGGCACGGTTCGCGCCGCCGAGCAGGCGCGCGAGCAGCTCGGCGAGCGGGCGGAGCGAGTCCACGTGATCGACTCGGGCACCGCGTGTGGCGGCGAGGGCTTCGTGATGCTCGCGGCGGCCGGCGCAGCGCGCGACGGCGCCGGGGCAGCGGCTGTAGCGCAACACGCGTTGAGGGCGCGGGCGCAGCTCAAGATGTGGTTCGCGGTCGACACGCTCGAGTACTTGCGGCGTGGCGGGCGCGTCGGCGGCGCTCAGGCGTGGCTTGGATCGGCGCTGAAGATCAAGCCAATCCTGACCGTCGAGTCGGAGATCACGCCGATCGAGCGGGTGCGAACCTCCCGGCGCGCGTTCGAGCGCTTGATCGACCTGCTGAGCACGCGCAAGGAAGACGGTGCGGACGCCTGGATGGTTCAACACATCCAGGCTCCACGCGAGGCGCAGGAGCTCGCCGCTCGCGGCACCGCGATCTTCGGCTGCGAGCCGCGGGGCGTCTCCGAGGTCGGTCCCGTGATCGGAACCCATGTCGGACCGGGACTGCTGGGCACCGGCGGCCTCCCGAGCTCGTTCTTGTAGCCCGCGCTGGTCTTCAGCCGACGCGGGCCGCGCGGCGCCGGCGGCGGCGCCCGCGCCCAAACGTAAGCCCTCCCAGCGCCGCAAGGCCACCGCCCAGCACGAAGCCCGTCACACCTGCGCCAATCGTGAGCTGCTGCTCGTTGGCGCGAAGCTGGGAACGCCAGTCGCTGAGCTGCACGACCTCGGATCGGAGCTTCTCCAGCGAGGTTCCGAGCTCTGACCGGTTACGCTCGATCGAGGCCCGGATCTCTTCCGGGGTACGGCTCGGCACTGCTAGGTGTCGCCTTCTGGCTTGGCGGTCACCGTGGCGCGGATCTTCTTCGCTTCGTCAATTGCCATAACGGGCTTGGGAGCGCCGACTCTGAGCTTGCGCCACGCGAACAGGAACGACCCGATCGCACCCGCGAGCAAGACGGCGAAGACGATCAGGAATCCAACCCAGATGCTGCCGCCAGAGCTGGTGATGATGGCGTCAAGTCCCCACGCGAGCGTGATCAGCCCGATCACCACGGCAAACACGCCAAACACGGCTCCCGCGGCGACGGCCACCGCGCCCCTCGCGATGCTCGATATCTTCTGCGTCGTCTCCGCCTTGGCGAGCTCGATCTCCTCGCGGACGAGCACCCGCATCCGCTCGGAGACTTCGGTGACTGTGCGCGCGAGGTGCTCGGACGGGCCGTTTTCAGCGGGCAAGGCGTCTCAGGACCTTCGCGAGCAGGAACGCACCGGCGAACGCCGCGCCCACCGCGACCTCCGGGCGCTCGGCAGCAAGCCCCTTGCCCTTCTGGACGAGGGCCGGAACGTTCTGGATCAAGCCCCGAACCTGCTCGAGCAAGGCAGGAATCTTCTCGGCAAGGGCAGCCACCTTGTCGACCGGCGTCTGGTTCTGCATGCTCACTCCGGTGGCTCTTCGCCGAAGACGCGCTTCCAGATCAGGCCGGCCACGCGCGAGGCGCCAAGCGTCGCGAGAGCACCTGTCCCGGCGAGCAATCCCGACCACAGCAGTCGCTTGACCAAGGGGCTTTTCGTCATCGGCACTAGATTCAATCAGACTGGGGCGCGCCGCGCTCACTCAGCACGAGCGCGGCCAGCACTCGACCCCGAGCGCCGCGCTCACTCGGGCACGAGCACCGCCAGCTAGCGCTCCAGACCGCGGCAGATCGTCTCGACGATCAACGTCTTCGCGTGCTCGAGCTCATCTTGGCTGACCTCGGTGCTGTCGAAGATCCATCCCGTCAGGACCTGCTCGATCGAGCCGTAGAACGCGAGCGCAGCGAACTCTGGCGTGATCTCCGCTCGGAACGTCCCGCCTTGCTGGGCGCGCGCGACGATCGCCGCGATCTGAGCGTATGCGTCACGGATCTTGGCCAAGTGGGTGCGAGCGAAGGTATTCGCCGCCCGCGTGACCTCGACGATGATCACCTTCATCAGCTCGGGGTCGTGACCGTAGGAGTCGATGATGAAGGCCGCGATCGCATAGAGCTTCTCGCGCGGCGAGCCCTGTGCGGCGTCGGCCTGTGCGATCGCGGCCAGCATGACATCCCAACGATCGAGGAACAGGGTGTCGAGTATCTGCTCCTTGGAGGAGAAGTAGTGATAGACGAGGCCGTACGCGACTCCGGCCTCGTCAGCGATGTCTGAAACACGGCACGTGTGAAAGCCCTGGCGGGCGAATACCCGCACCGCGGCATTCAGGATCGCGCGGCGCTTGTCGATCGCGGCACCGGGAGAAGCCATCGCACGCTCCACGCTTGATCAGACTTGATTGACCGGTCAGTCAATCCCCGCACATCGTAGCCGCGTTCCGACACCAATGAAGTCGCTCCATTTTCGGCCCGCAGGCGCAAGGGTCCATAATCTCAGGACATCGAGTCGAGGTGACCCAAAGCACTAACCATGGACTGCGCGCGAGGACAGCTCCTGATCGCCGGCCCGGCGCTGATTGACTCGACCTTCTGGCGCACGGTCGTGCTGGTGGTCGAGCATGGAGACGAGGGCGCGTTCGGAGTAGTTCTGAACCGGCCCTCCGAGACGCTCGCCGGCGAGGCCGTGCCTGAGGTCGAGGAGTTGGTCGATACCGGCGATCGGCTCTTCATCGGCGGGCCGGTGCAGCCATCCGCGGCGATCGTGCTCGCTGAGCTCGAGGACGCCAGCGACGCCGCGCTGCTCGCGTTCGGCGATGTCGGCGTGTTAGCGTTAGGGGCGAGGCTATGCTCGCAAGATGGGCTCGCCGGCGTGCGTCGCGGCAGGGCGTTCGTCGGCCACGCGGGATGGGGCCCCGGGCAACTGGACGCTGAGTGCCAGCGCAGTGATTGGATCCTGGAGGCCGCGTCCAGCGATGACGCGTTCACCGCCAATCCCCATGACTTATGGGCGGCGGTGCTGACGCGAAAGGGGGGCAGCTACGCGCTGCTGGCGCGCATGCCCCCCGATCCGTCCGTTAATTGAGCTTCAGCGCACGATTGGCGAGATCCGGCCGCAAGGTTCGCGGTCAATGATGCGATGACTACGGCTCCGCTACCTCAGCCTCAACCCTCGGCTTCAGCCCAGCCTCAATCCCCGGCTCTGGCGCCCGCCTGAGCTGCCGCGCCGCGCGTCGCGACCCCTTGTGCCCGAGCCGCGCAAGTCCGGCATGCAACTCGTTGAGCCTCCCGAAGATGAAGTCCGCCGCCTGCTGCTGGCACTCACGCGAGGGATGCTCTACGACCTCGAAGGAAAATGGCTTGCCGTACCGCACGGTCACCTTCGGGAAACGCAGGCGCTTCCAGTTGCGCACCAGGTGAGAATCGAGGATCGCCACCGGGACGACCGGAACGCCCGACTGCAGCGCCAGCCGCCCAATCCCCGCCTTGGCCTCCTGGGCCAGCTTCCCGCTGCGCGAGCGCCCCCCCTCGCAATACATCACGACGGCCCCCCCACGCCCTAGGATCTGAAGGGCACTGCCGAACGCCTCCTCGTCGTGGTGCCCGCGACGCACCGGGAAGACGCCGCCATGGCTGTAGACCCAGCTGATGAAGGTGGAGCCAAATAGCTGGGACTTGCCCATGAACTGCACCCGGCGGCGAATGAACGCGCCCGTGAAGAAGTGATCCATGAACGAGGCGTGGTTGGGCGCCAAAATCACGGGGCCGTTGGGGACGTTCTCGCTGCCCAGCCCGCGCGCGCGGAACGTGAGCAGCGCGTGCAGCATCGAGATCACCCTCACCACCTCGTAGACGGGCTCCGGCTCGCGGCTGCGCACGCGCTCGTGGAAGCGGTCGAAGTACTCCTTCGGTCGCGGGTCCCTGTAAACCTGCGGCTTGAGCTCGACGTCGGCCACGGCACCCCTACCCGGTGAGCAACATCATCATTGCATCTATTAAAGCAGCAGGCGCGAGAGCGCCTCCCGCGTCGCTTCGCTGCGCTGCGCCTCTGCCACCAGCGCTTGCCCGAGCACGAGCAGCCATGCCTCGGTGTCCAAGCGCTCGTTCTTCAAGACGATCCCCGCGGACAGGCGCGAGCACCGAGTCTCGATCGCGCCATCCTGCGCCTTCAGCTCCAGGCGCAGATCGCCGGCGTCGACGGCGATCCGCCTGACCGCCTTGGGCCCGCGCAAGCCGCTTCGCCGGCGCTCCACATCGACCCGCCCAGGGATCGTCTCCTGCAGCTTGACCGCCAGGCTCTCCACGAACGCCTTCAGGTCACCGGAGTCCGCGCGCAACGAGGCGGCGAGCAGATCCAGGTCGGGCGCGGAATTCTCTAGAGCCAGGTGACTGAGGCTACGCCTCGACCTGGGAGCGTGTGGCTACGCCTGCCAGCCGGGCGGGTGAAGACACGCCTGTGCCCGCGAGCATGGGCCTACGCCTGCACCCAGAAGCGCGCCCGCGCCAGCGCGCGCTCCCAGTCCTGACAGCACTTCGCCCGCTCCTGCTCACCCATCGCCGGCTCGTAGCGACAACGCTCGCGCCGGCTACGGCGCACGTACTCGATCGTCCAGAGGCCGGTCCCGACGCCGGCCAGGTACGCCGCCCCCAGTGCCGTCGTCTCGGCGACTTCCGCCACCACCACCGGCACTCCGAGGATGTCGGCTTGGAACTGCATCAGCCAGGCGTTGTCGCTCGCGCCTCCGTCGGCACGCAGCTCGGTCATCGGCGTGCCGCTTGCTGCCTGCAGCGCCTGCGCCGCATCGGCGGTCTGATAGGCGATCGCCTCCAGCGTGGCGCGCGCCAGGTGCGCCCTCGTCGTGCCGCGGGTCAGGCCGAGGATCGTCCCCCGCGCGTACGGGTCCCAATGGGGCGATCCCAACCCGGTCAGGGCCGGCACGAAGTAGACGCCGTCGTTGCCGTCCAGCGATGCGGCGAGTTGCTCGGTGTCGGCCGCGGTGTCGATGATCCCGAGCCCGTCGCGCAGCCACTGCACGGCGGCGCCGGTGACGAAGACCGCCGCCTCCAGCGCATAGGAAAGGCGCTCCCCGATCCCCCAGGCGACGGTCCCGAGCAGCCCCGGAGCGGGTTCGGGCGGCTTGTAGCCCGCGTTCTGAAGCACGAACGAGCCAGTCCCGTATGTGCTCTTGCCCAAGCCGGGGTCCACGCACGCCTGCCCGAAGAGGGCCGCCTGCTGGTCACCCGCCACGCCCGCCACGGGCACCGTGTGACCGTGGAGCGCGGCAGCGCGCGTGATGCCGATCGTCCCGCAGCTCGCGCGCACCGCCGGCAGCGCCCGCTCGGGCACCCCGAACAGCTCCAGCAGCTCCGGGTCCCACCCTCCGCGCGCGATGTCGAACAGCATCGTGCGCGACGCGTTGGAGGGATCCGTCGCGAGCTCGCCGGTGAGCTTGTAGATCAGCCACGCGTCGATCGTGCCGAATACCGCGCGCCCCGATCGCGCCCGCTCGTGCAGGCCCTCGACGTTCTTCAGCAGCCACTCGATCTTGGTGGCAGAGAAATAGGGATCGAGCATCAACCCGGTGCGCTCGCGCACGAGCGGCTCGTACCCGTCGCCGCGCAGCTCCTCGCAGCGCGGGGCCGTGCGACGGTCCTGCCAGCCGATCGCTTGATGGAGGGTCTCGCCGGTTTGCGGGTCCCACACGCACACGGTCTCACGCTGGTTTGTGATCCCGACCGCGTCCAGCTCCCCCGGCCCCAGGCCTGCGTCGCGCAGCGCCTCACCGGCGACCCTGCGGGTCAGCTCCCAGATCTCGGTCGCGTCGTGCTCGACCCAGCCGGGCCTCGGGAAGTGCTGGCTGCACTCCCCCTGCGCGCGGCCGATGGGTTGAGCCTGCTCGTCGAACACCATGCAGGTGGTGCCGGTCGTGCCCTGGTCGATCGCGAGGATCATGGGGGAGCGAAATTTAACGGGGCGGCCCACTGGCCGCCCTCTATTTCGTTTTCTGACCCATCAGCCGATTGGCCGGGCCCAACCGCGGGCACCCTCCACTGCATGAGCACTCGACCTCATGGAACTGTCCCAAGCCTCGACCTGAACGACGCCCTCGAGCAGAGCCTGAAGCGACTTGGGAGCGACCACGTCGACCTCTATGGCCGGCCCCCTCACGCGAGCTGCCAACTGCCGGAGGGGGCCTGCGGACTGCGGGTCGGGGCCAGCACGGGGCCTTCAGCCTGCGGGCGGGCGCCACAACTCGACAGTCGAGGTTTTCCGGAAGGCGAGTGTCGTGTGGAGCGCGGATAACGACACGTACGCGACAGTCGTCTCAGTGGCGTGGTCCAGTGTCGAGTTGTGAGCGCCCAGAGCCTCCTGCTAGACCTGGAGGCCACCCCACCCCGCGAGCAGCGCAGCGAGCGCGAGCACAGGAGGTTGGTCACGTTGTTCGATGTCGAGGCCCACATCACCGGCATCGTCTGGAAGGTAGAGGTCGAAGTCGGCGACGAGGTGCGCGAAGGTGACACGGTGGTCGTCCTCGAGTCAATGAAAAGATGGAGATGCCCGTCGAGGCCGAAGATCCGGGCGTCGTCAAGGAGATCCGCTGCACCGAGGGCCAGTCGGTATCCGAGGGCGACACGCTGGTGGTGCTGGAGTAGCGGGGTCGTGGTCGGTCGCGGGGGTCGGTCGGCCGGGGTCGGTCGGCGGAGGGGTCGATCGGCGGAGGGGTCGGCCGGGGGGCGCTCCATCCCGTCCCATCCCTATGCTGAAGCTTCGTGGCACCCCTGATCACGCGTGAAGAGGCTCTGCACCTTGGCGAGCTGGAAGATCCCGCCCAGATCGAGGCGCTCGTGGAGCGCGCATGGCAGGCGCGAGTGGAGCGCTTTGCGGACTCGACGGACATGTGCTCGCTGGTCAACGCCAAGTCCGGCGGGTGTGCGGAGGACTGTGGCTTCTGCGCCCAGTCGCGCTACGCCGAGGCCGACACGCCGATGCACGCCATGATGGAGCCCGAGCAGATCCTCGAGCACGCGCAGGCCGCGCAGGCCGCCGGAGCGCACCGTTTCTGCATGGTCACGCAGGGCCAAGGCCTCTCGAAGCGGGACTTCGAGAAGGTGCTCGCCGGCGCGCGGCTGGTCGCCGCGCACACGAACCTCAAGCGCTGCGCCTCGGTCGGGCACATGTCCGGGGAGCGCGCCCGGGCGCTCAAGGATGCGGGAGTCCAGCGCGTGCACCACAACGTCGAGACTGCGGAGTCTCATTATTCGGAGGTCTCGACCACGGTCCGCTACGAAGGTCGTCTGCGCACGATCGAAGCGGTGCGCGAGGCCGGACTGGAGACGTGCGTCGGCGGGATCCTGAACCTCGGCGAGACGCGCGAGCAGCGCGTCGAGATGGCCTTCGAGCTCGCAGCCATCAACCCGACGAGCGTGCCGATCAACCTCCTGAACCCGCGCCCCGGGACGAAGTTCGGCGATCGTGAGCTGATGGACCCATGGGAGGTCGTCAAGTGGATCGCGATCTTCCGGCTGATCCTCCCCGAGGCACTGTTTCGCCTCTGCGGAGGGCGTGTCGAGAACCTCGGCGAGCTACAAGCGATGGCGGTGAAGGCCGGGCTCAACGGCGTGATGATGGGCAACTTCCTGACCACGCTCGGCAACACCCCCGAGCGAGACCGCGCAATGTTCGAGCAGCTCGGGCTGAACGTCGCGCGCCAGCCCGACAACGGCTCTGACCCTCGGCCCGACAACCGCGCAGGCTGGTTGCGGGGCGAGACGCCCGATGTCGTCTCAGACGCGCCGGCCAAACCCGACGCGGCGCCGGCCACCCCCAGCTCGCAGGCGCCGGCCACCCCCAGCTCGCAGGCGCAGGCCATACCCGACCGGGACGGGCCCGTGGTCCGGCTCTGGGACCCTTCCTCGCAGCTTCGCTTGCAACCAAAGCGCGTCGTGCCGCCGCGCTTGGACGGGGCGGCGAACAAGGGCGGCCTACCGTGCACCCCAGCGGCTGAGTGACAGATGTCGAGCTCCGAAGGCCCGCGTTCGCGTGGCGGGGGCGGGAATGAGTGCCTTGCGTGAGTGCCTTGCGCGGCCACAACAGCCCCTTCGTCGGTTACGGCGGATGACGCCCAAGGCCTCCGCGAGCTCCACTCCGCGCCCAAGGTGGACAAGGTGATGGGGTGATGCCAGCCTCACCTCCGGCGGTAGCTGATGACCACGCGCCGCCTCAGTCGCCGGCCGGACGGGTTCTCGCCCCCGTCGGGGAGTTGTTGGCGGCGACCGGACCGGCCTCGCCGAAGCCCTGGCTGCCGTGTTACGAACGAGTTGGTCGCCAATTTGCGGGATCGGGGCCTCCAGCGTCCACCTTCAAGGGGTAGCCGTCCGCCCCCGCGGGTATGTTTTCCGTCCATGATCGTGATCGAGGCGCGGATGGAGGAGCTGAAGGCCCTGGGCCTGTATCGCCACACGCGCATGGTCAGCGGACCGCAGGGTCCGCGTGTGCTGCTCGACGGCAAGCCCGTGCTGCTGCTGTGCTCCAACAATTACCTGGGCCTGGCCGACCACCCGCGCGTGCGCCAGGCCGCGGCTGATGCCGCGCTGCGCTGGGGAGTCGGGGCCGGCGCGTCGCGCCTGGTATCCGGGACGATGACCCTCCACCGGCGGCTGGAGGAGCGCTTGGCGGCTTTCAAGGGACAAGAGGCGGCGCTCCTGTTCGGCTCGGGCTACCTGGCCAACCTGGGGGTGATCGGTGCGCTGGCCCGCGCGGGCGACGTCGTCTTCTCCGACGAGCTCAATCACGCCTCGATCATCGACGGCTGCCGCCTCTCACGCGCTGAGGTGTTCGTCTACGACCACTGCGATGTCGAGCACCTGGAGTGGGGAATCAGGCAGGCGCAGGGGCGTGGTGCGCTGATCGTCACCGACAGCGTCTTCTCGATGGACGGTGACGTCGCACCGCTCGGGAGCATCGTGGAGCTGGCGCAGCGACACGGCATCCGTATGCTCGTCGACGAGGCTCATGGAACGGGGAGCATCGGGCCCGGCGGCCGCGGCGCGGTGGCCGAAGCCGGCCTCGAGGACGAGGTGGACGTGATCATGGGCACGCTCGGCAAGGCACTTGGCTCCTACGGCGCGTTCATCGCCTGCGATCGGAGGATGGCGCACTACCTGGTCAACGCGGCGCGCACCTTTGTCTACTCCACCGCTCCGGCTCCGCCGGCGGTGGCGGGCGCGCTCGCGGCGCTCGAGCTACTGGCCGAGCGCCCGCGGCGCGTCGGCAAGCTGATCCGCAACGCAGCGGTGCTGCGAGCCGAGCTCGCTCGTGAGGGCTTTGACCTGCGCGGTTCTCGCACCCAGATCGTGCCGCTGGTGCTCGGCGGGGCAGAGCTCGCGAGCGCGGTCTGCGAAGAGGCTCTGCGGCGCGGCGTGTTCGCACAAGCGATCCGTCCGCCCACCGTGCCGGAGCGCGGCTCACGCTTGCGTCTGGCGGCAATGGCCTCCCACACCGAGACCGAGCTGGTAGGAGCGGCACGGGTGCTCGGGCAGGCAGCGCGCGCTGCGGGGTTCGACCCGCGGATGACGCCGGCTTCGGCTGGCTCGGGTCTGCTGGCAACGTCGTCCCGCTTCGATTCACGGGCAAGACTTGCGCCTGCGACCGAGGACCGTCCGGCGCGCCCTCCTGCGCCGGCGACCGAGGATCCGCCAGCAACGGTGTTCGACTTCGAAGCCGCCGAGCGAGTGGCTGAAGCCGCGTAGCGAGGTACCTCGCGGAGCTTGCGCGGTTGCTTTATCACCGGTACCGGCACGGGTGTCGGCAAGACAGTGCTGGCGGCGGCGATTGTCGCAGCGCTGCGTGCCAGCGGGGTCGCGGTCACGGCGCTCAAGCCGATCGTGACCGGGCTCGACCAGGGGCCTGACCAGACTGAGGGGGATTGGCCGCCCGATCACGAGCTGCTCGCGCGGGTCGCGGGTTGCGCACCGGAGCAGGTCGCGCTGATCGGCTACGGGCCAGCCGTCTCGCCCCACCTGGCGGCAGAGCTGGCCGGCGAGCCGATCGATCCGGCAGCGCTGGAAGCGCTGATCCGGAGCGCCGCTGGAGCTGGTGATAGCGCCACCGGAGGTCGAAGGGTGGTGGTCATCGAAGGCGTGGGCGGGATCCTCGTGCCGCTCGCCGGCCGATACGGCGTCCGTGAGCTGGCGGCCAAGCTCGCGCTGCCGCTCGTGATCGCGGCGAGCCCCGGGCTTGGCACCATCAACCACACGCTGCTGACCCTCGAGGCTGCACGGGGCGCCGGCCTCCAGATCGCCGGCGTCGTCCTGCTTCCGTGGCCGGCCGACCCGGGGCCGGTCGAGCGCTCCAACCGCGAGACGATCGAGCGGCTGGGTGCAGTGGCTGTCGCGACCTTGCCGTTCATCGCCCGCGCCGACCCGGAGCTGCTCGCCGCTGCCGCGCAGTCGCTGCCACTGGAGCGCTGGCTGGCGGCAGATTCCGGACCCCGGCGCTAGCCGGAGCGCTTCACACCGCCGGTCCGCCGTCGGCGCGGCCTGGCTTCTAGGGCTGGCGGAGCCTCCGAGGTCTCGCCGTCTGGTAATCCCATCGTCCCCAGGCTCGTGCTCGGGCGCCCCGGCCGATCGCTGCTCGCTTCCTCGAGCTGGCCGGAGACGGAGCCGGCGGGCTAGTACCGTCATGACCATGCACCTCGGATCTCAGAGCCGACTCGCCGCGAGAGTGGCGACGATGGCCGCGCTGGCAGTGCTCGCGCCGTTGGCCGTGCTCGCGCTGCCTCCGTCCGCGGCCGCCGCCGAGAGTGCGTACACGCAGGTCCTGCACGCGTTTCAGAATCACAACGCCAGGGTGCCGCCGTGCATGTTCTCGAGCCCGGAGCTGCAAAGCGCGCTGAAGGGACAAGACACCTACTCCGCGCAATATGCCGGCGACCTCACGGAAGCCATTCGGACCGCGCTCGACCAGCGGGCCAGCAACGCTTGCGGACCGAAGCGAAGCTCGACGGCGGTAACAACGAAAGCGCAGGCGGCGGGTCCACGGGGCGCCGGCGCGCCGTCAAGAGGCGCCAACCCCGCCACGATTCCGCTCGTCTCCGTAACGGGCTCCACCAGCGGGGAGCTGCCCGCGCCGATCGCGCTGATGGCAGCGTTCGCCCTCCTGCTCGCGCTCCTCGGAGCACTGCTCGTGGTGGCGCGAATGCGCGGCTGGGATCCCGTCTGGACGGCTTCGTGGAGGCACGCCTGGAGCGAGGCGGGCTACAGAATGGCCGGCGCCCGGGCGGATCTGGCCGACCGGCTGCACCTGCGCCGTCGACAGGCGTAGGTAGGTACGTAGTCCCGGCAGGCGTAGCCGGTACGCATCTGCGCAGCTACTTACTGCGCACACCCACTGCGCGGCTTTGGAACTGCCGCCCGGTGCGCGACGTCCACGCGATCCGCACGGCGCCCGTTCCGGGCAACGTAAGCCGGACGGTCAAGAAGCCGTCGGGGTCGTGCGTGCTCACGGTCTCGAGCGTCCGGAACCGCCTCCCGTGAAGGGGTCGCCACTGAATTGCCGCGTGCTGGAGCGTATCGTTGGGCGCCAGGCGCAGCATGCCCCAGACGAACACTCGGCGCCCGGGCGCAAAGCTCGGATCAGGGATGAAGATCGGCAGTGGATAGGAGTGATACGAGGGCTTCGTCTTGCCACTCGCGTAGAGCAGCCCGGTCTGGAACGTGGACCAGTAGCGGTTGACGTTCGACGGCGAGTAGTGCGTGTTCGGCAGGGAGTCAACGAGCAGGAACTGAGAGAACGCCCGCACGCGCGGGTCCCGCCAGGCCATGTACTGCGCCTGATTGAGGAACCCCGACTGCTGGGACGGGGTGAATCGTCCCTTGGTGGGATTCGGTGGGTCGGTCTCGTAGCCGTATTCGGTCAGGTAGAGCGGAATCTGCCTGTGCACTCCGTATGCTGCGAATGTCCGGTCCAGGGCGTGCTCCAGGCGGGAAAGGTCCGAGAGCGGGACGAAGCTCGGGTCGGAGAACTGCTCTGCGGGCGGCAGGTCGAACGAGTAGGGGTGGTGCGAGAAGCCGGTCGCGCCGAACAGCGCCGGGTGCGCGGCGGCGAACGCGGCGGAGTGGCCCCCGCTGGGGCACCGCAAAGCGTCCGCCGTCTGACCTTGCAGCGGCTTGTAGTCACCGTCGAGGCAGTACATCGCGCGCAGGAAGGGCAGCGGCGGGATCGGGATCTCGGAGGGCGGGCTCCCGAAGTCGCCTTCCGGCGCCAGCTCCCCGATCAGGATCGTGTCGGTCGATGTCCCGTGCCCGGTGCGCTGCAGCGCACCGAAGGCGGCGTCCACAAGCCCGCGGTAGAGCACCGGAGAGGCCATCACCCGTTGCCCGGAGACCCTGCGGTACTGGGGGGCCAGCCATCCCGGCTGGTTGGGCTCGTTCCAGATCGACCAGTAGCTCACGCGCGGGAGCGGCTGGGAGGCTCCGTGTGGCGTGTAGCTGCCGCTGTAGCGCCGGCCTACCGCCGACACGAACTGCGCGAACTCGGCGCTCGAGGGCTCGTAGTGGTTGGCGAGCTTCCGCTCGGGCGAGCCCGGGGTCATCGCCCACAGCGGTCCCGACCCGATCAGGTCGAAGTCGACGCCTATATGGCGGGCGGTCGCGAGCTGAACCAACCGGTCATACGGAGCCCAGCCCCCCGCCGGGTAGGCAGAGGGATTGGTCGCGTCGAAACCGGCCGGCTCCGTCTTGGACGTGCTATCCGGTGAGATCGGTCCCCACAGGACGTCGGTGCGGATGCGGTCCGCGCCGAGCGAACGCAGCGCGTCGAGAACGTTGCTGACTGTTTGAGTCGACGGCTGGTAGAGCAGGTACTTGTCATCCTGGAAGATAGACTCCATGCGGCGCGGCGCTTGGCCTGACCCGGGGGCGAATACGGTGAGCGCGAGCACGACCGCCATCACGACGATCGCGGCGGTCGCGATCACGATCTTGGCGCGCGGTCCACCCCGCCCGCCGCGTCCCGTGTAGGCGCTGCTCATACCGGCAATGCTGCCAGAGAACGCGCGCTCCTGGTCCACCCCCGTTCGGACCGCCCCCGGGAGTAGATTCTTGGTGTGCTCAGCACCTCGGAACTGGTAGCCGCCGACCGCGCGCATCTGTGGCACCCCTTTACCCAGCAGCGGGCATGGTGCGAGGAAGAGCCCCCGGTCATCATCGAGCGGGCGCAGGGCACCAACATCTATGACACCGACGGTAACGTCTACATCGACGGCGTCTCGTCGCTGTGGTGCAACGTCCACGGCCACCGCCATCCCGCCATCGACGCCGCCCTACGCGCCCAGCTCGAGCGAGTCGCGCACTCGACCCTGCTTGGCCTCTCCCACCCACCCGCGATCGAGCTCGCGCAGATGCTGCTCGCGGTCGCCCCGCCGGGACTGAGCCGCGTCTTCTACTCCGACAGCGGCTCAGCCGCTGTCGAGATCGCGCTCAAGATGGCCTTCCAGTACTGGGTGCAGCGCGGGGAGCCACAGCGCAGCGGATTCGTCTCGCTCCAGAACGCATACCACGGCGATACCCTTGGCGCCGTCTCGGTAGGCGGCATCGACCTCTTCCACGCTCTCTACCGCCCGCTGCTGTTCGATGCCTGGCAGGCGCGGGCCGGCGACGCCGAGCATCTCGAAGCCCTGCTGGGAGAGCATTCGGATCACCTCGCCGCGGTGATCCTGGAGCCGCTCGTGCAGGGGGCGGCCGGAATGCTGGTGGCACCCGACGGGTACCTCCGGCGCGTGCGCGAGCTCTGCGACGCGCACGGCGTGCTGCTGATCTGCGACGAGGTCGCCACCGGCTTCGGGCGCACCGGGCGGATGTTCGCGTGCGAGCACGAGCATGTCACGCCCGACTTGATGTGCGTCGGCAAGGGCCTCACCGGCGGCTACCTGCCACTCGCGGCGACGCTCGCCGCCGAGCGTGTCTACGAAGGCTTCCTCGGTCGCTGCGAGGACTCACGAACCTTCTTTCACGGACACACCTACAGCGGCAACGCGCTCGGCTGCGCCGCCGCGATCGCGACGCTCCAGACGTTCGAGCGCGAGCGTACGCTGGAGCTCCTGCAGCCCAAGATCGAGCTGCTCGGGCACCTCCTGGAGCGCCAGGTCGCGGGGCTGCCCGGCGTTGCGCAGGTGCGCCAGCGCGGCTTCATGGTCGGGATCGAGCTGGCGCAGCGCCCCGAAGGCGAGCGCATGGGGCATCGTGTGACGCTGGCCGCGCGCCGCGCGGGCGCCATCATCCGCCCGCTTGGCGACGTCCTCGTGCTGATGCCGGCGCTGTCGATCGCCGCCGCGGACCTGCGCCGGCTGGTCACGATCACGGCGGGGGCGATCGAGGAGGCAACCTCGGCGACCTCTGGGCAACGGCCTCCCCTCGCCCGTCAGTCCTCGTAGCGCGAGAACTCCTGCTTGCGGGCTCCGCACACCGGACAGAACCACGTCTCCGGTATGTCCTCAAACTCGGTGCCCGGAGGAATGCCTCCATCCGGATCGCCGTCGGCCGGGTCATAGATGAACCCGCAGGATTCGCACATCCACTTCACGTGCCAAAGCGTAGCGCTGACCGGGGGCGGGGGTCCGCAGGCTGAGAGCTGGAGAGCAAACGATGTCATTTCGCATGATCAGCTACGGGTGAGCACCAGCACCGGCACGTCGTAGCGACGGATCGACTCGTCGCCGCTTGCCAGCGTCATCCCTTCGAGGCGCGCTTGCGCGACGAGCATTCGATCGAACGGATCGGCGTGCATGAGCGGGAGTCGGCCCGCCTCCCGGGCGTGCTCGAACGTGATCGCGAGACGCTCGAACCCCGCCTCCTCGACGAGCCCCGCCACGTCCTCGGGCACCCGCAGCTTGCCGAGGGCCCGCTTGATCTCGATCTCCCAGATCGTGACGGCGCTGACGATAACGGCGTCGGCATCCTCTGCGATCATCTTCTGCGCACGGTCACCAAGACGATCCTCGGCCGCCCAGATCAGCGCGTGCGTGTCGAGCAGGAGCCTCAGCCGTTCTCGCCTTGAAAGTAGCTCTGGATCTCGGTGGGAAGCGGGTCGTCGAAATCCTTGCTCATCCACACCTTCCCCTTCCACAGCCCGAGCCTGCGCGGCTTACGCGGCGCATCGAGCGGCACGAGCTTGGCCAGCGGACGCCCCGCGCGGGCGATCACGATCTCCTCACCGTTGGCGGCCCGCTCGGCGAGACGAGAAAGTTGAGTCTTGGCGTCATGCATGTTGTAGAGCTCGCCCATGACTTAGTCCAGCTTAGCAGATTCGGGCGGGATCTCCCCCCGAGCTCGGAGTCATGAGTCATCGCGTAATTCAGTGTCCTCACGCCTCGGAGCACCTCACCCCCTACCAGTCAGTCGCGCGGATCGCTGGCCGCCGCTGCCCGATCCGTTGCGCTGCCACGTACCCGATTGCTATACGCAAATCATTTGCGTATGATGAGGGTGTGGCCCGAACGGTGATCGCTTACCTGCCATCTCGAACCGAGCTCACGCCGGAGTACGAGCCGCCGACCGTACCCGACGTGCTCGAGTCACAACCGCTGCCCGAGGGAATCGAGATCGTGGCCACCGTCGCCGACGGCGAGATCGGCGATCGCGGGGGACTGGCCACGGCTTTGCACCGGATAGCCGCCGGCGAAGCCGACACCTTGCTCGTCGCCCGGCTGCACGTGGCCGCCGACTCGCTCGGTGCCCTCGTCAGGCTGCTGGACTGGCTCGATGCCGCGGGCGCCAGCTTGCTGGCAGCAGACCTCGGACTCGACACACGCGATGCGAGCGGGCAAGACGCTGTCGCGCTACTGCGCGAGATCGAACGCTGGGGACATGAGGTCCATGCCGGGCGAGCAGCGCGAGGGCGGCCCGGTCTGTCCGCCGCTGCTCCCGCGCTGGCCCAACGGATCGCGCTCCTGCGCGAGCGCGGCCTCAGTCTGCAAGCGATCGCCGAGGCGCTCAACGAGCAGGGCGTACCCACGCCACGCGGCGGTGCCCGGTGGAGGGCGTCGAGCGTCCAGTCGGCGCTGGGCTACCGCCGTCCGAGACCGCCTGCCCCGGGCGCACCTGCGCCACCGTCACGAGGTCCCGGTCGTCCTCCAGGCTCCCCCCGGCGCTACCAGCCCAAGCCCCCGCCACACGCGGACACGGCCGGCGCGCACCACGCGAAGCCTCCGGCGCACGCGCACAAGCCTCCGGCGCACGCGCACAAGCCTCCGGCGCACGCGCACAAGCCTCCGGCGCACGCAGACGAGCCCCCGCCTGGCCGGCCGGCGGGCCGGCCTCCCCACCTCCCAAAGCCGTGACCGAGCTGATCAAGAGCTTCGGGCTCCTCGGAGTGTTCTTGCTGATGGTCCCTGAGAGCGCTTGCATACCGGTGCCGAGCGAGGTGACGCTGCTGTTCTCCGGATACGCCGTCAGCCGTCACTTGATGAGCTTTCCGCTCGCCGTCCTAGCAGCGACGGCTGGCAACGTCGTCGGCTCCCTGCTTGCGTACGGGGTGGGAGCGAGCAGGCTGATGGAGCAGGTCCCGGTCGCCCGAGCCGTGCTGCAACGATGCGAGGCTCTGTTCGACCGTCACGGCACGCGCGCTGTGCTGATCGCTCGTCTACTGCCGCTCGCGCGGACGTTCGTCTCTCTCCCCGCCGGTAGCCGGCGCGTCGCACTCGTCCCGTTCATCGCCCTGACCACGCTGGGCTGCGCGATCTGGGCGGCGGCGTTCATCCTCGTCGGCCTGCTGTCCGGCTCTGCCTGGTCGACGGTGAGCTCGGCGCTCGGGAAGGCATTGCTGATCGCCGGCCTCTTGATCGTGGCCCTGGCCCTGCGCCGGAGACGACGCCACACGCACGCGTAGCCGCATCCGATGTAGATTTCCCTGCCCGTGCAGATCGTTCGCACCAAGAGCATCGAGCAATCCTTGGAGGACGCCGAGGGGTCGGGCCCCGGACTGCGACGAGAGCTTGGGGCGCTCCAGCTTACGGCGCTGGGCGTGGGCGTAATCGTCGGCACGGGCATCTTCGTGCTCACCGGCGAAGCCGCGGGAACGATCGCGGGCCCCGCGATAGCGATCTCCTTCGCCGTCGCAGCGGTGGTTTGCCTGCTCGCCGGGCTCTGCTACGCCGAGTTCGCCTCGGTCGTGCCCGCGGCCGGATCTGCCTATACGTTCTCCTACGCGACGCTGGGCGAGATGATCGCATGGATCATCGGCTGGGACCTGATGCTCGAGCTCGCGCTGGGCGCGGCAACGGTCGCCTCCGGCTGGTCGCAGTACTTCCGCGTAGTGGTGTCGTCGGCTCCGTGGCACCTGAGCCTGCCCACGGCTTTCGACGGCACGCACCACAATTTCGTAGCGGCCGCGATCGTGCTCGTGCTCGCGGGTCTGTTGTGCTTCGGCGTACGCACCTCCAGCCGCGCCAACGCGGTGATCGTGGCGATCAAGCTAGCGATCATCACGCTCGTGATCGTCGCTGGGCTCTCCTACCTCCAGTCCCGCAACTATCATCCATTCGTTCCACCGGCGGGCGCGAAGCCCGCGCCCGGTGCCAGCTCTTCTCCCACCGTGCTCCAGGACCTCGGGGCCGCCCCGGGGGCGTTCGGGATCGGCGGCATCTTCAGCGGCGCGGCGCTCGTCTTCTTCGCCTTCATCGGCTTCGACATCGTCGCCACCAACGCTGAGGAGGCACGGCGCCCAAAGCGTGATGTTCCGATCGGCATCTTCGCTTCGCTCACGATCTGCACGCTGCTGTACATCGCCGTATCGCTGGTGATTACGGGAATGGTCAAGTACAACCACATCAACGTGGCCGCCCCGCTCGCGACCGCATTCCAGTCAGTCCACCAGAGCACGATCGCGACGATAGTCTCCTACGGCGCGCTGGCGGGCATCACCTCGGTGATACTCGTCTTGCTGATGGGTCAGAGCCGCGTGTTCTTCGCCATGAGTCGTGATCGGCTTCTCCCCCCAATGTTCTCGGCCGTCTCGGAGCGCTTTGGTGCGCCATACCGCACGATCCTGCTGACCGGAGCAGCCGTCGCTTTGCTGACCTTCCTGCTACCGCTGAAGACGCTCGCGGACCTCGTCAACATCGGGACGCTGTTCGCGTTCGTCCTGGTTTCGATCGGCGTGATCGTCCTGCGCCGCGCGCGTCCGGACCTGGAGCGGCCATTTCGCACGCCGCTGGTTCCGGTGCTCCCGATCGCGTCAGTGCTCGCTTCGCTGTGGCTGATGCTGAACCTGACCTCCGCCACCTGGCTGCGATTCGGGATCTGGATGGTGGTCGGCCTCGTCGTCTACTTCGCGTACTCGATTCGCCACAGCCGGCTGCGCGCGGCGAGCTCAGGTTCGCGGCGGAACCCGTAGCCGTCGGCAACCGCCCTCCTCAGGGCGTCTGCGTCCAGCTCGCCGGCGTGCTCGCCAACTGCTCGCCCTGCTCCTGGGCGCGCTTGCGCTCGGCGCCGGAGGCTTGCTAGTAGCCGCTCGCGGATGGGGCCTGAGACACCTGCTCGCGGGTGGGCACGAGGCGAACTGCTAGCCGCCGCCATAGGTGACGACCATGTCGGTCAGCACGCCGACCAGAAAGCCGGCCGAGACCATCAGCAGCCCCAGCTCGCGGTACCCGTGGCGCCGCATGCCGTTCCAAACCTCGCCGATCACGTACAGGATCGCGCCCCCCGCCGCCGCGTAGAACGCGAGCTCGAGCGAATGACTGGTGACCCCGTAGCCGACGATCGAGCCCAGGAACGTCGGGCCGCCGCCGATCAAACCGGCCAATCCGAGCCAGCGCCAAGAGGGCTTGACGTCTCCCAGCGGTCCGACGATCCCGAATCCCTCGGTGGCGTTGTGCAGCGCAAAGCCGATGATCAGGACCGTCGCGAGGCTGATCGCTCCCGCGCGAGCAGAGACGCCGATCGCGAGACCCTCGGCGAAGTTGTGCACCCCGATCGCGGCGGCGATCGCGAGCGAGGTGCGAAGCGCTTGGCGCCGCGCGGTGTCGAGCTGGTCGGCGAATGACTCCGCCTCCGCTGCGGTGAGCGCGGCGCCTCCCGCGCCACCGGCGATTGGCGCCCGGCGCGGTCCGACCGGGCGCATCCGGCGCTCGATCACAGCGAGCCCAGCGCTGCCGAGAGCAAAGCCCACACCCAGCAGCACGATCAGCCAGATCAGGTGAACGACCGAGCCGTGGTGGTGCTTGGCGGAGTCAAGCGCCGAATCCAGGATCGTGATCCCGTGGGAGAGCACGTCGACGAAGATGAACGCCAGCACGCCCACCGAGAACATCGCCAGCGCCACGCGCGATCGTTTTCCCAGTAGCCTCAGGCGCCCGACCGGCAGGCCCAGGAAGATGGTGAGCCCGGAGAGGGCTCCCAGGATGGCGGTTTGGGCGAACGACACGAGAGCTTGCTGAAGAAGAACTTAGGGGACCCTAAGCTGGTGGAGCGTTCCAAGCTACCACATTAGGGAACCCTAAGCCAAACCCCTGGGGTCGGAGTCGAGCTCGCGTGAGTCGGACTCGGGCCATGCCGGCGCAGCAGCGAGTCTGGCCTAACGAGCAACTTTCGTGCGCTTCACTCGTTAGACTGGTTGCTAGGTCCTCACTTTGGAAGCCTTCGCCCTCCAAGCGCCGGCAGCGCCGGCCAGGACTCGGATCTCGATCGGAGCGCCGCTGCTTCGTATGCGCTCAGATGACCAGCTCCTGGCTCTCTTCCGCGCCGGCAACGACGATGCGTTCCGGGTGATCCACGATCGCTACCGGCAGCGGCTCTTCGCCTTCACACGCCAAATGCTGTCAGGATCCCGACACGACCCCGAAGATGCGCTCCAGGATGTCTTCATAAGCGCATACACGGGGCTGCGCGCCAGCGATCGCGAGCTGGCGCTCCGGGCCTGGCTTTACCGCGTCGCGCGCAACCGCTGCCTGGACGAGCTCCGGCGCCCGACGGCGCCCGTTGCTGCGCCGACGGCGGTGGATCTCGTGGAATCGAAGACCCAGGACCCAGTTGCCGTGACCGAGCAGCGGGAATCGCTGGACCGCCTGCTAGCCCACATCCAGCGCCTGCCCGAGCACCAGCGCTCTGCGCTCTTGATGCGCGAGTTCGGCGGGATGAACCATGTGGAGGTGGCCGATGCGCTCGGAGTTACAGCGGCGGCCGTCAAGTCGCTGCTGGTTCGCGCCCGCCTGGGCCTCGTCCAGGCGGAGCAGGCGCGCGGCACCGCCTGTCTCGAGATCCGAGACGAGTTGATAATCGCGCACGACCACCGAGTACGTCCAGGCGGCGTCGCCAAGCGCCACCTGCGCGACTGCCAAGGATGTCGCGAGTTCCGGAGCGAGTTGCGTGGCCTCAGCCATCAGCTCGCAGGACTGCTTCCCCTCGGGCCGATTGCGGTGCTCGCCAACGCCCTCGGATTCGGTGCTGCGGGTGGGTCCGCTGGGGCGCTCGGCACCGCTGGAACCGCCGCATCAGTCGCGATCGTGGCCGGCACCGGTCATGTCACGGCTCTGCTTGCCGCGGCGGTGATCGTGACCGGCGGGGCCGGCGAGCTCCAGCATGCGCTCAGCACCCCCGTAGCGCACCGAGCCCATCTCCTGCACCACGGCGCCCCAGCTATGACCAGGGTGCAAGCGGCAAGCTCCGGCGAACCGGGCGAAGCCGGCGCCGTGGCTTACGAGCCCATCAGCGCTCACTCTTCGACGGACTCGGTCCGAGCCGGAGTGCCCGCAAGCGCTAGCTCACATCCACAATCAAGCGGGGCACACCCGGGCAGCCAGCCCGCGCCAGGCAGTCCGGGGCTGTTTCCTGGCAACGCCGGACCGCCCGTTGCACTCGCCGTGGGCGGGTTGGGCACCGCCGGAGGTCTGAACGGAGGGTCCGTGGGGCCCCCCGGCGGGCCGGCCGGAAGCTCCAGAGGGGCCGGCGGCACGAGCTCGGGCGTGATACCCGGCACGGGGACCGGCGACCCGGCACCCGGCACTTCCGGCGACCCCAGCGCAAGTGGCTCCGGCACCGGGCCCACCGTTCCCAACCCGGGTCCGGCGACTACGGTCACTGCCGGCTCAGCCCCCTCGACTTCCTCCTCCTCCAGCACCCCACTGGCCGCCGGATCAGTCGCGGGGTCGATCATCCCGACTGCGACGGCCAAGATCTCCGGCCCAAGCTCTTAGGTGTCGTAGGGAGCGCCGCACGAGCGCGCGCGGTGCTCGGCTTCGCCCGATACGAGATCGAAGTCCGCAGGCTCCGCGCAGATTCCGGCTCCTACCAGGCTGTCGCAAAACCCGGCTGGGGTGCTCTGGGTTTTCGGAAATTGCTCAGCCTGTGGAGTGCTCGCGGCGGCGGGTTCCGTCCGGTGGTGATGCTAGAAGTATAGAAGTACCTCTTGAGCAGGACTTTTACGGCTGATCGCAGCAGCCGGGCCTGCGTCAAGAGGTCGCTGATGATGACGGGTCTGGCGGTGGCTGGTGGGACTCGGGCGTATGTGTGCCCGGAGCGCGATCAGCGACGTTGTGTCGCACTACTCACGTTGTGGACGTTTTGCCGGAGCGGGTGCGGCTGGTGGCCGCTCCGGGCGATCTGAGGGATGTCGAGCTGGGGGTGCTCGGGTGGCACACGGAGGATGGCGAGACGGCGCTGATCTGCCGGCTGGTGGACGGCAGCCCGGGCACGATCCCGGCGCGGTGGACGGACTTGCCGTTGCGGGCGCCGGTTGAGCCGCCGTTGGGGACGGTTGCGTCGCCGGAGGCATGGCGGTTGTGGGGCGAGCGGCTCGCGGGGCTGGTGGAGCGTAGTCGGGTCGGGGTCGAGCCTCCAGCTGAGAACGACGACTTGGGTTGGCCCCAGCGCGACGGCCTGAAGTGGCCCCAGCTCGCGTCGGTGGTTGTTGGTGTTGATGATGCCTGATCGCCCGGCGGATGGCATGCGGGCGCGGCTCCGGGGCGGGGGGTCATGCTCTGTGGCCCTTCTTGCGGTCCAGGCCGTGACGGAAGCGCCAGGACTCGGTGCCGGTGTCGATGATGTGCGCCTTGTGCGTGATCCGGTCAGCGACGGCCTTCGCCAGGCGCGGGTCGGGGAACACTTTCGTCCATTCGCCGAACGGCAGGTTCGTGGTCACGATCAGCGATCCGCGCTCGTTGCGTTCGCTGATGACTTGGAACACGAGCTCGGCGGCGCCGTCGGGCACGGCCAGGCAGCCCAGCTCATCGAGCAGCAGGACCTCGATGCGGGAGTAGCGGCCCACGACCCGGGCGAGCTCTTTGCGGCTGTCGGCTTCTTGCAGCTCGGTCGCGAGGCCGGCGAGGGTAGTCAAGCGGACGCGTCGGCCTTGTTGGCAGGCGCATACGCCCAGTGCTGTGGCCAGCATCGTCTTGCCGGTCCCGCTCTCGCCGATCAGGATCACCGACTCGCGGTCGTCGATCCAGGAGCCTTCAGCGAGCGCGGCGATCGTGGCCTGCGGCACTTTCGGGTTCTCGGTGAAGCGGAAGTCCTCCAGTCGTTTGATGATCGGGAACCGGGCGTCGAGCAGGCGTCGTTTCTCGCGTCGCTCGGCGCGTTCTTGGACTTCTGCTTCCAGGAGCGCGGCGAGGTACGCGAGTGGGGTCTGCTGCTCGCGCACGGCCTCTGTCGCGAGCGCCCTGAAGCGGGCGCGGATCGCGGGAGGTGCAGCTCGCGGGCGGGCGCGTCGACGAGCGCTTCCAGCGCTTGGGTTCTGGCCGGGGCGCTCATCGGTCGCTCTGCTTTCCTGCTTCGGTCGGTCGCCAGGCGCCGGCCGCGAGCTCGTGGAGGTTGGCTGAGCGGGCGTGTTCGGGGCGGTAGCCGGCAGCGGTGAGCGTGTCGGTCAACTGTTGGGAGAGCTCGCCGACGTCGACCGCGAGCGCTCGGCGCTGCTCTGACGCCTGCTGATAGGCGCAGACGCACGATCGATCTGGTGGTGGATCACGAGCGGGTCCCCGGCAGGACCTGACAGCAGCCGGTCGTTGGCGCCGGCGAGCCGGTGGTGGGCGTCGTTCAGGGCTCCCACGAGCTCGCTGTCGTGCCCGGACAGCCCGGCCAGCCGGGCGCCCAGCGCTCGTGCGCGCGGGGGGACCGCCGGCGCGGGCGGGATGGTTGATGCTAGGACGCTCATCGTGCCGGCTCCGGGCAGCGGCCCTGCTCTGTCTGCCAGTCTCCGTCATCGGCGCCGGCCAGGATCTCGAGCGCGAGCCGCCTGGCGCACGTGGATCGCAGATCGATGAACGCGTGAGCCGCGGGATCGGCGCTGTCGAGATCAACGATCTGCACGCGGACCAGCAGCTGCTCTGAGCCGCCTGAGAGGACCTCTCGGGCGGGCGAGACGGACGCTTCGATCTCCCAGGAGCCGCTCATTCTCCCACCGCCCCTGTGTCGAGCAGCTGGTCGTACTCGTCCAGGCTCGGGGCGGGCCGTTCGTGCTGGGCGAGCCGGTCGGGCAGCTCGATCGCCACGGCCGGCGGTCGTGTCTATCGGTCGATCAGCAGCGCGACGGCGCGACCGTCGATCGCGCCGGCCGCGAGCGCGCCGCGGACCGCCAACTCGACCACCTTGGGGTCGTGGTCGCGGCAGAGCATCAGCATGTCAACGATCTGCCAGGCGGCCTCCGAGGCGCCCACCCGCTCCTTCAGAAGCGTCCACAGCTCATCGAAGCAGCCGGGCCAGCGGCCCTGCTCGCGCTCCTGCCTGAGCGCGAGCGAATGCTCAAGCGCGCCCGACTTGTCCTTCAGCAGCTCGAGATAGTGATCCAGCCGCGCGGAACGCGGCTGACTGCCGCGCAACCGCGGATGCGTCGCGACCGACTGCCCGTCAGCGAGGACCTCGATCTCGCGGGCGCCGACCCGCGCAGCGACCTTCATCCCGACCAAGCGGACCGGGACCGAGTAATGATTGCCACGCACCGTGATCATCGCCTTCTGGTTGACGCGATGCGTGGTCTGCTCCCACGTCGCAAACACCGAGGCCGGCAGCGGCCTGAGCAACTCGATATCACACGAGAGCCTCGCGCCGACCGTCTCCGAGCGCCCGGCGATCGTGCGATCGAGATCCCGAACGCAGAACGCCACAGGCGATCGTTCAGCTCCGCGAGATCGGCGACCTCCGGCACCGGCACCAAGTGATTGCGCCGGAAGCTCCCGACCTCGTTCTCGACCCCGCCCTTCTCATGGGCCCCCTCAATGCCGACCAGAGTGAACCACGACTCGGACAGGTCGTGCGAGCGCAACGCGACGAAGCGCTCGTTCTCGACCCGGCTGCGGCCCTTCAGCGTCTTCTTCGCCGCAGCCGCCAGATTGTCGTACCTGATCGTCGTGAATACACCCGAGAACCAGTCCAGCGCGTGCACGTGCCCCTCGAAGAACGCCTGCGGCACTGCGTCTCGAACGCCATCACGAAACACGCCCCCGAGAAGCACGACCGCATCAGAAACCCGTCAGCACGCCGCCGAGACTGACGGTCGCCTCGCCCCAGTCGACCTCCGTGCTCCTCGGCGAGGCGATCAGCGATCCGCTTCGCGGTGTGCCGCTGCTTACGCGGCGCGTCCCGGTCGGTGATCAGGATCTGATCGATCCACTCCCTGAACGGTCCAAGCGCCGGCGCGGGCCGACCCTCCGGCCGCTTGCGCTCCGGCGGCAACGGCGACCCAAGCGCCTGACGGACCATCCGCCGATGCAACCCGTACCAGCGCGCCAACGCATGCGTCGAGAACCCGTCGAACTCGCGATCCCTCCGGATCTTCCCGAACAGCTCCACTCTCGACATCCCTTCTCGACCTCCGATCCACGCTCGAAAGAACGCGGACCATCCGGTCACGCTCGGACGGAAGGTGGGGCCAAATCAAGCCGTCGCACTGGGGCCAACTCAGACCGGCGAACTCAGCTGGACTACAACCAGCCGCTCGGCCAGCTTCTGCACCGGCTAAACCCGGTACTCAGAGGCTGGTGCGCCTACTTCCGCAGCGGCGTTTCCTCGCGCACCTTCAACTACCTGCACGCCTACACCTGGCGGCGGGTCGTTCGCTGGCTGCGCCGGAAGCACCGCAAGGCAAGCTGGCGCTGGCTCAGACGCCACTACCTCCCCGGGTGGTGGCCA
>JAABUZ0100000348.1_pt1 | contig 118027 bp, 113 predicted proteins | sample 5562091 | NCBI WGS metagenome assembly JAABUZ01 (sample SAMN12813069, study PRJNA571459) | rock metagenome | isolation source: Antarctica rocks | place: Antarctica: Victoria Land, Linnaeus Terrace sud | collected 2015-12-21 | reverse complement strand
CTAACCCTAACCCTAACCCTAACCCTAACCCTAACCCTAACCCTAACCCTAACCCTAACCCTAACCCTAACCCTAACCCTAACCCTAACCCTAACCCTAACCCTAACCCTAACCCTAACCCTAAGTAATTGTAATTGTAATTGTAATTGTAATTGTAATTGTAATTGTAATTTTTCTAAAATTATAAAAAGTATATATTAAAAAATTATTAAAACTTACAATTCTTATAAATTATAAAAATCTTTTATACTTTATTATTATTAAATAATTTAATAGAAAACAAATGCAATAATTAAAGTAATTTAAACAATATAAATTTAAAATACAATATATATTAAACAAAAATAATAATAAAGAAAACACATTTAATAAAAGAAATAATTATATAAAAACAAAGAAATTGTTTAATTATAATATATTTAAAATTATTATTAATAAATAAACACAAGTTAAATATTATTTTACAAATACTTAAAAATAATAAGAAAAAATTTCTAGTAAAAAAATAAAAACTCTAGATATTTATTAACAAAATTAACAAATATATAAAAGAATATTATAATAAATTATTGCAAAAATATTTAAAAGTAATTAAAATTCTTTAATTTTTATATTAATATTATTAGTTTTCTTAGATAAAACAAGTTATTAAAATATTTATTAAACAATATTTTAATTATTAGCAAAATAAATATAATATATATATAAGTTATAACAAAATTTAATATTAGAAATTACTTAAATTGTTATAAAATAAAGTTATAATAAATTTTATTATTAAGTTGTCTAAATTAACAAATTTAACAGTTAGAAATAAATATAATTTAATATTAATAATAATTAATAAACTTATTAAATATTTATATATTATTATATGTAAGAAAAAGTTTATAGTAAAACAATTAAAATATATTATATTAAATTAATTTATATAATATTATATTATATTTAAAGAATTAACTAGTAATAGAGACAAATTCTTTATATTTAATTATTAAAAAATATTTCTATTAATATTAGAAATAAAACTTAAAATATCTATTATTTATTATTTAATTATAAATAATTAAATAAAACAAATAAATTTAAGTTTAAAACAATATTTAAAATATTATATTAATAATAATTATAATAATTAAATATTAATTTATCTATAATTTAATTAACATTAAATATTAAGATTTTAAATATTATTAAAATAATTTTATTCTTTGTTAATTATAATAAAGAATTTAATTTCTTTAGAAAAAAGCAAAAGTATTTATTAACTTAATTAATTATTAAAGAAATAACAATATTAAAAAAAACATATAATAATTATAAATGTAAAAAAAATTAATTAAATATTAGAATAAAAAATAACATCTTAATTAAAGAAGAAATATAAAATATATCTTTTTACAAAAAATTTTAAGACAAAAAAGTTAAATAAGAAATTATATTATATTAAAGTTAAATTATTTCTTATTAAGAAAACAAAGAAATTAATTAATTATAAAATTAACTTTTTTAAGAATATTAAAATATTTTTAGTATTTTATATTTTATTGTTAAAATTAATAAAATTAATTATGTTTTTATAAGATATATTTTAATTTTATTTATAAAAAGAGAAACAATATAAGATTAAGAAAATTCTATAATAAAAAAATTAAAAATATTTTATTTTTAAGAATATATAGAAGTTACTTAAGAATCTAAAGAAATATTTTAATAAATTATGACAATTTTGCTTAATATAATTGTTAAATTAAATTAAACATTTTTTTCTTAATTTAATTTATTTTCTTAAATCTTATAAAATTAAGTTTAATGTAATCGTTAAATTAAGTCGAACATTTTTTTCTTAATTTAATTTATTCTCTTAAGTTTTATAAAATTAAATTAAGATTAAAATATAAATTTAATTCTAAAATTAAGTTTTATTAAATTAATATTAAGAACTTAAATTAACTTTATTGCATTAATATTTATTTATTTTATTTTATCTTATTTATGCGCTAATTTAATTAAATTAACGCAAGAATTTACGCTAATTATATGCGATTAACATAAATTTTGCGTTAATTTAATTAAATTAACGCATTATGTAACATTATATAATTAAATAAATTAAATTAAATATTTAATGCGCATTTTTCGTTTGTTTTATTTTATTAAGTTAGAAAATTTATTTAATTCTAGAATTAAAATTAAACGAATTAATTTAATTAAATTAAAACTTAATTTAATAATTATATTAATTAAGTTAAAATTAAGATAAAAACTTAATCTTAAAATTAAGTTTTATTAAGTTAATGTTAAGAACTTAAGCTAATTTCGTCGCATTAACATTTATTTATCTTATTTTATTTTATTTTATTTTATTTTATTTTATTTTATTTTATTTTATTTTATTTTATTTTATTTTATTTTATTTTATTTTATTTTATTTTATTTTATTTTATTTTATTTTATTTTATTTTATTTTATTTATGCGTTAACTTAATTAAATTAACGCAAAATTTAAGTTAATTTAATTTAATTAATATAAAGTTTATGTTAATTATATATAATTAACGCATTATATAACGTTACATAATTAAATAAATTAAATTAAATATTTAATGCGCATTCTTTGTTTGTTTTATCTTATTAAACTAGAAAATTTGCTTAATCTTAGAATTAAGATTAAACAAATTAATTTAATTAAATTAAAACTTAATTTAACAATTACATTAATTTTGCTAGTAACAAAATTACTTATAAGAATTAATAAAATATTAAAAAACAAAAAAGTAAATAATGAAAAATTAAGAATAATATTAAACAAAATTTTAAACATTTCTTTAATATATTTAATTTTTCTTTTATTGTTTTTAATCTTTAGAATATTTTTTAACTTTGCATTATTTATATTTTTTAAATAACAAAGTTAATATATTTTTTATTTTATTTTTTGCTTAATTCTTAAACACAATTCTATTATTTTATTATCTAGTTTTTTAGTTTTCTAAATAACTTTCTTTTTTTTTCTTAATAATTAGAAATCAAATTATATTTTTAATTCTTTTAATAATATTTTTTATACTTAAGATATCTTTTATTTATTTAATAAAATATATTAAATAAAACGCAAACTTAATAAGAATATATTATAAGAAAAATATATTTATAACAACAATTAATAACAAAATTGCGACGTTATTTAATAATTAACTTAATTAATATAATAAAAAAGAATAAATAATTTTAAGACAAAAATTCTTAAAGAGAAAAGATAATATTATAAGTTAAATATTAATAAATATTATTTGTTGCATATTGTTCTTTACAAAATAATTAAAAAGAAAAAATCTATTAATAAGATTAAAATAATTAAGATAACTTAATTCTTAAACATTTTAAATTTAGAATTAAGATAATTAAAATAATTAAAATCTTAAATATATTAAATATCTTAAACTTTAAATAATAATAAAATATATAACTTTTAAATATAATTTTCTTATAAATTATATTTAACTTATTTTAAGTTTTTATTTATTATTACTTTAATTTATTAAATTATCTATAAAAATTTATTAAATATAAATTTCTTTATAGTTGCAATTTTTATTATTAAGTAATTACTTATATTATCTAAAAACGTTTATAAATCTCTTTAATAATATAATTTTTTCTAATATTTTTTATAAAAGTATTAGCGTAATATTAATATAAGAAAAGAAAAATTTAATATAAATAATATAAATAATAAGAAGATTATAACAAGTAATAAAAGAAATAAAAAAAGAAAAATAATAAATATTTTAAATTTAAGAGAGTAAATTATAATATTAGATGCGAAAAAAAAATTGCGAAAATATTTATAATTTAAAACAAAGATTATTGTTATTATATTTTTTTTTTAAAACTTTGCAAACTTTATTTAAGAAGAAATAAAATAACAAAATATTTAATTATTAGATTTTTATATATAATATTTTTTCTTTTAAGAATATTAAATATATATTAAAGAAATATAATACGCAAGTTGCAATATAAATAAATATAAATTATATTTATTTTATTAATAACTTAAAATTTTATCTTTAAATAAAAAATAATAATAATTTAATATCTAATTGCATTTGCGTTAATAATATCTTTAAAAAATTCTTAAAATAAACAAATAAAATTTAGATTAAAAAGTATTTATATTAATTTTATAATTATAATTTTTTGTTAAATTAATAAAAGATTTCTAATTATTAAAAATATATAAATAATTATATTATTGCAACAATTTAATAAAACAATAATAAAAAAAATAACAAAAGAGAAAAAAGAAAATAAAAATTATTTTCGAAAATTTAATTTAAGTTTCTTCTTTATATTTTAATAATTAAATAATAATAACAAAATTTAAAGTAACAAATATTAAAAATTAACATTAAAAAACTTTATTAAAGTTAAGAATATATATAAATATAAGAAAGAAAATCTAGTATTTTTATAATATAAAGTTTTTAAAATTGCTAAAATTTTTATTAATTTACAAATATTTTAAAAGATTAAAAAATTATATTATAAAGCAAAATTTTATTTAATTGTTTTATAAATATATATAGTAATTAATTAGAAGAATTGTTATTAAATAAAGATTTTTAATTAATTATAATTTAAATTTTATTTACGTTTTAAAAGTATTAAATATTTTTAAAATTTAAATTAAATTAAAGAAGTTTTTAACAATAATATAAATCTTAAATATTTATTTATTAAAAAAAATTTATCTTTTATTTATATAATTTAAATAAAAGAATATAATATATAATTAATAAATATAAACTTTATTATTATATAATTAAAGTTTTCTTTAATCTTTAAAAAAAGTTTTTATTTAATTTTGCAATTTAAAATTCTATAATATTGTAATATTATTTATCTTATCTTTACAAAAATTGTAAATAAATTTTATTAAATTGTTTAAATAAATAACAATTAATTAAATTATTTTATAAATTTTTTTATAATTAAAGTAATAGAATTTTTGTCTTATATTTAATTTGTAAAACTTTTAAAAAATTTTATTAATAAACTCTTATATAATATTTTTGTTTCTAATTCTTTCTACTTTTTTTATTGCTTTAATATATTTTTTAATGCGTATATAAATTAATTGTTAAATTAAATTTTAATATTAACATTTTAACTTAATTTAAATACTTAATATTAATCTTTTAATTTAACTTAAAATTAACTTTAAATTAACGATTTTTTAATTTAACTTAATTAATTTATTAAGTAATCGAAAATAACGTTAAAATATTAAGATTTTCTATTTTTAAAAAAATTCGCATTATTTAAATTACTAAAAATAGTTCAAAAATAATAATATATAAATAACGTATAAATGCATTATTTAAATGCATTATTATATAATATTATAAATTAATTAATTAAGTTAATTAATGTATTTTTTTAAAAATAATTTAAATTTTTCAAGTCTTAACAAGTTAAATTAAGTTATACGTTAAATATTTTATATTTATTCTTTAACTTAACTTAAATACTTAAATTAAAATTTAATAATTTAATTTAACGCAATTAATTTATGTTTATATAAATAAGTATTAAATATTATTAAAATATATTATTGTATTAAATTTCAAGATATTTAAGAAAATTATTAAGAACGTAAGAAAAATAAAAGAAAAAACAATTAAATTGTTTTATTAATTTAAATAGCTAATAAAGATAAAATAATTTATATAAAAAATAATAAAAAGCAAGTTCGAAAAATAATTTAATACAATTGTTTTACTTAATAATATTAATAGCAAAGTAATTAACAAATAATCGAATTTTCTTCTTATTAAATTATATTATACAATAAAAATATTTAAAAGAAATTTAATTTAAATCGAATTTAAATCTTTTATATTCTATTAATTTAATATATAGATATTAAGAATTGTTAACAAAATATTAATTTAAAATAACAACAATAATAAAAGCAAAAACAATAGTTATATATATATTTTAATTATCGTTAATTAATTAAGATATATTAAATAGAATAAAAGAAATTAAGAATGCACATTATTAATAAAAGAGAACAAAAATTAATTAAATACAATAATTATTAGATTGCGATTTGTATTACTCGATCTAGTATAGCGCGAACGAGCTAGCAATTCTAGACCTCACTAGTTCTCGCAAATTAATAAATAATTGTATTGAATAAAGTTGCGCAACTTGTCTAATATTAAAGCTCTTCTTTACGCGCTCTGCTTAGATAATTCCTTCGCGACACACTACACTTCTCTCAACAATTACACGTTGGAAGCATGAACATAGCATTTCGTACCCCTTGGAAGTTAGTATATATAAGGGAAATCGTATGCACTAACAGTGAGGGAGTAGGATCATCGACCTGGGTGTCCACCGAGAAACAACGCTAGGTAGCTCACACTTTCTTGAACCGCAGTACAAGCTTCTCGCCCACCGGACCTGAGATAAACGCATCCGTCTGTTCAATACCCTCAGCATCCACTATCTCAGTCTCAAAGTTCGTATATATCGCCGCTATAACGAGCTTCATCTCTGCAATTGGCACCAAAGAAATTAGCCCAGAGTGACGCTTTTGGACCTTGTCAATAGTTGCGAGAAACATACGTTGAATAGCGAAGTTACTGCCCAGACACTTCCTCCCTCCACTGCCGAAAGCCCAGAACCACCTCCTCATTTCCTGCAGGCCATCAGGGCTGGCGTCCATCCACCTCTAGGGCATCCAGGCTAAGGGTTCTGGGAAGGCTGTAGGGTTGCGATGGAGCGTGTAGGCGTTCGCGCTGACAGTGACGCCGCCAGGGATTTTACTGTAGCCTTCGATGGTCGTGCCTTGCGGTGAACATGGTGTGATTCGCGGCTGTTGCGCTGGGGCAGCCGCGTAGAGACGAAGAGTTTCTTGCAAGATGCTGTCGAGAAGCGGTAGGGCATCGATGGAGCGTGGAGAGGGCAGGTTACTATCCTGGTAGGATTCAGAATCGTTCTGTCTAGTGAAAATGATGGGAGGCTCCAAAATGAGCAACTCCTTGCGAAGCCGGTCTTGCAGCTCTGATCGTTGAGACAGCTCGTACATCAAGTACGAGATAGTGATCCCCGAAGTCTCGTGGCCGGCTAACAAATGGTCCAGCAACTCGGAAGCTATGCCCTTCATCCTGGCCTCTTTCGATTGGGCCTTGGACCCGAACAGCTGTTGAAACCCCTGTGACAGGCGCGCGAAGACAATTGGCTGAGATGCAGACGAAGTCCCGTCCTCCTTCTCGGCGCGCATTGAGGCATCGGTAGCATCGCACAATGACATGCACAATTTCTCGACATCTCCACCGGTACGCACGTCTGGTAATAGGAACTTGAAGGTTTTGTATTCTTCTAGCCAGTGGTCGCGGTCCTTGACATTCTCCATGAAGTTGGTAGCATCGCTCAGACCAAACAGATACGCAGACGTGAAGTCCATACCGACACCCTGCAAAAACCTGAAAACATCCATCTCACGACCATTCTCCGCGACAAAGTTCAGAATTGGCAAGAACCTTTTATATATTAAATCATTCGCTGCAAATTGCAAGTCTGAGGAGTCCTGCAAATAGGACTTTGAGTACACGTGGGATACCATGCGTTTTTGCACGGAGTGAGGCTTGTATTCGAGCATGCTGACCATGTTGAGGGTGCCGTAATTGACGAATAAGTCTTCATACCATCGAGACTTGTCAAATCCGCCCATATATATTGTTCGAAGGGCGCCAGGAGTATTGACGCTGATCTCATTAGGACCAAGGCGAATAATAGGCCCATACTTCTTGTGTAGCTGATAGATGGTACGTGTAACTGCTCGACCACGGCGCTTTATCGCGATCCATAGTGAAGATATTGGCGCCGAGAAATGTGCGTTCGGAATCTTCGATAAGGGCGACAAGAACGCCGGGTACAAGACATACTGGAAGAGTAGCAATACGAGCGAACAAAGGGCCCCAAGAATAATGAGTGAAGGCATTAGTTCCAAGAATGGATCAGATCAGGAAAAGGCCTCCTTTGACTGAGGTTTGGTCCTCGAGACCCTTTCATTGAGACGACGTTTCCGAAAATTCGGGGCATTTGTTGGCAAAGAGTGGCCTTAAAGGTGAGGAAGTTCGAAGGATCAAGCGGGGTACAATCGGAGCATGAGGATTGGTCGATTTTGTACTGCAGTCTGTACTATCTGGTACCCACACTAATGCATGCCTCCGCATGTTCTAGTCCCTGTTAGCACTATCGACATGGTTTCCTGATAGCAGTCCATACTAGGCTTTCTACAATCTCTTCTCCGAAGATGCGATAAGTGGCATCGTAGCAGTTCGAACCATTGGCGGAGTTCTGCGCGGTAAGAGCAGCAGCCTGGATAATGGCGTCCCGTAATGGTGTAACATTGTACGAGCTGCTCTGGACCTGGACATCCAGCTCGCCCTGGGCTAGTGTGCCGTCGACAGGATCCACGTAATCGATGTGTTTAATGATTACGGTGCCGGTTTCGCAAGTTGTAGCGCTTGTTGTCTGGGTTACAGATGGGTTACAGAGGGGCAGATGCTTTCAAGAGCACTGGATATCGACGTATACAGAGCAATCCCGGTTAAAGTACCAACGCGGACGGGCGAGCTCCCGGCCTGAACGGTAGCTTTGGCTTGTTGGGGAAAGCAACCCGGAACTGATGTCATGTCACCACCGTTGATGGCATATCTTGAGCCCGCTAAACAGTCCGCCATGTCGGTTGTCACTGGGCCAAGCCCATTAGTTATGCTAACATCTGCAAATGTCCCCGGAAGGGTTGTGTAAGCGCAGCTACTTGCTTCCGGCACGGCGCTTCCAGGTATGGATGTCAAAGGCAAGGTCTGTGCCCCTTGGCAAGAACAGTAGGCCGTGCTGACTGTTGGTGGCTCCTCGCCCACGTAAGTACATAAGGCTTGTCCAGTAGAAGTGGACGCTGGCGTTATAACCGCACTGCCACCAGACATTGTGTCGCTAGGAGACGTGCTTAGCATTACCGTGATAGCAGCGGGGGTACCCGTTTCGGATGTTGCATTCCCATAGAAGGCGCAAGCGCTGCCGTATCCATTGTCTCTCTTGACCGCATCTCCCGACGAGTGATGCCCTGCGTTTCGTCGATTTAGACCGAACACTTGTGCAACGCCAAGATCCGGGCTATCAGGATTACAGATCGGCCCAGCGATTGCAGGCACTGGCTGGTTTGGCAATAGAGGAAACTCCAGGTCCATTGCAACACTGCCTGGCACCTCCCTGCAACCTAGACCAGACTCCCACTCTGTCCTACGTTTGTAGCCTTGATTTTGTTCAACCCCTGTCACTATTCTGACGACAAAATTTCTTTGCAGACTCGAGATTTCATAATTCAACCAAGCGTTTGGTGTATAAGTATTCGAATCTCTCGAATCTAAATCCAATAACTTTTGGTAGATCCCTCCGAGACCATCGTTGAGACCTCACCGCCCTAGTAGTCCTTGTAGACGAAGAAGACCTCGCCACTACAAGCCCTCGCCAAAGCCTCTAAATACCAGACCACAAATATGTTGTTCCGCGCCATCCGATAGCTATTCTTAGTAAGATCTACAGCTCTTGTAGAATCGCCGATATCAAATCTTAGATTATAAAGAACTTTTTCGACCCAGCCTCCAGGCGTAGGCCCGTCGGACATGATTCCATCGTTAAATATGGTTCCCTTCCCATTGAGTTTATCTCGAACGTTCAACCGTGCGCTCTCTGTATCGGTCCCAAAGGAGTAGAATACATGGCTTGTGCCTTCTTTACCGACAACATTGCAAGTCTTGATATCCTGAACTAGGTAATCAACCGTTGGGAAATCGAGGGCGAAGTCCTCACAGGCCCATTCTTGTCCGAGAGCGAGCCTACCGTTGCAGCCAACCTATGTTGAACCCGATGCAGGCCTGCGACTGCCAAGAACTAACCGTATTATAAGTCCACAATCGTCTTCTAGGATTTGCCAGCAACACAGTCTTGAAAGCAAATTATTCACTGCTGTCACCTGGACTGAGTATGTGAATCGCAAACCTAGGGAACAAATTGATAGTCTAAAGATATTGAAGAGTAAAAACGAAAAAGGACTGTACGCGAGCGATTCCACTTGCCAAAAAAACGATAAATTTTCTCCCGTCTGCAACGCCCGATTGCCAGTACAAAAGAACAGCCTTCTTGTAGAATTCTGCTTTTTTAGACACAGTAAGCACAGCCTTGATGCAACCACTATGGACAGATTGAAATAAACAAATCAGACATTGCTATGCTTTGCGTTCAAGCTGTGCCGGAGTCCTGTGTCGCAGAATGCTCACGTTCAGCTGGGGTCTTCTGTCATGCTTTCGAGAACGAAGCGCCAGATACCACTACGTACAGTTACTTTCCTGCCATTCTGCTTTGCAAGCCTCACATGTATTCTCTTAGCTGATTTCATGTCCCAAGTTTTAATACCAATTTTGGTGTAGATATGGCGCATCCAGACGGCCTGACATAATGAGACAGCGCAAAAGAAACCTTACCAGCACGGTTTTAGGTGCATCTTGATTCCCAGTCCGAGATGCTGCCGTTGGGGCATTGTTCTCTCGCAGTCGCACAGACAAGGCTATAATTGAGAGCGCCTACCGCCAGGCACATGAGTACATGCGGCAATATCTATGCATTGGGACTGGTGAGATGCATACCTCGGCCTCTGAACCTCCCAGAAGCCGAGTCGTACCGGCTGTAGTGGCAGTGCCGTACGGATGCTGCAAACATTGGACCGGCATTGACCCGACTGAGGCGAGGAGCGGCACAGCGTGATCAAAACGGTCTTCAAAAAGCTTACCACCGTTGGTGTTGGTAAATGGACGGTATTCAGTAGACGCGCTTCCATCGGAATTACCTACCCAAAGCAGCCTAGCTCGGCGCTTAAGCTTGCGTTTCATTGGTCCAAGCCATGGCGGGCCGCCTCAGCCGAACAGGCAGAGACCAGGCGCAGCGAGTCCATTGTTACTCCATCACTGGCCTTTCTCACCCCTTGCTTCTATGGTGCGCGCAAGTACCGAGCATCGGCGTTTCATGCGGTGTCCTCCAGGATGCACGATGCAGTCGGGGAATGACATGTATTTCGTCCCATCGATATGATGCTCGACTTTGCCGGAAACATGAACACAACATTTTCAAGCTAAGAGCCAACTAAAGCTGATCACATCAGAGACTGATCAACCCGCCTGACTCGTCACTCGCCGTCTTCTGGTGCGGAGCCGAACGTGCGAACACCGAACTATGAACGATTTTCACGAGGGCCAACAGCAACTACCGTCTATGTCAGCGCCAGCTCGGGAAGTCAATCAGTTAGAGAAGTCAATGTATGATGCTTGCGAGGCAAGAAACTTCCAAAGCTTGCAACGATTGTTCAAAGCCTTTGCTCTACAAGAAGCCGAGCAGTCAATCAGACCTCCCCGCACTTTGGCCCGGCTCTTGGTATATACCGCCGTCAAGCACAAGCGATCCAGCGTCCTTGCGTTCATCTTGTTAGAGTACCCAGACCTCGAAATCGGAGATGAACTGATCCTCCAAACCGCTTTTGACAACCCTGACTTAGAAGTCTCTAAGCTTCTCCACAAACACAGTCCTTCGATAGTGCATTGTGACCAATTCTTCAACCATGGGAATGCGTTGAGCGAAGCATGTAGGACCGGCAATCCTGTGATACCAAATTATCTCCTAGACCATGGAGCAGAGCCTAATCAGTCGGCATTAGGACCTTGGCGTGCGCTCATTGTGCTATCACCGGTGGCCAGCCGCTTAGGTTGATCGAGAAGATGGTTGAAGCTGGGGCTTGTGTAACTTCAAGCGAAGTGCTTTACGCAGTGCGCCGCGGAGACCCAGATATTGTTGCATTCGTGCTACCCAAATGCTCCGACAAGCTTCGAGGGACGGTTGGGGATCATGTGGTAGCAGCCCTACAAGTCTTTAGGGATTCTGAAATAAGAGTTATGGTCGAGAAGCGTATTCAGCGGGACAACACGGAGACGGCCAAAGAACACAGCCAAGGCTGTAAAGACGATCAAAAGAAAGCTAGGAAAGATACCGATGCTGTTGGGGAAGAGAGGTATGAAAAGAGGTCCAACCCGAATAAAAGCTGGTGGCAGATCTGGAGGTAGCCAAAAGCGTAGGGGCTTCCTGCGCGCGGAGATGTCAGATTGATTGTGATACCAGCACGATAGTTCCCGCAGCTGGTTATAAATCTGTATTGCCAGTCCTACCACATACTCATGAAGCCTGGTGTCTGTCAGCTGATAGTAGCTAGGAAAGTACCAACGGAATTACTTGTTTCTGGAGTCCTCCAACCCTACCCAATGCAAAATGAGGAACGCAGAAAACAGATTCGGATGCCGCTATAAAGACTAAGGAATTACTTCGTTGCAAAAGCTGGCTTGTTAGGAGACAGTACCTTCAGGAATTACGCATTTTCTTTTGCACAGCGTACTCACATGGTGAAGTCATTTAGAGCCATGGCTTTGAGGGTCTGAGCCCGCTTTTCGGGCACCATCAAGTAGGAACGCCTGCGGTTAACGGTTCCAGATATGTGTGAGCTCCCTGCGCCTCGGTTGCTTATGGGAATCTATTGGCGGATATCAACTGCAGGCACGAGGCAATGAAGACGCTAAAATCGTGGCCGCCACAATTAAGAAGCAAAATTGCAGTCAACATAAAGGATCGACTGCGCGATCTATCGAGCTCTCAACCGCGCCAGCAATTTTATGCTGTCTGAGAGTGGAAACGGACAAGAATGGAGTTGTGCCTTACATGACTTTCCAGCCGAGATCTCACGCCTCGTCACCTATACTGTCCAGTATCACATTGGTTTACGTTCTGGTTATCGTTGCTTGTTGCCAGCTTTGTGTCTCTCATCCGGGAGCCGGACGATGTGTGTATTGTGACGACCAAAATGTCCGATAAGCCAACCACAGCGAACATCCCCAGCCACCAGGAAGACGAAGCAGGGTACGCGCGTCAGCAGTCAATGCTCCTAGCATGCGAGACGGGCCACCTCGCACAGTTACAACAGCTATTCGAGGCTACCGGAGTCCACCAAAATGACCCTGTGGTCAGGCCTCGCTGGATCACATACACGAACCAAATCGAAGATGTACCACCCTGTGGAGCACCACCACCTCAAGTCTGATCTGCAAAGCCATCGAGCACAAGCAAGCCGCTGTGCTCTCGTTCTTACTCGCCAACTACCCTGACTTCGACCTCAAAAACGGGGCCATTCTTGGTGTCGCTTTTCGCAATCCGGATCTCGACACCTTTCAAATTCTCTGCACTCATTGCCCAAGTATTGTCGACTAGGAGAACGACGACGGTATAGACAGTGCATTGATTATGGCGCTGAAGCTTAGTCAAAGCCCCCTTCTGCCAGGCTACCTGCTCGACCATGGTGCAGATCCCAACAACGGCGGCTTAGGCGGTGTGGGCCCTCTGTATTGGGCAGTGCAGTACAATCAACCATTGGAGATCATGAAGAAGATGGTGGAGGTTGGCGGTGAGGTAAAGTCGATAATCGTTGCTTCAGCGGTGGAGAAACAGGACCTGGAACTGGTTAAATTCTTTATCGATGAATCCTGGTGCGAGGACCGAGACTGTATGCTGGAGTGGGCCTTCAAAGAGGCCCGTAAGACCAATAAGGAGGAGCTCGTCACGATGATCGAGCAGCGACTCAAAGTGGTGAAGCACAGCAGAGATGGAGATGGAGGGCAAATGCGGAGCAGCAACGACAGATCAGCTAGCGAGAAGTTTGAAGCACTTGAAGAAGGGTGGAAAGCAAAGAAACCCAGGGAGCAGAGAAAGTGGTGGCGTTTCTGGAAGGGTCCTTCTCAGAGAATGCCCATGGCATAGAGAACTATTTGAAGTGATTTGCCCCAATCTCGGGTCGACTCGAGTGATTTGGTAGTGAATGTGAATGGTTAGTCTCTCGTTCTCTTCTTCTGGATAGGCTCCATGATCGACGAATTGGTGTTGAAGCAACCGAGTCTAATATTCTTTAGTACACTTAAGTTTCCATGCTCCTTTGCTTCCAACTCTCTCCATCCCCTAAATAGTCAGTCAAGCTACTGCTTGCATTGCCGGCTATGATATATATACAATATGTGCTTGGGCCCTAGGAGGCACAGCGACAATTTGCTCTGAAAGCCAGTCACACGAGGACTAATGGTGTTATTATCATGTCGCCAGATTTCCCTCTATCTACGCGGCTGGGACAAATAGAGTAAACGGAGTGGGTGGGTGAGTCAGAGACGCAAATGAACACGATTGAGAACCCCATACCAAATGGTCGGGCGGGCCCGATACTCAACCCCTTGATTTGCCGCCTCTTGGCAGTAGGCCCCTTGTCATGCAGGGCTCTATGTGGACATCTGATACTAAAGAACATGTTCGGGATAACGGAACAGGCCAAGCTTAGCAGGCGCGACGGCCTAGCCTGTCGATTTTGATATGGAAGGAATGCACAAGACGAGATCCAGGATGTCTTTGTAGGAATGCTTATCATGAGTGGACAATTGGCCACATCTGGGTATCTGCCCTCGAGCATCCTCATCAGTCATGCATGCTCATTAACTCATTCTCCACCAGTTGTGACTCCAAGACCGTGGGTCAGCTCGACCGCTGCCCCATTCGCCACTCCCGACATCTCACAACCCTCCGCCACCGAAGCCGCCTCCCATACCACCGGACATCATATCTCCCATCAACAACCCTCCCATCATCCCACCCATCAGCGGAAGCCCATATCCACCACCATACCCTCCACCGTACGGTCTTCCATACGCATTCTGCGGCCTGATATAACGCGCATTCGGGGTTGAATACACGCCTTGCTGGTAAGGATTATACCCATATCCCCCACGGCCCTGCATGCCAGGCCCTTGCGGCGGCTCGATATACAGATCCTTCCCATCCCTATCCTTCCCCAGAAGCTGAGGCTGGCCCGTCTCGATGGCGCGTGACATGCATTGACGGATATGCTGGTGGCGCTCATAGGCCTGCTGCTCTTCGATGGCGCGCTGGCGGCGTTGAGCTTCGCGCTGCTCGTGGGTCGTGTTGGTGAGCTTGTCTTTGAGCTTGCGGCCAAAGCTTGGGTTGCCACTTGAGGATTGTTGTTGATTCGTGATGCCGGTAGGGCGACTGGGCGGGGCATGATGGGTCGATGGGTGGTGGTCGCCATCTTCATCACTGCTCATGGCTACGACATCGGCATCGCTGGGAATCTTGTGTAGGCCCTGCACCCTCTTGCGTTCTGCTGGCTCTAGGTTATTCAGGTATTCCTCGTCGTCGTAAGGGTGATGCCATATGGTTCTTGGAGGGCTCTTGTTGGTATCAACGAAGAATTGGTGGTGTTGAGCATGATCGTATTGCCGTAGCCAGCCTGATGGTAGGGGGCGGCCTTCATCCTCCATGCTACGGCGGGCGTCTGGTGGGATGCCATTACGAATTTGGTTTGGGGAGAGATGCTGCGTAGCGGGCCGCGCGGTGGAACTGGAGGCGGTTGCTGCTTGGTATGAAGGTGGTGGCTCGTCAGGAGCAGACATTACTAGGGATGATGAACCAACTGATAGAAATGTCAGACTTTAGGTGATGTAGGGTGATGCCAGAAATGGTTGACGCGTGTGGTGGTTTTGCTAAAAAGGTGAGTCTCGGTCCGAACGACAAGAACCTCGGATAACCGTGACGTCATGCATCTCGAAGTCTTCGCCAAGCTTCATAAGGCTGAGCTAAGCTTGGGCGTTGTTCACAAAGTAGAAGTATGCAACAGCTCCAGCACACGAACGCGAAAAAGCGTGCACACCATCAAGCAGGCCGTTTGAGGATATTATCATACAATGTACAAACCGAAAAGTGGCTCGCCGGCCACAAAGCTGTTCCCTATTCCCCCTTGGGTCCCGCATAACTTGATCCTTTAGTGTTATGTTATGGGCTTCACCCACTTCCTATCGACTCTTCTGGATTTTGTGAGGGTCTTGCTCTTAAGAAATCCTCCCATATAATTTTCCTTTTCATGATATCTCGAGCTTTTTTGGAGCTTAACCCGTCCGGAAACGGTGCCTTTCCTGTTAGATGAAGAGTTGCAGGCACTCCTTTTGCCGCCTGATCGATTCGGGAAGCCGACTGTTCGTCATCCATCGACAGCCGTATGCATTATGAAATGGAGCTTCTGACGTACATGTGGGTGTGTAGATTTGTACTCTGCTTCTTGTTTTGCACCGGCCGCTTTTCGTATTTTCACCTCAAGCGTGGTCATCTTTTCCCAGAATGAGACTGTCGCAGCTGGGTCAAAGCCGGCTTCCGTCATAAACAACATACCCATCTCGTCGGCTTCTGCTTCACGCCCTCTGTTTAGGGCCAGCATGATTAGAGATCCGACGATGAGAGGTGGCGCAGCCAAGACCGCCAACTCTAGGACGAACATTGCTCCCACCACGAAAGGCAAAGCCGGTATTCCTGCTATAACTGCAATTATAGAGCTACTCACATTAGCTTCTGGATGCTGCGCAAGAACATGGGCGATCTCATGGCTAAAAACAGCGGCAAGCTCATCGTCCGTTTCCGCGGCTGCAAAGATGCCACTGTGAATAACTACGATCCCTTGGGGCAATACTGCTGCGTTAGGTATGTCTACCTCATGTCACAACTTAGTGATGGCAATTAGGGACAGTGAGCAAAGGAATAATGCTCAGCCAATCAGGAACTTACCTGGGGTGTCCGTCATGAGAAGATGCCACTGCAAATGGTCAAGGCCACTTGCTAATAAGATACGGTCTAAGACAGATTGAGCTCGCAGTGCGCGTGGATCGTCATCTGGTATCAGGATTTCCTTCGTTTTCTCATCGAAGATCAAGGGCTTGCTGGCTTCTTTGCGCGGCGGACTCGGAAGCTGTACACACTGGAACTGACGCCGACCTGTGATCGGCACAGGCTCTCTGTGAGTAATCCAGAATAGTGCTAGGCCGACATAGAGTCCGACAAGGGCATAAGTTGTCCATGTAATCCAGCGAGATTTTTGGGACCACGGCACCGGGTTAGCGATTCTCCACAGCCTTATCCCAAGTTCATTGTCCTTTGTAAATATAATACCGTTCGAGGAGAACTCGTTCTTCACGAACGATGGTCTGTCGTCAATGTGGAGAAGGAGCGGACTTATGTTACCAGGCGCGGTTGGGGGTGGCTCCTTTCCAGTCAGTTCCTTGAAGATTTCTATCCAGTGTTTCTTCGCTTCTGCCGCAGCCATTTTTCCCCTCCACGTGTTTGGTAAGGTGATCTGCCGCAGATAATCTGGTGACTTGGGTCTATAGGGACTCCGGCTTCCCTGTGTATCCGTCGCGAAGGCTCTGAAGTGGCATAAGAAGCTTCGCCTGCTGCTGAAGAGAACTTGTATCGCACGGGCAGGAGTCCATAATGGGTTTATCAGACCTGGGAATGTGCGCCGGCAACGTGAGAGACCGAACACCATGGGCACGATAGCCATGCCCTCAAGTCAACAGGTAAATTATCGTGTCAAAGACGATGTTGTATGTGTCATAATAACGGTGGTAGACTTAACGTAGTGCGCGTTTACGAGATGGTTGCCTGTATGCAAGAGCAAGGGACTATGCCGGCATTGGTGGTGTGCGAACCACTCTCTCGGAACACCAATCAAAAGCACTTGTAAAAATGATCCTATACTCTTCTGCTGCGCCGCTTATCTCTCTACCAGAAGTCGCCGTATCTTTCGCACGACTTCCTGTTTTCCTCGACCTTTCAACCTTTCTCGGCCTCGGAATAGTGCGCTGCCAGCTCCGTGAACATGTCTTCAAAGGACAATGGCTAGTCATCTCTTTCGGATTTCTTGACATCAATTCTTGTTATTCGGGTCAAATTGCGCCCAGGAAAACGCTACATCTAGTTACCCAATTCTTGTTGGTCCTAGATCTTCTTAAATCCGGCATTAGCCTCGGAACTCATGTCTTCCTTCTGTCAGTGTTCATCCTGACGTACAATTTTATGCAATCAGTGTGTGGAGCACTGCCAACGTCCCGCTCACCACGCCGTTGACTTAATGTATACATAATCGGTCTCAAAACGCTGTCGGCAGATTTGAGCATCCACATCGACCATAATCACGAGCCAGCCCAGGCTTGCCGCGTTCGAAAGCAAAGCGATCATTTGTCTTGTGAGAGGCATGTGGATACTGAAATACCCGGGAGCTCCGGTATGTTACGAAAATTGACAAAGTGCATAGATACTGCGGCGCTCCAAACTGAGTACTGCTCCCGAGTGAATACACAAGATATTGCTTATATCTATCAAAAGCCCTGGAGACTGTCTTGGTTTGTTGGTAGCAAGATGTACAAGTGATCCATGAACGTCTGCCACGTGTTTTTTGTGCTTCTTGGAGGGAGTCTAACCGTGTTTCTGACCTCATCCATTCGATGAAAGCATTGCTCTGATTATTCTGCTGCATCTTCCGACTTGGAACATCGTATCAATTGCGTCGGTTCTGTGATCAAATAACTAGGCCTTAGCCACTCCAGGGAGGTACACTGTGTACAATGCGCCTCAATACTCTAGTCTGTACGACCACCTTTTGGTGTCCGAAAAGGAGAAGACAGACCCTTTGGTACGGGAGGAACTTACCTTCGATTTGAGTACTACGCCAGTCCTGAGCGTTCCTAGATACTTCTTGAATCAACGACGGTCTGCCTCGACGCGTCGGCCTGCATCAGTAGAAGAGACGAAGGATGAGCGCCTCAGAGGCGCCGTGGTTTCGTCGGCCTACGGGCTTAGGAAAGTATCCATAAATATTTCCAAATTGTTTGGTTCTCTAGATGTCATGCACGGTGTTATTTCAGCAAAGCCTGCAATGTCCATTGAACCCCAATATCAGCTCCACCCAGTCGAGACGTTTCGCTAAGTCCTCAATGTGTCATCTAGTCATCTAACCCTCGACCTTGCCCACCCCAGCATCAGCGAGAATCGTTCCACCGACCGTTACGATCCCACAACCAGAACCCTCCAGCCCTCATGAACTTCCATAGCCTGAATTAACACTCCCCTCCACCCCATCAAGACCCCACCCCTTTCCACCATCCCCTAGACACCCCTCCTCACCACCTCTCCCCCTCCACAGAGCCTCTCTCTCCGCCCTTCCGCAAGACCCAACCCCATTCCCCAGGCCCACACCCCACAACCGGCCACACAACCCACCTCTTCCTGTTCGCCCACTCCTCCCCACTAACCACCACACCATCGATCGTGTAAGTCCTCTCTGTCCATAGCTTCCCATCCGGGGACTCGATCCTAAGACGAGTTCTGCGCCAGCGTGGACTGAGGGGGAGGTCCTCTCTGCCCGTGATTTTCTCCATTGTGCGAACTATTCTCTCGGGACACCTATTTATACACATGGAAACAGAATGAGGTTCCTAGCAATGGCCTACAGTGCCATATGGGTCTCCTTCAATCGGAACCCGTACTTTTGCTACGCCCTATTGCACGTCGATCCATCCATGTTCATGGAAGACATCCCATGTACCGGAAGGGTGTTCATAGCATTACTTGAACATCAAACCTCAGCTTGCCTGGACTGAACACCCCATTTTCCCACAGTGCGCGCTGCTCCTGATCAGTCGAGATATAACAAATCATGCTGCCAATACTCTCGCATATTATCGAAGTAATTAAGGGACTTGTCATGCCTAGATAATATTCCCATAACGGCTGCTTGAATGGGTTGAGGAAATTAGAGGAAATTAGTGACCGCGATTTGATACGCTTACGAATCCTGCCTCTGGCATGCTAACGACCGGCGCTCACAGAATACCTGCCTTCCGCGTTTGGGTATGCTTCTAAGAGATTCAAAAACGGGCCAAGAGCAAGCGAGTCGAGGACAGCTTTGCATAGGGGAAGATGGCGTGTATGTGAAGAGAGCTGTGGTGTGATATTCCCCAAAAAACCTTAGAAGACCGACGGGACCAAAGAAGTCGGAGTGCGTATAGCTTACTTTTGGGTATTTCTGCGACTATTATTGCTTTGTTTTTTTGGGTATTCATCTAATTTACATGGCATATTCTCAGTCACTACAAAGAAGGGGAAGAAGCACCTGATATTGTTGTGGCTTTCAAGTTGTTGGAGAGGAGCCTCGGACCAACTTCGTGCTTGCCAAAAAAAAACATATCTCTGGAAAAGCGCATGTTACACACCTGACAAGCACATTGAAAGAATATGTATGCGCAGTTATTGCGCCAGTGGTAATCACCTTAGCTCGTCTGCCTGTTGCTTCGTAGTCGGCTCCTCTGAATTCCAGAAGTCAATGGCCCGAAAAGTCGAACCCAGGGACGACCGCCTATGACCGAAGTAGCTCTTCTTGTATTCATAGCTGCTTCGAACCTATCCCATTGCACTCGGTGAAAGCAGGGAGAAATCACAAGGAGTTATGGGAATACCTCACTAATCAATTATCCTTTCTATACCATTCGTCGGGCAGCACAAAACTAGCTCATACTTCTCTCTCTTCAAGGATTTGTTGTAGTTTTTCTTCGTTAGCAGCATCATGCCGTATCACAAGCGTCTCGATTGAAGGTTCCTCGCATTCTTGGCCTTGTCTGCATGGCGCCTACGGCTTCTGTGTAGGTTGATCCAGGACCTGGCCTTTGTTCCGATAGAAGAAACGGGAAGTGCTTCAGGGTATTAGGAAGGAGTACATTTTTATACTGGTATCGCGCGTCGTACTGTCTTTTGATCCACCCTCCATCGGTTGGAATGGGTTTGACATGTGGCTTGGATGGCGATCAGTGCGGAAAAATTAGCCAGCCTCAGGATGGTTCTGTAAGCCAAAATCATCAATAGTCTGCCCTGTCTCCGGGCGTTCTGTATTGGCTGCTTTGACCTCGTGTCTAAAAGTGGGGTGATTGCCAGGTCAAACTTCTCGTCGCAGCTCAAAACGCTTGAAGATAATCGGCTGGGAAGATGCATCCACGACTGATTTTGGAGCGAGCCGCGTGTAGACCGGTCAAACCGGTCAGACTTGGAGACAGATACGATCGAGCTTGAAACGACTTTATCGGTACACAGCAAAGCGAGGGAAGGGAATTGCAACCAGTCAGCTGGACGCAACTTAAATTCCCTCGCCGAGTACCCTGAGATATTAAGACGCACTTGCAGAACCCGGCAACGCTATCGCTACCTTTTATAGTAGTTAATTCATTGTCCAGATGGTTTATGGCTCAAGGACCTGGAACGTAGCGTGTCTAGCCTAAAAAGCAAGGATTATTCTATACTAGGCGCTCTTGGAATACTGTCCACGAAGCCCAAACATCGAACGAAACGAAAGATGTGAGAGTGCGAACGCATCAAGTCAAGGTGCTGGCCTCTTCCAGCCACATTTTCGTGGTGTGGTGGGTTATATGTAGGGTGCGGACTAGGAGAGTGAGAGCGAGAACAAGTAAGAGATATGGATGCTTAGTCTTAGACGATGGTCATCGTTAATGTAAGAAGAAGCCCGGGAGTAGGAGTTGTCAAAGGATTGGGGTACTAAGAACTGGCGGGCTTGTGATATTGCAAGCATCTTATGAAAGCTGCCTAGACAGCATTAACAAAGACTAATGTCCGATGGTAAACAGCAAACTGTGAGCAGAAGGCCTTTAAGGCATTCTATACGCTACAATGCATTAAGCTACCCGGCTCCTATCTTGCCATGCTTCGAGAACGTCCACAACGGCGAAGAGAAATCCGAACGGCAAGAAGAGAATTAGCAAGACGCAGCGTTTGCGGTGAAGCCACGGCATCTTGATAGGAGGCTACGTATACGCGCAGAGGAACAGGCTTTGGATCTCACGTCTCATCTTTGGTTGCTGGCTGGTGCGGGTTCATCATACCCGATCTTTTCTTTATTCTCACCCCTCTTGCAGTCTTCTTCTTGACAGTCTTCCCGGGAGGCATTCGAAGGTCTGTTGAACCACAGCGCTTCACAGTAATCTCTTCCGCACCCTCGAGGACTGTAGCTAAACGGACGTCATATCTTTCCAGTGCCTTGTCGTTGGATTCCACCGTCACAAGCTCTGGCACGGCCTGGATAGCTCGTGCCAACTTGTACTTGAGGTGTGTGTCCACAGCAGTATCCAATGATCGGGCTCCAATTTCTGGCATATAGTAATGTTTCGCCACATGTTGAGCGATTTGGCCATCGTTGATGAGTTTGAGATGTGTATGTCCGGCAAATTTGTTCAACAGCTATCGATCGGTTGGCGAAGTTTGTTGCCCAAGTTTTGCATGTACTTGCCAACCACAACCGCTTGTTCGCCCACTGTGAAGGGTCCGAATGGTACGATGGCAGTGACACGCCCGGTCATAGGAGCGCCAATAGCACTGACGAAGCTGTCCCTTAACAAGGCATTAAGCTTTTCAAAGAGTACCTCGTTTCGTTCTACAATATCTCGATCTTTAAAATGGTCATCCCAGAATTTACTGACGATCTTCTCTCCATGGTTTGTAGCAAGTATCCAGATAGTCTTGGAGCAGTCAAGCTTTTGCCTATTGCGACGATTGACGTAAGCGCCAGATTGAAAGAGTATCAACAAGGCTTTACGGACATCATCCAAGGTTTTGTCGAATTCGTCGAGAAAGACAACGCTCCCTGACCAGAACACGTTACCAGATGCTCGTTCAAGGGAGAACCAGTACCAGCCCCTTGATATTGTGGCTTTGCACCGAACAGATCATGTTCGCGTTCCATTTCGGCGCAGTCCACGGTGACCATAGGGACAGATAAAAGACTGCCTATCTGTCTGGCCAATTCGGTTTTCCCATGGCCGCTTTGACCAGTAAAGAGGAGGACGAGTGGTTTAGCTGTGTCTTCTGGGTCGGAAGGCCCAAAGAGGCAATGGCTCGTGATAGACTCTAGAACTTGTTCAGTTGCTGGCATCTGCCCTATGATGTTGAAAGGGACCTCAAAGAGCGGCGTAAACTTGTAAGCAAGGGCGAATTGCTCCATTCTTGGTGTCGGCCTTTGAAGCTTATCGGCTTTCCAGAGCGAGTAGATCTGCATCAGTTTTATGGTCCTGCAGAGAGCGTCCTCTACTTCAACAGTACGCCACTTTGAAAGAGATACCGCGTCCGTGGATTCGTCGGCCGAAGATCTGGCTGGAGCTTGCAGATAGTCCTGCCATAGTCCTTTAGGCACGCCATACGGGTCGGCTCCCGCTGCGAGTAGCGCTATTAACGTTGGTGTAGTGTCCAAGACTTCGTGTTCTGCACTGAATATCGTGTATGCCAGCAGTGGCAAGTTCGTCGGATCAGCTCTTGTGTCAGGGTTCGCTCCTAGCCGACACAGAATTCTTACAAGCTCCGGAGAGTTCCGCTCAACGGCGAAGAACAGGATGGGAAATCGAGAAAGGCCAGATGACGATTTGAGGGAGACGCCAAGTCCAAACCTTGTGGTGGAGTCGGCATATCGTGAAAGATAGCGTTGGATACTCTTGACACTTAGCCCATTCTGGATCGCCCAAGCGAGCTTCGTTATGGAGAAGTCATGGTAGTCTTTCGCATGATCAAGGCTTTCGTCCTGTAATTCAAAGCTGCAACAGGGGCTCGTGGACTCCAGGGAAACAAGTGGCAAGAAGAAGGGAATCGTCACTTTCCCCTATTCTGCATCAGCCATCGGCGCGTTCAGGAGCTTCATCTTTCTTACTTCGTCTTGTTCCAGTGACTGTCCCATAGCTGCTGAAAGGGATTTCACCTCTCCGTCCGAGATAAATTGAGTCTCTCTTGCAAGCCAACAACACCGAGCTCACGCTATCGTATACGACCAAAGTCCAAGAATGCCACAATGTTTGCTGAGCGGGGATTCCGGACTTGAGGCTCGATGTGGAGGCGTTCTAGGCAGCACATACGTAGTGGACGAATTAACCAAAATCGTGATCCCATCAAGGATACTGACATCTTGGCCAACCATACTGTCTCGGGTAGAGACGCTTGCGTACGTACTGAGCGGTCTCTTGCCATAGCTAAAAGGCGAGTCACGCAGCGATCCATTAATATGACGCGATTGTAGCTGGGATTTGATGCCTTCCGCCGAGACAGGTCCGTCAGTAGGAGGAGCCACAACAAATTTTCCGATCTCTGACGTCACCACGGTGTATAAGTCGTCAAGATTTGACACAGACGGTATGCCATAGCCTTCTGCAAATTAGAAAGGCCTCGAAGAATGGCCGATGTTCCGCTTCTGACTCCGAATTCGGTTCATGGTTTCCAAACACAATTCGTAAACCCGGTGGTCCAAGTCATGTCATTTAGCCATCCCTTCGTACCTGAAAGTCTGAGCCCTGCTCAGCCCACCGCATTTTGCCGTGTTTGATTCAAGCACTTTCCCGGCTGCTGACAGCTTGGTTCCGTATCGGCTACGCGCTCTCGGAGCCGTAAAGTGGGAGTCTTTGCGGTCAAGTCGCAGATACTGCATGAATATGCGCAAAGCCGCTCCACCTGTTTGAATGCAGGGTACCTCAAATCCGTTTCAGGGGAAAATTGGAAGCTCCCCCGGACAGCATGTTGCAATCACCTTCCACAACAGCATCCGAACTCGGTCTCATCAGCAACCAGCGCAATGATTTCCCCAAAACGGTCGCGCTGGTATCACAATGGTGCCTCCTCCTCCTTCTCGGAGGTCAGCAACTGGACACCATAGCAATCAGCGATAAACGAACCTTAGGCCAGCCAAGACTACGAGACTGCCTAGCACTTTACGACAAGCTACCCTTCGCGATGGACCCACCTCGAGGGGAGCTCGTCGCACCTAGGCTCTTCCTAGAACCACAATACCTACACCAGCCTTTTGGCTACGTGCGAAATACATTTCCTCAAGCCAGTATGGTACAGCTTCCGAGAATATGGCGATTGAGTGAGTACCTTGTTCGTTTTGCTGGGAGAGGCGTGTAATGGATGACTGATGTTCATGTCGATGTGAAGACAGTTGTCGCATTGCCTTGATGAGCTCTCCCGACCGTACGGGTATCGTCCGGAACCCAATGGTGGTTTCGACATGGAGCATGGTGTTGAGGGAGATTCTGGCCGCCATCAATCAGTGTGTGCGCCGCAGACACCGAGGCGCAGTTAACTTTATAAACAGTCAGTCTTCAAGGCTTTCCACGTTCCGTTGTCATTGGAGTTGGCTGACTGGTGGAAGACGAGCACGGAATTACCCTAATGATGGCATATGTGTATGCGAGAGATTCGAATTTCGAGAATGTCCTGAATGCGTACATGAACAATCTTCGGCCCGTAAGCCCTTACGATATCCTTGACACTATGGGAATGAGAAACTTTACTAGTTCGACGTTTTAGGTCGTCGAGTGGTATCCTCATGCAGTCTGAGAGATTCTTGAGGTACATTAACGGAGAGGGTCCCCATGAAGATTCAGCACCGCGGACAGGATAGCTCTTCTTTAATTACTGCGAGACAAGATCCAGCAGCTTTGGCACATTGGATGTTCGGATATATCGGGATAAAAGTCCTTTTGCAGCTTTGAGTGATGACGTTGGCAAGCATCGACCTTCTTGGGCAACTCCGCCAGCGACGAAACAATATTTCCGCGGCTGTCGCATCATAGATTTTGTGAGCCGCTCCGCAAAGTGCGCTTTTGCGTGCAGGAAAAAGATTTTGCGGTACAGTATGCGCTGTCGCATAGCGTGTTCAAGCTCGTTAGTCAAGGAATCATGTAAATTCCAACATCGTAGAAATCCATCGCTGCGAACTCATGGCTTACCTTATGCGTATTCTTGCTCTCCTGTTTGGGCTTTCCGACCTTGCCGCGGCCGACCTTCCCGCACGGACAATCTGCAGTGCGACGCTCTACGGCCAATTACATATGCACCAGTGCTTGACATTGTTTCGAACTTTCGCAGACAGATCAGACAATCAACTGCGTATATTTGATGAAGAGCAGCTCCGTGAGGTCGAAGGCCGGTCGTGGCCAGGCATAATTAATCCATTCAGAACCCAGGTAGTGCAGGTACCGCGATTCTGGACTAGTCGTACGTGCTATGAAGTATTGGCCCAACCATCATGTGTGGCTCGTTGCTAAATTGGTGAACTCCACTCGGTTGTAATATCGCACTCATGAGCTTTGCTAGGGCCCCTAGCCTCAATGACACATCTGCCGCAAACGAGGTGTCCGGGACGGGTGTTACAAGCTGAACGCGAATCGTCGAGGGTGTAACTGACGTAATCGAGAAATGTGTTGTTCGTGAGAGGACAGGTGGAGCGGTGACGCTCTTGTCGGGTGAGTGGGTTCGTGCTTACAAGGACTCTTTGGTACCAGATCGCTAACACAGCCATGCCTTGTAGCTCTTTCGCCACCACGACCGATCTTGACAGTTTCCGTGTGGCGGACAGATGCATACTTTGACACCATTTGGAACGATGATCAAACTCATCCACATGGCGTTCGTCCTATTAATCCTAGAGACTTGAGTGGCAACGAAACAACAGTGGTGCAGGATAGCGGAATCAGCACGAGTAATGTTACAGCGGCTTAAGCTTCTACATGGCCCGTTGGACCTTGACTTGTATCTGGCATGAGTGTTAGTATTGACACATCAAATTGGAATAGGGGCTGTGGGACCTACAATCTACACTGACGAACGCTCGATCTACCTCGGTAAGACCTATAACATCAATGAGAAATAGAATCCCAGTAGACTGGAGCCAGCTTACCTTCTAGACAATACTGGAGCGTCTCAGCTATGTCGTGCGCCTTGCTCAACTTTGTTTCCTTGTCCAGCATGATATCCATCTCCACCCATATACCGTCACCCGCATGATAGGCCGTTATGGTTTTGTAGGCTGATACGACTGGTGCAAAACGCCAAGCCATGTAGGTGATTTTCTTGAGAAGTCGATCATCAACCTTCGAGCCACTCAAACGTGTGACGTTCTCCAAGCATGTCTCGGCCCAGTCATAAATGATGAAGAGCGAGAGGAGCGCGGCGCCAAGAGGGTCAAGCCACCAGAGATTTAGCTGATGTCCGATCAAAGGAAAGAGTAGCGATAGTGTGTTAAAGTAGACATCAGTTTTGCAGTCTGACAAGATGGATTTAGCCAATTGTAGGATTAAGGTCATTGAACCAGGCTTACCCTGCGCCAAAGCTTGGACTTGCGTTGTTTTAATCCGTATGCAACCGATCCCGATAATGCCCTTTATTACAACTGTAGCCACCAAAGCACCGATTGCTGTAGGCGGGAGTGTCGCGGTGTCCCGTGGAGCACCGGGTAGAAGTTTGATCACGGATTCTTGGAGAATTTGAAGGAACGAGACAATCATGATGATCGAGAAAACTAGGATTCCAAGTGGTTCGAGACGCCTTCGGCCGACTGGAAACTTGTGCTGTAATTTGCGAATCCTCCATTGCACGAGCTTGTTGGTGGTCCAAATTATCAACGTGCATAGAAGATCTAGGGCAGAGTCGACCAGGGAGGCAATGAGCGATAGTGACGACGAATTGAAGGCAGCAATAACTTTGGCCACAAGGAGAACGATGTTGGCGAACACATTGATCTACTGTACGTCAGCGTTAAGCCGGAGTCTGCAAGAGCGGATTCGTCTATCAACATTGATGGCCCACTTGGCTCTCCGCTCCCCTTTCCGCCTATTCTCGCGCTCATCTTCCGGCAGTAGAGGCTCGATATCCCCTCCGTTTCGCTTCAGAGCCCCGCCATTCTCGGCGACGCCATCGCCATCTAAGTCGCGAGGGTTCATGCTATCAAGCACTTCGTCCGCCATGTTTGAAACAAGCATGTCGACTTCCAGCCAGTCATTGAGACTGCCGTTCTGCTTTTCGTAGAAGCTCTTGATCTTCTTGTTCTTCATTCCTTTGATCTCCTTCACAGTCTTGCGATAGATTTCCAGACCCTCGCGGTCGACACCCTCTTTGAGTTTCCGTTTCAGCTCGTTGTGGAACTGATCCTCGGTTGTAAGGTTGACAATGTCGCGAAAACGAGGTTTTCGACGCGTGGAGGAGATGGCGCTTTCAAGGTCATCGGGCTTGTAATTGCGGCTGCCATTGAAGCCATGAGGTCGAGGCTTGCCTGTCATGGCGGGCAATGAACCGACTAGAATTAGGAGTTCTTGATTGGCATAGGATGTCAGGATGAGGTCTGAGGAACCGGGGAACTGGATAGGGGAAAGTAGTATTAGATGAAAGCAAAAATCATTGAGGACTTCGGCCATTGCCATACCCGAAACCTGTTCCTGGATCGTGACGCACGAGCTATTAGCGCGTTGCGGGGAACGGCCCGATCGGCAAGATCTCGTTCTCATTTTCCTTGGCATTGCCACGAGAACCAATCACCCGGTCCTCGTACATTATATGAACATCTTGAAGGTACATTACCACAGAAACTTCAAGAATGGGTTGGGAAGGAGCAGCGCGTACGTCTTCATGTGGTATCTCCCTATCATCCGTGTCACAGAAGCAAGATCCAGAGCAGAGATTAGAGCACTCTCGTATCTGATCTTGAACACCTCTCCACCAAATCTTCACCCGTAGACTCACAATTCCAAACGCAAGATCCGTCACTAAGATCTTTGTCTTGAGAGGCCCGTATTGAAGGCATTTTGCACCCCTATGCAGTGACACAGAACCGCCCCTTCCGCATCCGTCTCCATCTCGCGATCCCATGGCGACGCAGGAGACCCGTGATTTGGTGAAGATGAAAGTCGTGCGGTGGGGTGCGTGCTGGCAAGGATGCTAGCTGCTCATCGATAGGAAGCTGGTGGCAAGATTTTGGAACGGCCCACGATCAGTCCAGGATGTAAGCGCGAAGGGCTTTGTGGTAGCTAAGATGAATGAGATTATAGGAACCAGCCACAGGGGATCGTGGACGCGAGAAAGGATGCCTTAGAGATAATAAGCTCTTCCCTGGGAGTGGAAAAAGCCGAGAGATTTGCTGTGCCTGTCGAGATGGAATCGAGGGCGAAGGGAATTTGATAGAGATTGAGAGCAGGGGAAGGGATGGAGGATTGCACAAGAGTAAAGAAGGGAATGCGAAAACCCTCGGACTCCTAAAGTTTCTCTTCTCCCTTTCCCGGGCTTGAAAGCGAAGCTGTTGCCTGGAACTGCAATCGGTTGAGACTTCCCAGCGCACATCATCTGCATTGTACCATCACACCCCGCCGTCCTTGATGTAGCATTTCAGCGCTTCCGGCGTCCGTCTCAGGAGTTCCATTTCCAGTTCTCCCAGTCTCTCCTCAGGCAGCATCATCTTACCATCTGCCCTGCTTTGTCCCTCCTCTTCTCCTTCTCGAACCCAGTCAACTCGCTTACCCTGGGCCTCCTGGTTACTGACCCGGTTTCCTTTCCCCTCACCACCCACCCACCGATACTTCCCAGGATAGCCCACAACCTTCCAGCTCTTCAATGCTCTCGGCTTATACAGCCCCTTATCCGCTGTGCCTGCACCACCCATCTCGATTCTGATCCTCACGCTCGGGTGGACGACCTCATTGGTACCCTCTAACATTCTTTTCTCCCCTTTTCGCGACGAAACAGGAGCGTAGTACATGCCCGGGGTACGGTAACTGGAGCCGGTAAGGGCAGTGAAGCCGGTGGATGAATTGTAAATGCGGCCAAGAGGGTAAGGTCGGCTCGGTTCATTGAGGGAGGCGGTCAGATTGTACTGGTGGGGGAGGTAGGTAGGGGAGAAAGAGAGAAACGGAGTCAGGTGGGAGACCATCCATGTCAGAGAGATGTCGGCGAGTGACGCGTCGGGATAGGAGCCACCAACCTGTAGGGAATGGGATTAGTCAATTCCTCTTACCTAATGGGAGCGTATATATACTCACATTACTGTGCACGCCAGGAAACCAGCACTGCCTTAGGAGTTTCAAAGCTGAAGGACCATTTGGTTGCTCCCACAGCGTTGGCATAAACGCCTTTCTGTATTCGTCTAGGGCCAATGCTTGGAACCCATACTCGACGTTGGCCGCAACCTGATTGTTGACGAACGAGTACTCGCGGTGCCTAGGCGGAAAAGGTCCGATACTTGGTATTCCAAGTGCTCCTGTGTTAATTCAGTATGACTTGTCAGCTCGAACACCTTGATGGTACGTACCGACGGTGTCCCAAACGCCGATTACTTTTACGATAATGCGTAGGCGTGAGAGACCGAGCTATGTCGTTGTCAGCCATGGCGGAGCAGCAAGTACTGCATCCAAACGGACACTTTCCAGCTGCCGTGCATACGCGAGCTCCCTGATGTTTGGTCTGTCTGGAAATGGCCTGTCTGGCCATGCTGTAACGTGCTTTTTGTTATCCTGGTTCTCCCAATCCTTGAAGATTGGATAAAAGTCGTCCATCCCGTGCATTGTAAGGAGACCAACGCTGTTGATCATGGCACAGATACTCCGAGCGGTAAATGCACCTCTGGAAAACCCGAGAAGGAATATCTCATCTCCGCGGTCGTAGTTGCTCGCAAGGAAGCCGTAGGCTTCTCGTATGTTCTCCGATAATCCTTCTCCGGTGGCACCGCCCCAGATCATCGAGGCCGTACTGCCAGAAGTCCCAACGCCAGCTTGATAGTATATGATCTGCTGGATGCCCTCTGGGGTCTCTGGAAGTAGGGCTCGGCAGATGCGGGTGACGTTGGAAGGGACGGCAAGGTGGCCACTAGGAGGAATATAGCTGTCACGGACATAGCCGTTGTCGCTATTCTGATTAGGGAGTATGAGTTCAGGTTACCAAAAAAAAAAGATTTAGGCAGACCAGCCAGGTACCATCGCAGGCTACGATAAGCCTCTTCGTTGGACCACACGATGTCTTTGGATCCATGCCGCTATGTCCCTGGTGACCTCTTAGGAATGGAGATTGATGACTTGGCCTAGGAAAATTAAAATATAGAGATTTAAGAAGCAAAGGTCGAGGGTTCAACAAGGGAACGATAGTAGGGAAGAGATAGTAGAAGGGACCGTGGCTTGTACTTTGAAGGGTAGTTGCGCCGAAGGACGATTCGACATGGAGCTCCCCAAAAATCTGCCATAGATGGCGTACTGACATGGAAAATGCTGCACGTTCGCACCTTCCTCGTGACAGATGCGTCAGCGCTGTGTCACCATGCCAAGAGGCTTCATAGACCACTCCCCAAAAGCTTCAAGATCGCAACCGCGCAGACAAAGCGAGAAGTCTCTCTGCTTTTGCTGAATTGGCCGTCGGGCGCGCTAGACAGTATGACATTGAATCAACAACTGTGATCCTCAGGGGTAGGGAGCTGGGCCTTGTCGCTGTATTCTCCGACGGAGGGAGAGCAGGTCAGACAAACGGATAGCGCTCTCGACGACCACGTTGTGCTCAGACCAGCGAACTGGTAGATGTCCCTGTAGTATAAGTCTAGGCTCTGCGGCGTCCACTCAAATAGATGAAATAGCATATTGGAGTTAGGCAACCCATCCTTCCCTCCTTTGCTTGACATAAGACCATTACCGCAACAAACGCTGTAAGCGCGGCCTCATTCCAACTCAAGTGGAGTTCAAGCTCTTACCTGGGAAAGCGGGCATCGTGAATTCTCCCTAGTCGGCATGCAGCTCCCATGATCATGAAACGCCCTATCAGGAGAAGACCCGAAATATCCGAGCGTATGGGTCTACTTCAATATGCGGACGTCGAACTCAACCCATCAGTAATGATTAACTTGCGACAGGCGCTATCTTCTTCTCCGGGTACCTTGCCTGCGATAAAACAGCACGCTCTTGCGACAAGCCGATGCGAAGCGTCATTCGCGGATCTCGTCGAAGGACGTGTGCTTCGTCATTCTTCTGCGGCGACGTTGTGGGAAACTCCATTCTTGACCAAAATTCGCAGTTGCTTGCGTCTTGCTCTCAGCAAATCCTCCTCAAGGCCGAAGGATGAGATCATCTCTTACAGACATGGCAATGTTCCTTTCTCAGTCAGCACAAATCCTATTCTGTGCGCCCCTGAACTCGAAATCTCCGGACAACATCTGGACAAAGCGAGATGCTTCAAGTGAGCATCGGGCGTTGCTCACGTCGACCACCAACATAACCATGTCGCCCTGGCCTACTCAATTTTACGCACTGCCCCTTGGCGAAAACTTCAAGCTCGTGATATTGTCAGCATACTCCTATGTCAAGCGGCCTTCGCCCAACATCTCACCAATCCAAGAGTTTATCCGTGACTTTGCCGATAACCTGGAACACGCCTACCCTCCTCCGGCGCTCGCCCCCAAAGAAGCCGGTCAATCATACTACGACACAGATTCCTTCACCAAATGGCACATGATAGAATGGGTAATTCCCATACTCGGCACGGCGGCGCCCAGTAAGATTGTTATTGCAGCGCTGGTACAGATAGCGCGGGAGGTGGCGAAGCATGGATCGCCAGCGCTCGTGGACGCAATAATTGTTGGACCACGTGGGTCAAAGGAGGAGTGTGGGTTCAATTCTCTAAAATTATTGATCACGCCACTGGGAAAGGGTTTGGTAGGGGATGTGGTTAATGCAACTTCGGGATTTGCCAGTACGGCCTGAAAAGTGAGGCAGGGTTGCTGTCCAATCACTCTTATGTGTTGAGTGGCCCAGGCTGGTGCCATCAGAAAAGAAAAATGGAGAACTGCGTCTGTAGGATCTGTAGGATGATCGCACGGCTTCCACAGCGTTGGCTACAAAGAATAATGTTGCCAAAGATGTGCAGCTTCGATGTTTCTTCCCAGGGGTAGGAGCAAGATAAGAGCAATTGTTTTCGCCAAACCTGAGCCAGGAGGAGAGAATGGCACTTTTGCGTCAAATGGGCCTGGGTATCCCATTAAGCTTACGATTCCTCATCAGCTTATTTCTCTATCGAAGAAAACGAGCTGAGTGTTTCGGCCCCGATGACCGTGTAGTGAGCCACACTCAAGCTCAGCTTATGCGTGGCAAAGATAGAGGTCTGACACGGATCGGAAACAGAGCATAGTCTGAGAACCATTCCTAGGAAATGCGTGACAGTCGAAAGATGGAGCCTTGTAAATAAATTCTGGAATGAACTGATCGTCACGAAGCCGCCCTTACGGAGTTGTAGCGCTACGATAGTCCCCGCATAGCTGGAAGTACGTAGATCGCGTAAGAACATGGTCAATCACGCGGCCCAATAGACAAGCGATCGGGAAGACAATGCTCAGACGCAGCGGCCATCTCTATACGGTGAGCAGTGCGTTGTATGCTCCCTGTCCTTCCCTTTATCATGGCTTCGTATCGCGGGCGCGGTCGCATCTTGCAAATCCAGGCCACTCAGGAAACCTGGAACGGAGGGCTGACATTGGTGCGACACCTCGGTGGACTATCCAGCATCGCTGTGACATGTGCCCAAGCTATGGACGCATAGCATGAACGTGCACAATACAGTGCTCCAAGCCTTGGGTGGGTAAGAGACTATGGACTCGTACGGACTTCAGGTGTTGGGGAGGCATCCGTGACCCTGACGGTTTATTTGTCGTGAGGTGGAAGATGGGATGCCTGGAGCGCTTAGTATACGGAGTCGAGCAGTAGGAGCAATTCGACGCTTGCAGTGTCTGTCATCATTGTATGGTGAGATTCATGGAGAAGTTGATGAAGGAAAGAGGGAGAAAGGGAGGGGGTTCGGCATTCTCAGCCTTTTCATAAGGCTGCCAGACGTTGCTCTACAGTTGAAAAATTGGAAACTTCTCTCGTTCAAGCACCATATAAGATCGTCCTGGCGAACTCCAGCTTCATTTCTCCTTGATACTCCGATCCTACGATTTTCACAGTGGAGAATGCCTTACGGGGCCACCCAGAGCCCCTGCAGAAAAAAGCAGCAGCCGTGATGTCGCCCCGCAAACGAAGCTTCTTTTCCGCCGGTGGAGGAGGATAGAATCCCGCGATACAGCTCCTTCGACTCTCGAGGAAAGAGTGACCCCGACAAATATTTCCGCCTTAGACACCCTATTTAACCCTTATCTCAACAATGCTCGTCGAAGGCATCCTCGAGATCATGCTCGCCGCCTACCTCGCACCACCCACAGCTCACCGACCCCCTCTCCTCACTCAGTAATACGTTCCCCTTACGTTGTTAACGCCATCCCTACCCCACCCCACCCCAGGCTCTCCACCCCCCAACTTCTCCGCACTGCCGTGGCGTCCTTCAGCCACATCATCAGCGTAGCCCAGTCTGGCACCTTCCGCACCTCCCTCTCCCTTCGCCGCCTCTCGCCAAGGCAACAATTGAAAGCGGCTGAGACGGTAGATTTGGCTGGGATGTGGGTGCGGCGTTGGGGGGTTGGGAGGCGGTTTAGGACATTTGGGCGTACAGCCTGCCAGGGCGTTGGAGCTGCAGGCTGTGGGTACTGATGACGGGACAAAGGGCTGGCGTTGATGAGGGCGTGTGCTGCAGATGTGGTTGCTCATGGCCCAGGTGAGAAGGACGATGTGGTGGTGGAGGTGCATACTCTCCCAAACACACTAGGGTGCAATGCGACGCGATGCGGTGCTTCATTTGAGTGATACGGAGGAGAGATATACGGAGTGATAGTGCAGACTGCGCAGGTACGTACCGCTCATGCAAATCGCCCGCATCCCGCATGTTGCTCTACCGTTCGTTCCTTCCCAATCCTTAGGTCGGCAATGTACTTCACATATTCTGGGATTGGCTGACAACCCCCCCTCCCAGCCCCCAAACCGTATCCCTTCCCTTCACCGCTCTCATCTCCCTCAAAATCACGCATCCATCGGCACCCTTAATGTACAGCCCGCCGACTAGGCACGAGAAACGCTGAATGGTGTGGCTAAGCACGATTTTATGCTTAAAGCAAATATCTTCTACAGCCTACAAGACTATCCGGAGTCGGTGGGGTTGGTGTATAGTGGGGATATGGGGCAGGAGGTGTGGTTGTTGTTCATGAGAAGGAGAGGGGCATGAGGGGGAGAAGGAAGGATTGTGATATAGAAGGTCAAAGATAGACGTATCGCGAGAAAGAAGAACGAGGGATTAGGCAGTGGCAGATGTAGGTTGTTCACATCTCCTGCAGTGCTGCGTCATGCCAGATCTTCTCTTCTGCGGCAAAGTCGAATCTTGCACCCCTGCTATCGAGATCGCGGTCGGATTATCAATAGGTCCCTTTGCTTGCATGCATGACTCCTGACGTCTTAGAAAGAAACCAGCTAAATCAGCGGCATGTGGGCTTGTGATGGCAGGGGGCAGGATTCACGATTCTGTGACAACAAAGCCACAACCCCGTTTTCCCAGTATTAGGCAGATCGTGGTGAATAGTGCCTCATTTCTTCTCACATCTCCACTACCAGGCAACTAACGAAAAGCCCTCTCCCATACATACCCCCTCCCATCAACCTCCCCTCTACAGCTCCAGCTTATGCCCCGTCTTCTCCACCGCGCGCAGATACGCCCCATTCGCTTCCACACGCCCCAACCATTCCTGAATCTTCGGCCACTCCTTGCCCTCCGGAACCAGCCCGAACTTCAAGATGAACTGGATCGAGAAAGCCATCATCGTGTCAGCGGCCGTCACGGTGCTGCCAACGAGGTAGCGCCCGCCGTTGGCGGCGAGGTCGGCGTCCAGGTGGTCGAGATCGTGGCCGGTGTCAGCGGTGAGAGCGGTGTGGTGGGTGGTGGCGGCGGTGGGGGAGGCGCGGCGGACGTAGAAGGGGATGAGGCCGTGCTGGGGGCGGGGGAGGGGGTGTTAGTGGGGGTGAGGATGGGGATGTGGAGGGATACGTACGAGGAGGAAGGTGGCCTCGGCGGCGTGAATGTAGGTGAGGACTTTGATGCGCTGTTCCTCGTCGGCGGGGATGAGCTGGTGAAGGGGATCGTAAGTCTCGCAGAGGTATCTGCTTTCTCATTAGCTACCACCCTGCCTACAGCTCCCATCCCTGGTTCAGTTCCCAACATTGAAGATCCGGCGTGACCTGTTTCGCTAGGAGCTGGACAGATGCTGTGGCAAGTGCTCAGGCAAGGAAAGGACTTACTCGGTGATAGCACCGCTCTCCTCGATGATAATCTCGCCATCCCTCAGCACCGGCGCTTTGCCCATCAGCATCATGCCCATGCCCTTTCCGACCTCGTTGCGGAACTCCTCCGGGATACTGCCATCGGCATTGCGGTCATAGCATTTGGCAGTGTAGGGGAGCGCGAGCATCTCCAGTAGGAAGGCGATGCGGATCGAACGCGAGCATTGCAGGTGGTAAAGGGTGATCTTGGGTAGTTTGCGATCAGGATCATATGCAGTGAGAGTGCCGTTTGTCAAGGTCCCGTTGGTGATAGGTACGCCACCCATCTCGGTCTCATCCTTCGCTTTGGTCATGGTGGCGGTAGCTTCTGTAGGGTTTAGGCTGGACAGTGTGGTATTGAGAGAGGAGTGTTATTGGTTCTGGAAAGGCGCTACGATGCGAGTGGATCTTGAGATTGGGGAGGTGAGTACAAGACATTTATCGCGACATGTGAACGCGACGGATTTGTCATTGTGGGTCTTGATCTCGCTTATTCCACATATATTCGGGCAATTCGGGCTTTGCAGACCTTCCTTTGTATTCATGCGGACTTCTGTCACCTCTCTTCACAAGGTCTGAATTGGTATGGTCATTGAGCTTAGCAAAACCCTTGCTCTTGGCTTGTTTGTGGAAGAACCTGGCTTTGATACAGTAGAGATGCGTTGTCTGATCCTCTAGGCTAAAGACTGCATGTCACAATATTGTTTGTATGGTCTGTCTCCTTATAGTATTCCTGGACTTGTCTCCATCTTAAGTCTACAGCACTGTCTGCATCCATAAAGTATAACAGGGAATGCCTACAATAGGGCAAAGGAGCGCTTTGATGGTTCCCCAACCTCTCATGTAAGTTCCCACCACAGTTCTGCAAACTTTTTATAGAGCAGGCGAACGTCTAAGTTCTTTGCTCTCTAAACCCGACCATTCTCCCTTTATTTATATCTATCCAAACCTCCTCCCAATATTCGTATTCTATCAAACTCCCAGCTCGGTTTCCAACACGGACCTTCCCAGCAGCCACCATGCCCGAACTCCGTATCCAAACCGACCACAATAGCCTCAGCGTCCTCGAAAACGCGATCCAAGATTACAACTTCAATACAGCTCTTCGCGCTGTTCCGCCAGGTATCCTCGCCCTCGCGGTGCTTTCTTGGCTCAATCCTATGATCCATCGCTATCGTTGCTGCTTTCGCAATGGGTATATGGCTTGGAATCGACGGCCATCCAGCAGTCTCTCAGCTTGCATCTCCCACGCTACCAGCTCCTTTACTGCCGCCGCCGCCGCCTTCATCTGGCCAGGGTCCACCTTTTGCTCGAGGGCCCCCAACTGATCACGGTTCTCCATACAAGCCGAATTATCCGTCCGATCAAAACCCTCCATACGACCATCTTCGTTCCGACACCCCGCTCTCCACCACCCCTGTCTGCATCAGAAGCAGGGTTCCAGTCGGCTCCTGAATCGCCACCACCACGTTCCCACGGCAGCCGTCCCTGCGCTCATTGGCATTGCCAGCGCTACCATCAACAAGCGAGACTAAGGCATGGACATCGAGACAACGACGCTTGGGACGAATGAATGATGGGCAATGGCGAGGCTTGAAGTGCAGCACCCTGTGCGAATCAGTGTCAACAAGGGGACGAAGAAGGATTTTCCAACCGGGAATTTTATTCGCGTTGAGCTACCACATTGGATTTGTGTGAGAAGGTGTGTTCACGAACAGGGAACGGTACACAATTCCTGCTCTTTTCATGCGTCGTTCCCTACCTTTTAACGAGATTGGTTTGCCCGTATGCTCGCGTATTCATAACGGAGCACACATTCTTTGCTCTCTCCATTTTCTGGCACGATTGGTTCACAGCATACTCACGAAGACATTCCCGGTATTTTGTCTATGAATTCAAGTTTTTGGCATCTTGGTTTTCTCTTCTTCCAACAGCTACGGACCACCTGATAGACTAAGCGCTCCATTCTTAGTTCTTGGCTGTTCGTTGATAGGAGTTTTCTGCTGCTTAATTTGGAGAGGGGTTGGTGGGAGGGGGGTTTGACGCTGTATGCTAATTGTGTTGCTTGGCGATGGTACATCTCGCTGACCGATACCTGTCACAAACGTCTCCGATGGTTTTTGCCTCTTGCTCACGTTCTTAGTACCGTACTTGATCCCGTTCGTAAACATGGCCATTCTTAGAATCTTACCTTTACCTTTCCTTACCTTACCTTACCTCACCTACCTCACCCTACTTTATTCCCCTTTCCTTACCTCACCTTACTTCATCCCCTTTTATAGAAATGCCCAGTCAAAGGTTGATATAACCTACCTACACAAGCAAGCATCCGACAGTACCTCTTTGTCAACGTTCGCGATGATTGTGAGATCCTACGATTTTAGGTGGGGATGGCTTTGTGCGCTGGTTTGTTGGTTAGTGATAGTAGCTTTCGCTGACTGTTACGACGTGTGCCCCTTGCATCTAGGAGAGAGTGGTATATGGGAGATGGTGGAGGGGGAAAGGGGTAAGGAGGGCTAGGGCCGGGGGAAGCGGAATACGGGAGACAAAAGGGAGCGGAGGGATCGAATGGAGATAGGGATATTGATCAAAGGGGAAGGGGGGATGGAGAAGAAGCAGCATGACCAACCATCCTCGAGAGCGCTCTCAGATAGTAAATCTTGGAATTATGGTTTGAACAAAGCCTGATAATATGAGTGCAGATGGTAGTAGTGATGAAAAATGGCCGTGCCGGGAGGGAGTTAGCTATTAGGTGGCTTGGTGAATTGACTCGGTTGAGTTGTCTTGCTCTAGAAACAAATGTGGGTAGAGAGCAAGTTAGTGAAATGGATGGAAAACAGCTCCATAGTTTTGTCTTTGATGATTACTGTGAGATCGTGAGAGCGGTTCAGGATGGAAGATATAACAGGCTAGAAAGGGTTTTTTTGATTCAGTCCCCTGACTATCATGTCTACTACATCATCACCCGCCCAACACCCATACCAAAATTTCCCTCAAGCGTGTCACATGACTTGCCATTACTGGCCCATCTGGTTCAAGCGCTCCTGCGCACTATCCTTCGCCTCCTGGCTAACCTGAGGGTTCTTGACAGTCCTGGAAACCCATCAGTAAGAGAATCGGAGAAGAGGAATGGTGTGGGAAGACATACGCCTTCAATCCACCGGCCACATTGTTGGGGTTCTTTTCGCCGCCGCTGGAGGTGTCGATGTCGCCGCCGTTATACTCTTGGTCGAGGACATCCTTCGAGTGCTGCTTGGATTCGTCGGAGGTGTCTGAATTTGTCAGCGATACTACGTGTAGGGGAGTCCGGGCGGAGATGGGGTAAGAAGAGTGTGAGGTGAATATGGTTGTTGGAGAGGGGCCAAGGAGTGTGTACTTGGGTTGTTAAGGTTGGCTTTGTGGCCGCCTAAGACGGAAGTCAGGGATATTCTGGAAAACGGGGCTCGTTGGAAAGAGTTGACGTACCGACGACATTGCCTGGGTTGGACATATTGGAAGTACTGACGATTAGAAATTGGAAATTTGGGGTTTGTGTGGGGAATAGGATGAGGATGTGGGTTGAAGCTATGAATATGGTTGCACATTGGGTGATGGGGGTTCTTATAGACTTTTGGCCTCAGCATTCACCAGGGGACCGTGAGGTCATTGCTGCCTGCAAGCAAGCGAAGTGGGACCCCCCCCCTACAGAGTCAAACAGCTCCACCGTTGGTTTCACTAGTACCACTAGGAATTGAAGCTACTATTGGGTCATCCGAAAAGCACATACGCGTGATCGGCCCCCAACAAGCAAGCAAACACATCCAGACATGGGCGTTCACCGAGGAATGTGACGTTCAACGACTGAACAGGACTCGCAAGCTTGGAGATCAAGGCCGAAGCCACGTTGTGATAGCATAGAACGAGCGAGGGGTTGACGCAGAAACTTCCATAGAGAGAAATGTGGAGACAGGGCAAGCAGGGCAGGCGATGAGTCGTGGTAAGAGTTGCTTCCCTCAGCATTGCGGGGATGACAATCCCTGTGAATATATCCCTGCATGGATCATTCTGTCAATTGAAGGATCGAGACCCAGATTCCCCATCCCACGCTGCTTCCGAACGAGTCACTGCTCTTCTACGGGGAGTAGCATGTCTGAGGAGCCGTGAGCATGGCGAAGCTGCAGAACAAGGCAGGAGGAACATCGGAGAGTTCTTTCAGCTCCACGCATTGGTGCTCCTCGCTAATCTGACTGCTCGATAATGGTCACGTCAGATCTGCCATCTGGCCTTGTCAAGGTGACAGCTGCAGGCGCACTGCAGTACTTCCTATCCGGGGGTTAAATTCTATTTTGGACAGGGTTTATTAAGGTAAGGGCTAGGCAAAATAAAGCCTGTCCAAAATAGCATTTAACCCCCCGGATAGGAAGTAGGATAGCCCAATGGCATATGGTGAGGCAAGACGGTGTTTGCCGTAGTTTTCCAAGTGGTGAAGTCATGAAAAGCTTATGGCGCATACCCCTGAAGCGCCATGACGCGAAAACCCGTGATCCGCGATCAATTATCGCTCGACTAGGAAAGGGCTGGTTTTTGTTTGCAAGTCAGGCCAGGCTGCTGGCTCACCGCCGGCTTTGCTTGTGTCGCTTGCCTCGTCGTGATGTGCTAGTCCAATGCCAGTTCGCGAATGGATCAAAGATCGTCATGACAGAGAACGAGTGTTACGCTGGCACCGACCAGGAACGAAGTCAAAGCGCACCGTCGGACCTAAGAGAAGGAAGAGGGCATCTAGCAGTTCGAAAACGAACAAAAGCTACGTGCCCAACAATTCCTGCGATGAGGTGCGAGTCCAGCTCGCATCGCGGTTAATGCACCCTCAAAACCGCCTAGTAGGTTGGGCCCATAGTCAGATCATTCAACAATGACGCATAGCAGAGAGCAAGGCTTCTTTAAAGGCCAGTCCAAATCAGACGAGCGTAGAGTCATGGTGTGTTTGAGTCCAAGCTGAAGACTCTGCAGTACTCTGTTTGATCTCAAGCCAACGGTCTGGGGTAGCTCTTTGCCCACGTCCAGTCAGCAACTAATCGCTATGTATGCCGTCAGCTCTGCCATTTCTCCTTCTAGTAGGCAACCCTCCAGGGTATGCGCTGCACCTCCACCGGTTGCAGTTTCACTCCCTACTCGTCTCTTGTTAGGCGACTGTTCGCATCGAACGCGGCTTCATCTTCGTCCGCTGCAGCCATCACGAACGGTGGATAGAGGAGCAAGCCATTCTCTCTGCTGCCCGGTGGACATACTGTCTCGAAGACCATGACCGAACATTGCAGAGCCAGATCCAGAAGGGTTCAATGATGGGCAAAGCGAAGCGCAACCAGTTTCCGCTGCTTCTCCTCTTGAGTCTCACTGTTGGCTCACAGTTCCGATATTGTAGCTCTCGCAGGCCTGGCAAATTTAATTTTTTGGCGCCTGTCACGTCGGTAGAATTATGAGGCACGAGAGGGTCGAAATGAGGTGCAAAGGGGTTTCGAGAGATCTTTAGGATATCGGGAACAAAACAATCTGGCACGGATACTAGCAACCGTGTAAGCGGGAGTCATCCAATGATCGTACATCGGAGCACCGTTTTGAATACCTAATGAGGACGCTCAACTAAATTACGATCAGGTTGGCGTTTCATGAGATACTTTACGCATCAACGCAAAGGCAAGGCTTATCTCCCAACGCTTTATAGCAAGTGACCCGCCTCCATGTGCTATACCACCAGAAGACATCACCAAAACAACATCTACACTAAGGCAGCGACTCGCTAATCAATAATTTGAACACGCGACCCAAAGTCTCGAAATCTCAGGCAAGCGGAGAATGCCTCCTCGGCAGCTGCAAATTGTACTGAGTTCTATGTTCATCGATACGAGCACATGTTGGATGAGTCACGTACAAGTATTAAAATCCAACCGTCCAAGGCGCGACGCCGATACTCTAGTGCCCGAAACACCAGTCTGGATCGGGCAACTTCGGGGGTCGCCGTGCCTCGAGCATCATCGCGATTTTGTTGGTCTTTGCATGCCCTCCTTCTTGTTCGTGCATTAATATTCACCAGGGTTCTTCCTCCTAGACGTCTGGAGCCGGCTCGTCGCACCACTTGGCACTACACTTCTTCAGGTACGAAGAGATGAAACGAACACTGTTGCTGACTAGTCCTGAGTACAACTTTGATTGATCGGAGATTGTCCGATTAGGCAGCAACATTGAATATCATTTCCCCTCCCGATGCTTGCTCTACTATGTCTGCAAGATACCATGCGCATGAGGAACCGAGTCTTGTTCAGAATGTATATATAGATTCTCAATCATTGTCACGCCGAGATTGTTACCACCCATCATGGCCGAGCCGCCGATATCAGCAGATGTGTCGCCGCCCTTACCAATATCCGAAAAGCAGGCCATCCACTCAAAGCCGCTTTCGCCCTCAGCAGACGATATTGCAGAAACTGTGGTCCACATTGATAATGCTGCAGGGTCGACTTCTTCAGCGTCAAGCGACGGCAAGCAGGCATTCACACCAGAGCCGACGCCTGGCATTGGCAACTTCTGGCGCGTCTTAAGCTATGGAACGACTCTGGATAGATGCCTCATGACCGTTGGAGTCATAACATCTGGGGGCGGCGGCGTCGCTCTCCCACTTATGAATGTTGTGTTCGGACAGCTGGTCGGTGACTTCAACAACTACTTCATCCCCGGGACGAGCACTACGAAAGATCAATTTCTGGCAAGTGTGAACCGCAACGCTTTGTATATATTCTATCTCTTTCTCGGAAAGTTTATACTAAGTTACATTTCCATCTACTGTTTCCGCATGAGTGGCATCCGGATCTCCGCCGCTATTCGTATGGCCTACTTGACTGCGCTGTTCAACCAGCCCATCAGCGTCATCGACAAGCTCCCGCCCGGTGCAGCCACAGACTCGCTGACGACCGTCGCCAACACGATTCAAATTGGTATTTCTGACAAGCTGGCCATCTTGGTGCAGTCTATCGCGCTTATCTTATCAGCATATGTAGTTGCGTTCAAGTACTCTTGGGCGCTTACTTTGGCGTCGAGCTCGGTCATTGTCTTCGTGTTTATCGTCTACGGCAGCCTCATTCCCTCTTTAATCGAGATCGAACACTCTGTCAACGAAAGCAACTCAGCAGCCGCCGCCGTTGCCGGCGAAGTGCTCAAGTCAGTCCGCACAGTCAAGTCTTTATGCGCGGAGAACGCCGTCACGGAGAGATATGCACGCTTCATTGCAGAGGCGAGGAGAAGAGGGCTGAGCAGATCTCCCTATACCGCTGGAATGTTTGCACCGGCCTACTTTGCAATCTATGTCAACATGGCACTAACATTCTGGTTTGGCGTCAGACTCTACAGCCAGGGCGATATTTCGAATGTTGGTACCGTGGTCACCGTACTCTTCTCGGTTCTGCTGGTTGTAACGGCGTTGGGCGGTGTGATGATCCCAGTCCAGGGCATCAGCAAGGCCGCGACAGCCTCGTTCACGTGTTTCAAAATCATCGATGCCCCACAGCTACAAACCGGGGGCTTGAAAGCGCCGGACGCGCAAGCCACATCCGATATTCGCTTCGAGAATGTCAGATTCACCTACCCCAGTCGTCCACGTACCGAGATCCTTAAGGGCCTGAACCTCTCGATTCCTGCCGGGAAAATCACAGCCTTGGTGGGACCTTCCGGCTCTGGCAAGTCTACGATAGTTGGTTTGCTTGAGCGGTGGTATCAGGTCTCCGACATCAACAAGAGCTATTCCCTCGTCGCGGAGCAAAAGGACGACAATCCCATGATGAAGACAAAGGAAGAGCGTAAAGCTGAGCAAAAGGCAAAGAAAGAAGCCAAGAAGGCGAGGGAAAGAGGAGAGAAGACCGCTGCAGAGCTTGAACAGGAAGCGCGTGATGCCGAAGCCGGCCCTGTCATCCAGAACTCCGGCTCCATATTCGTTGGACAGCATAATATCGACGTCTTGGATCGCAAGTGGTGGCGTGCGCAGATCGGGCTTGTGCAGCAAGAGCCATTCCTGTTCAACGAGACTATCTTCGAAAATGTGTGCAAAGGTCTCAGAGGCTCACAGTGGGAGGATGCTCCAGCTGAGGAGAAGAAGAAGCTTGTCGAGGCAGCTTGCGAGGAGGCTTTTGCAGTCGAATTCATCCGCAGGCTACCAGAGGGATACCAGACAATGGTGGGCGAGAGTGGCATCAAGCTCTCTGGCGGTCAACGCCAGCGTCTTGCGATAGCTCGAAGCATCATCAAGAGACCTGCTGTTCTCATCCTCGACGAAGCGACGAGCTCTATCGATGTCCGTGGAGAAAGCATCGTTCAGGCCGCATTGGACCGTGTTTCCCAGAACAGAACCACAGTCACCATCGCACATCGACTATCTACGATCAAAAAGGCCGACCATGTTGTGGTGCTCAAGGAAGGCGCCGCTGTGGAAGAGGGTACCCACGACGAGCTCCTGGCCAATGAGGACGGCGTCTATTCCATTCTGGTTCGAGCGCAACATCTCGAACTCGGCGCTCATGAGAACGAGCCAGCCGAGGCACTCGAGCAACCTGCCAACATTGAAGCTGACGACCTTGCGCTTGCAACAACACGGAGCACGGGTTCCAAGCTCGCCGACGAAGAAACAGCACTTGCGTCCGAAATTGATGGCTACAAGAACCGCGGCTTCTTCCGCTCTGTTGGCGTCTTTCTCTACGAGCAGCGCCACCACGGCCTCATCTACCTGTGCATCTTCCTGGGTGCGCTAGGAGGAGGGGCTGTCTTCTCCACTCAAGCGTATCTGTTCTCTCACCTTATTGTCGTCTTCCAGTACGTTGGCGAACAGCTCGTATCGGCCGGCAACTTCTGGTCCCTCATGTTCTTCATCATGTCCGTTGCCGCTGGCATCTTCTATGCCATCATCGGCTACAGCACCAACTCGCTCTCCGTCCACGTCAGCACCACCTATCGCCAGCAATACTTCGAGAGCATCCTCAACAAGCCGATCCCCTGGTTCGACGGTGAGGCCAACTCGAGCGGCACGCTGACCACGCGGCTGAGCAACGATCCCCAGCAGCTCCAAGAGATCCTGGGTCCGAACATGGCGCTCCCGCTGATCGCCGTCTTCAACGTCACCGGCTGCACCATCATCAGCTTCGTCTTCGGGTGGAAGCTCACACTAGTCACCTTCTTCGCCGCGCTGCCCGTCATCCTCGCCGCGCAATTCCTGCGAATGCGCTACGAGCTCCAGTTCGAGGCCTTCAACGCCACCGTCTTCGCCGAGTCCAGCAAGTTCGCCGCCGAGAGCATCGGCGCCTTCCGCACCGTCGCCGCCCTGACGCTCGAAGACGCAATCACAGGCCGCTACCAAGCTCTTCTAGAAAACCACGTCAGGAAGGCGTTCAAAAAGGCGCGATTCGCGGTCCTCGTCTTTGCGCTCAGCGACTCCATAGAGCTCTGCTGCATGGCGCTTACATTCTGGTACGGTGGCCAATTGCTCGGCAGCCACGAGTACGACGTCATGCAGTTCTTCATCATCTATATCGCCATCGTGCAAGGCGGCCAAGCAGCCGGCGCGTTCCTCGGCTTCGGCCCCAACATCGCACAGGCAACCGCCGCATCCAACCGCATCCTCGCCTACCGCAGCGAGCCCGAAGTGCGCTACTCCCCCACCACCACCACCACCCCCACCCCAAAACTCCCTCCAACCAACTCGAGCGGCATGGCGATCGAATTCCGCGACGTCTCCTTCACCTACCCCACGCGCGCCGCGCCCGTCTACAAGCACCTCTCCCTCACCCTCCCCGCAGCCTCCTACACCGCCTTCGTCGGCCCCTCCGGCTGCGGCAAAACAACCATCATCTCCCTCCTCGCGCGCTTCTACGCCCCCTCCGCCGGCACCCTCCTCATCGACCACCACCCCCTTTCCGCCCTGCCCCTCGCCCAATACCGCACCGCCTGCGCGCTCGTCTCCCAGGAACCAACCCTCTTCTCCGGCACCGTGCGCGAGAATCTCGTCCTCGGCCTCCCCCATGGGGCTGACGACGCCGCTATCGAGGCCGCGTGCCGCGCCGCGGAGATCCAGGACTTTATTGTCTCGCTGCCGCAGGGCTATGGCACGCCCCTGGCGGCGGGCACGCATGCGAGCTTGTCAGGGGGCCAGAAGCAGAGGCTGTGCATTGCGCGCGCCCTCCTGCGAAAGCCGCGGCTGCTGCTGCTGGACGAGGCGACGAGCAGTTTGGATAGCGCGAGCGAGAGGACGGTGCAGCGCGCGATTGAGAGGGTTGCGGGGAGTGGGGAGGTGACGGTTGTGGTGGTGGCGCATCGGCTGGCGACGGTGCAGGGGGCGGGGAGGATTGTGGTTTTGGGGGAGAGGGGGCGGGGGGGTGATGGTGGAGGAGGGGAAAGGGGGGCGGGGATAATGGAGGAGGGGACGCATGGGGAGTTGGTGGCGAGGAGGGGGGTGTATTGGGGTATGTGTCGGGCGCAGGCGCTGGATCGGTAGGTGGTGAGTGAGGATTGGAATGGCTGACTGTATAGATACCCAATGCGTTCTCAGCTCCGTTATATAGTGGCGAAGGAGTCTGGCGAAGTCAGATACGCTTCTCAAATCGTCTGTATATATGTAGTCTTTCGTATTCACCGCGACGTCAAGCGCGATATAGTAATTAGTTACGACCTTGGACCTCCGTCAGCCTGACCCCAAGTCCCAGCCAGTCGCCCAGCTGTACCCCTCACCAGCAACAACCGCCAATCAGCACTATCACATACAGAACCCCTCCGAAGCCAAAGATCCGTGCTCGCGACAAGCATCGGAGAATTGTTGGCCTGCGCTCGACGTTGAAGCCCGTGATGTGCGGCTCATACTGGTTTCCGCTAACGCTGTAGGGCAGGACCTACGCTCCAGTATTGGGATGAAATATGGAATGAGGTTTGACGTGGGATTGCGCGGGGGGGGGGGTGGCAGGTCAGATTGTATGCTCGACCTAGGATTCTTAGATTAACGGCTACCGACCAAGTCTCCTGATCTTTGTTTCTACCTCTCAGCTAGTGTACACCGTCGCCCGGGTCACAGTCGCAGTGTCAGGGCGCGGTAGAAAAATCTCCTTCTCGGTTGGCTTGGCTGAAGGTGAAGATCTGCAGGTGGAGATCTCGCGGCTTGTTTCAATGGGGCTTGTTCTTGAGCGTCTCCGTCCCTCAGAGATATTTGGATGTGATAGCGCTCCTGGTGTACGTAGCTGAACTCGAAATATATCTCATGGGGCCCTGTACCAGTAATACCTTCTCGAGCGATCCGAGCTTCGGAGCTGTGCTTGTTCGTGTTCTCTTGATTGTGTGTGACGAGGAGAGAGGCTTCCAGCGTTGCCATCGCAGTCTACATTCCCTCCGGAGTCTCCGTTTCGTGCTAGCGAACATCGTAAGGTTTGAAGAGAGACTGAGGGGACGTTATTGGAGCTGCTGATCTCTTTGGCGAAGTGCGGGCTGATGATCTGATGAAGCAGGAAACTTTGCTTGACGGTTTTATAGCTGCGGCTCTGTGAGTTCGCTCTGTTGGGTTGTGGAGATGGAGGATTGCTTTAGCAGTCTAGAAAGGGGGAAAGCGGCATAGCTGCACTGTGGTTGCTGGAGCGAATAATGGTAGCCAAAGCCGCAGCATGAATTGACGTTTGTGACTGGGCTTCGAGCTAGGCCATGTTGCGGCCAATTGATGTATGGGTATCCAAGATCTCACTAACTCCAACGCTATGCCTGACGAGAATGCAAGTACATATCGCAATCCCTGACCGTTACCACTGGCGCACATCGATACTTGATACATGCTGTATCTTGATAATGATTAACCGCCCGGCGGCCGATACACCCCAGTCCTGTTAGCGAGCCTTGCCGGCGCTGAAGGTCCAGCCACATACGGAGGTGGGGCATCTGGAAATGAATCATACTGAGAATCAAGATATTGATTAGGAGGGGACAATTGCTGGATGAGGGCTAGATCGTTCTGCGTCGACGGGGAATCGGTAATATAATTAAACCCTGGCACTTGCTGCGTTGTTGCCACGTTTTGTTGGTTCTGCTGCTGTTGTTGCCGAGCCTTCAAAAGCCTTATATTTCGGATCTCAGTGTACCACGTACGCATAGCCTGCTGCTTTTTGACATCACCACACCGATTGGCGTATTCTTCGGGTATACGCATATCCGTTGTACTGGCATGGACGTTTGCCCCCGATTGGTATAGCTTCTGTAAGGTCTCAAGATTCCCCTTCAGGCTGGCAATGTGTAGTGCCGTCCACATGTTACTCGGTATCGTAGCGTTGACCTTGGCACCACGAGCAATGAGTAAATAAACAAGATTGGTATCGTCAGCCTCTGTGGCGAGAATGAGGGGCGATTTGCCATCGCAGTTGGGCACGTTGACCAAGGCTTGGTGGTCGAGGAGTAAGGCAGCCATCTCGTACCAACCAGCAAAGCAGGCAAAATGCAAAGGCGTTGTCGAGGGAGGCTGACTGCGGTCGCTTGGTTGCTCGGTCACGATTGTGCCGTCGGCACTCATTTTGGTGGGGCCAAATCGTGAAAAGGGACTCGCATTCGCGCTCTGCTGCAGCAGGTATTCGGCAATCTTAATCTGATTGGAAATTGTCGCGGCGAGTAGCAATGTGTCGCCTTTGGAGGTTTTGGCCTCGACGTCGGTACCGTGGAACATGAGGTCCTGGACGGCAGCAAGCTGACCTTGCAGGATTGCGACATGTATGGGCAGATCGCCATTTTTTTCGTGAGATGATTTGGCCCCACCTTTTATCAATAGATTAAGTGCTTCAATGTGACCAAGTTTCGCAGCCCAATGCAGGGGAGACATGCCATTAGCGTCGACAACATCTACGTTAGCCGATCTAGATAGCAGCACACGCGCAGTGTCCAGACTGTTCGTGACAATGGCCGCATGAAGGGGCGTTCCGCCCCAGTTGTTCCGGGCATCGATGAGGGCACCGTCCGTGATGAGGACATCTAGTAGCTCCGTCAGGTTCTGGCTCGTAGCAACATGAAGCGGCCTAAAGCCCTCTTTATCGGAAGTCTCGCGTAGATTTTTGGAAGATCGAAGTGACAGCGAGCTTGGAGATGGTGAAAGCCTCCAGGATTTCGCATTGGGGGCTGGGGTATCGCTGCCATGATAGGCCTCTAATAACCACTGAACCGAGTTCATCTGCTCGGTTGCGATAGCCATATGAAGAACTGTCTGGCCTTTACCGTTCACCGCAAACTCATCAGCTCCCATGTGCTTCAGAATTTCTAACGAACGTAGCTTCCCATGTATGGCCGCATGCATCAAGGGAGTTTCAAAACCCTCGGATCTGACGTTGACGCTTACGCCTTGACTTAGATAGTCCTTGATCGTGGGGACATCGTCACACCGTACTGCGTTAAACAAAGCTTGGACTCGTGGTCTTTTACCACGATTAGTAAATTGAGCTAGCGATGGCAATCGCAACAACCCTCCTCGATTCGACGCTTTAGCAATAGGTGGCCGTGTAACGGGAGGCTGGGAAGTAGCATTTGGCAGATACGTCTGATGGATGATCTGGATGGTTTGTTCCAGGGATTGCTGAGCTCCTTTACTATCACCTTTCGCTTTGGCTTCCGCAAGCTGAAGCTGTAGCCCTTGCAACTTTAGTTGTGCCCTCTCCCGAGGCGAAGTGGGAGAGGACGTGGAGGATGCGACAGTCTCCGGCGACGCAACTATTGCGGTATGTGAATAACTCTGTTCTGACCAAACCAACGACGACCCATCATTTGACGAAGTACTTCGTCGATGTCGATGATCTGTGAAACCGTTACTGGGTGTCGGAAAAGAATTCCCGTCTGAATGCGCTGCAGATTCATCTGACTCGGAGGGGGCAGCATTGAGAGATAGCTGTGGTATGGGCGGGGCCGGACGCTTGGGAAGAGGAGGAGCCCCGTCATTGTCAGGGCCGGCAGATTTTGACAAAGGTGGTTCTGGAGCTTTGTGGTCCAGATCGTCAAGATGCCACCGAAGGGGCCCAGAAAGGCTTACGCTGAAATGCTCCTTACTTGGCTCAAGGTCTGACAACGAGCTTGCAGTGTCCTCAAAAGAACCGGAAGCTTTTGCACCTAGCACAGGCTCCTTTTCATCTAGTGCTGACTCTTTGGCCTCTTCTACCGAGGGGGCCCGAATACTGACACCATAGAATGAATCGAACGAAAGAGGTCTTGACGAATTCTTCGCTACGGCTTCGGTGACAGACGATGGAATATTCAGTTTCTGGGAGCTATCAATTGGTGCTGAAACATCACCATTCGCTTGTTCTTCGTATACTAAATTATCGTCAACATCTGCTGTGACGTCATTGTCTTGGGTCTTGGTCTCGTCCAACTGTTGTCTCTCTCGAACCTCATCAAAGTTGGCTCTGCTAAGTCCCTCGGAAGTTATCACAAGACCAAAGTCTTCACAAGACCAAAGTCTTTCTCGTCGGACCCCAAGTCAAGAGATAATTGTCGGAAAGGAGGCGCCGCACCCGGCCGAGTCGCTCTACTCTCATCACTGGATTCAGGCCTGCTCTGAGCTGACCTCGCGCGTGAAGTTTCTTGTTCGGTCTGTGGGGGTAATTTCTGGTTTTCAAGCAGATGCTCAGCGCTACTATCCTCATTGCTTGAGGGTGGCCGCTTCGGGTCCTCAACTGGTGATTCCACGCCTTCGTCATCTTTGACTACGCCAGCGGCTGTGTAGTCTAGTACAAGTCCCTCGGCCTTCGCGGTCATGCCTGGAGATAGAAGAGTGTCTCTGTGTTCAGACTGAATGTCGGGCTTAGTCGATTGGTCGCGATGGTTTACCCGATTCTGTAAGGTGTTTGTCAATTCTAGTCCTAGTTGGACGGAGATTTCCCACCTTTCCATATGCCTCGATATACCTAGGATGTTTCATCAAGATTGAGTCTACTCCAAGGTTCACTGAAGGGTTGAGCGAGAAGATCGAAACAGCGTCGGAGTCGACATTCAACGATATCGTATCGATTCGAAGTCGTTCTATGATCGTTCGGCTTTCCTCCTTATCAAGCTTCTGTCTTTGCTCGGATGTTGTTCGACTGCATAGTGATTAGTCCTTTCTCTCTTATCGTAAGCTCAGGCAGACAAATTGGCGACGCGGGCAAATGTACGCTTCCACCAATTCAGGGTTTGGCACAGAGCATTGGCCAAGCCCGATCACGACAGTGATGTAAGGAACATACCATTGGAAGATGGTCAACCACAGCTGAAGAGACCTGACCTGACCCTCGAGATTCGAAAGATATTCCTTGAGTGTGTCCTCCAACCACAGATGCCTTATCTTCTGCTTTATCCCGGGCGTGTAACCAGCTTCACCCAATTTCGATTCGATGACGGTGACGAGGATGGCGCAACAATTGAGAGACACCGCCAGATCCTCGTCCAGCTGCTGCGAGGAGCGCGAGGTGTCTTGCGTTGTCATCCTCCAGTCGGCGATGGCTTCGAGGGCAGCTCGGATGGAGTTGAGCTGACTAGAAACGAGAGTGGTTGTGAGGGCGACATTGTTGTAGCGATCCCTGACCTCGTTGAGGCCTTTCGCAAGTTTTGTGACTGCTGCTGCGACTGTGAGAACAGCGCTCACGGAGCCGACGACGTCCATGTCCCGCACCAACCACCGGGAGTGACTCCGCCGGTGAGGTGGAAACGCGCAAATGTCTCTATAATCATGATGTCCTCATGCTCGGATTTTTGCTGGACCTGCTCCTCTGTTATTATCTCGACCTCGACCTCGTCCTGTTCGTCATAAAGGTGATAGGATCAAGCAAAGAGGCAGAACGGTTGCAGAGCGGCTGAAGGAGCCTTGGCGCATCTCTTTGATGTGCAACAAGGATTCCAATCCTACCGATGCTTTAGGGCCTGTTCGAACTCGTTTTCGGTGGAAATTAGTCCTACCGGTACACACGATCAATTAGTACTATTTCAAACATCTAAATAGTACCGTTTAGTACTATCTTACTGTTCGAACTCGCATGCAAATAAACGTCGATTAGATACTTCTACATAGTGCCAAGAGAGATAGCGAGAACTCTTATCGTTATCAAAATAGACTTATTCTATGCTTCTCAATCTATCTCGTCGCTCTTATTTATCTTATTTATTCTCTTTATCTATTATAGGTCGAAAAACAAAGAAGTTTACAACTAACAAAAAATCTTTGCGATCTCGATATATTTAAATCGCGACGAAGAAGCTTCTAATGCTTTAAACGATGTTCGATATGCAATTTAAAAACTTTAGAGTAGACTCTAAAGCAAAGTCTAGTGTCGTAACAACTATAATTAAAGTTATTGTCGTCAATTATTCTTCTTCTTTAAATAATAATTAGTTCGAAACAAAGATCAATATCTTTAAAAGAAATTTCAAGAACTAAAACAAACTTAACAATATATTTGATTAAGACAAAGATTTAATAATTAATACTTTATTGACTAGTAATTAGCAATAAGAGAATCTTTTAGCAATTAAAGCAAATAAGAATATCTTCGACAAATTTAGATATAAATTGTTTGCAAATAAGAAGCTTCTAAATATATTATTCTACAACTTCTTAATTATTGAGACATATATTATTACTTTTTAGAATATAGTTTAAGATCTAGTTGACAAGAAAAATGCAAAAAAGAGAAAAGAGAAAAACAATGCAAACGCGAAAAGAAAGCTTGAAGAGAAGAATTTACAAGCTCGAAATAGTTTTGCTTTAAATCTCGAAAAGAAGCACAATAAATTAAATAAAGAAAAGAAAATAAATATCTTTAAAATATTTGCTTCGACAATCTTAATTTTTGTAATTAGATTTGCTCTATTTACGTTGTTCTTTATTGTATCTTTAAAACGTCTTGTCTTTAATTAAGATTTATCGATATTAAATTTATTTTTAAAGAAGAAACAAGAGTTTATCGACTTAAAGCTTATTTATTAAACAATTAAAAATTTAGAATTGTTAATAAGCAATCTATTTACAAATTTAATTGCAAAGACAAAAACTTAACAAGAACAAACTTCAAAAATAATTAAGATATATTATATAGATTTAAACTAATTGCGTCGATTTAAGAAATCGAATCGAATCTTGACGATTTAATTCGAATCGAATTGAAAGTCTTGACAATTTGATCTCTAAAATTGAAATTAACAATTCGATTCGATTTTAAAAGTTAAATCGAAAATCGAATCAAAAAATTGAATCGAGTTGTTAAGACTATTATTTTTAGTAAATTTAATCATTTTTAGTAACAATTAATTAATAATTCAATAGAAATAGTTAATCTATTTAAATTAACTAATAAATATATTAGAAATTTCTTTTTATAAATGCATTACTACTAAGCATTATCTAGTAATTAATAAAAAATCTAAATTTAAACTTAATTTATACTATTTTTAGTATTTTTAACATTCTTGGCGATTCAATTCGATTTCTAATATTGAAATCGAAAATCGACTCGATTTAATTCGATTTAATTTCAAAATATTTAAAATCAAATTAATTTTTAATTTAATTTCTAAAGTTGAATCGTCGATTCAATTCGATTTTAAAGTTGAGATCAAATATTAAATTAACGATCAATCTATTCGTAAAAGACGTAATATATTGTATTAATTAATTGACAAAAGATTTCGACAATTAAACGAAAGCTTGTTCTTTGCTTTACAATATATAGATAGATATTAAGTTTCTCTTTTAATAGTATGCTTTGTTGCGAGCTTTTTAAGAATATATATTGCGTTATGTATCTTTCTAACGTTAAAAAAATTGTTCGAGTTATTCGAAAAGTTCTAAATATACAAGAATCGTAATCTTTTAAGCTATAAATTAAATCTATTATATATTTTTTATTGAAATCTAAATTTGCGAAGACTAGTTTTCGAGATACAATATAGAGAAGAATTGCTTAAATTATTGTTGCTATTATAATAACAAGCAATATGCGAAGCATTCGAAGAAGAAGAAGACAACAAGTTTATTGTCAACAATAAGTTAATAATTAATTTATAAGATTTGTAGATAATAAAGACAATAGAAAAGAGATATAGACTATTACGCTAGTACTTCTCACGAAGATATTAGAGAGAGTTATGCTATTAAAGAGATTTGTAGACGTCTTTAGACAATGCAAGCAATCACTTGATAGCAAGAGTTTGCAACTAAGTAGTTGTAACAATAAATTAAAACTTAAAATAAATTAAATACGATTCATAAAAGAGTTGTATTTTTAAGAGATTTATATACTAAAAAAGATTCTTCTTGTTTATTATGTTCGTTGTCGAGCATGTTAAACATTGTTCGCTCAACTCGTTGTCAAACATGTTGAACATTGTTCGCTCAACTCGTTGTTAAGCATGTCGAACATTGTTTATTCGTCAAGTTGTTAAACATGCAAGCAATTGTACTTCGTGCTACATGTTGCGTTGTAGTTAATATATCACGTTGTTTTTGAGCTAAACTCGTAACACTATCTCTTTTCTTAAAGATTTTTGTCTCGAAAGCTAAACATCTTTTATTATGTTTTGTTAACAACAAAGTCGTCTTCGTGTTGCATTTGAAATCGAACGTTACAATACATTAGTAGATATTATCTATAAACGTTGCTCTCTCTTTAATTATTCTTGTATCGCAATGAAAAACTTCTCGTTTCATTTAAAGTGTTCGAAATATGTTTGTGTGAGTAAATTGTACGTGAACATGTCTTGATTTTTCTTTAATCACAATAGAGAAGATCTTTTTGTTAAAATCGCTAAAGATGAAGCTTTGTTAAAAATCGTCATAACTCGATTGCTACGAAATAAGAAGATTTTAAAGAAAATTAATGCGAAAACGAAACGAAAAACACAATGTCTATTGTTAAGAATAAAGAAGTCGAATGCTCTTGAGTTTTTCAATTGTTTTGTTGCGAATACTCTTGTTGAGTCATCTTTTATCTTCTAGTTATTTCTCGCTATGCTAGATGATTTTTCGAATGTTAATAAAATCTCTAAATAAGGTCATAGCAATTATCAAGATTCTTCTTGAGTTCTCACGTGTTTTTCGAGATAGAATATTCTTTCTACTTAATTAGATAATTTTGACCTTGTTGTCTTAAAATTTTTTTCACTTTGTATTAACTTTCTTTCTAGACTTTGTAATGAAATGTTTTTTGTGTAGACGTACTAAGATCGACTAGTTTCAATAATAAGATATAAAATACTAAAAATACTTTGACGTTCTTGGATAAGTCGAGTTCGTAATTGATTGATCCCTTTGTCTTCTTAACGAGAAACGATTCGACTTTGACATGATTTAATTTCTTGCTTAATCTTCTTGTTTTAAGATTTTTTGTAAAAAGATATATTTTATCTCTTTTCTTTAGTTGAGATGTCGTTTTTCGTTTCTTGTTCTAATACTTAATTAACTTTTTTTGCATTTTTAAGATGTTGTCGTGTATTCTTTTTAGTGTTGCTATTCTTTCAATGACTAATTGTGCTAACAAATGCCTTCGTTCTTCTTCAAAGAGATTGAACTCTTAGTTATAGTTGACGAAGAATGAAGTCATCTTAGTGATGTTCGAAACTTTCGCATTTAACGCTAGTTGTGTCATAGATAAAAGTGATACTCAATTGCTATAAGTATTGTTGACGTAGTGTCTTAGATACTACTTTAGACTCTAATTTGTTCGCTCTATTTGATCATTCGTGATCGAGTAATAGATAGTGAACATTTTGAGTTTTGTTCCTAACATTGATAGAAGCGTCTTCCAATAGTTAGACGTGAAGAGCTTGTCTCTATCACTAGTTAATTCTTTAAATATATTATGATATCGTATAAGTTGATCTAATACAATGTATTCTAGTTGTTCTACTATGAACTTCTCTTTGCATGCGATGATATATAAGTACTTAATAAGTTTGTTAATTATTACTAGTATCGAGTCATATTTGTCTTTAGTTGCTAGATTCGTCAACTTGAGCAACTTAATAATAAAGTTTATCGTGACTTTATCATATAACAATTTAGATAATTCCTAATATTAAATTTCGTCATAGCTCGCATATGTATCATGTTTGTTCTACTAATAACTAAGATATCGTTTGATGTATGTCTCAACAACTTGTCTTATCTATGAAAATCAACAATGCTAACGTAAAAACTAAAGAGTTTTGATCACTTTCAAGTGCCTTTGCAATGATTTATCATGATGCTCTTTTATACATTCGTCAATCTTGTCGATAAATATTTGAAGTTTTCTTTTTTTTATTAAAAACTCTTTCTTATTGTCTTTAAGTATTCGTAAGATAACATTTAGCTCGTATTTGTTTGCTAATAATGATTCGTTTTTGTTAACTTTAAGTATGCTATAATTAAACGATTTCTTCGTTTCTATATAATTACTTCTTCTACTAAGTGCGTCGACTTTATTGTTATCTTTGTTTAGAATATATTGTATCTTGAACTTGTATTGTTCGAGTCGTTTCAATCATCGTATCTATCTTTTGTTAAGCTATTTAATAGTGATAAAGTGCACAAAATTTTTATGATTCGTAAGAATCGTAAGTTTTGATAATTCTTCGATGTATACTCTTTATAACTCTAGAAAGACTACAATAGCGAGTAGCTTTTTGTCGTAAACATCGTAATTTTGTTCGACTAATAAGAGTTTTCTTAAGAGATATGTTACTAGATGTTACATGTCTTCATGCTCTTGATTGAAGCATACATCGATAATTAAATCTAATGCGTTAATTTCAATTCTACTTAATAATTGTAAATTGTACATCTTTAGCATTGATTTCTTCAAGCATTTTAGCTTAAGATTCTAAAATGATTTTTTTTTCTATGAATTCCCATATTTATAACGTATTTTTTTTCGTAAGGTTCGTCAATAATAACGCATTGACGAAGTAGTTTTTGATGAACTTTCTATTGTAATTTATGAAATCTAGAAAGAATTATACTTTCTTAACACTAGTAGATGATTTTCATTTTTTAACTACTTGTAGTTTTTTGAAATTCATGCGTACTTTGTGTCGTCTTACGACAAATTCAAGAAAATTAACTTCTTTTTGATGGAATTCGCATTTCTTAAATTTGAGATGTAAGTTTCTTCTATTTAGACATTCCAATACTTTAAAAACATAACTAACATGTTCTTTTAAGATTTTTGAGTAAATTATGATGTCGTTCAAGTATGCTATGACAAATCGATTTAAATATTGTCGTAATACATCGTTAATTATTTTTTGACACGTTGTCAAGACGTTCGTGAGCTCGAACGACATTATCGTGTATTCGTATAGTTTATATCGCATGCGAAAAGCTATTTTCTACTTCTTTTCTATCTTTATCCTAATTTAGTTATACGCTTCTCGTAGATCTAGTTTGATGAAGTACTTCGCTTCAAATAGTCGATTCTAAAGCTCGCTAATATTGGATAGTAAATATCAATTTTTAATCGTAATATAATTTAGCTTTTAATAATTAACACATAAACGAAGAGTTTCGTTCTTCTTAGATACAAAGAGAATCGAGTATTCTATCTATGATTGAGATTTTTTAATAAATTCTTTCTTTTCGTTTTCTACTAGATATTCGCGAAGTACTTTGAGCTTCTTCTTGAATAGAGCATATATAAGTTCAAACGTGAGCTGCTTGTTTAGTTTAAGTTTAATTTCATAATTTTACGATTAATGTTTAGAAAGAGTCTTTGTCGTTTTCTTTTCTTGAAATAAATGCTTTCAACTATTATATATTCGTAATACGTATTTTAGCGATTTCTTCGTCGTATTAGATAGTTCAAGACTCTCAAAAAATTCGCAATTTTTTTCACTTATTTTAACTTTGTGACCTAGTTAATCTTTGTTAATGCTTGTTAAGTCGAACTTTATTAAATCGTTCTTTTTTAAAAATGCAAGTTCGCATCTTGCGATTAAATTTCGACTCTATCTTTTATCTATTATTGAACGTTATCGATGCGTAGATTAAATGTGAATTGCGTGATCACATTGTTCGAATCTAAGTATTCGTGTATTTTAATTAACTTCTAGATTGTGTTGCTTTAATCAAGATATTTCTAAAACGATATCATAAGTAATTATTCCTAATATATTAAAGATTAGTTTCTCGTGATGTTGTTAAATAGCTATCGATAGTGATTTCGTTTCTCTATTTACTCTTTCATTCCTTGTGAATAATGGGTTTTCGTCTACAACTACTAGGTTGTAAGCGTCAAGCTTCTTTCGAATAAAGTATTCTTTCCTCTCTACAAGAGCTTTAGTCATAAAATTATTTATCGCACTAGAATTAATCATTGTTGTGAGTCAATAGTCGTTGATCTTAATTAATGTGATAAAACATTGTACGTGTGCTGTTAAGTTTAGTTGCTACTAGACTAACATATTGCATTCCTCTAGTATGCTCTTTACTAAAAAACTTGAACTTTTTCCTAATTTTGTGTTGCGACTTTCGTTGCAAACGTTTGTTCGCATTAAGCTTCTTTTTGTTGCTAAATTGCTAACTTTAACTTCCTAGAAAATCAATTGACTTTTTTCTTTTCTTCTAGATAAGTTTAGCATGAGTCGTCGTAGCAAGCTATTCAATTAAGTGTCGCATGTTTCTTTGATCGCTCTATCTTCTATCTAGATAGACTAACACTATTTAGTTGTCGTTCGATTTCGTTAGAAATGTCTTTTTCTTTAGTGACGTCGCTTTCTAGCGTTTTCTCGCATTTGTTCACGATCTAATTAATTTGTTTTTTCTTCGATGAGCTAGCTAAAGTCTTGAGGTAATTCGTAATGTTTTCTATGCATTCGTGAAAGTTCTTTTAGTTATATTCTTCGTTTGAGTCGATAGCTAAGCTATGAGATTTAATAGTCTTCTAGAGTGCTTAATTGACTTCCTGCGTAAATGCGAGTGCCTTGCCTAATGATGTTTCATCTAGAACTTTTTGTAATTGATTTGGGTTCTCTACTAGATAGTAGTTGTCGTTCGATCTAGTCTTAAGGATGTTCGCTTTTGCGTTAGCTTGCTTTCTAATGTCGTTCTAGCTATCAATTATCTCTCTTAACATAGCATTGATTTGCTAGCGATCTATTAAGTTTCGTGATCGACAATCTTTTGCAAAGTGATCTAGTTTGTCACATGAATAGCACGTTTTCTAGAATTTGTTATCTTGCTTTTTCCTAAAATTCTTCTCTTTGCGTCATTGAGTAAAATCTAGTTTCATAAATGTAGGCTCACGATAATTTAAGTTACTGTACTTCTAATTAGAACGAGATTCTCTCTAATAATATTTGATCGTTAGTTCAAAGAAGGTTCTTGCTCTTTCGTGAGATTAATTGTATCGCTTCTTCATAGCTTTTTCATACAACTTGTCGTCAAGATCGATGACTACTTCAATGAGATCAAACATGTCGCTAATGCTTTTGTCATCATACATAATCTCGTTCTTGAGATTGTTCTTAAGATCTCGTCGAAACATTGTTATAAGTGCGACATCGTTTCACTTGATAAAATTAACATACTCTTGAAACTTTGTTGCGTACTCTGTTGCAAAGATTCGTTAAATTAAATGCTAAATTACTCTTTTTGCGATTTGTTTCTCGTTAAATGTCTCAAAGATTCTTCGAAGCTCTCTCTTAAAGTTGTCGAAGTTCGTGAACATCGCACGAGAATTTTCGTCATAATTCTTTAGATACTTGCGTAAGTTTAACTTGAGTCAATGCTAGACTCTTTCTCTAAGGAATGTGAATGCGAAAATTGTTTTCTTGTTCGCTAGAATAGAATAGAAGGTGAAGTAGATATTTACTTGCATAAGCTAGTCCTTCAAGCCAATTTAGTCTTTATGATAGACGTCGGGTTTATTGATCTTGATCTTGTCGTCTTCATCAATAAAGAGTTGGCATGATATTGTTGAGCTGATGCTTAAGATAGAAGCGCGTTGACCTAATATAGACATTCTTAGAGTGTTCAAAGTGTTACGCTAGTACTTCCCACGAAGATATTAGAAAGAGTTATGCTATTGAAGAGATTTGTAGGCGTCTTCAAGCAATGCAAGCAATCATTTGATAGCAAGAATTTGCAACTAAGTAGTCGTAACAATAAGTTAAGACTTAAGATGAGTTGAACACGATTCATAAGAAAGTCGTATTTTTAGAAGATCTATATACTAAAGAAGATTCTCCTTGTTCGTCATGCTCGTTATCGAGCATGTCGAGCACTGCTCGCTCAGCTCGTTGTCGAGCATGTCGAGCACTGCTCGCTCAACTCGCTGTCGAGCATGTCGAGCATTGCTCGCTCGTCAAGTCGTCGAGCATGCAGGCAGTCGTGCTTCGTGCTACATGTTGCGCTGTAGTTAATATACCACGCTGTTTCCGAGCTAGGCTCGTAACATAGACGTTGAATTTTATCGAATTCTCAATAGCTTTATTACGATCTTTCGAGATATTGTAACTTTATCGACATCTTATTGTACAAATATACTATTAATAGTATTAGAAACGCAATAAGCGTTATCGATTGTCTATATTGTATTGCAGGAAATCGAGTTCGAACAATAATGCAATTAGGATTATTTAGGACTAATTGCAGGAGTCAAATTAGTCTCGGTGGAGTCATCGGGACGAGTTCGAACAGGCCCTTAGCGTCGAGCACAACTAAGTTGCTCGAGAACGAGAAGGTCTGTCTTTCCGTCATCGAGCGCGATCCAGCTCTCGGACGAGTACATTAGCATTGATGATATGGAAGGTATAGTAGAGTACTCTTACATGTAACTATCCGGAGACTTGCGGGAAACCGTGTTATTTCAGGGAGGTTTATGGGAGGATGTGGGAGATTGACCAATAAGTCAAGTCCATCTTCTCCTCGCGCGTTCAGGTCTCTCGTTCTCTCGTGTTGTCCCGTTATCGCTTCTACGGAAGACCCCGCAACCCTTCTACGCATCATCTGGGCGTGACATACTGACATAAATGCGAACATTCGAACAAGTGCTAAAGCACAGGATTCCATTGAGTCCGACTATCTCCGAGTTGCTTGACGATGACATAGTAGTTAATGCGGGTCAAAGGGCCAATAACACAGCAGCAAATCTGCCAATCCTCAAATGCTTCACGTGGACCTTTTTGAATGCTACATCTGTTGTATGACTTCGCTGACTCGGCGTCGATACCACTGCATCAATCGCTTGTTGTATAGCCCCAAAGTCCCGCTTACTCCGTTCCGATTGCGCCGTCTGCTTTACGCAACGACGAGTATGCCAGCCAATTTCTCCGATGCGGAGCAAAAAGCCCAAGACCCTACTGCTCACGAACAGCGTTTTGACGGTGAAAAGCACGTCCAGCGCAATCCCCACCCAGACTTCGGCAAGGTACAAGCGTCCAGACCGGCCTGGGAAGAGCATCCAGAATGGCAATTCACCAAGACGCGCAATCCGGATTGGAAGCTTGGCGGTGGTGCAAATGACGGCGGAGAAAGCCTGAGGAAGGATCACGTGGAGATCGATCCCTACGAAGAGGGGAGGCCAGCGGTTTTCAACTATAAGCTGTTGATCTCCGGCATCATACCCAGACCGATAGGCTTCATCGGCACCCAGTCGAAAGACGGTACGCTAGAGGCCGTGCTCTCCTTTCGCAGAAGATCCTCTGTGAGACTAGGGGAGTTGCGTAGGCTGATGGCAAGCAGGGACATCTTCCAACCTAGCCCCCATGTCCTACACTCAGGTAGTCAATCATGACCCTCCCATCTTCACCGTTGGATTTGCAGGCGGCTGGGAAAATGCCAAGGATAGTATACGAAACCTCTCGGAAAGTGGCGAGTGCACCATCAATCTTGTCTCCGAGCACATGCTCGAAGCCGCCAACGCTTGCTCGATCAACGCTCCCTATGGAGTCTCTGAGTGGGCTTTGTCTGGGCTGACTCCGGCTAAGTGCACCTCAGTCGCCTGCAGCCGGGTCAAGGAAAGCATATTCGCCATTGAAGGTAAGCTGATGGAGACAAGAGAATTCGAGAGTCGCGCAATCAAAGGAAAGAAGACAGGAGTGTTGGCGATCATCGAGGGGGTTAGGTTTTGGGTCCGGGAAGACGCAATCAACGAAGATCGGAATCTCATTGATCCATCGATACTCCGACCCATGAGTCGGCTGGGAGGAATCACATACGGAAGGACAGTGACCGGAGTTGAGCTACCGCGGCCAGATTGGGACGAGAAACAGCAGCAGGGCGAGACGGAGGGCTTAGTAAAGAAGAAAACAGAAGGACAATGACGTTGGTGTTAGGATAGATCACGCACATATATATATGCATTGTTGCAGAAGTCGGGACCTGCACGCGAGACATGGCTACACAATTAATGTCCTACCGATTTAGAGCCGGCTGGGATGACTGAATTCAAAGTCTGAACGACAATACCCATAGAAAGAACAGAAAGTGTCATGCCTCATCATTTGCAGCTCTGCACTGGCTGGGAGGTGATTGATGAGCTGATGGAAGTGGAAAACCCCCAGCTGAAGGTATTTCGACTTTTGCTGCCCTAAGTTTCCGTGGTTGAGGTATTTCCTATTCTGGACTAGCGAGCTCCGAAACACTAGTATACAGTACCTTCACTTCGATTCCTCCATGTCACAGCCTCTGTCACAGCTTCTATATTCGTAAGCGCAACCTTGATGTTGCCCACGGCGTTCTGCGGTTTTCTCTGATGTATCTTTGCTACTGATAGTGGAGCTCGTCAGCGGCACTTCAATTTCTCATGCATTGGAAGGGGCCGGCAATCTTTCCTTTCAACAACGTGCACTCTCCTGCCATTCTACAGCTCGCTGCATACTATGGCTACTCCTCAGAAGCAGTGGGGCGTTACCCCGCCTATCTCTCAAAGTCTACCAACTGACTCGGAGCTCGCGGCCAACGACGCGCTCATAGCGGAACTGAAGAAACAGAACAACTTTGAGAGTCTTGAGGAGACAGAGAGGCGGTCGGTGGTGACCATAGCACAGATGAGGTCCTTACTAAACGGTGATTCCAGGAAAAATGCTTTACAGCTCCTACAGAAGATCACGGTCGAATTCGTAAGGCACATTAGCCGCGAAGTGAGAAAGCTACCCCAGAATGCTGTTGATGCCGCGGGCGGCAAGATTTTCACATATGGCAGTTATCGTCTTGGTGTCTATGGGCCTGGTGCGATTGCCTTATTCCAGCGCAAGGGCAACTGCTGACGGCATCCCAGGTTCGGATATTGATACCCTTGTCGTTGTTCCAAAGCATGTCTACCGGGAAGACTTCTTCGAGTACCTCCCCAAGATCCTTGTACAGATGGCTCCTCCTGGTGCAATCCAAGAGTTAATACCTGTTCCCGACGCCTTCGTACCCATCATCAAGCTCGAGCTTTCTGGCATTAGCATCGATCTCATCTTCGCACGCCTTGCCATTCCATCGGTACCAGTTACGTTACTTCTCAAGGATACAAGCTTGCTGCGGGGCCTAGAAGAGAGAGATCTCAGGTCATTGAACGGAACACGGGTCACAGACGAGATTTTGGAGCTAGTGCCACAGAAGACTACCTTTAGGACAGCGCTCCGGGGAATCAAACTATGGGCTCAAAGTGAGTCTACGCCCACGAACAGCGTCTGGATCATTGACCGTGGTATACAGGACGGGCAATCTATGCAAATGTGATAGGCTTTCCCGGTGGTGTGGCTTGGGCTATGCTCGTTGCTCGGGTCTGTCAACTCTACCCTCACGCTACTGGCTCGGTCGTCATAGGAAAGTTCTTTCGCATCATTGGCAAATGGGGCTGGCCACAACCTGTGCTTTTGAAGAACATCGAAGATGGTCCCTTGCAAGTGCGAGTGTGGAATCCTAAGGTATTGTACTCCTTTACGTTTATGGCACGTGCGCTGATCAGGTCCAGGTTTACAAGGGCGACATGTTCCATCTAATGCCGATTATCACTCCTGCCTATCCTTCCATGTGCGCGACCCATAATATCACCATGTCCACCAAGACGATCATCACGCGAGAGCTTGAACGAGGGGGAGATGTTACGGACAAGATTTTTACCGGACAGTTGAAATGGGACGACCTTTTCACGAAGCACACCTTCTTTACCACGGATTACAAGTACTATCTAAGCATTGTTGCCGCCAGCCGGACCAAAGACGCCCAGCAGGTTTGGTCTGGTTTCGTTGAATCCAAGGTTCGCCTTTTAGTATCGAACCTTGATAATCAAAGCTCGATAGCGGTGGCACGCCCTTTTAACAAGGGGTTTGAGCGTGTGCATCGTTGCAAAGAGGAGCAAGTTGACGTAGCGACAAGTGGTGATCTGAGATACCAAGCTACAGATGTAAAAACGGAGACTACTGATGCGGTGAAAGATCCCAAGCATGATGCTGCTGCCGAAGGCGGCGGTGAGGACATGAAGATGCCAAATGGGGGCGCCGAGTTGACGGAAACAACGACCAATGGCGAAGAAATACAGACCATCTACACCACGACTTACTATATCGGCATCGAACTTCATCAAGGTCTGTTCTGTTCCTCGCTCTAGGAGTACTCTGATGGTCAGCAGATGGAAACAAGCGTCTCGACATCTCATACCAGACGGAGGAATTTAAAACCCTTTGCAAGAACTGGCAAAACTACAGTCTGGAGCAGAATTCACTGAACATTGTGCATACCCGGAAGTAAATGGTCCTTTTCACCATACTCGGCTATGACTTACGTTCGTATTCGTAGCTATGACCTTCCCGATGACGTTTTCGAACCCGGCGAGACAAAGCCTACAAGACCGAAGAAGAAGCCTATCATAAGGAAGAGAACCCTCGAGCAGGAGGTATGCTCTGACCCCAGTCAATGTTGTGTAATGATATTCGAGGATAGGCCCTCTGGTAGAAATCACTTACTACAGGATCTAGCATTGCTAATCACTATCGCTCGTGACGCATAGGGAACCCCTCACCCACCCAACGGAGTCAAGAGGAAGAAGTCGAACGAAGCCCCGAACGGCGCATGAGCCCTTGAAGCCCCATGCAAGAGAAACAAACCCTAGCCCGGTATGAGGGAAACTTGTCTAAGGCATCGCCTAGAGTACCTCCTCCAGTGACAGGGCGATCGCTTGATCATAACGCAAGCCTACCAGGCCTCCAGACTACATACTAACACCTAACATACAGTACGGACTAGTCTTCCTGCCCTGCAATCCCTCCAGAATACCACCGTACAGCAGCATTAGCCGACCGGTAACAGGAGGGACATCGGCAATACGAGCTCCATGCTCACATCTAGCAAGCCTACTTCTCCATCGTGGCTTCTTTGCTGACACCATACTACCCACAGGTCTCTCACACAGCACAACATGGATGGAGTGTTTAATTCAGAGATTGCCATAAAGCATGTTGATACACGTAGATACGAAACACATGTAACTAGACCATCAAATCAATACCACTTCGAAGCCTCCGGGCTTCACAAAAGACCTCTGGCTTCCACCATGCCGTACCTCGTGAAGCGCTTGTCTTCGATTCTTATTTGTTGTAAGCACGCCGGACTTCACTTCGGCTGATGAGAGTAGCAAACACTACCACGGTGCGGAATTCTCGTGTGTAGCAGAGAAATTGAAGGAGAGAGAATAGATGGATTAAACTTCAATTCGTTCGGCACGTCTCTGCCCTTGATGGCAAGCAGCTAGGTTGGGAGGCTTATCAGCGGCTATAGGTCCCCAGCGCTAAACTCAGCCTCGATGAGCTGCGATACGCTTTTCCTTCTTCGCGCTCACGGCGCTCGTCTCCCTCTGCCCTCGTGATCATGGCTTCGGCTCCTTCCGCTCATGCACGCCAGGCTGGTCCCCAAATCATTCTTTGCAAGAAGTCGAGAGGAGAGCGAGTCGCTGCGCAATTCGCACGGGCTCTAAAAATGCGCAGTCGAGTCCTCGATCTCTTCGTCCCTATATTCCTGCGGCAACGAGCTCTCCGGCGCTGCTTCGGGACCGAGCAAGGCCTCTTCCTCATCTCCAGCGTTTTCGGGATTCGCGCCTGGAGGATGGTGCGCGCAATCCGCACAGGAGCTGTGAGGCCGTGAGCGGTGGGTTATGCACTGCGCTATAATGATCGCATGCACGATCCTACAGCGGAAGTTCCAGTCAGTAGCTGCGTGGGTATGAGTCTGCTGTGATGCCGCGCCAAAGTGTGTCCTCTCGCATTCCCCCCCCCCCCCCCCCCACCACTAACCTCCACTACCTTAAAACTCCCCTGCATCCAATTGATAACCGGTGCAGAAAGCCCAACCTGAACCTCTAAATGACACAAGGAAATAGATTTGGAGGGACTCACAGACAAACAACCCACACCCCAGAGTTATAAGCCAGCAGCACGGCGGCTTCGCTGCGATAGTAAGGGCCGAGCATCTGGGCGATGGCGGCGACGTTGAAGCCGAAGAGGGTGCCGAAGAGGAGGAAACTGAGGGTTTCGAGGGTGGGAAGGAGATAGGGGGGAGTGTGTGGGGGAGGGGGGAGGGGTGGTAGAGGAGGAGGTGGTAAGCGAGGGAGAGGGGCATCTGTGGGGGGTTAGACTGGGGGAAGGGGGGGAGGCGGGGGGAGATGGCTGGCTGGTGGAGTGGTGAAGAGGAGAGGGAGAAGCGGGAGGGGGCAGCCGAAGGGGAGATGCAGACGCACGATTATCTCGGCCGCGCCTGTGAGCTGGCGGACGGTGTAGTATTGCCGGCCATATGTGCTATAGATCACGGCGTTGAGGATGATACCAAGGGACAAGGCGATGAGGGCTGTGACGCGCAGACTGAAGTGCGGGTGCTGGCGTAAGCCCTGCTTTGAGGTTTTGACATGGTTTTGGTCGTCGGGCGGGTCGAGAGCGATGTCTTGGTTAATAGGGTTGGGGTCGGTGGAGGGGCGTGGGAGCTCGAGGAGGAAGCTGAAGCGGAAGAGGGGGGGCATTGTTTGTTGGTGTGGAGTGGTGGATAAAGTGGTGGAGGGGTTTTTGGGCTACCTGTGTCAAACGCCGTTGAGATTTGGTCGAGAAAAGGTCATCTAGCCTGCGCGAATTATGCTGGACCTCTGTTGCAGAATGGACAGCAGAATGGAAATTCGGGGCGGGGGATGAAGATGAATGAAAGAAGAGTGCAGCAATGGCAGCTCATACATGGGGTTGAGGCGCAGGCAGAAAGGTTCAATTCCGCTACCGCAAGACTTTATGAAACATCGCGAGCGGGAGACATGGCTTCACACACGTTGCGGCTATATGTATCAAGAACTCCCCCCGACGCGACCTTCCAAGCACTCGCAGCTTCGGGTATAGGGTTTGATTTGTGGGAGAACCGGACAATAGATCCACGAAGAAATGAGAGAGTGGATCACAACCAACGTCTTACAGAGCCAGCTTTGAGAAAAAGTCTTCCGGGATCTGAAAAACTGGGCAGCAGCGTTATAATGCGACATAGGCTGTTCTTTGTTTTTCTCTTCTTCTCTGCTTATCACCTATAAGTAGTTCGCTAGAGCGTGCAATGATGTGGAAGTGCTCGGGATTGGAAAATGAACTACTGGGATCGATTTCTAGAAAAGAGAAAGTTTTTAGTACGACGGACCAAAGACAAGAACAAAAGTGCTAGCGCGAAGCCTGATCCGCAGTCTAAGGACGGACACGACGCATGTTCAAGGTCGGCTCTCTACGGTCGCGGATTCAGATGACTCGCTTGTTATGCGATCTGGGCAGGAAGACTACGGCTGGAGAACATTGGGGCTTGTTCTCGAGAGCAGTATGTCCGGCAACGTCACGGCTGGCTCTCTGGTTTCTGTTGCAAAGACTGGTCCTGCATTGACCACGAGTTATGAACATCCTGGGGACTCTCACTGTTGTGGATGATAGTATTCGGGGATTCGTGATGATCGAAAGCCATGAAGCCCATCGAAGAGCCCTAGGCTGTCGATCTTGTCGCGAAAGAGGGCGACAAGTAAGTGTAATTTCAAAACCAAACGGGACGAGCATCGACTGGGTCACATTCCCGTCTGGAGACCCTGGAAAACCTACGTGATTGACCGGCCGGTATGGTGGAAGTGGTTGTTTTGGGGGTAGTCGCCGTTGTCGACACCATTGTAAAACGTTGGACATGCAGGTCATGGCGACGATGAAGGCATTCTTTTCCCTAAGACCGTGATCTGGGCAATGGCGGTATGCTGTCCTGCATCGAAATCGCTGGGAAGTGATAGGGGTATCCTTTTTTGGGAATGCTTTCTGATAAGTCAGCTGGCAAGGCATTTCCGACTAGCTGGAAGGGGTCTTTATATTGAATTGTAAATTGGGTAGTTAATGTGTGGGGGGTGGCTCTCCTAGAGATGGCGACGAGATATAAGAAACGGCATCCATGAAGGTTGGTAACTTACAGAATCCAAAGCAGGTGACCCTATACCTAGAAGACCCGCAGTGCTCCGGGCAATCGACGCACCTCTTCCAGTAGCTGCCGTCTTTCTCGAATGCGCCAATGCTCACCATCCCAAGATTCTTTCCATTCGCTTCGAAACTCGGTCCTCGGAGCCCAATTCCTCAAAAACTACATAGCTCATCCTCAACCCCATCCACGGATCCCTCTCAATCATCTTCCTTAACCGCCCCACCACTTCCCACACCGCAGTGCTCCTCTTCCTCTTCCGACACTCCCTCTCCACCGCCCCACTCAACCCCTCCGCCGCATAATCAAACAGCCCCTGCATCTCAAACATCTGCGCCAGCGCGCCCAACTGCAACCACTGCCTTTCCGTGCGGAGTCCACACCCGTCAGTCTCCAGCCTCGGCGACGCGTGGACGAAGAGCACGAACGCCTGCACGACCGGCCACTTAAAAGCGCTGAGATCGAGCGGTCGGATGTCAGGGGCGAAGTTGCGGATGATGCGGCGGTGCAGGGGGGTGGTGTGTTTGTAGATGAAGTACTCGGTGGGCGGGATGAATTCGTGGGTTAGTTCGCGGCGAACGGTGGCGGAGAGGTGGTAGATGTGGGGGAAGTCGAGGAAGAGGTTGAGGTCGTTGTAGGATAGGACGTAGAAGATTGTGGGGCGGGAGGAGGGGGCGAAGGTGTAACGGTAGAAGGGGGAAGGGCTGGGGGAGGGAGGGCGTCAGGAGGTGCGAAAAGAAAAGGGGGGGGATGCACTGGGGGAAGCGGGGGTTGGGCTGGGGGGACGCTTACTCTGATCCGTCGTTGTGGGTGAAGTGGTTTCCGGGGTAGACGTAGTTGTCGATCATGGTCCATGCGGGACAGAAGGCGTGGTGGAGTGGGATGCCGTCTTTGCTTGTCGATGGGGTGCCGGTGTAAAAGGAGCAGCAGGTGCAGAATGTAACAGGCATGTTGCGATGGTTGATGTGATTGTGGTGGCAAGGTTCTGGGTGGGCGGGTGTATGTGGTGGAAATGATTTTGCAGGTTGTGGGTATGCCTTCAAATTGGTGGGTCGATGAGAAAATCACAGGACAACTTATGATATAGGAACTTTTTATATCGTGCAGAGGTTAAGAAGTTTTGAAAGCAGAATCTGGTTTCACTTTCGAGAACGAGATTCAAGAGTATCAGAACTTGCTCAAAATGACTTATCTGACCCTTGGCTGAGCAAAGTTGAGCCGGTATCGTCCCGTTTTTCCTGATTGGGCAGTCCGTACGCTGCATATGTCTGAACCAGCGTCATCTGAAAACCCTCTGCTAAACATAGCGATCCTGCTTCAGGTACCAAATTTCTGGTCAGCCATTATACCCCAATCAGCACGATCGAGCAAGATGACATTGAGGTAAATGTCAACTGGGTTCCATCGATGCTGCGACGACTTCCAGCAATCAAGGGACTTCACAGCGCGCTGCTAACGTCCGACGCTCTGGCAAGAAACAAGGCACGTTTCTTGATTTTACTCGAAAGACCGTGTTGAAGGAATAAAGATAAGTTGATTGACCAAGACTGGCCCATGGCAATAGAAGGTAACCGTTGACTGATTAGTCCACCGAACATAAAGACGTGATGGAATGTGCAAGAGGACTGAGGAATCGGCCATTTGTTTCAACCTCTCTTCAATGCACCACGCCATGCATTGATATATACCTTAATCTCAGTACCAGACGCGGATCAGTCATGGGACCTCGGATCGAGCTGCTTCGAATCGTATGATCGAATTTTCTCATATAGCGCATTGTATTCTCCACAAACAATACAACTGACAAGCCCTCAGCTAAAGATAGCGAGTCAGTCTTGGAATTCCTGGACTTTGACCAGTCCTGTTCCCTCCGGTTGAGCATGGTCGCGCAAGCTACCACACCATTACCGACCTGTGGAACCAGGGCATTGAGTCCTTCTACGAACTCTGACCCGATGCGCAAACTTCGCGCAACCTGGGGACTCGATTCTCTACAGGGACGGTCGCTTGCCCCAATCTCGTGAACTTGACGCTTTAGAATGTCTGATCTTGGGTCTGCAGTGGGGCTCACTCGACTTCTTCGATCTGAGGACCCAATGCACCGCATTTCTCCACAAACGCCGCGGCCACTTGAAGATTCTCTGCTCCGCTCAGAGACTTCACAATCATCGCTTCGTTCTTCTCGCTATTGATTCGTCGAAATGCACTGACGAGAAACCCCGAGACTAGCTCGACCGACCAATTCTCTGGGATAAGTTCTAGAACTTGGCGAACATCGTACCAAGAACCAAACCGTTCCAGGAGCTCACTCGTCCGCTCTAGCCGATCACCAAAGTCTTCGATGCGGAGAAATTCCAATAGTAAGTAGCCGAACAGGGTACTCTGCTCATCTCTTGACTGCGCATCTGCAAGCGCCACAGAGCCAGACATCGGATGGAAGATACTAGCGCCACCTAGTAGGCAGTAGTTAATTGCCGTATGATAGTCACCAAGGCCATGGACCAGAAGCCGGACAGCTTGCTGATGTCGTCCTTGCCGTCCATCTAAGATGATAGACTCGGGCACTAGCTCTTTCTCAAATGGTTCAATCCGTGCCAGTATACCGGCAACGTCGTACGAGAAGTCTGATCCATGGCTTCCTCCAAGTAGCCCAAGTAATCGCAAACGATCATGCCACCAAGACTCAGGCACGGCGTTGTCGATGACAAATTGACGATACGTCGGCTTCGGCGGATGGAGGGCGCGGTATGACTCGTAGGATTGCGAAAGAATAGAACGAGCCTCATCCGACGTCTCGAGAATGGCCAGAACACTATCGAGATAGTAAGATATCAGATCATTGGCGTATTGATAGCTCTTCTTGCCGAAAACCAAATGCTCGAGGTAGACCTTTACGGCCTCAGGGGCTCTTTGTCGCAGGAGGTGGACTACTTCCGTAGGCTGCATTCTGACCCTTCGATTATCGTCGGTGAAGACTTGAACGCCAAGCGAGGGATTTCTTTGAGCTAGCCATATGCCGTATTCGTCGACTAAGCTTGGGTCGCGAATCCTGACAAGATACTTCCGCACCTCATTCTCACCATCAACAAGCTCGCCACCATCATCCCGAGCACCTTCGATGATCCTTCTCCAAGTCTCTAAAACTTTCTGAACCATCTTCCGTTGCTGATAAAGTCTGCTGAGGACATATAGCCGGTTGTAGCTTTCTAAGAGGGTGACTGCTCGGTTGAAGCAGTCGATGCCGGAGTCCACAACAGAGTAGAGCTCGGCTCTTGTTGATGGTACTCGCGCGGGATGGGTCCGGTCTAAATTCAAAAGAATGTGCAATAAGGCCGCGTCTACTGACTGGAAAACCTCAACCTCATCAGCTGTGCTACCGAAGCCTTTGCGTTGACGCCAAGCTTGAAGATATCGCTTGACAAGGTTCGCAGTTTCCGGTTCATCAAGTACATCTCTCGTGGAACCCAATTCCTCTTTCTGAGCCTGGAGCGACAGGGCGTACTTTGTGACCGTCTCGATCAAGCCTGTGTGTATCCATATACCTGTCGCGCCCTCGAAAATATCATAGTAGAAAAAGGGCAAAATACAGAGCACCGAGCGGGGATCTACAGCACCCTCCATCATTAGCTGCTCAACCGTTTGTCCGTTGCCGCTTTGTTCAGCAACTCGACCTGGCGCTCGGGACACGAGGTCCGCAAATAAAAGAAGGCTGACTTTTTGCCGGATATATCCCAGGCTAAGGAATTCGGTCTCTGTGGTCGCTTCCTGACCTCGGATACCATTGACAATCATGAGGAGCTGGCTGCTATTGAACTCGTTGCCTACCTCCGTAGAGTCTCGTAGAACTTGGTCGATCGAAGAGTCAAGCTTCAGTATCAGAGGATTACGGATAGCCCACCAGATTGTAGACCTGGACCATACAACAATATGAGCGGACCCTACTCCAAGCCGGCGCCCAAACATCAGCTCTTCCTCGTTTCGCTTGTGTTCCAAGTCATTGGGCACGCTTGTCTTCCCCTGGTCGTCTGCTGCCCCGCCCCGATCTGGATTTTCTTTCAGCAATTGGAGCCGCTGGGCACGCAATTTAATGCCAACCTCTGGTGAATTGACATCCGCTGCTGTATGGACTTCTCGAATGCCAAGATCCATCGCCGAACGATTCTCCGCCTGGCTGCTGTTTGGCAGCGGTGGTGTCAACCATTCCCTCATTGCATTGTCGGTATCCCATCGCTGCACTTCAACCGCAGCACTTTTTTTGCCGTCCTCTGACCGCGTCACAGTAGCAAGTACGTAGCCCTCGCCTTCGTAGGCGACCCCTTCTGGGTTAGACTCTACGTTAGCATTTCGCCTGTCAGTGACGACAGCGCTGGGATAGACACTAAATTGCAGCGTGCCGCGAACTACGTCTCCATCTAAGTTGACAAAGATACCGACCCCGGGCTCTGCTGGGCCGGTGCCCGTGGTGAGAAGGAATTCGTTTCGCGTTGGAGAGCAGATATGAGGGGGTAAGATCATGGTTTGACTCGTGGCTTTGGGTGTCTCTTGTTGTGCTGATGGACCATCCGGAGGCGTTGGTAGTGGTTTATCAGCATTCGATTTCCGTCCGGCTGGGCTCGCTGTCGCAGATATTGATCGATTATGCGAAAATCTCACTGCCGACGTAGGGCCTTCAGGAGGCTCTGGGGTAGTCAAAGCCGATCTATCCTGCTCTCGTGGCTGTGGGCTCGCTTGCCTTCTCGCTAAGCCTCCAACAAATGCCCCCAAGCTTGAATTTCTAGCATGACCTCGGCCATCCGCACTTCCATCCCTTGATATAGGCCGTAGCGAAGAACTTCTCGCTGGCAACGATAACTCTTCAATTCGCCCGCCAGCGGTATTCTCGCTCAATGATGAAATCGGAAATAAGGAAATTTTCTGCTGGTTCTCCACATCGAGCAATGCATACAACTGTGGATCTGCAACGCAGGCATACTGATCACGCCGAGCAGACACTAAACAGCCTGGGTACTCGATATTTCTTATGAGTCGTATCTCGTCACCGATCCGAACAAGGCGTATCCGCTTCTGGACGCAGATCGTCAAGACCACGCCTTCCTCAACATTTTCGTTGCTAGCATTGAGATCCGTACCTCCCACCCAGCTGCAATTGGAAACCACCGCATTTCGGAGCGCTGGACTCAACTCTGGTAAACTATAGAAACTGAGAGTACCATTGGCTAGTAAGCAAGCCTTACCGATGCTCGGTAGGACTATAATCTGTTGCACTCCCGGCTTGGACTGCGAGGCATTGCTTGGCGTATAAGTTGGCTGGAGTCTGGAAGCGAAGATGTATGTCGGCGCTTGGTCTTCATCTCCGGATGCAGGGGCAATGGCCACAAAATGCAGTACTTCCGCTGCAGAGGTGCCGACGTATAGATTGCTTTCCCAAAGCTCAACGCATGTTATCTTGACGCTCTCATCTTCGCCTTCGGATAATGGAATATCTTGGACTAGAGGTCTCAATACATAAGAACCGGAACTAGTAGTTTTACCACTGCGCGCAAAAGCTTCTTGCGAAGCCATACATCCATCTCAGATCATCGAAGGGTCTTGGCAACTAGTCCGAAGAAATTAGAGCATACGAAGCCAGAAGAAACAGGATAGGCTTGAAGCAGACCTATGGTAGCCCTAGAATAGATAAGCGCGCAAGCCGCGCCGCCAAGAGCATCTTTTCTTAGATACAACATGAAGCTTCGTAGTGGAGGAGCCACATCGCGCAGCTGACTGACACGGTATATGTAATGCTCTTCACTCGCAAACACTACGCAGGTGGCCTTTTGCGTATTCCTCTCTGATCCCTCCAGGCCTGCCAATGCATTATGGACGTCTCCGCTGCTGATCTGGACACCGTTTCAAACCATGACAGCGACCAAGACATCCTTACGGAAAGCACACTTCCTTCGCTAGCCACGAGCAATGGGACATTGCGACCTTCGAACGAAGAGACTAACAAATTTCAAAGTGCTATCTCCGCTTGGAGGAGTGGGTACCTCAAAGCGCGCATCCTGAAATCTGACTAAATGCATTCGCAGACATCGATCTCACGAGGCTTGTACCTGGGCTAGACAACACTGCCTCGGAAATAGTCACGAATCAAAGAGACGCATTGGTTTCACGGAAGGATTTGGCGCAGAAGACGAAGGATTTCCGCAAACTCGATGATGCCTCAAAGCTTGCCGAATGGAAGGGCTTGCTGAAAGGCATGTGCAAGCAGACCGATGCAAACAGTCTATGTTAACGACGGGTAGCATACCAAACGTTTATCGATCTTCTTACAACTCATGGCAAGACAACCTCTTCCGCCTTCCTTCAACTATACTCCTCTGTTTCCGAAGCACCGGACCCCTACCCTCTGCTCGAAGCCTCCATTGATGCCCTTTTGGTGTCGGAAGACACCTTACCGAAAATCGCTGCTGAAAATGAACATCTACAGAAGAATATAGCTTCGTTAAGCCAACAATTAGAGAACGTAGAGCGGCAATTAGAGGAGGAACGGGCAGCTCGGAAGCAGTTGGAGGATACTAAAGATGCAAAGATTTCAGAGGTGGAGAGTTCCTGGAGTGCTGTCCTCGAAGAGAAGCGAGACAACTGGGAAGCCAAGGAAAGAAGTCTCGAAGAGAAGGTCGAGAGCCAGGACCGCTTGTTGAACGAGCTCAAAGCGAGCTACGAAGTCAACCAACGTTTGGGTCAGGGCTCTGACACGGAAGGAGACGTCCGGCAAGCCTCGGCGAGCGCTGCCGAGCTTGAGATCATGAGCTCTGATTTGGATCGCACAAGCCAACGATTGGCCGAAGTTGAAGCTCGTAATGAACAGCTGCGGGTTGATCTGGCACAAAGTACATCAAACGCCCAACGCAGGCCGGTAGTTGAGGAGGATCCTACCAACACAAGGCTGAGGTCCGAGAACAGTTCGTTATTGAGGAAATTAGACAACATGAAGCTAGGGAAGGACTCCGAGACGCGGAAGCACGATTTGCGTATTCGCACGCTTGAAAGAGATATGCAGACACTCCGTAATGACAAAGAAAGCCTGCGAGAGCGGGTCGATGCATGGCGTGACTATCCAGACATCAAACGGGAGCTCGAGATTTTCAAGGTTTGTTAAAGACCGTAATGGCATGGTCAGATGGTAGCTGATATTAGCAGTCTATCGAATTTGCGACGTTGGAGGACGATGACGGGAGTAACACCGTGAATTTTGAGCGGGAAGCAACCGGAGACGTGGGATCCAAAGGCGACAAGGAAACCCTTGAGCAGCTGCTACTCGCAAGGAACAAGAAGCTCAGTAACGAAATGGCTATTCTGCGAGTCTCCCATCAAGACCTACAGCGGCAGCTTGATATCCTTCAGGAAACGATGTCGAGCACAAATGCGGAGCTAGAGCGGACCCAAAATCTCAACACTACGCTTGAGTCAGACCTGGTCAGGGTTCAGCAGGAGGCATCGAACGGGTTTCCTTCGTCAGCCATGTCTATGGCCGGAACCTACACCTCAAGATACCCGAGTGCCGGCGCTCTTGGCAGTCGTCGGGGCAGGGCTTCTCCGACATCGTCAATCATCTCGGGCATCGACCCCACGAGTACCTCGCGTACCATGGAAGCAATCCGTGCTGGCGAGCCCGTTGGTGGGGGATCGGGTATTATGCCGATGATTCAAGCTCAACGAGATCGCTTCAAGCAAAAGAACTCGGAGCTCGAGCAGGAGCTGTCCAAACAGTACAGTACCGTGTCATCCTTACGGCAGGAGATCGCTTCCCTTCAGAAGGACAATCTCAATCTGTACGAGAAGTCTCGATACATCTCCACTTACAGCCGCAACCAGCCATCACCTTCCGCGTCGCAGTACGTCTCTAGCCCTCCTGCTACCACATCAATCCAAATCTCGTCCGACACACCGTCCGGCCTCTCTGTCGATCGATATCGATCTGCTTATGAGGCTAACATCTCTCCGTTCGCTGCATTTCGAGGGCGCGAGTCGACACGAGCGTACAAGCGAATGAGCCTGCCGGAGCGCATCATCTTCTCCGTCACCCGAATGGTCCTTGCCAGCCGGACCAGTAGAAATCTATTTGCGGGGTACTGTCTCGCGTTACACGTTCTGATCTTTGTCATGCTCTATTGGATGCAGACGATTGATATCGAAAAGCACGCGAGCAACTTGGGGGAGACAGCGGCTGCTGTCATGGGAGGGGCAGCAGCCACTGGAGGGGACATTAAAGCCAGTGCGCACGGAGATTGGCAGCAGGAGCCTTTCCAGGCCGGCTCTACATAACAATGCCTTGCGCTGTATCTGCCACTGCAAGTTTTAACATCTGAAAACTGGTTCAGCGACGCTTATACGTTCTTGCATACATGGATCATTGGTGCATCCAACTATACAGCTTTTGGAGCGCCACGCCCGCTCCTCCACTCCTTCATTCGGCTTCCATTATCCGGTTGGCCGTTCTTGGACCACCACACCCGCGGAGCCTGAGGACTGGGGTCCTACGATCCGTTTTTAGGTGGTGCACGCGCGAGCTTTGGCGGTCTCCATTGGATCTGAAAGCTTCGACCTATGCATACATAGCGTCTTTCCAGGCTCCACGCCTCCCGTCGAACGAACGATCGTCTGATCTCCCCGAAGCGCCAGAGTGGATCGCTGACAACGTTAGTCTGCATCATCCAGAAGCCCGACATCTTACTGATTGGCCGACTGAAGACTACGCTAGGCAAGAACCTTGTGGTTGCATCAACCTTCAAGTAGGCCCCACGTTCGAAGCTCCAATCGCGAAGGTGTGACTGACGGGGACAAAAGAGCTTGGAGGCTACACACAGAACCTTACTCTCAACTTGAAAAGAATCTATCGTCTTCTACACAACATCAATCCCCAGTCCCCACAGCAAAAGGCCCAGCTCGTGATGTCCTCTTTTACTTGCAGCCAATCAGCAACCCTTGAGCGGGAGGTCCAGTCAAATCCTGGAGCCGCTACGCTAAGAACCCGTCCTTAACCGAAGCTGGCATGGCTGCCGCTGCGGGCTAACCGCTGGCTATTTCGAGCTGCTGCCAATTCCTGCCACGACCCACTTCCCCAACCTCGCGCGACGAGACGAGAATAGCAGTTCGGTCGAATATACTTAAGTTACACTTCCTCAATCATGTCTGCTCCCCTACTGTCGACTGTTTGCAACAACTTTTACCAAGCTCGTATTCATCTGCTTGCCCATCTTGGGCCTTTCCATCCCCACAACCTCCTGCTACCGCACCATCATCCGCCATAATGCAGCTCTCCCCCCTGCTTCTTGCATCCCTCGCCTGCCTTGCAGCCTCCAACCCCATAGAAAGGCGGCACAACACTCCCTGGCCTTCACCAGTACGGTCATTTCTGGAAGCCTGCTCTGAACGCATAAATACCATCCGATCATCGGCCACAACCCCTCAACCACCCTCATGCACCATCTCCTCTGCTACTCTCCCCACTTCGTCGCTCCCTCCGCCATCCACAGGCCTAGTACCGTACCACATCGCCGTCGGCCGCGGTACCCAGAATTACACATGCGACACTACCAACCCCGCCGGCGCGCCAATCGCTATCGGTGCCTTAGCCACACTCTTCAACACGTCGTGCCTCGCTGCCATAAACCCTTTCATGCTTTCTCTCGTTCCTGCCGCCGCCGTCACAGCTCCTAAGCCTGGGAATGACAAGAAGCTGTTCCCCGCCCAGAGCATCACGTCAGGGCATCACTACTTCACCGACGCAGTGCCCACATTCAATTTGCACACGAAGGATGCGAATTATGGTATCAGCTTCTCTAAGAAGGTCGCCAACGTAGCTGCGCCTGCGACGAACCCGTCAGGCGAGAGTAATATCGGCCCCGACGGCTCGAAGCCTGTGGCATGGCTAAAGCTACAAGTCAACACTCCCAACGGGGATGTCGATGTTGCAGATGCGGTTGGAGGGGTGAAGGAGATCTATCGTGTCAATACGGCAGGTGGCGGCGCACCAGCGACATGTGATGGGATGGATGCGACATTTGAAGTGCAATATGCAGCCGAGTACTGGTTTTTTGCATGAGATGGTTGGCATGAAAGAGCTTGAGGGGACATTTCGCTTCTAGATACCACTTTCGCTACGCGGCCCCTTGATGGCCCAGCTGCTCATAGGGATCACGGAATTTGGGCGTTTGGAAAGGGTTTGGGACTCAATACAATGAGATGAGTGGAGTGGAGTGGATGAATGGGAGATGGACGACCCAGGAGACGATTTTCGGAATAGTACATATTATGAGAAAAATCCAAACACAGTCCAAAGATTACCTCAAAGCGAGCAGATCCGTTCCAACTGTTGTTCGATCTTTCGTTATGCGGGTAGGAATACTCGAACTTCTGCTCCATCCGATTCCGGGTATTCCACGGAGACTGCCTTGGGCTGCGGCAATCATATTCGGCGGGCCCGGGAAAGCTAGCCTAGCCAATTCTCTTATCAGAAGACAACCACCTCAACAATTCACCCTTCGACATAATCATTCGAACCCATTACGCCTGTTGAACAATGGAGCGTGCCCGATTGGAGCTCTTGCTTGACTCCTCAACGTTTACGGGCAAGTAACACGACCCTGCAACACAGTCTAGCAGAATTACTCATACGATGGCATCTCCATCGAACATGCCCACCTTCCTTCCCATGCTCGAAAACCCACAGCATTCCCACTCCCAGTCCCAACCAGACCGCCGAGACTCCACCCATCTCTCATCCTCCGCGGGCACCTCCAAGCGCGCCATCAGCACTTCTTACGAACCCATGACCCCTCCCTCCGACGACAATGATCCAATCTCTCGGCATCCCGCTCACCACTCCTCCAGCTCCTCGACCGACATCGAGAACACCCCAACGACACCCAATTCCAATGACCCTTACCAACTTCGACCTTGTCTTAAAACAGCTTCCGAGTTGAACCTCATCCGTGCGAACACCTCTCGAAAGCGCGACGGCTTCGGCAACATTACCACCAACAGAGCCGCTACCAAAGCCCGCCGCCTACAGACCTTCTATGAGACTCAGAACGAAAACATCGAGCGCTGGCTCAAGCCTGTGGACGAGCATGTCGATGACGCGAAGAAGCTCGAAGGGGACAACCACCTCAAATACAAGATCGCTATACACGGCTCTTTCGCCGCGAATCTTCTCCTCGCAGCGCTGCAAATATTCGGCGCCGTCTCTTCGGGCTCTCTGTCCCTTTTCACAACCATGGTCGACGCTGTCTTCGATCCGCTATCGAACGTCACCCTCATAGTATGCAATCGCGCAGTTCGCAAAGTCGACTCGCGGCGGTTTCCTTCCGGAAAGGCCCGGATTGAAACAGTCGGCAACATCATGTTCTGCTTCCTGATGACCGCCGTTTCCTTCCTCATCATTGTGCTCTCCATCATGGAACTTGGTCAAGGCAACTACGAACCCTACAAATGCGATTCTGGCGGCAAATTACAGCGCCCACCCCTTCAGCTCAAGGAATTTCACCTTGCCTCCTCTATTGCAGTCGGAGTAGCCTGCGTAGTGAAAACCGTCCTCTTTCTCTACTGCTGGAGCCTGCGGAACACCTACTCGCAGATCCGCATTCTCTGGGAGGACCACCGCAACGACATCATCATCAATTCCCTTGGTCTCCTCACCTCCCTCGGCGGCTCCTTCCTCGATTGGAGGATCGACCCCATCGGCGCCATCCTTCTCTCCTGCCTCATCTCCGGCCTGTGGCTGCGCACCGCCTACGGTCAATTTCTCCTCCTCATCGGCGTCTCCGCAAGCACCAGCCTCCAGCAGTGGATCACGTATATCTGCCTTACGCACGACCCGGAGTTCATCATAGGGATCGACACCGTGCGGGCGTATCATTCGGGGCCGAGGATCATCGTGGAGGTGGATGTGGTGATGGACGAGGGGCGGAGAATGGGCGAGTGCCATGATGTGGCGGAGGGGCTGCAGATGAAGCTGGAGCGGCTGCCGGATGTGGAGAGGGCGTATGTGCATGTTGATTGGGAGGTCAGTCATCGGCCGGAGCACTTTGTCAAGAAGGAGCTGTGAGGTGCTTAACGGGGAAACACTGCACGAGAGTCCAATCACGGAATGAAGCGAGTATAGCGGGATAGACACATTTGGGACAGTGGCGTCTGGGTCTTATTGTTATTCACATTGTTCGAGATACCCCAGACTCGCGGAGGCGTCACATTAGGTTGGGGTTGACCAGGGATGGGTTACAGGTTACGGCGACTGGAATTCCAAAAAAATGCAGACCATTCAAGCTTTGACCGGCTCTCCTCACATCCTCATCTTCCCCGAGTCGTTGCCTAGTAGCTCTGCTCCATATCAGTAAATCCACCCTCCATTCCCCCTCCCCTTCCCGTTTCGCTATGCGTCTCCGGAAATATATTTTTGAAACATATACAATATTAGCAACTGTGTATATCGAAGACACTTTGGCCGAGTGGTTAAGGCGATTGACTAGAAATCAATTCCGTTCGCGGGCACAGGTTCGAGTCCTGTAGGTGTCGATCCTTCAAGATCATGTTTTGCTTTCGGACACATCAAAGACTTGCACAGGATGTGCAGCTTGATGCATGTTGTGACGTTCAAGGCAGTGGTAGTCAATGATATAGATGATGGGAGCGTGCGGTTGTGCTAGCGCCCCGCTCAGAGAATTTCTTTGGTCGCTCTTTTCCGGAGCGCTTCCGGGATTTTATTTTAGCACAGAGAACGGATCAACGATATCCCGATTCCAACATAACATCGTGTGTCTTCGCTGAAGCAAGGTATTGACAGTGAGCAAGGAAGAGTAGGCAGATTGTCCCCCCAACTAAGAATCCTGAAGCTGCTCTACATCGCCCTTCATCCTCTCGAGTTTGTCTCCGAAGGATTAGCGTTCCGCCCCCGCCTTCGAATCGACAAGAAGACGATTCATCTCAGCTCAAGTACATAAGACAGCACGAGGAGCCACGCGCGGATCACTGTATAGACCCTGCTCCATGGAACAGACTGGGCAAAACCATCTCGTTGTGTACCTATGTTTCCCTTTCTCCTTTCTCCTCTTCATGACTAATCAGGGGTCCCAAGCCAGATGGAGTTGAGGCCAACTTGAGCTGTCTAGAGCATTTGCAGCTCTAGAGCCCATTTCTTTGTGCCCCGTCCTTACCAGGAGGCTTGCGAAGGTCCTTGGGTCCGATTTGGACGTCAGATAGAGGATTCTGGTCCAGAGTCGGCTTGTTGCCAAGGCATTTCCCACGCGTTGTAGAGCTGTGCCAGCCTGTTCCAATTTGAGAGCCTGAACCTCTCCTGGTGACCAAAAGAGGAGTCAGTAATCCCTCAGGCGAAAGGCCGAAGAAGTTCCTTGATCTATGAAGAGCGCAGTGCCAGGTTCTTGGAGAATGATTGGGGCTGGACGTCGAATACGTACCTGTAGGGAATTTGCCTCCATCTGCGCAACACATTAGCTGCGGAGACTGCCCCCGTTGCTTTCAAGTGTTGATACCTCGCCACCATTAATACCAAGCCAGCGCGCTTTATCGATAAGCGCCAATAAATAAACCTGAGGCGCGACTTCTCTCATCTCAAGTTCCACGAATCTTCATCCTCCAGTTGTAAGGTGCCATCAATACACTGCGCAGCCATTCGTATCGCTGAACAAGAAGCCTTGGCGTTCCTTCTTCACACACTCCACGGTGGATCATGACGTCCGACGGCCGGAAGCGAAAACGCAGTAAATCGCCAGACGCTGAGGAACCTCGCTTGCAACAAGCCATACTTTCACCTATTCGACTGTCACCTCCAGAATCAGAACAAGCAGAACAAGCAAAGTTCATTGACCTTGATCTACCTGCTACTCCACCAGATGTCTCTTCTGTGCGCTCTCTATTAGAACCTACACTTCCATTTGCTGACGTGCAACGGAGCGCACTCTCAACTGCTCAGCTGTCACCTCAACAACCCGAACGAGCAGAGCACCCCGAATACACGGACGTTGATCTACCTACCACTCCACCAGCAATCTCTTCTGTGCATACACCATCAGAGCCTACACGGACGTTGACTGAAGAACCTTACTCACAACGGAGCTTACTTTCACCTACTCGGCTGTCACCTCCACAGCCAGAACAACCAGGATACACGGACGTTGATCTACCTACTACTCCACCAGGTGCCTCTTCTGTGCTTTCTCCATCAGAACCTACACGGACATTGACTGAAGAACCTCACCTGCAACGGAGCTTACTCTCACCAGCTCAGCTATCACCTACACAACTAGCATACACGGACGTTGATCTACCTGCTACTCCACCGGTCATATCTCCCGTGCATACACCGTCACGTTCTACACTTCCTCTGACTCAAGCGAACCTTCGCACGCTCGACCCGGACATGGCCTCCCCGAGTACTCCTAGAAAGCGGTCAGCAAGCAAGGAGACGTCAACCACGGACTACAACGTATTGTCGATGAAGCAGCACCTTGCGAATCATCACTACATCATCAATCGACGGACAACCACACGCGAGCACTCGGGTTTCTTCGAAGAGATCAGGGAATTGATCATGGCAGATAGAAGCTCCGCAATGGCGCCAGGCTCTGTGAAGGACCTAGAAGAAGTCTTCGATGATTACAGTGATTTTAATGAGAGCACATTCCTGGCTGAATTCTATCCAGAGATTGTGAAGAAGGGTCGCATACCAATGGTAGAAGGAAAGATACCCTCCAAACCGAAGTCGTGGCATAAGGATCGGGTAGCAAAACCGCGGGATCAGAAATTCCACTCCTACTGCATCCCGGCCGTCCCAGCGGAGACCGAAGCGCACAAACAACTCTTTCGCGTAATAGCGAAGCTGCAAGTCCCCCAACCTAATATCACTTATGGCTTCTTCCCCACAGGATGGTGCTCGACCGAACAGCAAGCGGTCATCCAACGCTTTGACGAATTCACGATGATCTGCCCTGGCATTGTCTTGCCATATTTTATTGTTGAAGGCAAACAGGCAGGTGGCGACCTCGCGAAAGCTGAGGTTCAAGCAGCCCGGGCTGGTGCCGCGCTTGTTGCGGCGTTTCGCCGTCTCGATAGACAGGCTGGCACAACTCCTGAGGGCAATGGCCCTGATGGGCGATCAATCGCCTTCTCACTGACCATAAGCGCAAAGTACGCGGCGCTCAACATTCACTGGGGGGATGTACGAGATGACGAAGTCCGGGATTACCATCTCACTACGCTGCGTCGATACCATGTCGAGGAATCCCACGAATGGACAAACCTGCGCAGAGACATCCACAACATATTGGACTGGGGAGTGTTCACGAGGAAGAACATGATCTTGGAGGCTGTTGACAAGATTGTGAGGCGGGACAAGGGGATAGTGGACGAAGTGGAGGAGATGGACACGGCGGAGGACGCTGGGGGGGCCGGGGCCGCTGGGGGCGCGGGGGCTGCTGGGGGGGAGCCAGCTACGAAGAAGGCGAAGACAGGCGGGGGCAAGCGCAAGAGCACTCAGTAGTGAGCCAACGGGCAGCTTAAAAGCATCTTGTTGTATTCTAGTACGCGGCCCAAGGGCCAGGCTGCATCATAGACGGACCTCACCACTCAGCTCATCAACGGCACCCAGTATCCTCACAATCCCTCATCCCTAACTCTATAAATGACCAAAACCCCACACCCCAGCACTCACAATCCCATCTCACCCCCATCTCACCCCATTCCCCCAACATTCCCCCCTCATTCCTCCCTCAAAACCCTCTAACACCCATCCCGCCCCATCACTCACCCCTCAATCATTCCCCTCTGACCACATCCTCCAACGCTTTGCCTCATTGCCCATATCCTATCACCAGCCGCCCAGCCAAGTTCCAACCCGTCAATGCGCTATTGAGGATTTTCACAGACCACGCCCTTCAACGCTTTGCCTCATTGCCCATATTCTATCACCAGCCGCCCATCCAATTGGCAACCCGTTACTACGCTATTGCGTATTTCCACACCGTTGATATCTCCCAAGTGTGTGTCTTGAAGGCAATGGGGAATGCGTCAAAGCGTTGATCAATCATCCAAACCCCCCTCCCTTCCCGTCTTCCCTCCTTCCCCCCTCCTCACCCCCCCGCTTCCTAAGGCGGCGGACTAATATCCAGCCCCTGCACCCTAAGCTCAAACACATCCCCCCGCGAATAACTCCCCGCCACATCCAGATCCAAACGTCCACGCTCACAGTCCTCGAAATCTACGGCCATTGAGAGGAGTGTGCCCTCTCCCTCGTCCTCCTCTTCCGTCTCCCATATCGGCCCCGCAAGGATACTCCCATCAGGGCTGATGATGCAGGACCCGCCGCGGGAGAGGTACTCCTCGCCATCCTCCTTGTTCGTTGCTTGGGCGGGGGTTGATGAGGGGGCGTTTGTGGGCGCTGGGTTTGTGGGAGGAGGAGAAGAGGTTATCCACTCGGGCAAATGTTTGCTTTTCTGGCACTGGTTGGCGCTGAGGACGTAGGCGCGGGATTCGAAGGCTATGGTGCGGAGGAGGGGGAGCCAGGTTGCGCGGGCGTCGGCCTGTGTGGTGCGTCAATTGGTGATGAATGAGGATTCGAGAAGATTTTGGGACGGAGATGCTGTGACCACGGAAAAAGAAAAGGATGCGATGACGGACGCAGGTCATCAAGGAAAGCAGGGTTGGGCGTAGAGGAAAGGGGGAGCCTACCGTTGGAGCGAGGTAGAGGTTGACGTTCTGGGAGTACAGCGAGAAGCGCAAGAGCGGCATATAGTTCTCCCAGCAGATCGCAGCCGCGAGCGTTAGTTTCACGCCCGCGATTGTTGTTGTGATGGCTCGGAGGGTGGATGGGGAGCCTTGGGCCCAGATGAGGCGTTCGGATCCTGTCTGTATGAAGCACGCAAATATCAGCCTCTGAACTCCCTTTCTCGAAGGCACATATATCGCATCTTTCTGACCAAAGATCTGGATTGAAAGGGAAGAGATGTCTTGTTGTAGCATACAGGCATCACCTTCCTCCTCTTCCCCCTCATCCCCTCCCTCGGACACACATACACAACCGCACAATACAGACTCCCACCCGCCCTCTCCACCACCCCCACAACCAGAAACACCCCGCTCTCCCGCGCCACCTCCTCCAGCCACTCCCTCGTTCCGTCCCCCCTCTCCCCACCCCCTCTCCCCTTCTCCAGCCTCCGCTCCACCCAATCATCCCCTGCGCCCGCAGGCGTATCCCCCAGGTCAACAGCGTTGTGGAAGTACCGCAGGAACTGTTCGCGGCCCTCAGGGGAGCGTGCGCCCACGGAAGCGCCGAAGTTGCAGGTGCGCGGGTAGCCGCCGAGGTAGGCTTCGGGGAAGAGGAGGAGGTGGATGCCGAGGTGGGAGGCGCGGTGGGCGGTTGCGGAGAGGGCGGTGAGTGTGAGGGCGGTGGTGGGGAGGGTGCGGGATTGGGAGACGGCGAGGTGGAGGGTTTGGGGGGGCATGGTGGTGGTGGGGTTGTTGAGGAGAGGCTAGGAATGGAGATTTGGGAGGAGGGAGAGGGGTGCCGAGATTAGTCTGCTCGGAGAATCTTGATCTGAAGGTGTTCTTGAGATGCTCTCAGGATGCTCCTGGGATGGACCCCGGATCGTCATTTCTCCACTCGAGGTTCGACATGGTGAAAGGTAAACCTCGAAATGGCTTAGCTGTCTAGTGCGGAATTAAATCCGCGCTAGGAAATCCTTGGACGATCATCTGACGTTCCAGGTCTCCCGTTCACCCTGCCACATTAAAGGCGAAACACTTCAGTGAGTTGATGGTCACTTGTAATATCTCGGTCCTTGATGAAGAAGCTCTCCCATTTCAACCCCAAAATGATTTGGCGCTTCCATGACCAATCAAAGCGGTTGACGGGTGCCAAGCATAGAGACACGCTAGTGTGAAGATATCCTGGGAACGAGTCTTGGCCACTCGACTGCAGTCCTTTCTCACAATACGCGATCTCATCTTGTTGTTTCGGGCTGTCTTCCTTTGTAGTCCATTCATCGGGCCTTTACATAGTATTTGATTTAACCTCTTGAGCTTCCGACAAAGAATCCATCGCAATGAAGCAAAGCCTGGGTATTCTCCACCACTCGAACGCTTCAAGTGCGAGTCCCAATCAAACACCCCCTGAGTCCTGACAGATCCGAGGCATGGGCTCGTTTCCTTGACCTACAATCTCAGCATAGTGCAGTGTCTCCTAAATCTGATCATGCCTCGCCCTCTCCTTTCTGTGTGAAGCTGCTGTTGTGAAGCTTTGCCATCACTCTATTCGCGTCCTTATTGTCCGCGCCCTTGCCCAACAACAATCAGGACGCTCAGATGTTACTCTAACCCACGCTGAAACCGAGGCGATACTAATCGTTATTCTGTCCTGCTGCATCATCACCTACAGTGCCCCCAAATATTCGCTCCTTGACCCTAATTGATTCACACGCCCGCTGCGAACTTAATCTTTAATCAGCTTGTGGGTTGATCGCAGTTTCGACATCAAAGCTTACAATTTTCTCATCATGCGACACTTCTGGTGATTCTCGACTCCGGGTGTACCCGACGGTGGCGAGTGAAACAATGAAATCGAGAGAAGAAGGGCATTGTCACTCCAGGGACAAAGGATCATTGTTCCAGTATATTGGCCTATTGCTGCCCACTTCTCTTGACCCCACTTTACGTTCCTTATCATTATTTTCATTTGTCAGATCGAGCTAGTGCCACCATTTACCGTTCGTGTGCTCCTCGACTTCCAACAACGATCATCGTTCTCGAGCATCAAAACATACCTGTGCCGGTCACAGCCCACATGCTGGACACTCGGGAACCAAATAATTATATCCAAGACGCCGTATCCGTGGCGATGGCAAGTCGTCTCGCGGAAATGGCGCAAATACTAAAGCGTACCACCAACACCACGACCACATCGAATCCCCACTCAACCATCACCCCTTACACTCATGGGCTGGAAGGCGTTAACCTGGACGTGGACAACTCCTTGTCAACCGCCATATGCACCGGAATGGGCATTCTCGTGATCACCATATTCGTCATACGTATCGGTCAATGGACGAACGCTCATCTTCGCAAATGTCTGAACCTCAGTACGGATCCTGTGCAGCAGAACTATTGGTCAATAGACCGGACAATGTACTGGCCATGGATCAAGAGGAACGTCTTTTACGCTCCCCTCAATCGAAAGAGGCACAACAGGGAGTTCCAGATCACAAGAGCATACAACGTGGGAACGCTTCCTTCGCGCCTACACACGGTTCTATTAGGAGGTTACTTCTTCTTCAATATTGTAGCGACCTGTTATCTCGACTTCACGGTTCCCAATAAGGCAAAGCTTATTGCTGAGCTCAGAGGAAGATCTGGCCATCTCTCGGTCCTTAACATGCTGCCTCTATTCCTCTTCGCTGGCAGGAACAACATCTTCATCCAACTCCTCAGAGTCAGCTTCGACACCTGGAATCTCTTCCATCGCTGGATTGGTAGGATCGTTGTCGTCGAAGCAGTCGTACATACGATTACTTGGGCTATCAACGAGTTCGCAGATGTTGGTGCGCACAAGGCAGATCAAAGGTTGACCCACAACGCATTCTTGCAATGGGGACTAGCTGCGATGATTGCCATGTCCATCATCATGGTGCAGTCAATATCTATCATCCGACATGCTGCATACGAAACCTTCCTGCACCTCCACCAACTTCTCGCCTTCGTAGCTCTACTCGGCATCTGGTACCACGCTCAATTAGGCGTCTTACCACAATTCGTCTACATCAAGTGGATTCTCGCCATCTGGGTAGTAGAGCGTTTTGCCCGACTAGCAAGGATCGTTTACCGCAACCTCGGATGGCGAAGCAGCACAAGGGTAATCGTCGAAGCACTTCCCTCCGACGCTTGCAGGGTTACCTTTGAGCTTGTGCGACCATGGCGTTACACACCCGGCTGCCATGTCTACGCCTACATTCCGGGCGTCTCGCTCTGGATGTCCCACCCCTTCTCCATCGCATGGCACGAACAGCGACCAACGCCCTACCTCAGCCTCGAGGACGGAAAGCTTCCCAGTACAAACTCCGACCTTGACATCCCTCTTCCGGGCCGCACGACTACATCCATCTCACTTATTATGGCCAAACGGAGCGGCATGACGGAGAAGCTCTACAACAAAGCTCGCGCCTCTCCAACAGGCATTATAACGCTGCGTGGCGCTGTCGAAGGGCCCTACGGCGGGCTCGAGTCACTGCATTCCTACGGGACCGTCTTCTTATTTGCAGGCGGCGTCGGAATCACGCATCAGCTCTCCCACGTCCGCGACCTGCTCGAGGGCTACGAAACCGGTACCGTCGCGACCCGCAAGATCGTCCTGATATGGTCCGTTCGCCAGACGGAGCAGTTGGACTGGGTTCGCCCTTGGATGGACGAAATCCTGAGCATGGAGAGCCGGCGTGAGGTGCTGAAGGTGCTAATTCACGTCACTCAGCCGAGAAACCCGCAGGAGGTTCGCAGCCGAAGTGAGAAGGTGCTCATGTTTCCAGGACGGGCGAGCGCGAGATCAATCATAGCGGCGGAGATGGATTTCAGGGTAGGGGCTGCTGTTGCTACTGTCTGTGGCCCCGGAGCTTTTGCAGACGAGGTCCGAGCTGCGGCGCGCGACAATATGTATAAGGGCACGCTGGACTTTGTAGAAGAAAGCTTTACGTGGTAGGAAAGGCTGTTGAGGAACAGCTGTGGGCCACCAGATTTTGATTCATTGTATAGCACGCCTTGGGGTCATTTTGGTATATAGCATGACACACACGAAACGAAACGAATTGAACTATTTCGTCAGAGCTCTTTCATGTCAGTTGCCGAGACTCAATGTCCGCCGTACACTCAAACTACTGACATTCTTCTTGTTCTCGAGCCATCAAAGATCTGTGATGTTGCTGAATCACAAGGCGCATCGAGATGCCCTAACAGCATTGCCCCGTGCCTGAAGCCACCCACGTTTGCCTGGGACTGATTGGTTCGATGATCCAAGAGATCGCGCAAGCTCTCAGAAGTGTGTAATCACTCGTCAGCCACATTGAAGGGGTTCTCGATCTGCTCGCTACCGTCACGAGGAGAGATCAAGACCAGCAGTGTCCCACGAGCGACAATGAGTCCCAACGAGCGAGTTGACTGGTTGCCTTCATCATCTGTAGTCATGTTACTATTTTGTCCCTTTCTTTAAATCGTGCATGCTCTGCTCACCTCTCAACGTCTCCTTGACATCATCGAGCACCAGGTTCATAAGCTGGTCATACCCCTTCAGAGTCCCTACCACTGAACCCCACCAGACTTGTTAGCCTCGCCCTTCCTTTGCCGATGCAGAAGACTCACCTTCTCGTCCGCCGTTGAATTTCACAGTGATCTCCTTGTCCATGTACTTGGTCAAGTCGAGAATGTTTTCCTTCTTAGGCTTCTCGGCACTGGCCTGCGCACCACCCCTGCCGGCCCCGCCACCCCTACCTCCACGGTGATCGCCGCGGTTGCCCCGTCCCCCTCTGAAGTTAGCTCGGTCTGACATTCATTCGGCGGATGGAGGATGAAGGGGGAGTGGAAAATGTCTCGTGTGGGTGAAAGCGGGAGGGGGGCGGAGGTCATGGGTGGTCGACAGAGATGGGTGGCTTCGCGGCAGGGCGGCGGCGGAGTTCCTTGTTCGCCGGCTTTAAAGTACGACGGCTGGCCCGTTTCCCCTCTTCAAGTTCTTCCCTCCCTACCCTTTACCCTTCTTCTTCTCCTTTCGTCGCCGAGGACATCTGACCACACGATGCATATCGCTTCCGAACCTCTTCCATCGCTTCTGTCGGATCCCCATCGTTACTTCCGCTGACCACTTTCCACCCTCCTCCTTTGCCTAACCACACCCCCACCCTCACCGGTTGAGCGCCGTTTCCCCATCTCTTTTAACACCGTTTGCTTCCATAGACAGCATGAATATCTCCAGCTCGGTCATGGCCGACACCACAAACCCCTCGTCCAAGAGAAAGAGGAGCCCCTCGCCCGCTCTACCACCTCCCATCAAGGTCGCAAAGACCCATTCTAGTCACCTACAAATCAACTACCTCACCAGACAATATTCCGACATTCTTCCACTCATCGCTTCAGACGATTCGTTGCCATCTTTGCTGTCGCTGGTCCAAGACTACGACGGCGTACTCCACCGGCATGAGAGCATGGCAGGCAATCTTGGGGCAAGACCTTTGGGGCCCATCCTCATCAAGCGGTTCGAGCGACTGTTCGATGGACCGCCAAAGGTGTTGAAGACGCATGGAAAGGAAGGAACGACAGTGGGATGGCTAGATGTGGTGGATTTTGCGCGCAACAAGCCCGAGCAGTTCAATCTGGAGAAGACGCGAGACGGCCACCCCGTCTGCCAGTTCTATACCAAGCAGAGCCGCGTAGAGATTACGGAGGAAGACCATGAACTCATAGCGTCTGGCATGCCCCAAAGGCTTATACCCCCACAGCCGATCCTCGAAGACGAAGAGAAAGAGCTGGGTACACTGGAGATACTGGAAAAGAATCTTGGTCATATTGTCCAGCTCGCCGATCAAGGTACGTAGCTTCCGCTTCCTACACACACTCTCCTTCTAACACCGCCTCTCAGTCTCAGCCCGCGCGCGCCAGCTCAACCACCGCCTCAAAAACCGCAAGAACGCCATTATCGCCCGCCGCGAGTCCGAAGCCCTATCCTCGAACAGCCCTTACTCACCCCATTCAATAAATGGTACGCGCGCCTCTGTGTCGCCCTCTTCTGGCTTCGTCGCCGTAAATGCGCGCACGTCCGAAACAAACAGCATACCCGCCCACACCGCCAGCGCTGCTACTCGAGCCGAGCTTCTCTCGAAATTCTTCACCACCAGCGAGCGCGCTCGCGCATCCGCCGCAGAAGACGCCCTTAATTCTAATCCGGTTTCCCGTCCCCTAACAGGCACAAACGAGATGATGAGCCCATCGAAACCAAAAGTTGGTCAAGGGTCCGTCCCTGAAGGCTCTGAACATGCACATGCCACTCTCTTCGCTAGTACCTCGCCCAACCCAGTGTCCAATACGCCGTCCTCCCTCTTGCCGTACACCAAGACAACCCCTGCAGAGCGCTTCGACGATGCTGGCCCCTATAAAGCGGAAATGGTATCTCGGATGGAGCAGTTGCAGAGAGGAGACAGGATCGTTCCACCTTGCGACCGCTGTAGAAGACTACACATGGATTGCTGCAAGAACTTAACGGCGTGCTTGGGTTGTACGAGAAAACATGCCAAGTGCAGCTGGAAAGATGTCGAGGACGATGAATTGAAGAACTACGAGCCACCTACTGCAAGACACCACTTAGAGGAAGAACTAAGAAGCGAACGATCCGCGTCCACAGGACCTAGAAAGAGAGACTATAGGCGCGACGGACAGGGTGTAGCGGACGAGGAACTGCTCGGAGAAGAAATCTCCTCCTCTGACGAAGACGAACCTCACCAGAGGCACCTGACCCCGCGCTCGCAAGAGCCTATCCAAGTGCACGTCGCGGGTACAGTCGCTACCCGAGCCTCTCCCTCCTCACAGGCCAGGACCGAATCTCCGCTCGAACAGCCCAGCATCATGAATCTCGATGGCGGAGTAGAACCACTCCCTCGACTTAGCGAGAGGCTTCCGTCTCCACCCCCAGCGCCCGTGCCAGCACATGCCGAGCTTGCGAAGATGCCTTCGGAGATCCAAATGGTGGAGGAAGTGCAGTCTTCGCGCGTTCCCGATAATATGGAAGTGCAGCCAACGGTCGAGGGTTTTGCCAGCATTAACGGTTCGAGCGTGCTACAGAATGGCCTTGGCGTCGGCCATGCCAACAGTGATGGTTATCTGGATGAGGCAGCGGCTGCGATGTGGACCCAAGCACCACTCACGCCGCCGACACCGCCTACTGCTCCTGTGGTGGCTCCAATGTTGCTTTCGGACCAACCGAGCAAGGGGATTGAAAGCTTGACAGTCGTGGCTCCCATAGCGGACATGAGTGGGAGGACGGAGATCTAGAGATACTTTATGCCGCTTTGACGAACCCGATGGTCAGGGTCTCGATGCATGTAAGGTTTACTTTGAGCGATGGCGCTTTGGGGGAGGAGAGCTATTGTGCTGAGTACATGTACCCTATGTCTCATATAACGATGCATACAGCTGGTGGCTGATCCGCTACCATAGGAGAATGGTGACGTAGCTAGCTACTTTATACTTCATTCATATAGCCATGCTGAGAGTGTTGTTGGTCAAGAATCGCGAATTAACGTTCTTGAAACCTTGAACTCGGCATGACTGTCCAGTGTCTGTTTGTCTGTGACTACTGCTCCTGGGACCAGGCTTATCTACTGGGGGCTATGGCAGTACAGATAGATCTGAGCTAAACATCCATGTAGGTGATGTACCCCACAAATGCCTAACAATTCGAAGGATCCGGCAGGGGGCTCCGGGCAGATCCCCTCAGGAACGCGGCCTGGACCTGCTCCGCCACCCTGTAAAAATAACGCTTGGCGGCTTCATGATCTCATACATCGAAACCGTCTGCGAGATGTTCTGATCAACAACCCACGAGCACGCCGTCAATCGAGAATGTCCGACGCAAAGCCTGGGAGGTAACAACTACGAGCCCCATTACGTCCTTTGTACATTCATACTAATGAGATATCTGTCAGCCATAAACGCTCCAAATCCGCCCTTGCCCTTTCACTGTTGCATCGCGACCAACCCAAGAATGACAGCGGAGACGATGACCCAAGTACTACAGGCTCAGACGCCGACTCAGAGATCGGATCAACCGCTGGAAAATCTTTGCATCACCGGACCTTGAGCAATCTACATTCTTCGCGTCACAAACAGCTAGCTATGGAACCCTTAACTACGCAGCTGTCAAATACGAGTGTGCCAGCTTTGGGCCAGGATAGTGGGCCAAGCCCGCAGGATGTTGGTGAGACTATCGAGCAGTCAGTCAGGAAGTTCAAGATGTTCGAAATCCTGAGAAGCGGAGACGGAGCTGCAGTTGCCCAGGCGGTGAAAGAGACATCGCGGGTTTCCCAAACCGGTGAAGGCGAGCAGAAGGATATGACTGGCAAAAGGCCACCTGGGGCACTGGAAGGAACTACCATACTTCATTTGGCTGTTCAGTGCGCCGATCCTTCCGTGATAGAGCAGATTCTCTCGGTAGCCAAGGCCACGCCAGGTGTAGCACTCGACATCAATGCACGCGATCGAGAAGGGAATACGGCCTTGCATCTGGCTGCGACTCTTGGCCGGCCGAGTACTGTTCGATTGCTGCTTGAACAGAAAGGTATCAACGATGCCCTTGTCAACTACCAGGGTCGCTTCCCGCTGGACCTGGCCCGAACAGCTGAGATCTTCCAGCAATTGCAGCTCTTCCGCTCCCTCTACGTGGATTCCTTAGTGAAGGAAACAAAGGGGTTAGTCAGCAATGGCAATTACCGTGGGCTCGAAAGGCTACTCGAGGACTCACGGGTCGAAAGCGTGCTTGATATGAATACTACAGAGTTAGCCACTGAGCCGATTACAGTACAGAGTGGAGGCACTCTGCTCCACCAGGCAGCGCGCAACAAGGATCTTCGATTGATCCAACTCCTTCTGATGCACGGAGCTGATCCTTTTAGGCGAGATCGAAAAGGTAAGCTACCACAGGATGTCACGAAGGATGATAAGACCCGCAACATTCTCAAGCGATCTCCGGCGGCGGCAGCTGCACAGCGAGGTATACAGGAGAAGACTGTTCTGGGGACGAGTCCTTCCCCTGGAGGTGAAAGTACGCCAGGCGGCAAGGAGGCTCGAGAAATGAAAGGCTATCTAAAGAAATGGACCAATTATACCAGCGGATATAAGCTTCGATGGTTCGTACTTGAGGATGGCGTTCTCAGCTACTACAAGCTTCAAGATGATGCTGGTTCTGCCTGCCGAGGCGCGATCAATATGAAGATTACCACACTACACATGGATCCACAGGACAAAACGAGGTTCGAGATCCAGGGCAAGTCATCAGTCAAGTATCATCTCAAAGCAAATCATGCGGTCGAAGCCAAGCGCTGGTTTTGGACGTTGACCAATGCTATCCAATGGACAAAGGACGAGGTCAAGGAAGAGCAGAGACAGAAGCAACGTGATGCCGAGCAATTGCGAATGGCAAAGCTTGGAGAGAGCTCTTTACCTGTTGACGCAAAGCCCTCTTCAAAAGGCTGGAATGCTATGACGGCAGGTGAACTATCACTTACCACAACAACCTCTCGTGTCTCCTTTCAAGACACCATGACTGGACCTGCTAGCTTGGCTGGAGACGATGAAGTTTCCATAATGTCTTGTGGAGAAAGCGTAACTGCCAATGAAGCTACCCGGTCCGTAAAGGAAAAACGCACCGCAAATGACCTTAGACAGCCAAACGATGTAGAGGAAGAAGAAGAAGACACAAGCAGTCAAGAAATGAAGCCAGTGAGCAAAGACGCGTTCAATATTACTGCTCACTCCGCAAACTTGCAGCTCAGTCTACTCGCTCAAGTATCTACAGCACTACAAGCCGAATGTTCCAAAGGCTCCACGACTCCAATATCTGATCCAACCGTAGCGCAAGCAATATCCACGTACGAGTCGGCTGTTCGAAGTCTACGGGATCTTGTCGGTGATCTGCTCAAGATCTCACGAGATCGAGATGCCTACTGGCAGTTCCGGCTTGATCGAGAAGCGGACGCTCGAAGAATGTGGGAAGAGAGTATGGCACAGGTTGCAAGAGAACAGGAGGCACTTCAAGGCCGCATAGGCGAGTCTGAGGACAAGCGTAAGCGCACGAAAAGGGCACTTCGCGAAGCTTTGGAAAGTACTTCGTTACCTCCAAGCAGAACTAGCATTCAACGAGAATCAGAGGACCAGAAGGGCTTCCAAGGGGTAGCGGATAAGCTGCAAGATAACAAAGTTAGGGCAGTACCGTTCAGAAGAAAGTCAAGCGGTATTCAAGAAAGTGGAAGGCGTAAATCGACAATCGCGAGCTTGACCAACCTTTCTGATTCTGATTCCGAGGAAGATGAAGAGTTCTTCGATGCCGTCGGTGCAGGTGAGGTTGAGGTCACTGAATTGCCACCAGCACTAGCAAGCCCACCCCCTGGCTCCCAGCAAGCGGAAGAGAAAGCCGTCAAGGACTCGGGAGAGGTCAAGAAGGCCGAAATTTCCCCATCTTTCAAAGGCTACGAGGATCCTATACGGCAGCAATTGAAATTGGACCCAAATAATCGCCCACCGAGGTCCCTATGGGTATTACTCTTTTGCTACGATCCCTCTTCCCATGCTAATAGCGAACAGAATACCCTGAAAAGCATGATCGGCAAGGACCTGAGTAAAATGGCCCTGCCTGTCGCCCTGAACGAACCCACATCTCTCCTGCACCGTGTGGCAGAAGACATGGAGTATACCGAACTCCTGGACACAGCAGCTGCCCGCACAGACTCTACCGAACGTATGCTCTACGTCGCCGCTTTCGCTGGAAGTTATAACGCCTCCATGATCGACCGGATCGCGAAGCCCTTCAACCCTTTACTAGGGGAAACCTGCGAATATGTCCGCCCAGACAAAGGCTATCGCTTTTTGATCGAGCAAGTTAGCCACCATCCGCCCGTTGCAGCTGCGTGGGCGGAGTCGGCGAGATGGGAGTATTTCGTGCGCTCTCTCCAAGCCTATCTCTACCTATCCCGCTCTCGCTTATCTAGCTGACCTATCTTCTGCATCAGGGTGAATCCGCAGTGAAGTCCAAATTCTACGGCAAATCATTCGACATCCACCCCCTGGGCACCTGGTTCCTTCGCCTTCACCCTCTCTCCGCCCCCGGCACGACCGAAACTTACACATGGAAGAAAATCACCTCCTCCGTCATCGGCATCATCACCGGCAACCCGACCGTCGATAACTACGGCCCCATGGAGATCAAAAACCACACCACCGGGGAAGTCTGCCTCATGAACTTCAAGCCCCGCGGTTGGAGCGAGAGCTCCGCTTATCATGTTACCGGGAAAGTACTGGGTAAAGATGGGAAGATCAAGTGGAGTATCGGCGGCAAATGGAACAGCCAGATGTTTGCGCGCCTGACGCCTGGGAGACAGGAGGAGCTTTCGCTGTCATCAACGAAAGCGGGGACGGATAAGGCGTTCCTGCTCTGGCAAGCTAATCACCGCCCCAAGAACATCCCCTTCAACCTCACTACCTTCGCCGTGTCCTTCCAATCCCTTCCCGACCGTCTTCGCCCGCTCCTCCCACCCACAGATACTAGGTTCAGACCAGATCAGCGGGCGATGGAGGAAGGGGAGTGGGATCGGGCGGCGACGGAGAAGACGAGAGTGGAAGAGGGGCAGAGGGCGAGAAAGAGGGAGATGGATGCAAAGGGCGAGGTATGGGAGCCGCGGTGGTTTAATAAGGGGAGGGAGGAGGTTACGGGGGAGGAGTGCTGGATCAGCAAGCGGGAGTACTGGACGACGAGGGAGCGGGTGGCGGGAGGGGGAAGATGGGAGGGCATCGGGGAGATTTTCTGAGCGTGGAGTCGCATAGCAACGGAACCTGCAGAGCATCGAGCGAGCTACCCTTAGCTGGCTGGCATCCGTCCTAGTAGAAGATCCATCTTTACGACTATTTGCCTGTAGCCACAGTTTGGTACATACTGTTCGGAGTCGGTGACGCAAGTTGTGTTTCGAACTTTCAATTCCCTACTTCAAACTTCGAAGTGCTATGAACGACCGATCGGAATTCGTTGCGGATTGCCGGGCGCTTGTTGGCTGGGCTTTGCCGCGTTGCAGCCAGACCCAAGTTGGCAATGGATCTACCAACAGGATCGGGGCGTCGTGTCTCGAGTTTCGATCCTTGAGGGCGAAGCTTCGACGGGAATTGGGTTGCCTATGATTCCAGTCTCGGGCTGATGTCAGGAAATAGCATCCTTAGCTAATCAGAGGCTCCTTTCTTTCAATTCGATTCTTACCTTTTGGAATCCATTATCCCTCAATGGCTTTCGCCCCTTACAAACAACGCTGGCTTCTCGTTGTTGCTGTTGCTGCAGTCTCTATCCTTCTTCTTCTATTCAATAGCACCTCGCGCGGATGGGTTCTTCCAGAGAATGTCCCTGAGTTGAAAAAGGAGACATCACCATATACACCAACGTCCTCAACCAGCGACATTGTCGCCCAAACCACTTCAGCAAAGAAATCTGATTCAACTTGGGCTAGCCTGCCACAGCACTTCCCAGTACATTCAATAACTACGCTGCCGCCAGGCAAGCCAGGCAAGGTCTTCACGATTCAGCACACATTTGCAGATGGCCAAACTTCCAAAATCAAGAACCTTCAACAGCGACGCCGCGATGCTGTCAAAGAAGTCTTTCAGCACGCTTGGTCGGGCTACAAGACTTATGCGTGGCTCAAAGACGAAGTCGCTCCCATCTCAGGCGGTTCACGCAACAGCTTTGGCGGTCTCGCTGCCACGCTCGTTGATGCGCTCGACTCGCTGTGGATCATGGGCTTACAGGAGGACTTTGAGGAGGCTGTGAGAGCGGTAGCTCAAATCGACTTTGGCAGATCAGAAGAGACGGTCGTAAATGTATTCGAGTACACCATCCGGTATCTAGGAGGTCTTCTAGGCGCTTTCGAGATCTCCGAGAGGAAGCACCCGGTCTTGCTTGATAAAGCAATCGAAGTGGGAGAAATGCTCTACGCTGCTTTCGACACGCCCAATCGCATGCCGGTAACGCGATGGGATTGGAAATCATCTGTTGAAGGCCAAGCGATGCAAGCATCTGACGGGCAGCTCGTGGCCGAGCTCGCCTCATTATCGCTGGAGTTCACTACCTTGTCGAGGCTGTCAAAAGATGACAAATATTATGATGCAATCCAGAGAATTACGGACGAACTCCAGAAGGCGCAGAATCATACCAAACTCCCGGGCATGTGGCCGGTAGTCGTCGACGCGCGTACACCATCGTTTTCTGGGGACAATACTTTCACACTTGGCGCTATGTCAGATTCTCTGTACGAGTACCTTCCCAAGGTGAGGGTCCATAGCGTTATCCATTCACCACAAACTAACCCTATCACAGCAGCACCTACTATTAAATGGTGCCACCTCTCAATACCGCGAGATGTACGAAGGATCACTTGGTCCCATAAAAACCCACCTACTATTTCGGCCTATGACCAAGCAAAATGATGACATCCTCTTATCAGGCGATACGCATGTGGAAGACTCTGGAAAAGCGAATATGGAGCCACGAGTGCAACATCTAGGGTGCTTTGCTGGCGGGATGCTCGCACTGGGTGCGAGAATAATGCAAAGCGATGAGGACCTAGCCCTGGCTCGCAAGCTGACCGATGGTTGCATCTGGGCTTACAACAGCACCCAGTCAGGAGTCATGCCCGAGATCTTCCACATCACACCTTGCGCCGATCCTTGTCTATGGCAGGAGGACAAATGGTTTTCGGGTGTCGCAGAACGCCTGGAAGATAGTCAAGATGACACTCGCTCAAAAGACGAGCGCGTCAAGTCGAAGATACATGATGAGCGACTGGTGTCAGGCTACACGAGTATCGAAGACAAACGATACATTCTTCGGTAAGTTCTTGTCTTGTGGTCACGATCGTCATTGACTATAATCGGATGCTGAAATTCCTCCTGTAGGCCAGAAGCCATCGAGTCGGTCTTTTACCTCTATCGTATCACTGGGGATCCTGTCCTCCTCGACAAGGCATGGGACATGTTCAGTGCCATTCGCGCAATCTCTCACACGGATGTTGCTAATGCGGCAGTTGATGACGTTACCGTCCCGAACCCACCGCAGGCAGATCGAATGGAGAGCTTTTGGCTGGCGGAAACGCTAAAATACTTCTTCCTGATCTTCAGCGATCCGACTGTTGTCAGCTTGGATCAATACGTTCTGTAAGCCCCAATCGATTCTCGACCACGCAGTGTGTTAACCTTTGAGCTTATCACTGATGTTGCATCGGCCAGAAATACGGAAGCTCATCCCTTCAGAATCGGTGCTACGTGAGCCCACTGCAAGACGCGAATTACGGCGTCAGCTACGAACACGGACCATCACCCTTCTCATCTTGTCAAAATTCGCCGCTTCAGGGATCCTAAACTTCACGGGATATCCATACTTCTGCTATTACATACAAGCCGGGATTTTACTATTTATATAGTGTATTCTACTAACGATGCTCAACTGCAGGACATGATCAATGGAACGTAAACATGACTAGTATGCTGGGCCGAAAACCAAGTTTTCTTGCCCATTTACACCGATGCCAGACTGTTGTCTTCGCTTGAGACACCTTTGGCGAAGACGCTCATATCATCGCAATATCTTATGGCACTGGCAACTCTCTTCGCTCGACCGCCGCTAATTCTCTTGACTCGTTATCCCACGCCAGCTCCTGCAAAGGTATCTGATGAGTCGGCGGCAGCGGTTCCTGGTAGTCCTTGTCCTGATATGTAGAAAGCTCACTCTGTTGTGTAAGCCGGCTATGGTACTTAGCCTGCTGTTTCCGCTTTCGAAAGATGAGGTATGCCGTAAGGACGAGGACAAGGGCTCCAAGTGGGATCCCAACGCCCAACCCAACTTTTAGCGCCGAACTTGACGAAGGCGACGTTGGTAGTGTTGTGCTGGCAGCGGATGTTGGAGACGTCAAGAGAGACGTCGGGTTTGAAGTAGATGCTGATGTATTCGGTCCTTTGGAAGCACTGCTCCGGCTGGTATTCGATGCGGCGGCCGTCTTTGACGTGGTTGAGGCAGAAGAACTTGACGCTGACGTAACTCCAATGGTCGTGAGGACGCTCGGCGTGCCTTGAAACCGAAGTGTGCTCGTACCATTCCCACAGTCGCAACCTCCACCATCAATGCAGCAATACGAGTCCACTCCGCTATTGGCGCACTTTTGGACTCCTTCACCGCCGGAAACGTTGTCTATAGGAACTCATCAGTATCCGATCATCCATTTCCGCATCTTGACGAGAGAAGGAGGATTGGTCTTTTCGTAGCGTACCTAATTGGGGGTTAATGCAGAATGCTGGACACGCAGCTGCACGCCATTGCTGATCGGTGCAACTGCCTCGCACATACGTATCCGAGGACTGGGTATCATGAGTGGCATTCGTTGACATGCAAAGGCCATTCGAGAGGCACGCGTAGCCCGCCCCACAGCAGGCACTCGCATCTGTACCACCGAGGCAAGGGACGTCTTGGGGAGCAACGGTCTGGAGATCCGGATAATAGCATATCGCGTCGCATAGAGGGTATATCGAGATGAGAAGGAGAAGAATCAACTGGAAGGCTAGAGGAGGAGATACGAACATGAGGATATTCTTTCTGAATGCTCACCACAACATTCTAGGATGAAGAATGACACGATGATGGGGAAGCCCAAATCTTGCGTTCCCGACTGCAGAATATGTGTAAAATACTAACAGCATAGCCTCATCCTACATACTTAGCCCATGCCGAGGCGTGAGGCACAGCAAAAAGATCGGTACCGACTGCGGATGCAGGAGCGTATTGATTCGCCGAAGATCGTGGCTTTGGAAGCATCCTTCATATACAGGCTTTGAAACACGATGGATTGATCCTGAAACGTTCTCTAATCTATTTTGGCGTTCATGTAGTTTCAGCCCTGGAGTGATCTGAGCTACAGGCTGACAGCAGGGCGCAGGAAACAACGTACACGACTAAGAATATGCCCATTTACCGACAGTCCCCAACAAACGCTCTCTGCCATCTCCGACGTCAGGTTACCTACACACACATACAACTGACGAACCTCCACCTTGGTGATCGGCTCAGATGTGCCTACCGTCAAAAGCTAGGCAATCAAGGTAAGATGGGGCGTCGCAAGCGGCTTGAGTATTCAGTCTGCCCGGGGGTACTTTCAATTACTCCAACCATATATTGAGGGTGGCAATAGCTTACTCAGCCCTTCTCAACTACCATGAAGGGTAGATCGATACATGCACCAAAATCTACCTTGAACTAAAACTACAAACAACGGACGTGACACCGACAAGCAGATAACGCAGCCCTACAATAAAAGTGGTGCATTCTACCATTTGATGCATCCACCAAAGATTTGCTAGGCTGTCCTAAGAAATCACCATCGTATGTATTAAGGGGTGACATACATGTAAGAGTAGAACAGAGAAGTCGCTTCCACACTTCCTGCGTTCGTGGCGCCTGTGAGTTGCCTGATACATAATACTTCTTTCTTAAAGTCTTCCGCGTGCAACAATGAAGTACCCATTCCGACTACCTCACATAGTATGGTGTAATGTTGTGACGAAGCGGTTTGACATAGCCAAGCTAAGAGAAACCTCATATTCTATTGAATTTCTCTTAGCGCATTTGCTTGTATGAGCGCATTGGATGAGCGCCTTGTACGGGGACATTACTTGTTCAATCGATTGCTTGCTTGTACGAACGTGTTGCAGAAATACTGGACCGGCAGAATGCTTGCAGGCACGTGCTGTTTTGATATTTGATAACAACATTGTTTGATGTCCGTGCAAACATATCTGGTCACTAGAGAATCACAATATTAGGCGACGAGACATCTTGCTTTCTCTTACTTTTTTCATACTGGCTTGCTAAGCATAGCTGAGAATACATCGTGCAAACTCTAACCATGGCACGCACTCAGACTACACCCACCATCCTAGCCGAGATCTCTCGCGCAGATCTTCTAAACCTCAGTATTCCTCCTTCGGCATCAATCACCGACGTCAAGCACCTCTCCTCCTACAACTGGATCGAGGCTCCCACACCCACCATCGCCGTCCCAGGTAGTCCACCTCTCTGGTCCCCTCCAAGAGCTCCTCAACAGTTGAAGAAGGACTCCGGTCTAGTCTACATCGCCCAAAACGCAGCCCGCCATCCAGACAGTCCGCTCGAACCCCTCTTTCGCGCGTTGTACATCGCAAATCCCTCATTCGACATCCGCTCGATTGATGTCGTAACCGACCGCAACATCATCCGTAAACTTCTCTCGTTCATCAACCCCAGCTCGACGAGAAACGGACTCGAACCATTTACTTTCAACATCGAGATCGCAAAGGACACTGCAATCTTCTCTCGCGTGGAGACTGCGACCCACGAGATTATCAAGCCACATGAATTCCGGGGCTTCGGTCACGAATTCGAAAAGGTGTACACTACCACCCAAATCAACGGCAGCACAGGCCATCACAGAATCATCTCCTACCGCTTCGGCGACCTGAACTTCATCGTCCGCCACGAAACGGACGGATATGTAGGCGCTACACCTCCATCCCATAGCAAAGCGCCGGAAAGCGACAATCTCCTGAGGTTGCTGGGGTCCCTGTCTCTATCGCCGACCACCCCTAAACTCACTTCCGCAGCCTCCAAATTATCCATCAAACCATCAGGCCAGCCCACCCCCCTCGCCTCAACCCTCGAAATCAAAACCCGTGTCCGCCACAAACCTCTCAACATCGAAGAAATCGCCCCCCAGCTCTGGGTATCGCAAACCCCGAAGCTCGTGCGCGCTTACCACCATAACGGGAGGTTTCAGAGAGTGGAGGTGGAGGATGTAGCGGCGATGATTAAGGGATGGGAAGGGCGCAATCAGGTGGATTTGAGGAAATTGGCTGCATTGATTAGCAGGATTGTTGGGGTGGTGAGGGGAGGGGGGGGGAGTGCGGTTGTTCGATATGATGTGGGGCGTGATAAACTGGTTGTTTCGAAGGCGGATGGAAAAAAGATATTGCCGGGGGACTTGTATTCCAAATGGGACGATAGGGACGAGTCGGGAGCGGAGAGCGATAGGGAGCATGATGCAGGAGCTGAGAGTGCAGGCGATAGAGTGGAAATCGAGAAAGAGGGGAAGAGCACGATTTTTGGGGCCGGGAGATAGGAAGGGTGAGGAAGACGCGAAGCCAGCGGGAGAAGGAGAGCGAATGTTGCCTGACGATGGGATCCCGAATCCGTCGCTGGAGGAAAAACACAGAATGAGGGTCGCAGGGGAGGAGAACGTCTGACCGCTGGTTTAAGAGAGACTTCTGATGCATAAGGTGGTGATCGACTCGGCGCTCTAGGTATAGCGCGAGGTAGGATTTCGGCCAATACGATGATTTCATTGATAATAATGATAACGGTTATAATAATAAGTCGGAGTCATCAAGAGACTAAGTACGCAGCGAGCAGCCCCCATAACTTTAGGTGTCATAGAAACTGCCCATATAGGCCTTTGCATTTCCAATCATTCAGATCCTATTCACCCAAGATAGTCTATCCCCCGCCCCCCTTCAAACGCTCCGAGATCTCTCAATATCAGATCGAATGAGATTACAGCCATGGACCCAGAACACGTTTCTCATCTGTAACGGTAGTAGTATTCAATGGCCATTCGCGACTTACGATAAGGAGCCAGTCAGTTGAGCTAGACCATCAAACGGAAGTATGGAGCTCCGTGCACAGCACGGCCTTGCTTTAGCTTGATGTTCCTTCCGGATTTCGGCACAGCCAACAACTATCTCGTGACAAAGGAAGGGGATCACCAAGATCGGGGGGCGTGGTTGAGTTGCACTGGCATCGACGATGATTGCGAACGGTAGCTTCGCCTTGTTGTGAGATTGGAAAACTACTGTCATGTGACTTGGGCACCTTTCACTAAACAAACATCCAAAAGCAACCAACCACTAAAATCCAATCCCAAAAACACAATCCATCTCTGGTAGATGATGCACGTCTCCAACACCCCTCCCCCTAATCCATACCTAGGCATTAATTGCGGTAATGAAATTCTCTCTCTGTATCCAACCTGCAACCCAAGACAGGACTCTATCACGCTCCTAGAACACCTGACAACATCGTCAGCGAATGCAGTATAGCTCCTCGGTCCGAAAACCGACCCGGTCCTGGTGGGTGTGGTTGGACACTCCTATTTTTCCGGCTCTTGTAGAAATGATGGAATGTTGAAGCATAGCGCTGATATTGTTAAGAGCTTCATGACATAAGGTAGCCAAAAAGTATGTCATCCGCTGATGTTAGGGCACAGTACAGAAGGGTTTGAGTAAAAAGACATGATTTCATTTTGTGTGGTTTTTAATTGAATTCACATACATGCATTCACTATGGATGTTAAGACTTCTTACGTTAAGGGATGCAAAAACGCACACAGCATGTAGCTCACCCTCCACCTCCCCTACCCCGCCCCCCTCCGCCTCATCACCTCCCCCCACGCCCCCTCCACCAACCCCCTAATCTCCCTCCAGCTCACCAGTATCTGCGTCTCCTCATCCCTCCCCACCATCATCACCCTCTCCTCGAGCCCCACATCCAATTTATTCAAACACCCAATCACATGTCCCAGATCCAGCACCGGCCGCCCCTGCGCATCGACAGGGTGGAAGATATAGTCCCTTGCCAATAGCAAGGGGTAGTACTTCCCTTGCTCACTCCAGTTGCGGTCGTGGTCGTGCTCGGGCCTTTCGAGGACGGTGTTGAGTTTCGTGACGAGGCGCACGAGGCGGGAGTTTTCGAGCTCGCGGTTGAGATGCGAGGTCAGGGTGTCGGATGCGTGCAGGGAGGCGTCGAATGCGGAGGCGAGGTTGGAGGCGGTGAGGGCGAGGAAGGTGGTGATCGGGTCGGTGTTGCTGCCGGTTGGGGAGTGGTCGAGGAGCCAGGTGAGGGTTGTGTAGAGATTAGGCGTGTAGGAGCGGCGGAAGAGGTCGAGGGCTTTGGGTTGGGAGGCTTTGAGGGTGGTGGTGGAGGCGTTTAGGGTGCCGAGGCAGAGGAGGAGGGTGCCGAAGAGGTAGAGGTCATAGGTCTGGTGGGTGGAGATCGGGGTGCTGGCGGAGGTTTGGCCTTGCACGACGTCGAGGACGGCGCAGGCGGAGAGGCGGATGCGGTTCTCGGAGGTGAGGATTATTTTGGTAGGGTCGAGGACCCGGGCGGCGAGGCCGGCGTCGTGGATGGCTTTGAGGGCGTTGCTGATTTGGGAGATGTAGTTCCAGAGCGTGATTTCGGGGATTTGGGATGCGTTGTGGCGGTTGGAGTAGCGGTTCTGCTGGGTAAAGTGTTTTTGGGCGAGGCTTTCGGAGAGAGGGTGGTAATCGGTCACGAAGAAGAGGGAGGGATTGCCGAAGCGGGAGTTGGCGAAGGCAAGATGGACGGTTACTACATTGGCGTTGCGGACGCGTTTCCAGTTTTGGGCGACGGACTTGACGTCGTTGTGGGTTTGGTTTGTGGAGACGAAGCCTAAAGTAGTGTATTTATGGTGAGTTCAAATCGCTATACATGGTAATAGATCGAGCTTGCCTACCTTCAAGCCGTCTCAAGCAGTAAACAAGCCCATCATGGCTGGATACTGCCTTGTAGAGCCAATTCGTATACTCGAGTAGATTGTCGGTTTTCGTACTCGGAACCTTTATGGTCGTCAGGCTATGGAATTGCTCAACATCAGGTATATTAAGACCTGTACTGTACGTCAGTCGTGTAGATAAACCCCTTTCTTGACTCCGTACCTGTAAAGGTTCTCAAAGTTGCTTCCGTTTTCTTCTGTAACTGCTGACGTAAATCTTCAGGTATGAAGAAGTCTTTGGCTGCTCTCTGATTGGGTTGTAGATTCTCCCGGTGCGGGCCCCACGCGGCGTAGAGATGATGTTGCAGCTTGGCAATCAGTTAGCGTGAATTGCGTGAGGATGGATATATGTACTACCGGCTGAGTGTAGTTGCCTTGATTTTGAAAATATGCGGACCCCCCATAATTGCCGGTGTCTTGCGCATAAGGATTCATTTGCGATGGCTGGTTTGTATGATTCGACGGAGCCTGAGTTTGCGTATTGTTGTTGAAGGGGTCGGTATTACTGCTGAAGGGGTCGGTATCGAAGGGAGTAGTATGGGAGAATTCAAAATCCTAAGTAATCGTGCCCATTAGTCTTGCATCCAATATCCTCAAGCATTCAAACCATGGTCAATACGAGGAGAGGTAATTCGAGTCAAACTCATTGTGTGTGTCTCTTTCGTTCAAAATAAAGTATAGAAATCTTTTCAGCCTCACAACCAGTCCAACCAAAACGAAGATCATTTAGTGCATTCATGCCGCGCATATCATCCATTGTAACTATGTGGATCCTATGTCCTAATTTATATCCTGTATACGAGCAGACTCGAGGTCCTTGCCTGTGAACACAACGGAAAATGCGGTCCAGCTCGACCTCTTGCGTAACGTAACAATCCACTTGTCTTATATATCTAAGGATATGCATAAGGGGTATAGAGCTTCTGTAAGGCTATATGCGACACCTCCAAGAGCGAAAGAGCAGACATCACTTGACTCAGGACAATGATACAAGCAGCAAAAGGAGTAGTTACTTACAGATTCTAGGTTTCCGAAATTTGATGGCACAAATTCAGGAATGTCTCGAGTGGGTGCCACCCAATCAGGTGCGTTTGGATTATATTGCTTCACTTGAGACATAGGAAGCGTTGTCGAGTTTGCTTGGTACTTTGTCAGGCTTCAGGCTTTACATTCTCCGAAGGTTCTACCTGGTGATGCATTCTTTGGTCTGAAAGGTGCAGCACTTGCGGCCTTTGGAGAGAGTCCCCTAGATTTTTGCCCAGAACTGCTCACAGAAAGGGACGAGGGCGTAAAGCTGGGAGAGTCAACATTGAGCTTCTTCTTCGCACTATGATCTGTCTCAGCCATACTCGTTGTAGCAAAGGAGTTTGTCTACCTCTCAGGCTGCGGCTGGACCCCATGATTTTTCTTCGAGTCATGATTGAAGGCACATCCTTTACCTGATGTTAGCTCCATCTTCTCCACCAGGTTGTCCGTTCACCTTTGTCTTCGTAACGACAATGGCCATAAATCGTCACATTTCTACATAGTGTGTCCTTGGCAGTCTCTATCTCCCCAGGTCTCCATTAGTAATCACCCCTATTCTTGGATCTTCGTCTTCCTAGAGCGACTGAAGATAAGTAGGCACGAGGGACAGTTTCCGACTTACCACGCCCTTTCGGCCGCGGAGACAGCCCTGATCGCCGCACCTCGTCTCCAATGTCCGGCATCGAGGTCATGATATTATGCTAGATTTACATGCTGGAAACTCGAAGTAGAATACTTCATGGATCCTCCACTCTGGGCCAGAGTCTGTGCAAGAAGCTTATGAAATTTTGTGAGATTGATCGAGCCTATAAGGTCTAGGGATCATGAACAATCTTCTCGGAAATAGTGTTCCAAGAAATTGCCATTGCAGTACCCATTAAAGCGTATCAAGCGGCTAGCCTCGCAGCTACAGGAAAAAGAGCGCGAAAATCCATGAGAAATACAACAAGAAGATATCAACGGAGGAACGAAGAGAATCAGCGAATGTTGTAAGCACGTAGAAGCCACATGTTGGTGGATAAATAACGCTGGCTAAACTTCGGCAAAAGTGCCGCGGCGGCTGCAGGTCAGATTCGGCGATCAACAACACTTTCGCAGAGTTGAAGCCTGCCTCGTTACGGGATGTCTTGCGACATGACCCTTCTCTGTCGGTAACACCATCACCCCACACACTGCCTCTCCGCCTCCCCCACGGTCAACTCCACAATGACCGATCCGTTGTTTGATCCAGCTCAGCTGAGCGAAAGCCAGCAGCTTGCCCTTGGGACCTACACATCTATGACAAATCAAGAACCTTTGGCCGCTATACCGCTGCTCCGAAGATCAGAGTGGAACGTTCAGGTGCAGGAAGCTTCTGAATTGCATTAGGGTCTAAAAGTCGGAGACTAATAATTCTGCAGATCGCGATTGCCAAATTCTTCGACGGTGAAGCCCCCGATCCTGTCGAAGAAGCCCGAGCTGCGTTAGCCTCGTCTCCCATACCTGCTCAACAATCGCGGCGTGAGAACTTACAGAATGGTCTTGCATCTCGCCCTAGGTCGAGTGCCTCATCGGACCGGGAGGTTGCGCCGAGGATAGTACCACAACCGCTAAATTCGACATCATACCGGCCACCCTTACTTCTTTCCTTCCTCTTCACCCCCTTCAATCTTCTCTACCGCATCCTCTCCGGACCTTTCAGCTTCATCGGCTATGTCTTTCCATTTCTTCCGCGGCTACTATCAGGTCTGCTAAATCGAAATACACCGTCGGGCTCAAGGCAGAATCTAAGCGGGCGAAGACCTCTGAACGCTCGAGATACTGCGGCGAGATTTCTACGGGAATTCGAAGAAGAGTACGGCACTCATTCGCTGCAATTCTTTGAGGATGGATATGCTAGGGCGCACGACCTAGCCAAGAAAGAGCTGAAATTTCTTCTGGTGGTGCTCGTATCACCAGAACACGATGACACATCAAGCTTCGTTCGGGGGACGTTACTCTCGCAGGAGGTGGTAAATTTCATCAACAACCCGCAGAACAACATTCTACTGTGGGCAGGCACGGTGCAAGACTCGGAGGCTTATCAGATCTCTACTGCACTAAATTGCAGCAAATTCCCTTTCGCCGCACTGGTCGCGCACACTCCACAAGACTCATCGTCATCTATGTCTGTCATTGCCCGCATTAGTGGTCTTCTACCTCCGTCCGCCTTTGTCGCTCGTTTACGAACAGCGATATCGCAGGAATCGGCGGCGTTGGAAAGGGTAAGAGCGACCCAGAATGAGCAGCAGGCTTCGCGTAACCTGCGGGAAGAGCAAAACAGTGCATATGAGAGGTCATTGGCCCAGGACCGTGAACGCGCACGTCAAAGGCGGGAGGTCGAAGCGACCCGGGTACGTGCAGAGCAGGAAGAACAAGCCAAGAATGCAGCAGTGGAGAAAGAAAAGCGGGATCTCGAGCAGTGGAGAGCTTGGAGGGCGCAATCAATCGCTCCGGAACCCGGGGCGGACGTGAAAGACGTATCGAGACTCAGTATCCGCATGCCATCAGGTGAACGAATCATACGTAAGTTTGTCGCCAATGCCCGGATGGAAGAGGTGTATGCCTTTGTCGAATGCCACAATATTCTGGGTTCAGATGTCGATCCAACACCAAAGCCAGAGGCATACGAGCACAGTTACACATTTCAGCTCGTTTCGCCCATGCCGCGACAAGTCTTCGAAGTCGGCAGCGGCTCAATAGGCGACAGCGTGGGTCGCAGCGTAAACCTCATCGTGGAGTCTGTTGGTGAAGCTGACGACGAAGAGTAGAGAGCCTCTATGCATGGGGGATAGCATCTGTGGGACAGGTATTGGTCTTGCGATTCAGCGAACCATGGGATCGGCGTTGGTAGCGTGACCCGGGGATGGACCTAAGGTAAACCACGCTTGGTTGGGGGAATAATTGAGAGCTATTTCGAGAATTTGAGGGCCATATGCATATGGTGCGCGGGCTTGTACATGGAGATATGCATGGGAAGATCCGTCGATATGGCCCATGGCGGAGGCTTAGAGAGATACTCAATAACATGAAACGTTAGTCAAGCGCAATGGATAGCTGAGCCTTGGAATATTGTTGATCTTTGTCACACGCTCCTTAGTTCGATCCTTACCATAGTCTGGAATTGTAACACCGAAGAGGCTTTGTCACAGAAGTTTCGTGCAAGAAGAGATCCAATGCCACTTCTTGATGCGTGGTTCCAGTTGAGGCTGTGCAAACACGTAACAATACCGTCTACCCACTTTTATGCATCGTTTCCCGATCATCCTCAAGAGCTCTCAGCGTAAAGAGTGATTTGCTGTCCATTGAGATAACAATCCACTGAACGAAGACGCTTGGTCAGGAAAACGGTGCTTGACAACTCAATGTAGGGTTCCAGGGGCAGTTTACGCCAAGCGTCGGCATTAAGCGCGGACATAGCTCACAAGGCTACAGCTTGCTGCCCAAATCACCCCGGCTGGTTGCCTGCTTTCCTCCGAGCTCCTGTACACGTTGGAATATACAATCATGGCGACTGTGAAGCGGTTCCTCGGATCGATGGGTCGGCGCGCAAGTATGTGTTCACGGAATGCCGACGCAACTCCATGCAACCAAGGCGCATTTGCGCGCCTGACTGACAGGTGATAGGTGGGGAACGAGATGGAATTATTCCAAACGGCGATACCCCAGAAGCCAGTGTCGCCCGGGGCGTTGTAAGTCTTGCTGCTCAGCGGATCTACTCCGGAATCAGCAGCGCTAAGATCGGATACAGAGGCTCTTTTGCGAGTCTGGCGGCCCCAACAACCAGGTCTGTACATGCCCACAGCAGTCCGAAAACACCGCCAGCTGACATCAACCACCAGGGCGAAGAAGTGCTACACCTCCCCGTCATCGTCGAAGCCGCCGAGTCCAGCCCCGCCGCTGCCCGCGAAGCCGCCAGCGGCATCCGCAAATTCCTCGCGAAAGGAAACTTCCAGCGCGCTTACGTGCAATACAACGCCATCATGCTCGTCCGTATTCTGAGCGATAATCCCGGTAAAACCTTCACCAAAAACCTGGACTCAAGATTCGTGACGACGACTAAGGAGCTTCTACGCGATGGGCGGGACATGAGTGTTCAGCAAATCCTAAGAGAGACGTTGGATAACTTCGAGACGGAGAAGAAGAACGACGAGAATCTAGCGCCCATGCGTGAGATGTGGACGAAATATAAACAGAAGATGGAAAAGCGCGGAGGCGCCCCCAACGGTCAGGGAGGAGCCATCAGATCTGGCGCCGCGGTCACAAACCAAACCTCACATGCCCATACCTCATACGCCCACACTCAGCCGCAACGAAATCACCACAGCCAGAACTACTTCGCCCGCACACACTCCAACCGCGCCCTACCCCCACCCCAGGAACTCGCAGGCCGCATTGAAGAAGCCAGAACGAGCGCGAAACTGCTACAGCAAGTCGTACAGTCTACGGCGCCCGCAGTTTTCGTTTACAACGACCTCATCAAGGAATTCGTCGATAGATGCCAGTCCGCATCGAGATCGATACAGGCGTATATACATGCTGACAATCCAGCGCCGGATGAAGATACACTTCTCACGCTAATCGAGACGAACGATCAGCTATCTGTCGCGCTGAGCAGGCATCAGCGCGCAATGCTGCAGGCACGAAAAGTTACTGGCGCCGGTACAAGCCCCGTTCCCCCTGCACCATCCAGCGCGCCTCCACCACAGACTAACGGGACGTCCGAGTCCCCCCCCAATCCCGCACCTGCCCCGGGTCTGTTTTCGAGGAGGAAACAGCCGGCTTCACAACCGCCTGCGCAGGCGCAGACACAGGAGAACCCATTTTCGGATCATAATGAGACGCAGGCTGAGCCGCATGATTACGGTCTCCCACCATCAAGCACACTGAATACAGAGCCTGAACACACTTCTAAGATGGGGTATCACGCACGCTCGCAGAGCTATGATCGGAGCCATGAGAACGGGCGAAGAGCGGACGACGAGGAAGATAGCCCCGTGAGCCCGGAGGATGTGAGGAGACCACCCGTGCAGTATAGATTTTGAAATTTTGAAGAAAGCTTGGAAGTATGCGGAGGGCAGGCTTTCTGATATGGCTCTGAAAGCTACATTCAAACACATCAAGGAAAGGCTGGATGCATGAACGTGGCTGCTGAACAATGAAGGTAGATATCACTTTGTGCTTTACTCGTGCTAAATACCCGGTCTTGAAGATATACAACTCATCAAATTGGACTCGGTCGGACTAGGTGCTGCCTCGTGTCTGCAATTCACGACCTGAATATCAGCTTTCCCTTTGCTGGTTGATGTTTCCTAGCTTATCTCAATGAAAGAAAGGTCGACAAAAGACTTCCGTAACTATCCCGCCATTGAAATGGACCACAATAACAAACGGGTCGACGGAATCACGTATTGCCCTTGGCAGCGCAATCATGCGATGTACATCAATTGATTACCAAACGCCACCATAAATGGTGTTCCTTCTTTCTCGAGTCTCTGGTTACCTCTGTTGAATCGAAGGCACTTAAATTCTTCACCGTTGCCAGCAACAGCGAGACATCTATAGCGTTGATTACATATATTCTTGATAGAGACTATCTGGCGATGTAATGTCTGTCTGTATAGCTTTCTCGATTCCTTGTTCGACAACAAGTGTATCGCGTTGTTTGCACGATCGATGTTGAAGCTCAAATTGAACTTTTGATACCTGTTCCATACAGGTTCAAAAACGCTTAGAGAGGCAGCTAAGATAGTACATAGAATTAATTGGTATACTTATAATGCTGTGTGTATCTCTCGTCGCCTCTCGTCGTCGAGGATACGGTACATCCGCATCATTGGTAGCGACTATTGAGAACGCCATGTACCTTCCTTGATTTGCGTTGATTGCATGCAATACGTAATTCCGTCGGCCCGTAGGATACTGTGGTCTTTACAGGGTGCGGGATGATTATGGAAGTCCTTTTCTGAGGAAAGCTCCACCTTACATTAAGTAAGAAGGCAAGATGAAGTTTTCGCTTGAACCTACAGTACTCGGACAAAAGTATTCGCGAAACCCTACTTTTACACCAAAACCCTAGAACTTCGTAGGCGACACAAGCATTTTTAGCTAACAGAATTGTCTAAAATTATTAAATACGTATAAAACTTTATAGTTTACATAGATCTATAGATTGGAATTTTTTCTAAGTTGTGTTGCTCTTGTAGACAATGCAAGAGTATAAAAGTTAGAATAAAAATATCTGAATTTGTAGACTGACCGCCGGGCCGGGTTTCGGTACCAACATTCTGGCCCGACCCGGATACTCGGTACCAACCTCTTGACTCGGCTCGGAATCGACCCGGGTCAACGATTTCTTGACTCGGCCCGATCGACCCGCCAAGCAATCGAAAATGACGTCAAAATGCCAAGATTCTCTATTTTTAAAAAAATTCGCATTATTTGAATTACTAAAAATAGTTTAAAAATAATAACGCACAAATAACGTACAAATGCATTACCTAAATGCATTACTATATAATATTATAAACAAATTAATTAAATTAATCAATTTGATTAAGTTGATTAATGCACTTTTTCAAAATAATCTAAATTTTTCGAGTCTTGGCGAGCCGAGCCGGGTTATACGTTAAGTACTTCATACCTACCCTTTGACCCGACCCAAATACTCGGGCCAAGATTTCTGACCCGAATCGGGTCTTGGCGGGCCGGGAACCCGGCTCGAACTCGATGACCCGGCTCGACGCGGCCAGTCTATGAATTTGGTCAAATTTGTATAGGAAATCGTCAAAATTAATTTTGGATTTACTCTCAACATGCCAAAGCTGCGAATAAAATATTTCGAATTGACAAATCTCTTGCTTCTGTAATTATCTAAGATGTCTTCAATTCATGGAATTTTAAAAACCTATCTAGAGGGTGAAATCAAGTTGCGAACATGGTGGGTTTCGGTGTAAAGTAGGGTTTTGCGAATACTTTTGTCCAGGTACTGTACTCGTTTTCACCTATTGATGCAATCCACCTATCAATGCAACGCGCTAGTGGTTTAGGTGCAATATTAGGGTTATCAGTCTTAACCCTAGGTTCATGCAGCTAAATTGCTAGCGCGTTGCATTGATAGGTGGATTGCATTAATAGGTGAAAACGAGTAGAAGTACTTCTACTTGTACAAGTAGCAGTAATAGGCTGCCAAAGGGGATCTCGACCCGGCGCCTCGGGCCGTCAGGGAACCCATATTCTGCATCTGCTCGGCCTGGGAATCCCTTGTTCGACGCAGTAGACTGACGATTCATACACATGAATTCTCTTGCATGAAAATTATGACCAATGCATGTCAACGTGGGTGAGTAATAGGCACGAGCAAGATGGGTGTCTAGACCGACGGACTGGGGCGCAGACAAGTCCACCAATCGTACAAATAGTCATGATCGTCAGTCATCCTTCTATGCTGCCTGCAGCTGAAGGCTCTCGATCTACAGCATCTAAGTCAAAGCACCTCCTACGAAGCTTGTGGGATGTTGTCATTGTCTTTTGCTGAAGGTCTCTTGCTCTGTCTCAATTCCTCTCTCAAGGCTCCCTTACGTCCTGCATCACGAAGGTGTTGGTGTGAGCGACCACTTCGGTGACCATACGATGGAACCATCCTTGAGTGTCCTTAAGCCCTTCAAAGAATCAGATCATTATAATCGGGAGTAGGTCACTCCGGTACGAGACTCGGTTGAGACGGAAGTCCCTCCGGAAACACACTGATCTCTTGTCTAGCATCATCGCCGTCCATGGGCTGAATCCTCAGAACAAAAAAACATACGCTTACGAAACTTGGACCGCCTCAAATGGAAAGCTATGGCTCAGAGATTTCCTACCTCATAAGCTACCCAACGCTCGAATTCTGGTATTCGGCTGGAACTCCAACGTTGCTTTCGACACAGCTACGAGCGATCTCAGAGACCATGCCTACAACTTGTTGGGCTATCTGGCCCTCCAGAGAAGGAGATGCCCGGAGCGACCCATCATCTTTGTTGCACACAGTCTTGGAGGATTAGTGGTCAAAAAAGCATTGGTTGAGGCGATGTTGGACCCGACAAATTATGGCACGATACGCAAAGCCACCTATGGTATAGCCTTCTTTGGTACACCCCACCGGGGGAGCCCACACGCCCCCTTTGGCAGTATAGTAGCCGAAATCGTAAGATTTGTGAAAATACAGCCGTCAAATACGTTGATGAAAAGTCTGAAGCGCAGTTCGGTGCTGGCGAACGAGCTCAGTAAAGACTATCGCAGTCAGCTCGGATCGTTCCATGTACTGAGTTTCCTCGAGCAGAAGAAAACGAAAAATGGTTTTGTATGTGACCTCTCACGCGCAACAGAGAGATGTCCTGATCAATCTGTTTGATAATCACCTACCGTCTTTAGTACAGCAAAGACGAGGCCAGCCTTGCTTTGCCTCCTATTCACAAAGCACTGGTTGTTTGAGCAGTCTCGCAATAGATACATTCCCACAATCATAACGCTGCCCGTATTGATACCTTGTCTAATCAGTGTGTGTAGCTTGTCGAGGCTTCTTCAGCCACGCTGGGTGTCGATCCTGGGCTCGAAAAGCTGATTCCGCTGGATCGCGATCATTCAACAATGTGCAAATTCCATTCAGCAAACGATGGCCTTTATAAGCTTGTGTCTGGCCATCTCGAGCAGATGGCACATGACGCCGTCAATAATCACCACATGTCCATTGCCAGAGGTATCAGTAAGCTGAGAACGTGGGTGGCAGGGTTACGAAAGTGGGTCCTCCAGATTGGAATGTCGATCGGGGCTCACACTTCGCTGCTTCCAGACATGCTTTGACCGTTTCGCTCATCGCTATAATTCCATTACGCAACAAGCCAGTCAAGCGTACGCAGCCTGTGATCAAGAAAGTGACTGGTTAGTGCTTGGAATGACAGGCAACATGCCTGAAGAACTATTGGGATCAACAATTGTCGGTCGTGGTGACGTTTTTAAGCGGTTAGAAGCAAGCTTTGCTTTCGACGGACACCAGCATGCTCGAGCCGCTCTATGAGGGCTGAGTCTAATTGGGTGAGTTATCGATCACACAGCCGAGTTTGAGTGCAAAGAACGGCCCGCTACTAGGCGTGGTAACCAGACGGCTTCAAAAGTCAAACACGGATTATCACCAGCAGTGGCGCTTAGCCACTGACCGACTCTTCATGCCCGATTGTTGGCCCTTTGATCGACTTCTATAAGTGAAGTGTACTTACTAACTTTGAATAGTAAAACACGCATTGCTCGCTTATTCGCCGATCATCTACGTAACGTTGTTCCCAACCTACATGTTCTTTGAATATACGCTGCCGATGTATCGAGGATCCCTCAGTCACTCATGGAATTCGCCTCTCAAGCGAAGCTTGTAAGCCAAACACTATGTGATCTAAGTAATGCCAACATAGGCACCGGTGTAGATGGCCTAGAAGACGAACATCTAGAGACAAATACAACCCAGCTGGTCATCAGATGGCTTCACCGTCAGCAGAGTGGTCCATGGCTCATGGTCATTGATGGTGCCGATACCGAAAACCACCTGATGGGAGCATTCGAGAGCGAGCAACATTCCTCCGGACAGCCGGAGGTCAGACCATCACAGCCCTTCGGATGGCTACCTTGAGTGTCTCATGGTGGGATCCTCATTGCAACGCGAAACAAAGAGCTGGCATATTGGTTAACCTCCAATCAGGCCATCATTCTTGAGATTGCCAGATTGGAGGTGGCCCAAGCTGAAGAGCTCATTGTCCACAGACTTGGGAATCTTGCCGACAGAATAGTTGCTATACTCACATTGAAAAGATTGCTCGCTTACTTACCCCTTGCTATCATTCAAGCAACCGCCTTCATGGTCGTCAGTACGCAAAAAGTGTCCGGATATCTGGAGAGTTACCTTTCGAGTGAAGAGGCGGAACTAGATCTGCTGGAATACGAATTTTGCGATGCCAAGCGCGAGTCAGACGCGAGGAATGCTGTAACCAAGACTCCTCATATCTTTCGACCAGTTAAACATGGAATCGCAGGCCGAATGCTCCTATGTTTTCTGAGTACGCTCGATAGCCAGGAGATACCGGTCTCCCTGTTGCTCACTTTTGCTAAGTCATTTCAAGACCAACTGCTGCCCCGGTCGCTTACGAAAGAACTGCCCGAAACAATATCTTTAATCAGGGCTCTGGGAACGCTCGAAGCTTTTGCTCTTATCACAGAATCTGACGGCATGATCAACATGCATCGGTTCGTTCATGTGGTTTATGCACATGGGTCAGACACTCTTCAGTTTAGCAAATCTGGCATTCTTGTGCCACAATTATTGTCAGCAAAGTGTGGCCATATGCGCCGGCTGCGTCGCAACAAACACCGAAGTCACAAGCTGCGTATCTTCCTCACGCGTTGTCGGTCTTGAGAATGTCATTGGAGAATCCAGTGGAGCCAAAAGAAAACATCAAATTCATCCCTAAAGAATTCTTGGCGGGTATATACCAAGTTTTATCGAAAGACGGTTTCAAGCTGGTTACTGAGAGATACTTAATCAACAAAATTAGTCTCTCAGAACAGAAACGGATCTTCCTTCGTGACAGACACCATATAAGATGGATCCATTAGTAACTCCCCGCAGTCCAGAAGAGCATACGCAACCATCCTCAACGTCATTGTAACATCGAGACACGAGAGATTAAGATCCACCCCCCCCCCCCTTGCTTTCCCTACTATTCGCTATGTTCTGCAGGCAGTCCAACTCCTTTCCTCCCTCTCTTCTTCTAATTACACCCTGATCACGCTTCCCCCACATCCGTCTATCCATCCATCTCTCTCAATCGAATTGCGCTGTCCAATGCCGATTGTCTAATTCCGCTTCAATATTTCCACTGGAGAGGCCATAACACAGCATGCGTCGCATAGGAAAGACCCTACGAACGAACATAGCGCTGATACTCGACGATGCGAGCTACTAAATTGCTTATATACCCTTTCCCTTCCTCCCTCCCCCTCCCTTCACCCTTCAACCCCCCTCATAACCTGACAACTCCCCTCCCCCTCCCCCTCCCCCTCCCCCTCCC